>Ga0208694_1004332_pt1 | contig 12935 bp, 12 predicted proteins | sample AD_UKC078_MetaG_FD_184442 | JGI IMG/M metagenome (GOLD analysis project Ga0208694, IMG submission 184442) | Active sludge microbial communities of municipal wastewater-treating anaerobic digesters from USA - AD_UKC078_MetaG (SPAdes) (version 2) | ecosystem: Engineered > Bioreactor > Anaerobic >...
CCAGGTCTTAAACTTCTTGCAAAAAGTTCTATCTTACTGCAGCCTGGATACATCCTTTCAATCAGTTCATAAGCTCTTACAGGTTTCTGGCTATGCTTTGTCCTCCTCTCTCTGATCACTGATGAGAACCTGTTACCAGGATCAGGACATGGAAATTTACCTTTAATACCTATTAATAAAATCTCATGCTGTATCCTGAAGTAATTGCCTAAACCGATAATCTCTTTATCCCATATTGCACAGGTTTTATAGGTAAAGTTCCATGTTGTCATAACTTGTAAAGCTTCAGGCAATAGTGTTGCAGTTGCCCACAAAAATAATATTGAATTATCTGCTGCAGGTATATGAAGATCCTTTATGTCCTGCAAGTTCATAGTAGGATAATGGTTTTCTGCTGTTGCCCTTGTAGCTTTATTGTTATATGACCATGGAGGATCACAATATAAAACCTCATAAAGCTTAATTCTTTTTGGTGTTTCCTGTGCTGCTACAGCTCTAACCTCTGATCCCTGGCTTACAGGTCTAACATCTGATCCCAGTGCTACAGGAAAATCACTAAAAAGATCAGGCATCTTCTCACAGGTGCAGCTCTTATAACTCATCAAATCACTCCTCTCTGTTTATTCATCTGATACATACTTAGTATTTTATACGTTAGCAATTCAGAAGTTTCTCTGTTACAACCAAAATAGATAAATACTCCATATTTTTGCGACCATGATATGATACTGGCTAGTACTGCAGCAGGTTTCATTTTACTAAAGGTAAAAGGATTGAGCAGGTTCAATAAGCTGCTCTCAATCATCAGTACTGGATAATTTATAAACTGCAGCCTCTTAAACTCATCTTCAAATCTCTTCCTGCCTGTACTCAGTGAACCATAAAGATCAGCAGTACTTTTTCTTTCTATCACAATCTGATCTTCTAAACCATGTAAACTGTAATCACCTGTTTTTAGTGTTTTCCTTATGCAGTTACAAGAATACTGCTTAAAGCTATATGGCCTTTGTTCTCTTGTGTCTATAACAATCTGTAGATCCATGGTGAAACTCCGATCACTAAAAAGTTTAGAATAATAAGCAGGTATTTTGTAAGATATATGGTATAATATATGTGTGTTCTATGTGGCTTGAAAGCTCTTTTCTTTTATTCAAGCCTTTTTTATTTTATTAACCTGCTCTTTTTGTTTGTCCTCAAAGATCACTGTAAAAATTTCCATCAGGTGCAACAAAACTTGTGTTCTAGTACCTAATATAAAATTTACCACATTATCAAAACGATCTAAAAGTTCAATAGGTACTTCAAAATTTACAAGTTTCTTGCCTTTTTTTAAGCTGTTGTTAGTTAAACTGTCCATATGATCCCTCCTTTACATTTTAATTATAACCCCTGGCCTTGCAACCCCTGACCTAATGAAACTATTATATAAAGAAAAGTCTTTATATTCAACCATATTTAACAAAATAATAAGCAATAACAAACCTAGTTTTATCTTTTTGTAAAAACTAGGTAATTAAAACTATTATGGCATCATAATCTTTTCTATATCTATATTTTTATAATTTCTAGTTTTTATCTTAATGTAAAGTTCTTTATCACTTGTATTTATCAAATTGAGAACTTCATCTAAACCTCTGATCTCTTTTATAGCTTGATCCACTATAAAACCTCTTTGTTTAGCCACAAATATTTCTTTTTCAGAGTTTAAACTGTAAGTTTTTCCACTAAAAAGATATAAAACTGATACTAAAAAGTAATGATCTGAGTTTATATCTATAGCAAAAGGTCTTATGTTCTGTTTAATTTTCATACCATTTAGCTCTTGCACTTCATATAATGCTATATAGAAAAAACCTAATTGATCCAGAATATTATTTAGAATGTTTATAAGTTTCTTCTTATCTCCTTCTCTGCTTCTTGTTTTATGAATAGTAAATTCAAGTTCTAAACCTCTAATGCAACGTTTATTTTCCTTTTTGGTGATCTCTGGCCATTCATCACCAGCTTGTTTAAACCTTTCATAAAGTTCATTAATAGCAAATTCAGCCCAATACTTAATACTTTTCTTATCTTTTTTGTTTATATTATCCAGCATAGACCATATTTCATAATCTATATCAATAGCCTTCTTATCACTTTTCTTTTTATAGTTCATAAATAACTCCTTCCTTGAAAAACACTAAAAAGTGAGATATAATCAAGCTACAAGGCATAATCCAGGATATTACTGCTCAAGGTTCTTCCTGGAGGTGCTTTTCCTATTTTTATAAAGGTATATCGTAATTATTCTCACCTATGGCTTTATTGGTAAAATATTCAGCTATACGCTTTTCTGCTTTCTCCTGTTCAAAACTCTCTATTGTATCATCAAGAAACTGCTTCATGCTCACCTGCTTATCTGGTAGGTTCAATTCATCAGTAAAACTCTTCTTTTCTTCTTCTGTAAGATTGGTATATTTATTAATCATAGTTTCACCTTCTTCCTTTTTTCGTGTTCTAATCTTCAGCCTGTAAATTTAGATGTTCCATTAATGCTTTTATAACGATATCTCTCATATTAACATCCAGATCAGCAGCCCTCATTCTTAAACTTCGATGTAATTTTTTAGGTATTTTGATGTTTAATACCTTTTCATCCTTAACATCTTTCTTTACCTTAGCTTTTGCCATTATAACTTCAATCCTTTCTTTATTTATCTTTATATGTTATTATACAGGTATAATTTTAATTAATCAATAGATAAGTTTATATTAAATTTACATCAACATAATAGATTACTAAATATATAAAGAATTAAACCTATAGGTTTTTATGTAAACATAAAAAGTAAGGTTAAACCTTTATGCTATCTATGTTTCTTGAACCTTTATACATAATAATACTAAAAAATACAATGTTGCTAAGTTTTTGCGTAAAAATTTTAAATTATGACGTTTTTAAAGAAACCTTGATTTTAAGCCATTTGTTAAAAATAAAAATGTCGTATAATCCGTATTTAACGACATTATTTTGACTGCTCTTTTTGCGATTGCGTAATAAATCTTAAAAGTCCTTACTGTATAAGGCTTTATAGAATGTTAAATTATAAATATAAAAATGTCGTGTTTTTTGTAAGCATAATATTTTTAATATGGCCTCTAAAATGCGTTTTAAAGTAGGTCAAGGTGAAAACATACTGCTATATGTTAAAAATTTAATCCTGAGTGATTATATAAGTATTTAGCTATGCTGTAGAAGTATAACTGCTGAAGAAAGAACCACTAAAAAGAAGAATAATAAAAATATAGGTGCTGCAAGTTCAACCCTACCATAGTTTCCACCATGGTCTTTTTAGTGTTTCCAGTTCAGCCTTCCATCTCTCAGCGATCATCTGTTCTCTCTGCTCACCTTCAGCCTTTAACCTCTCAACTTCCAGCCGGTGCAGCTCTTGCAGCTCACCTATGGCCTTTTCCTTTTCCTGCTGCAGGTCAGCCTGTAGATCAGGTAATGCTTTAAGCTGATCCTGCAGCTCTCTATTCTCCAGGAGTAAAGTTTCAACCTTCTCCTTTAAAAACTGGTTCTCTTTTGCCATAACCCCGGCCTGATATAATAGTTGCTGTTCCATGGGCTTAACAAGTTCAGCCTGTTTCCTCTCAAAGAACCTTTCCATTACTGCTTCAAGCTTTTCAGTTATTTCCACCTGTGAGAAAGAATGATTATCACTTTTTACTGTATGATTATCAGGTGAGAAAGAATGATTATCAGGTATGTTAAAAACCCTTACCAGTTCCTCATTCTTAATAGTAAGCAGCTCTTTCCCATTTATTATCACTTTCTTAGATTGCAGTTTACCTGATTTTATAAGCCTGTACAGTGAACTTATACTTTTACCTGTAACCTTTACAGCTTCATTAATCGTTAAATTTCCATTATGGTTTACCATACTTTCTCACCTTTTCTTATTATGATAATCAGTTATTCTCACAGTGAGAAGGAATAAGAATAAATGATTATCACTAAAAATATAAAACCTGTGAAACTGCTCACGTTAAGAGCCTCTTCACAGGTTCTTATAATTTATTCGTTATGATAAAGTAAAAATCCTGCTGAATAGATATAAAGATCATCCAGGTCAGAGGTTAATGCTCTGGCACTGATGTAAGAGGTTAGACCCCAGGCATCCAGGTCAGAGGTTAATGCTCTTATATCATAACTATCCTTTGCAATCGATACTTACGAGTCATTCATCTATAAAAGTATGGAAATTTGAGGCAACTATGCGATTCGAATCGATATTTTAGTTACAAAAATTGAGATGACAGGATTTAAGGTTTATTGCTGTACTGCTGACAGAAAAACACTAAAAAGAGTTAATTTTTTACCATACCCTACTTATAGGTTCACTCTCAAAACATCGAAACACCTTATAATCTATATCGTTTGTTTTACTTATATCAATTGTCATTTCCAATGCATCCAGGAGATCATCATGTGCAACTTCAGGATAATATAACAACTCTTCAATCAAATTTTGCATATTCTTCTGCATATATATCTTGCCATTTTCGAAGTAGGTGCTTAAACTTATGATCCTTGAATATTTATCCTTCTTATTCTTTACTGGTTTTATTCTTAAAAGTTCCTGAGATAATAGCTGCTCTTTCAAGCTGCTTTGATAACCATTCTCCTCTATTGCTATTTCGTTATGATTATACTTATCAGCTTTGCTCAATATGGTTCTCACCTGTGATGTAAAGTTCAATCGTTCTTTGAAAGCTTCCAGGATATATATATCTTTGTTTTTAGTGATCCCCAACGTGATAAAGGCAAAATAATCAGCCTTGCTGCTCTGGCTGATAGCAGGATCAATACCACCAAAAAGTGTTAACTTCTCATCTCTTACATAAAATTCAGTTCCCACTTTTGAAATATCGTTAGGATTGTAATACTTTAACCAATCTTCTTTAAAAATTTTAGTTTCAAGGTTTAAAGGCTGGTTCATAAACTCAGATTGGAAAGCTATACTACCAATCTGCTTTTTCTTATCAGCAAGTTTAGACAATGACCATTTAGCTGGCCATAAAGCGTTACCTTCTGCATTAATAGCAGTATAAAGCTTTGAGGTATAAGTTTCATTCTTAAACAGATTTTTTAATAAGCTATCATGGTGAAGGATTGTTCCTATGATAAACAAGCGACCTGTATCAGGATCAAGTGTATTGACTAAAGCCTTGTTAAACCAGTTTAAAAGTTTACCTCTCTGATCTAAAGTAAGAACATGTTGATCATTCTCTATATCATCACATATGATTAGATCAGGTCTATGCTCTTTCATTCTTAAACCACGCATTTTAGTATCAGAACCCCTGGCAGCAACCCTGCAACCTGAGTTTAGAATTATATCCCGATCTGTATATTTAATATAATTATTTGAACGATCTTTTTTTGGCATAATATGCTCACCATAAAAACTTGTAAGTTCATCATTATCTTCTAGTTCTGACACAATATCACGAAGAAAACCTTCAGCCTGAGAAGTAGTATCACTCACAATAACGATAAATTTATATAACTTTTCACATATAGCCCATAGTGGAAAGGCAAAAGAAACTATAGTTGATTTTGCGAATCCACGTGGTGCTGCTATAACAACTGATCTTTCATTTATATCCTGGCATAACTGGATTATATCATCATGCATGCTGCAGCCTTCTATGGAAAAATAGTGCTTTAAAAACTTATCTATAAAACATCTAAAAGAAAGATTGTTTTTATCACCTATAACCCCAGGTGCTGCTGCAGGTGTAACTGTAGCAAGTATATTTCTTATTTTATCTATTTTATAACTTAACTGCATAACTTTAAACCTCCTGCACTTTTGATCATAACCTCAGCTTTATCCATACTTTTGGCCTTCTTCATACCTTCAACCTCATCCATTAAAACCTTAACATTATCAGCCAGATCAACTGTTTCAAATATTTTAGTTAAACAATTTGCTAAATAACCAAAAGTTTTAGCCTTACTTTCACTTATTTTTTCGTGGTGTAGATCAGTTATCACCTTAATAATGAAATGTTTAAGATCATCAGGTGTTTTAAGTTTAAGTTTATTGTATGAACCAAATTTCCTTGCCATTGAAGATCAACTCCTTACAATCATTATTTTTATTATTTAAGTTTATGGTTAATTTACTTAACTTTATGGCTGATCTATTTAAATTTATGGCTATTCTATTCACTTATATTATAGCATAAAATAACGATTTTTACCAGTATTATTATAAAAGTTAAAAACTATAAACAGAGTATATAATGTAAACCGGCGGAACTGCTGCTGAGAATAGGTAACACTAAAAAGAGTAAGGGTATATGCTATTTTTACCTATATATATCATATTCTGACTATCTCATATAGTTCATTACTTATTTTTATTTTAGGTATATTTTTAATTTTACCTTATTTTTATTTCACGTTATTCTCAATTTTACCTTTTTGTTAAAAACATATATGTATACCAATTTTTATTTTTCCTCTTTTCTATAGAATAGCCAGATTTTGGTATATATGGTTTTTTCATTTATACTAAACTTAACATCTAAAAAAAAACCTTACATAAAGCCATAGTTTAAAAATACTGTGAAAAAAAATTCCTCAAGCTTTGAGGAATTCCGGTGTTACGTTTTTGTAAAAAAGGTGTTAATCGTAGTACTATTTTTTTCTTAAGTCATTGTTAGTTATATACTCTGGTAATAGATTTTAACGTTATTCACTTATTTCTATAGCCTTTTTTATTCTGTTTTGATCTTCTTTCTGTAATCTGTCCAGGTTCAGAGTTTTATATATTTTGTACCAGGCATAACCTTCATTCTTCAAGCTTTTAGCCTGTATTGTTTTACCTTCAATCTTCTTGTGCTGTTTTATCTTATGATATTCAGCTTTAACCTCTGTCCTCTGTTTCGGTGATAATTTTGACAGATCCTTTCCCAGGGCTTTATTTAAAGCTTTATTGTATTTTGCCTTTTCAGGGTAAAAGGTTTCATTTCCTACTGTGTAAGAACCTTCTATAATTTTTACTTTTAATCTGTTTATAATGTTTTTTAATGTTTCTACACTAAATTTAAAAGGTTCTTTCACATCCTTACATACTTCACAGAAAAAAGCCCCTATTACTTTACTTTTTTCTTTTCTGTATAGTAATATTTGAATGTTATTGCACTTATTACATCTTAAATTATTATCCTTACTCATTATTTTCACCACTTTCTATAACTTCTTTTATTTTGTCCTGATCTTCCTTCTGTAATCTGGCTAAATGCAAGGTTATATATATTTTACTCCATGAATAACCTTCATCCTTCAAACTTCTTGCCAGTCGGATTTTACCGGCAATCTTCTTCTCCTGCTTCACCTGATCATATTTACCTTTAACCTCTGTCCTCTGTTTATGTGAAAGTTTAGATAAACCATCTCCCAGGGCTTTATCTAATTTCTTTACTTCAGGATATATGATTAACTCACCTGTCCTATGGTAATCTTCTATAGTTTTCAGCAGGACATTATGATCCTCTGAGTAATAAGCTGTTTTAATTTCACTGTTCACCATAACCTTAAATTTATCAGCTATAAAATCAATCTCTTCTTTCTCTATATGGCTGATTGCTATAACCTTCCGGCCTGAACCCCTTAATATTCTACCTGCATTTTGTATGGTTGTGGTAATTCGATCATCCTGCTGCAGCCGTTTAATCTCTTCAATGTTAAACTCCTGAAGGTTATATGAATTACTCGGTTTAAATATAGTGCTGTCAACGAAACAGGTGTAAAACTGCGGAAGGTTAACAGCCCTTCCAATATTACCTCTTGAATGGCTGATCATATACTTCCAACACTCAGAGAACTTTTCATTAACTTCAATGTCATCCTGTTTAAAATGTGCTACAGGAAAATTCTGTGGAAATTTCTTATATAAAGATCCTGCTTCACTTTTATTAGGTTCAAATATCAGAACCTTTCCGAATTCCTGAAGGTTTTCTATCAATACATTATCCTGTTTTAAATATCTAAACTCTTTACCATAGCCTATGATCATCAGTTCATCTATCTTCTGTGTTGACTCTATAATATTAATCTCCTGAAGATCATTAAAGCATGTCTTAAGATAATTCTTATTCGACTGGCTGACTGTAGCTGACAGCAGTATAATTTCTTTAGCAGCCTGATTAAGATAGTAAGGTACTGCTATATCTGTTAAACTCAAATAATGAACCATGCAAGGCATATATGGATATCGGATTTTAACTTTATCATCTTCTGATAGATCCTCTAGATCATCCGGTGATAAAGCTTTACCTTTTAAAACAGGATGATAACTATATAATACAGGATTATAAGCAGTTTCAATCATGTCTGATATGGCTGTTTTAAAATTAAACAGTTCATTATCCTTCATATGGAACTTGTAAACTTTGTTTTTCAATAGGTTCTCATGCTGTTCCACCTGCTCAATATATAAGCCTCTTTCCTGAATAAAAACTTTATTTGTGCATTTTATATCAGGTAATTCCATAGGATTTAATGTAAAATTACTCTCTTCTGTTTTAGGTATATGATAGAATACAGGTATATGATACATATTTACCTCATATTTAGGTAATGATCCCAGATGACAAGTGCTGCAGTTATGTTTACCTTTGAAACTCGGACATTTATTTCTTCTGTAATAATAAGCAATCTCTGATCCCTTGGGTTTTAACTTCCTGTACCTGCTTTCAATCGGTATAAGCTTACTTTGTGCCTGAATATAACTGTCAATCTCATCTATGATAACTATAGCATTATATTTCTCTATCCATGTTAACACTGAGTAAAAGAGATCAGAGATCCCCTTCCTGCTAAAATATGTATGGTGAGTAATAATACCTATGGTTTTATCTTTAATGTCAGCTGCAGCCTCTTGATCTTCTATGTCGGTGTCATCGTCTGAAGTTTCATCCATAGCATAACCTGACCTTAACTGTTGAATTTTTAAATCCTTAAGCTGCTGGCCTGTTCTCTCTTCAATGGCCTCTATAAATTCAGCCATAGATGTTTTATTAGATGTGCAGTAAATAATGTGTTCTCCTGCTGCTACCTTCTGAAGAAAATAGCTTACAGATGAATAAGTTTTACCTGATCCTGTCGGTGCAGCTATTAACTTTACTCTTTCAGGCTGTTTAAATGCTTCTGATATTTGCCGGAATTCTGCAGCTTCAGAACCACTAAAAAGAGATGAGAGTATAGTTTTAAGGTTTACTTTTTCCTTGGGATAATATTCTAACCATCTCTCATTTAACCGATAATTTAACCTCTTCACTTCATCTTTACAGGATTGATGAAAGCAGCCTGCATATAGTGTATTATTATCAGTTATGATAATGTCAAACTGGCTGTCAGTACTTCCACCTTTATCACCATGTATATGTTCATATGGACATGATCCTTGTAGCTTAATGAAATTACCTTCAACCTCTCTGTATTTCCATCGGTGCAGCTCTTCATCCTCTGAGATGATCTTCTTCAACAGGTCAACCTGTTTTTCACTCTGATCCTCCTGTTGTGCATCCGGACATGTCCCAGGATGATCACCAAAAAGATCAGCCTCTTTACTGGCTTTTTTCCTGTTCCTCTTTTTCTTTTTAGTGTTTTCTTCAATCCATGTTCTCAGTTCAGCAGGCAATTCTTTAAGCTCACCTGATAATTTATAATCTGTTCCATCAGGATGTAAACCTAACACCTGAACTGTTTTACTCCCATAAATAACCTCTATACCATGTTTATTAAGAAACTCTCCATCTGTGCTGCAGGTGTCCAGGTCAACCGCTTTATATAATAATGTGCCTTTAACCTTGCCTTTTAGCACTTCAGCCGGTGCAGCCTCACCATGTGTTACAATCATGGTATCACTAAAAAGATTTGAGATTTGAACCTTTTCAGGATGATCTATATCTATAGCGATCAACCCTGCTGCTTGACCTGTATAAACTCCTATGCCTGCCTTTTTTGAGAAGTTCCAATCTGTTTTTATTTCGTTCAACCTTGAACCCTTGGGATTATATTTATATTCTTTAGGTAAAGGAAATAAGCCTAAAAGCTTTAACCTTTCAGCTTTTGCAGAATTCTCCATCTTAATTATAATCTCTTTAGCCTCTTGCCTGTAAAAGTTCAGGTCAAGATCAGCCGGTAAACCTGTATCAATTATCTCATTTACAACCTTAACCGATCCTGCATTTTCAACCTTTATGGTTTTACCGTCTTTTCTCTTCTCCAAGGTATAACCTTCTGTGCTTACATACCATCTATTAGTTCTCTGTTGTGGCTGTTCTCCTATGTAAACGATAAAACCTTTAGCAGCCTTATATGATTGCAAGTAATCATGTATATCAGCCTGATCATTACTCAAGCTGATAGTTTCTTCAACCGGAATATTCTTCAGGAAATAATTTTCAAGTGCTTTTGAAATGATCTTACAGTCATTCTTTTTATATAAATTCCAATCATCGAAGATCCCTTTTTTCTTTATGTAACCGTCAACCGGTTCAGCTATGTAATTATTAATATCTCTTCTGATATACTTCTTATAAACAGTTTTCTCTAAATTAAATCCTGTGTTCTCCTGCCAGGTGTTACATATGGATGTAAAAGCTGCTACATCCTGAACCTTAACACTGGCTGTTATTCCATCTGTGTTAGCTGATAAAACTTCTATACCTGCTTCTGACAGCTGTTCTATCAGCATGAGTAAAGATAATTGACCTGTGATTGTAACTGTAAGCATGAGTTTAGGATCACACATGAAAGAATACTGATTACCGGTTTTACCGTATGCAGAATTTATTACTATCTTTAAACTGTCAGCTTTAAGCTTTTCTCCTGCTTTTTTGGCTGCTATTCGTTCTGTGGTAAGTTCTTTTAATATGTCTGTCCATACAGATGTCAGGTGTCCAGGGTGAAGGTTCATATTAAGAATGATAGAAGGATAATAAGATGTTACATCTACATCATAAATGATCCTGTCCTCTGTTGTGGAATAAACAGCCGGATCATCTATGGAATGAATTCCACCTGATCCCAGGGAATATGCTTTATTTTTTAAAGTAATTTCTCTTTTTAGTGTTTTATCCTGCAGTACTCCGTTAAAAAATTGAAGTTTCAAACCTTTCCATTCATTGAGTAAATCTTCCAGTGCTGCAGTTTTAAACTGTATATTTGCAGCTATACAATCACTTACTGCTATTTCTTTATAGTCAGTTCTTAAAGCTTTCAACTGTTCCGGCCTTATTCCTGATCTTCTTATATATAGTTCTTTCAATATAGTTTCTGCACATTGTGCTTCACTGGCTGTTATAACATCGACATGGTATAAGTGTTCAAGCTGCAGCCTTAATTCTATAGCCTTATGCAGCCTGTTCCATAGTTCAGCTGTTATATGTATATCATTCATGCAATAAGTTTTTACATTTTCCATCTCTTCTGCAGTAAGTTCTTTATTAAAATCATATGGAAGATCCTGTATCTTCTCACATTTCAACCTGACAGCTATTTCCTTCAAGCTGGCCTTACCTCCGATCATATCATCATCTTTAAAAGCCAGCTGCATAAGATCAATTGATTTATACCAAGGGGTTTTAGTCCTCCACTTCAACCGGTTAAACATATCATCATTACTTCTTGTAATGATTTCCTGTGATAATTGATATATCTCTTCAGCTGTTTTATAATACTCTTTATATATGGCCTTCAGGATAATATCATCATAGCTTAAATTGTTATATCCAATTAAAACCAGTTCAGGATCAGCTATGAAACTTTTTAGTGATTCCAGCTGTTCACCTGTAAAAACCTGCAGCCCTTCCTCCGTTAAGAAAACCACTAAAAAGAAGTTAGGATATACTTCTATATCATATATGGCCAGTTTTTTATTAAAACCGGTTATATTTTCAATCTTGCCATTTATATTCATTTTTGATATACTCCTTTAAAGATAATGCTTTGTGTATGTGTTCTGATATACTCCTCAAAACATTTACCTGTTTATCTTCAAGTAAAGCAGGTTTATATCTATGTTAAACTTTTTAAACCAGGGCTTAACTGATCATCACTCAGTTAAGCCCATAACTTTTATATGAAAGGACTGTCCTCTATATCCTCTTCATATTCTTCAGCCTCTTCAACTGCTGCAGCTGCTTCATCTACATATTTAGCATAACTGTTTGCAGCTGCAGCAGGCTTTAAAGCTTCACTTATAGCCCTTGCAGCTGTTTCCTGTGCTGCTGTTGGTGCTGCTATAGGTGCAGGTGCAGCAGGCTTTACAGTTTTCTTTACTGTTTTGAAAAGGATAATAGAAGGATAACTTCCTGTTTCTTTCTCTATAATTTCTATAACCGCCCCTACTTCCCTGCCAATAAGATCCTTTTCATCAAGTTCTGTAAATTCATCGAGTGTTAAGTTTCTACCGAATAACCCCTTAACAAGTTTTGTAAGGTTCGCCTTCTGGCTGCCTGTATAGGTCAATCCTGTTGTGTATGATACAATATAAGGCTTACCTGTACTATCAATAACATTACATTCCTTACTTCCGATTGTTTCAAATTTCCATCTGAGTTTATCAGAGGATTTTCCCTGATATTCTAATGTGCAAGGTTCGATCTCCTTCAACCTTAACTTATATTCTCCATCCTCTGGATTTTCATAACTTCTAACATCTGTGTTAAACTTTTCTGCCAATTTCATAATACATTTCCTCCTATTAAATTATTATTATCGATCTCATTTCCTCTGGATGTCCATCCAGGTCTTAAACTTCTTGCAAAAAGTTCTATCTTACTGCAGCCTGGATACATCCTTTCAATCAGTTCATAAGCTCTTACAGGTTTCTGGCTATGCTTTGTCCTCCTCTCTCTGATCACTGATGAGA
>Ga0208694_1004336_pt1 | contig 12924 bp, 7 predicted proteins | sample AD_UKC078_MetaG_FD_184442 | JGI IMG/M metagenome (GOLD analysis project Ga0208694, IMG submission 184442) | Active sludge microbial communities of municipal wastewater-treating anaerobic digesters from USA - AD_UKC078_MetaG (SPAdes) (version 2) | ecosystem: Engineered > Bioreactor > Anaerobic >...
GAAGAGTGAAGAACTCAACGGCTTCATTCACCGTCATCTCTAATACATCATATATATTCTTTTCGTGAAAGCAAACCTCGAGTGTTTCGCTTTTGAAACGTTTGCCGTGGCAAGATTCACACTCCAACACCAAGTCGGCCATGAACTGCATTTCCACCGTAATGTTACCGTCTCCCTTACACTCTTCACAGCGCCCGCCTTCGCTATTGAAACTGAAATGCCCGGCCGTATAATTCATTTGTTTCGCTAAAGGTTGCTCTGCCCAAAGTTTTCTGATTTCATCATAAGCTTTAATGTAGGTTACCGGATTGCTGCGTGATGACTTACCTATGGGGTTTTGATCTATGAACTCAATGTTTTTGAGGCTTTTGACATCACCCTGTAGCAAAAGAAATTCACCCGGGCGGTCACTGCATTCATCCAGTTCCCTTTTTAAAGCTCGGTAAAAGATATCCCTTACCAGCGTGCTCTTTCCTGAACCTGAAACACCGGTCACAACCGTCATTACGTTAAGCGGAAAGCGTACATCTATTCCTTTCAGGTTATTTTCACGCGCGCCGGTTATCTCAATGTAATTATTCCACGGACGGCGATGCAGTGGGAGAGGTATTTCTTCTTCGCCAAGCAGGTAACGTACCGTATGGCTAATCGTTCCTTTGGTCAGGTTTTTCATATCACCCTCATACACAACCTCTCCGCCCAGACGGCCGGCATCCGGGCCAATGTCAATGATGTAATCGGCAGCTCGTATAATTTCTTCGTCGTGTTCAACCACTACAACCGTGTTTCCTAATTTTTGCAATTCGCGTAGCACGTGAATCAATTTGTCGGTATCCCGACTATGCAAACCAATACTCGGTTCATCGAGAATGTACAAACTACCCACCAAACTACTTCCCAACGAGGTAGCTAGGTTTATACGTTGACTTTCACCCCCCGATAGTGAATTTGAAAGGCGGTTTAATGTAAGATAGCCCAACCCAACATCAATTAAAAAACGAATGCGACTGTTTATCTCAGTCAGAATGCGTCGCGCCACTTCTTCATCATGTTTGGTGAGTTGTAACGTATCGAAAAACTTTTTTAACTCCGTGATTGGCAAGTCAACCAGTTCGCTGATGCTTTCGCCACCTACCTTAACATAGCCGGCCTCCGGTTTGAGACGTGTACCGTGACATTGAGGGCAAATTGTTTTGCCACGGTAACGGGCCAGCATAACCCGATATTGTATTTTGTACTGATTCTCTTCCAACATGCGGAAGAAATCATTGATCCCTTGAAAGAACTCGTTACCTTCCCACAGTACTCTGCGCTGCTCATCGGTCAATTGATAATAGGGAGTGAAAATAGGAAAATCGAACTTCACTGCATTGTGAATCAATGCATCCTTCCATTCCCCCATTTTTTCACCTCGCCAACAAACCACAGCACCGTCGTAAACCGATAATGCCCTGTTGGGTATCACCAAATGTTCGTCAATTCCTATTACTTTACCGAAACCCTCGCATTTGGGGCAGGCTCCAATGGGAGAGTTAAACGAAAACATCTGGTCGTTCGGTTCTTCAAACTTGATGCCGTCGACTTCAAATTTGGTACTGAACGTATGCAAACGTGTTGTGCCGTCGGGCAGGTAAAAACGCAGCATGCACAAACCATCGCCTTCGTACATGGCAGTCTCCGTCGAGTCGGTTAACCTGCTTATTGCATCCTTACTACTTCCGGCCGTCATGCGGTCAACTAACAAATATACTTCATCGTTTTCTTTGGGTTCGTATTCTTCCATACGCACCGTCTCACCGTTTACCTCTATGCGGTTAAATCCTTGTTTGAGGTCTATTTCCAACTGCTGCTTCAAACTTCTGCCTTCGCGCCGCAATATACGGGTCAATACCATGTACCGTGTCCCTTCCGGGTATTGCAGCATACAGTTTACAATATCTTCCACACTGTGTTTCTTAACCTCTTCACCGCTCACAGGGCTGAAAGTCCGCCCGATACGGGCAAACAATAAACGCATGTATTCGTAAATCTCCGTACTGGTTCCAACGGTAGAACGTGGGTTCCGGCTGTTCACCTTTTGTTCAATGGCAATGGCGGGTGGAATGCCTTTGATGAAGTCACACTCCGGTTTGCTCATCCTTCCCAAAAACTGTCGGGCATAAGATGACAGACTTTCCACGTAGCGGCGTTGTCCTTCGGCATATAGGGTATCGAAAGCCAGTGATGACTTTCCCGAACCCGATAATCCGGTTATTACCACCAGTTTGTTGCGGGGAATATTCACATCAATGTTCTTCAGGTTGTTAACCCTTGCGCCCTTTATGCTTATATATTTGCTGTCCGACATATTGTTATCTCGTCTTAGTTTATGAATAATCAGCTTTTACCGTACAGTTTCCCGGTCCGATAATTAGCTCCCAATATGCAAAGTTAATGAATTATCTTTTATCTTTGCCCTGCATTATTATAATAAACAATGGCAATATGAAACTAAGAAAATTTTTCTTCCTTTTGGCAGCCTTGTCTTTTTCATTGGTAACACAGGCGCAAAATTATCCCAAAAGAGAATTTAGAGCTGCGTGGATTCAAACCGTGAACGGACAGTTTAAGGGAATGTCTGCCGAGAAACTCAAGCAAACGTTAACCAATCAGCTCAATTCCCTTCAGGAAGCAGGTATTAACGCCATCATCTTTCAGGTACGCCCTGAAGCCGATGTTCTTTATGCTTCCAAGCTGGAACCTTGGAGCCGTTTCCTGACAGGAGTTCAAGGGCAAGCACCCGAACCTTTGTGGGACCCGATGCAATTTATGATTGAGGAATGTCACAAACGAAATATGGAGTTTCATGCATGGATAAATCCTTATCGTGTGAAAACAACTTTAAAGAGTCAGCTAGCACCTAGTCATGTGTATAATATCCATCCCGAATGGTTCGTTACTTACGGCGATCAACTCTTTTTCGATCCTGCCTTGCCGGAAAGCAGACATCACATCAGCATGGTGGTAACCGATATTGTTTCCCGTTATGATGTAGATGCCATTCACATGGACGATTATTTTTATCCTTACCCCATTAAAGGATTGAATTTCCCCGACGACGCCAGCTTTGCACGTTACGGAGGTGGATTCGACAGCCGGGCCGATTGGCGCAGAAGTAATGTCAATCTGTTGATTAAAAAGATACACGAGACCATTCGTGAGCTCAAACCTTGGGTGAAATTCGGCGTTAGCCCGTTCGGTGTTTACCGTAACCAGAGCAGTGATCCGTTGGGAAGCAAGACTCAGGCATTGCAAAACTACGACGACCTGTATGCCGATGTGTTACTTTGGGCACGTGAAGGATGGATTGACTACAACATACCTCAGCTATATTGGGAGATTGGACACCCTCGTGCCGACTACCAAACACTGGTCGACTGGTGGGCAAGAAACACCTGCAACCGTCCGTTGTTTATCGGGCAATCTGTGATAAATACTGTTGAGAAGGCCGATCCTCAAAACCCGGCTATCAACCAACTGCCTCGTAAGATGGCTTTGCAGCGTGCTTATCAAACCATTGGTGGAAGTTGTCAGTGGCCTGCCAGTGCGGTGGTTGAGAACGCAGGCAATTACCGTGATGCCTTGATCAAGGAATACCATAAATATCCGGCGTTAATTCCTGTTTTCCATTTCATGGATAGTCAGGCACCCGATAAAGTACGAAAGGTAAAATCTGTTTGGACAGCAGATGGTTATATGCTGTTTTGGACTGCACCGAAAGCCAAGGCAGAAATGAACCGTGCCGTTCAGTATGTAATTTACCGTTTTGAGAACAAGGAGAAAGTGAATCTCGAAGACCCTTCACACATTGTAGCTATCACCCGGACTACGTTCTATCAATTGCCTTATGAATCGGGTAAAACCAAATACCGTTATGTAGTGACGGCACTGGATCGCCTGCATAACGAATCAAAAAGCGCTTCTAAAAAGGTGAAGTTATAGTTCCCTTGTGAGCACCATTTAATAAAGGATGAACCCCATTACTCCGCAAATTACAATCAGGAGGATGGGGTTTACTTTATACACCTTGCTGGCGATAAATACCCCTACGAAAAGTGTGCTGCTTACTAAAAACGTGTAGAGGTCTGTTTGAGGCGAACCAAAGTTTTCTGTAGTCATCAAGACCAATACGGCAGAGGCCAATAACCCAACAATACCCGGGCGCAATCCTTTAAACACTGCTTCAATAACCGGATGCTTCTGATATTTTAAAAAGAACTTACTGATGGTAAGCATCAGGATGAAAGAGGGGAGTACCACTGCAAAAGTAGCAATCACCGATCCCCAGAAACTACCCGTTGCCGTATATCCAACATAAGTAGCTGCATTGATACCTATGGGGCCGGGTGTCATCTGACTGACCGCTACAATATCTGTAAATTCGCCGGCGGTCATCCATTCGTGATTGGTAACCACTTCGGCCTGTATCAAAGACAACATACCGTATCCACCACCAAAGCCGAAAAGGCCGATCTTAAAGAAAGTATAAAACAGTTGTAAATATATCATAGCTTTAAATACTCTTTTTTACATATTTTCCCCACAAGAAACCACCTGTACCCGCAACCACAATAATCCATATCGGTGATAAGTCGAGCAGCCAGATAAGCAGAGCCGATACCACCGGAATCCAAATAGTGTATCGGTTTATTCGTGCCATTTTGGCCATGTTAAAGGTAGGAGCAGCAATTAAAGCCACTACTCCCGGTCGTATTCCTTTAAATATCTTCTCAACCACCGGGTTTTCTTTAAAGCTATGGAAGAACATAGCGATAGTTAGAATGATGACGAACGAAGGCATCACCACACCTAATGTAGCGAAGAGGCTACCTTTCACCTTACGCAAACGATAACCAATGAAAATGGCAATGTTGATAGCCATCACACCCGGAGCCGTTTGTGATATGGCAAGCAGATCAAGAAACTCTTCTTTCTTAATCCATTGTCTTTTGGTTACGATTTCATTTTCTATTAGCGGAATCATGGCATAGCCTCCGCCGATGGTGAATAATCCTATTTTGAAGAAAATCCCGAATAATTTCAGGTAAATACTCATTTTATTTATTATTTAAATCTAATCTTCTCCCTTGCCGTATTTGCTGGGACTAACTTTAAAATGTTTCTTAAATACCTCGCGGAAGTACTTGGCATCACTAAATCCGGTGAGCTCCGCTACTTCGGTTATGCTGTGCTGTTGATCCTTGAGCAACTGCGCTGCCCTCTTGAGACGGATAATCCGTACATAATCTGCCGGTGCCTGATCCGTAAGTGCCTTTAGCTTGTTGTAAAAGCTGGTGCGGCTCATGTTGAGCAACGTGCAAAGCATGTCAACATTGAACGATGGATTGTCCATGTGCTCTTCCACGTGCCTCTTAATTCCGTCTATAAACTTCCAGTCTATGTCTGTAGAACAATTTACACATTCGGCAGATGTATTGAAGTCTAAGTCGGCATATCTTTTTCGCATCAATGCTTTGTTGGTAAGCAAGTTGGTCAGCGTTGCTTTCAGAATATCAATATTGAAAGGCTTAATTACATATTCGTCGGCACTTGTTTTTAATCCTTTCATCAGTCCTTTTCTATCTTCCAGCTCAATGAGCAGTACGATGGGAATGTGAGACGTTTCGATGTTATTTTTCACTTTACTGCACAGCTCGTCGCCTCCCATGCCCGGCAAATTCATGCTGGCAATAATAAGATCCGGTTTTAGTTCTCTTACCTTATCAATAGCATCCAGTCCGTTGTGTACCACTTCCAGCTGATATTGGTCGGATAAATGTTGCACCAGAAAATCAGCAGCTTGCGCATCGGGTTCAAAGATAAGCATGCGGCTGGCTGTTACCGTGGGCACAACCACCTCTTCGGCAGTAAGCAGAGTCAAAGAACTACTTTCTGTGGGTGGCAACACCTCGGTATGAGTTATCTGATTGATGAGTCGAACAATGGTGTTGGCATTTCGGATGGCTGTGTTCAGGTTACCAACTCCTTCATTCGTAAGCGTATCATTGGTCAGTGTTTCTTCCAACGGTTTTCGTATGAGTTCAACCGGTGTGCGCATGTTCTGCACCACATCGGTAAAAGACTGAAGTTGTTCTTCCGCTCTCTTTAGTTCTTGTTTCAAAGCAGAGTTTCTCATCATGAGATAGATACAGATTCCGATCAATACAATAAACAGCAAGATGGTTCCTGTTGCGTATTCAATTTGAGCATCATCCGGAGTGAAAGCATACGTTTTTTTCGTTGCTGCTGTAAAAATGAGAAGTAGCATCGTCATTCTTTTCATGGCTGTCTGCTTTTATAAAGTTGAACAAATTTTAGTCATCCCAATACAAACTTACTTATTATTTTTGAACAATCAAAATATGTGATTGGTAAAAATTACACAAATAAAAAGTCCCCGTTCATCTTTTAAGGTAAAAAGTTAACGGGGACTCTCATTTAATGTTTCATTATTTTTTCCTTGTTTCAATCCAGTTACGGGCATTGACAAATGCTTCTATCCACGGTGTAACCTGATCACCCATTACCCGGTTGGCTGGATAATAAGCGTTTTGCCAAGGGAAGATGGCACGTTCCAGGTGAGGCATCATAGCCAGGTGGCGACCGTCGGCACTGGCAAGTGCTGCTACCGAATAATCGGATCCGTTAGGATTGCCCGGATATTCATCGTAGCTGTATTTGGCAACCACATTGTATTTGTCTTCCTCATAAGGAAGAGAGAACTTTCCTTCTCCGTGAGCCACCCAGATACCCAACTTACTGCCGCTCAACGAGCCAAACATGACACTGCGGTTTGTCGGAATGGTTACCCCAACGAAAGTCGATTCGAATTTGTGCGAATCATTGTGCAACATTTTACCCTTCTTTTCGTGTTCCGGGTTAATCAGTCCCAGCTCCATCATCAACTGGCAGCCGTTGCAGATACCCAATGACAGGGTGTCTTCGCGAGCATAGAAGTTATCCAGAGCCGCTTTGGCCTTTTCGTTGAACAAAAATCCGCCGGCCCATCCTTTGGCAGAGCCTAGTACGTCAGAGTTTGAGAACCCACCGCAGTAAACCACCATGCTTACGTCTTCTAAAGTTTCACGTCCGCTGATCAGGTCGGTCATGGTAACATCCTTTACATCGAATCCGGCCAAATAGAGCGAGTACGCCATTTCACGTTCGCCATTGGTTCCCTTTTCGCGGATGATGGCTGCACGTATGCCGTTTGGTGTGCGACGGTCGGGGTCAATGCCGTATTGAGAGAACTTACCCTTGAAAGAAGGTGCGAACACCGTTTCGATGGGTTGCATACGGAAGTTCTCGAAACGTTTCTTGGCACAACCGTTCATCGACTGTTTACGGTCGAGCAGGTAAGACGATGAATACCAAACGTCGCGCATGTAATCAATGCCGAACTGGTAAGTAGCCTCCCCTTTGGTCACCAAAATATGGCGTTCGTCGGTAGGTTTTCCTATTTTCACGAAACCTACTCCGGCATCCTCCAGCAATTTGCTGATCTCATCCTTATGCTTGTCTTTCACCTGAATCACGATACCCGGATTTTCGGCAAACAGAATCTTAACGATATCTTCTTCTTTCAGTTTGTTGAGGCTTATCTCCATACCCCCTTCAACGTTGGCAAAACACATTTCAAGTAACGTAGTAATCAAACCACCGGCTGAAATATCGTGTCCGGCCATGATGAGCCCCTTATTAATCAGCGCTTGTACGGCAAGGAATGCATCGCGGAAATACTCGGCCTCCTGCACAGTGGGAACATCATCGCCTACCTTGCCCAGCGACTGAGCGAAAGCAGAACCTCCCAGTTTGAACGTGTCAAAGCTGAAGTCAATGTGATAGAAAGACGATTTATCGTCGTTAACCATTACCGGTGAAACCACCTTCTTAACGTCGGACACCTCTCCACCTGCCGATACGATTACCGTACCCGGAGAAATAACCTTGCTGCCGTCGGGATACTTCTGAGTCATCGACAACGAGTCTTTTCCCGTTGGCACATTGATTTGCAGTGCACAGCAGAAATCACTCAACGCTTTGACAGCAGTGTAAAGACGGGCATCTTCCCCTTCTTGCGAGCGGCAAGGCCACATCCAGTTGGCAGAAAGTGATACACTATCCAGACCTTCGGCCAGCGGAGCCCACACCAAGTTGGTCAGCGATTCGGCAACAGAAAGTACCGAACCCGCAGCCGGATCGGCCAGAGCCGCTTGCGGTGCATGCCCGATGGAAGTAGCAATACCCTTTTCTCCACGGTAATCGAGTGCTACTACTCCACAGTCACTCAGTGGAAGCTGAATCTCACCCTGACATTGCTGGCGCGCCACCTTACCCGTTACCGAGCGGTCTACCTTATTTGTTAACCAATCCTTGCAAGCCACTGCTTCCAATTGCAAAACCTGAGTCAGATACTCGTGCAGGTTGGCCACATCATACGTCGGATTATCGTAATGTCTTTCAACCGTTTTATCAATCATGTAAGTTTTGGGCGATGAGCCGAACATCTGCTCTACTGCCAAGTCGAACGGACGAACCCCGTCTGCTTGCTGAAACGCAAAACGCTGATCGCCTGTTGTTTCACCCACCACATACATCGGTGCTCTTTCGCGTTCGGCAATCTTACGAACATGCTCAATGGCTTCCTCCTTAATAAGGAGTCCCATGCGCTCCTGCGATTCGTTGGCTATAATCTCCTTGGCCGACAATGTTTTGTCGCCAATGGGCAGTTTATCCATTTCGATAACCCCACCGCACTCTTCAACCAGTTCTGACAAGCAGTTAACGTGTCCTGCCGAACCGTGGTCGTGAATAGAAACAATGGGATTCTCCTCCTCTTCGCACAAAGCACGCACCACGTTATTGGCTCGTTTCTGCATTTCAGCGTTAGCCCTTTGCACCGCGTTCAGCTCAATGCCGCTGCTGTAACGACCCGTATCTACGGAAGAAACAGAACCGCCACCCAGTCCGATGCGATAGTTATCGCCACCAATTACTACTACCTTGTTGCCCGCTTCGGGGTGACCTTTCAGGCAGTCTCTTTGCGTGCCATAACCCACACCACCGGCAAGCATGATCACCTTATCGTAACCATACACCTCGTTGTTTTCGGTATGTTCAAAGGTCAGTACCGAACCACAGATAAGCGGCTGGCCAAACTTGTTTCCAAAGTCGGATGCTCCGTTAGATGCTTTGATGAGAATCTGTTCCGGTGTTTGGTACAACCATTTGCGAACCGGAAGAATTTCTTCCCACTCGCGGCCTTCCTCCGTACGCGGATACGAAGTCATGTACACCGCTGTTCCGGCAATAGGCCATGAACCTTTACCGCCACCCATACGGTCACGAATCTCACCACCGGTACCGGTTGATGCACCGTTGAACGGTTCAACCGTAGTAGGGAAGTTATGTGTTTCCGCCTTGAGCGAAATCACTGTTTTAATATCTTTAATGATAAAGTAGTCGGGTTTGGAGTGATCGGCAGGAGCAAACTGTTCCACAACCGGTCCTTCAGCAAACGCCACATTATCTTTGTAAGCAGATAAAATCTTGTTGGGGTTTTCCTGCGTTGTTTTCTTAATCATTTGGAAAAGCGAAGATTCCATCTCCACCCCATCGATAACGAATGTACCGCCAAATATTTTGTGACGGCAGTGTTCCGAGTTGATTTGGGCAAAGCCGAATACTTCCGAGTCGGTCAGCTTACGTCCCAGGTCGTTTTCCATCTTCTTGAGGTAATCCATTTCCTCTTTAGAAAGGGCCAGACCTTCTTTCTCGTTATAAGCCTCCAGATCTTCGATGTACACAATCGGTTCCGGTTGGCGGTTGGTTACGAATACATCCTGATTTAACCCTTTGTACAAGCGTTGCAACATGGGGTCAAAATCGGCGTTTTCATCTTTCACGGGGAAGTATTCCTCTATGCGAAGAATGCCGTCAATCCCCATGTTTTGAGTGATTTCAACGGCATTCGTACTCCAGGGAGTAATCATCTCGCGTCGTGGCCCGATAAAACAGCCATGCAGGTTATCTTCACTTTCCGCAGCGGCATCTCCAAAGAGCCAGCAGAGTTTCTTACTATCATTCGTGGTAAGTTCGTGGTTGCAGTCAACGGCAATCACGCTTGTGGAAGGAGTTCTGAAAAAAAAGATCATATTGAATTACGAGTTATGAATTACGTATTGTAAATGATGCGGCAAAGATAACGAAAAAATGTTTGTGCTCCGAATATTTTAATTACTGTTTTTTAGAAGTGTTGGTCCTCATAAAAAGTATGAAAAAAAGTATCACCAAGTATCACCAACGTCTTAACTGATTGATATACAGCTTGTTCTGTGTGATACTTGCCTCAAAAAAAGCCTCACCAAGTATCACCAAGTATCACCAACTTTTTTGCAGTGATTCCTTACTAGTATATAGCTGTTTATTGCTTGTATATAAGGCTTTTCGTAAGCACGTTTCTGCGATTTATTTTGCAGGTGAGCAATTTTCGTCTCCACCCGGATGTACAGACTTTGTACACCCCCATGTACACGGTTTGTAGACCCGGGTGTATAATGGCTGTACACCCGGGTCTACAAAAAGATTTGCAACGAGCATGAAATACATCCAATATCTATCATTAAACGAGTTTCAAATTTGCATTTATTTCATTGATAATAAGATTGCATTCACCCCAATAGAGTTTCACTTCGTGTTAAGTGCATAATCAATAAATAACACAATGAAAAGGATTTTACTTTATTTCGCCTTACTGCTGTTTGCAGCAGGTTGTGCAGGCGGACGAAAAATGGTGAATAATGAATCCGGTCAACAGCTGACAGATTCAATTTTGCAATACAGTTTAGATCATGAAGCCTTGTATACCTTGCTGGGAAGTGTTAAACCGATGAGTTCGTTGGTCAGTTTCAGTTTCCCGATAGCCAATCTTGATAGTACGAAAAAAGCATCGGAGCAACTGCTTGACCCTGCAAAACATCAGGCTCATCTGATTCGATTGTTGCATATTCAGCAAGCGGTCAACGGTATTCATATTCCCGATGTGAAAATAGTTATGGTACCTTATAAGGCTCCTTATAGAGGAAAACGAAACATACAGATTAGTGCTGTGCGTATTAGCATGCTGGATAGCTTGTTAAGAACTAAATCGCAGTTTTTTGGACAGTTTGGACTGGTTCCCGGAGCCGATCCGACACTTGTTGTCAGTACAATAGAAAATGCCGATACGTATGAACGTCTTCGAGGATACGGATATTTATTCGGTTATCCGGATTATGCTGTCGATTTCTTTGTTAAAGCATCCCAAGAGGCCGATTTAAAAGGACAATTCATTGAAAGAAACTTTTTTCAGATACCGACTTATGCTCGCAGTAACGGATATTTTGTTTATGCTTACCCCAAAGATATGACTCCATCGGCAGCTGTTGACTCTGTTTTGTATCACAAGGCTGTTTCTTTGTTGGATAAATATAAAGCAGTCAGGAACCATTATTTAAATGCCGACAGTACATTGAGTGCATATAAACTTATTTTGGAATACCACCGGAAAAGTAAAGATTGATGGGGCAGAGAAGTGATAGAACCAAAATTACGGCTTACACCGGTTGCTCTCTTGTCATTGCTAACATGATAGGAACCGGTGCGTTTACCAGTTTAGGTTTCCAACTTGAAAACATAAGTAACACGGCGGCAATACTTACGTTGTGGATATTGGGAGGGCTCATGGCTTTGTCTGGCGCTTTTAGTTACTCAGAGGTTGGTACGGTAATAAAAAAATCGGGGGGAGAGTACACGTTTCTATCCACCATTTATCATCCTTTAATAGGTTATCTTTCCGGTTGGATTTCTTTGACGGTTGGATTTGCCGCACCGGTTGCTTTGTCGGCTATAGCATTTACTAATTATTTCCCTTTGCACTCAGCATATCCCAAACTGGTGGCTATTGGTGTGGTTTCGGTGATAAGCCTTTTTCATTCTTATAATTTAAATGTTAGCTCTCGTTTTCAAAACATAAGCACTCTGTTCAAGCTCTTGCTGATTTTTTCAATTATCCTGTTAGGTGTTTGGCTACCGGTAGAAGATCAAAATGCTATTTGTCTAGAAACATCATACTGCAATGAGGTGACTTCATCTGCATTTGCAGTAAGTCTTATCTATGTATCTTATTCTTATTCAGGATGGAATGCAGCTGCTTATATCACGGAAGAGTTCAGAAATCCGCGTAGGGCACTACCTCTGGCATTAATTGGCGGCACAATGGTAGTTACCGTATTGTACACATTACTACAATTCGTATTTCTCAAACATGTGCCCATGGCTGACTTGGTGGGTAGGCTCAACGTTGGTTCTTTGGCTATAAACCGTATGCTTGGTGTTGAAATCGGCTATTTGTTTGGAGCAGCCATTTCTCTGTTGTTGATTTCCGGAATTAGCGCCATGATATGGGTCGGTCCCCGTGTTACGGCAAGTATAGGCAATGATTATGCTTTATGGCGCTACTTTAAAAAACAACACGTGGGTATTCCTAAAAGAGCTATTGCATTGCAATGGGGAATCAGCGTGTTGCTTCTGATAACCGGTACATTTGAACAAATTATGATTTACTGTGGTATCTTGCTCACTGTATCATCTGCTTTGGTAGTGATAGGAGTTTTTATACTCAGAAACATAAGCGTCCACTAAAAAACGCAAAGAGTTCTTTGAAATGATTGAATATTAGTCTTATACAACGATTATTCGAGCGAACGGACTTGATTCTATTACTTTGCATTCTTAATTGAATAGCATATGTTTCAAGATAAATACGTTTTCGCTCAACTGACTGCATTTCTCAACAGAAGTAAGTTTAATCGAATCGTAGCAAAATACGATGGAGATAAGTATGTG
>Ga0208694_1004338_pt1 | contig 12921 bp, 8 predicted proteins | sample AD_UKC078_MetaG_FD_184442 | JGI IMG/M metagenome (GOLD analysis project Ga0208694, IMG submission 184442) | Active sludge microbial communities of municipal wastewater-treating anaerobic digesters from USA - AD_UKC078_MetaG (SPAdes) (version 2) | ecosystem: Engineered > Bioreactor > Anaerobic >...
CGTTTTCCCTGAGGGTGAAATACTGCCTCCAGGTGAGATAGAATTTGCCGAATGTAGATTCGGAACCGAGGAATTCAGGGACCACTTCGATACCTGTTTCGGCCCATATTCCTTTCATGGGGCATGCGCGCTGGTCACGCGAATCAAAAGATATGCCTCCCTTGACGCCGGTAATCCATCCGCCATCGGCTTCCTCCTCTGAGATAATCTCTGCGCCAGTGTAGTACTCGAAGAGTGTGGGCACCTCCTTCAGGTACTTCGGGTCGTCCGGATCCTTGCCCTTGTTGAATTTTGCAACGTCGAGTTTGCCAGGCTTGAACTGCTGGATACTCAGACCGGCGTTCCAGTGCCAGTTGTTCTCCCCGATGTTGCCGATAAAGTCGTTCTTGAACCTGAACAGGTGTCGTTTCATGGCATAAAAGAGTCGACTGCGGTAGGGGGGGGGCATTCAGATCGTCATTTGTCCAGTCATTGACATAAACTGATCCGAAGCCGTTGAAGCCGTAGAAATCATAGGCGAAGTCAGGCATGTAACTCAGGTCAACGGCATATCTTATGCCCTTGATAAGATAATCGGAGTCATACATGATCCTGAGGATGGAGCTTCCCTTGGTAAAGGTGGAGGCTTCGATATAAATCCTGTGATAATAATCAGGATAGATTGAACCGTCGCCATAGTCGAACAGGTTCACGAGGGCTCCGTACTGGAATCCCTGGTCAGTACTGTAGGTGACGGCAGGCAGTGCGCCGAAGTTCCATCCTGTCTTGGTCTCCTGGGCTACCACTGCGGAGGCGAGGAGTGCTGTAAACAGCATTACATAGAGTCTTTTCATAGGTGTCATTTTTTTCAGGAAAGTAAAGGTAAAGAAAAATGATGCTCATATCCTAATAATTTTAATATTGCTACATTAGTGGTTTTTAAACCCTGCGTTATGAGCATGATCATATGTAATACGGGAATGCTGGTACAGACCAGGGAGGAGAATATTGCCTTCACGGCAGGGAAGGATATGGCTGTTCTGCCGGTTATTGAAAACGGCTGGCTGTTGATAGAAGACGGCATCATTGCCGGTTACGGCCCCCCGGAGACAATGCCTTCATTCAGTGATGCCATAACGAAGCTGGACGCTGGAGGCGGATATGTTTTCCCGGCTTTCTGTGATCCGCACACCCATCTGGTGTATGCCGGTAGCAGGGAGAAGGAGTACACTGACAAGATCCGCGGGCTGTCTTATGAGGAGATAGCGCAAAGGGGCGGAGGGATTCTCAACTCTGCAAAGCTGTTGCATGATACGCCTGAGGAGGAGCTTTTCAGTCAGTCGATGGACCGGGTTAACGAGATTATCTCTTTTGGCACCGGAGCCGTGGAGATCAAGAGCGGGTACGGCTTGACAACGGAGGATGAGCTGAAGATGCTGCGGGTAATAAGAAGGATCAAACAGGAGACCCCCCTGACAGTCAGGTCAACCTTCCTGGGGGCGCATGCCGTGCCGGCGCTCTACCGTAATAACAGGAGCGGGTATGTTGACCTGATAGTCAACGAGATGATTCCGGCCGTAGCCTCGGAGAGGCTGGCTGATTATATAGACGTGTTCTGTGACAGGGGGTTCTTCACCGTGGCGGAGACTGCCCGCATACTTGAGGCCGGTGCGCGGCATGGCATGCGCCCAAAGATACATGCCAACGAGCTCGACTATTCGGGAGGGATACAGGCGGGAGTGAAGCACGGGGCTCTCTCGGTAGATCACCTGGAGTTCACCGGCGACGAGGAGATCAGGGCGTTGCTTGGCAGCGGTACCATGCCGACACTCCTGCCGGGAGCAGCCTTCTTCCTCGGAATGACTGATCCGCCTGCAAGGAAGATGATTGAGGCGGGACTGCCGCTGGCGATGGCCAGTGACTACAATCCGGGATCATCACCCTCAGGTAATATGAAGCTGGTGGTCTCGCTTGGGTGCATAAGACTGCGGCTCCTGCCTGAGGAGGCCTTCAATGCGGTGACGCTCAATGCTGCCTATGCCATGGGGCTGTCTGAGACCCACGGCTCGATCACGGTCGGCAAAAAGGCTAACCTGTTTATTACGAAGAGGATCCCTTCATACGAGTTCCTGCCCTATGCTTACGGCAGTAACCTGGTGGAGACGGTTATTCTGAACGGGGAAGTTGTCTTCAGTCAGCAGTCGGACAAAGAAAGCTCGTAGAGCTTCAAGAATTGTATGAGCAGCAAAAAGCCTATACCCTCGTAGAGGGTAAAGAATTGTAGACCAGGCAGTATGTAATTATCAATAGTGTTGACAATAAAAGCTCGTAGAGCTTCAAGAATTGTAAAACAGAATACCAGATATATCATGACAGGCAACCGTATAATAGAATGTGTCCCCAACTTCAGCGAGGGACGTGACATGGGAAAAATCAAACAGATCACCGATGAGATCGAATCTGTAGAAGGAGTGATTCTTCTTGACGTTGATCCGGGGAGGGACACCAACAGGACAGTAGTGACTTTTGTAGGTGAGCCTGAGGCGGTATGTGAGGCTGCCTTCAGGGCTGTCAGAAAGGCTGCACAGGTAATTGACATGTCAAAACACTCCGGCGCCCATCCGCGTATTGGCGCTACGGATGTATGCCCACTGGTGCCCATAGCCGGTGTGACCATGGAGGAGACGGTTGAGTACGCACGCGCCCTGGCGCGCAGGGTCGGGGAGGAGCTGTCGCTTCCCGTCTATTGTTATGAGTCAGCTGCTCTGGAGGAAAAAAGAAGGAACCTGGCCAACATACGGGCCGGTGAATATGAAGGGCTGAAGAAGAAACTGGAAGATCCATCATGGAAGCCCGACTTCGGGCCGGCACGGTTTGATGCCGGAGCAGGGACAGTGATAGTGGGGGCACGTGATTTCCTTGTAGCGTTTAATATAAACTTAAACACAACGTCAATCCGAAGGGCCAATGCCATTGCCTTTGATGTCAGGGAGCGCGGTCGTGAGAAGCGTGAGGGCAATCCCATCACCGGCAGGGTGGTCAGGGATGAAGAGGGCAATCCGGTGATGATTCCGGGATCACTGAAGGCAGTAAAGGCAATAGGATGGTATATTCCGGAATACGGATTCGCACAGATATCGATGAACCTTATAAATATAGGTATCACCCCTGTGCATATGGCGTTTGACGAGGTATGCCGCAAGGCTGAAGAGCGCGGGGTGCGGGTGACTGGGTCGGAGCTGGTGGGCCTGATACCCCTCAAGTCAATGCTTGATGCCGGCAGGTATTTCCTGCACCGTCAGCAGCGGTCGGCAGGCGTCTCAGATGACGAACTTATACGCACGGCGGTGAGATCAATGGGTCTGTCGGAGTTAAAACCGTTCAATCCGGAAGAAAAGATCATAGAGTACATACTGAAGGACAAGACGAAGAGGCGTCTTGTTGATCTGTCTCTCTCTGCATTTGCATGGGAGACCTCATCGGAGTCACCTGCTCCCGGTGGCGGCTCCGTATCTGCAGCCATGGGTGCCCTGGGGGCGGCGCTAGGCACTATGGTGGCCAACCTCTCAAGCCACAAAAGAGGGTGGGACGGCCGCTGGGAAGAGTTTGCCTCATGGGCAGAAAGGGGAGTGCAGATGCAAAAAAGGCTGCTGGAGCTTGTTGATGAGGATACGGAAGCTTATAATGCCATACTTGATGCTTTCGGACTTCCAAAAAAGAGCGATGAGGAAAAGGCTGCCAGGGCAGCTGCAGTTGAGGCTGCCACTCTTCAGGCCTCACTGGTGCCGCTGACAGTAATGAAGGAAGCATTTGGGGTCTTTGACCTGTTAAAGGAGATGACGGAAAAGGGTAATCCCAACTCGGTTACTGATGGCGCTGTGGGCGTACTGGCAGTGAGAGCCTGTATCAGGGGGGCATTTCTGAATGTAAGGATCAATGTTAAAGGATTGAAAGACAGGGCAATGGCTGAGGAGCTTATCTCTGAAGCACAGATCATTGACAATGATGCCGCCAGGCTGGAAGAGGAGATCATAGCCCGGGTTTCTTCAGAGTTGGAAATATAGCTTGCCTTTACATTTCAAGAGACACCGCTTCTGCGGCAGTAAAAAAAAACCCGCAAACGTTGTAATTTGTTAAATATTGTTATTTTTGTGTTGGTGAAGAAATTCACGCTAACCCTTATTAACCTAAATTTAATCGTCTATGAAAAAGATCGTGATTATTTTTGTACTGGTCTTTGCCACTGCAGCGCTTACGCTAGGGCAGACCGTACAGGTAACGGGTACTGTGACAAGCCAGGAGGATGGCCTGTCATTGCCCGGTGTATCTGTGACAGTCAAGGGAACCACTCTTGGAACCTTGACCGACGCTGGCGGGAGATACAGCCTGTCAGTTCCTCAGGGAATGAACACACTGGTCTTCAGCTTTATTGGCATGAAGACACAGGAGGTGCCGATTCAGGGACGGACACGGATTGATGTAATCCTTGTGCCTGACCTTGTGGGCCTGGATGAGGTAGTGGTGACTGCAATGGGTGTCTCGCGCGAGAAGAAATCACTTGGATACGCAGTACAGGATATTTCAAGTGAAGAGATAGCCAGGTCAGGAAACACAAACTTTGCAGTTGCACTACAGGGAAAAGTTGCCGGTCTGGATATTACACCTACAAGCGGTATGCCCGGAGCATCATCTTCTATTATAATCAGGGGAGCTCGTTCGTTTGAAGGTAATAACCAGCCTCTTTATGTTGTTGATGGCCAGCCTATCGTAGGTGGCGGCGGAGGAGGCAGCACTACCGGTGGTTCTGATGGAACCGGAAGGATTCTGGACCTGAACCCTGCCGACATCGAATCAATAAACGTTCTTAAGGGTCAGGCAGCATCTGCACTTTATGGTATACGTGCTTCAAACGGTGTTATTGTTATTACTACCAAAAGCGGATCCAGAAATGAAAAAGGCGCTCCGCGTGTAAGCATAAATACGATAAATACTTTTGATGAGGTTTCACGGACTCCTGATTATCAGACAACCTATTCGCAGGGAAGTTCGCGTACTTACAGTCCAAGATCATCACAGTCATGGGGTATGAAAATTGAAGATCTTCCGGATCATCCAACCTATGGTGGTAATAATAACGGATATCCCGGCAAATTCTATGTTCCTCAGTTGGCTGATGCCGGTTATGAAGAAGATGATTGTTGGGTAATTCCTGCTGTATATAATAACTGGGATGATTACTTCAAGACAGGTTTTACTACCCAGAATAATATACTTCTAAGTCAGGCTGTTGATAAAGGAAACTATGCTGTTGGTTTTGGTGAGACCACCCAGGATGGTATTGCTTTGAATACCGGTTTGCAAAGGTGGAATGCCAAAGTTAATGCTTCAAGAGATTTTGGAGAGCATTGGAAATCTGGTTTTCATGCAAACTATTCTCAGGTTGAAGTTGATAAACTAAGTATTGCAAACGATGGATCTCTTGCCGGCGTTCTGGCAGCACCACCAACATATAATCTAAAGGAGTATCCTTATCATTACCCGGGAGATCCCTACAGGCAGATTTATTACCGGTCTCTGACTTTTGATAACCCATACTGGGTGGCGGAGAATAATACATCTTATGAAAGGACAGACCGGATCTTTGGAAATACGTTCCTTGAGTATCTGACAGATTTGGGACAATCAGTAAACCTGAATATTCGTGGACAGATAGGGATAGACTCTTACACACAGGCCAGTGAAACTATCTGGGGACTGGGACATAAAGGAACTGACCCTGCCAATTCATATGTTGGTGAAGGGCATTACAGGTTTACAAATACCAACGCAATAGGTACAGCAAATCTTAACTGGAAGATTACAGGCAACCAAACAGCATTATTATTGCTTGGTGCAGAGTATAATGATAATAAGAGTAAAAATGTTTCAGCCAGCGGTACAGGTCTGAATTTTGGTGAATGGCAACATGTTAATAATACAGCTACTCCTTCCAAATCTGAAAGTAAAGGATGGAGCAGGACAGTTGGTTTCTTTGGTCAGTTGAGCTGGGATTATAAATCTCTTCTGTTCTTAGGGGCTACCGGACGTTATGACATTGTTTCCACAATGCCGTCAGCCAATCGTGGATTCTTTTATCCTTCGTTCAGTGCAAGCTTTGTTCCTACTTCTCTGGCTGCATTCGCAGACCTTGGTTGGCTGTCATATGCAAAAGTCAGAGCATCATATGCTGAGGTTGGACAGGCTGGAAGCTATTATGAACCCTATTACTCAGCAGTATCAGGATATTCCAATGGTTGGTATGCTACCAATTCAATTTCAATCCCTTATAATGGTGCAAGTGCTTATGCTCCGGGATCGACCTTATACGATGCAAATCTTAAACCGCAGAATACCCGGTCATATGAACTGGGACTGGACCTGTCATTCTTCAATAACCGGTTTGGTTTTGAATATACCTATTCAAAACAGAATGTAAAAGATCAGATCTTTTCTGTTCCACTTGCCGGATCAACAGGAGCCAGCAGTTTAGTAACCAATGCCGGACGTCTTAGTACAGACGTAAATGAATTGGTGGTTAACATTGTCCCTGTCGAAGCCGGTGGTTTCAGATGGGATATGCATTTTAACTTCATGAAAATGGTGAATGTGGTTGAAGAGCTTGCAGAAGGAGTTGAAAGCATATTCCTGGGCGGATTTGTAACTCCACAGGTTCGTGCAAGTGTGGGCAACACATATCCTGTGATTTATGGTTCATCATTTGCAAGAGATGATAATGGTAATATTCTGGTTGTTGACGATCCTTCAAGTCCTTACCACGGTATGCCGCAAACAGGAGCTCCCGGGATTATCGGAGAAGTAACTCCTGATTTTATTCTCGGAGCCAACAATACGTTTACATTCAAGAACATTTCTCTTAGTTCTTCCTTTGAGTGGAAACAGGGAGGAAGCATGTATTCAGGAGATAATGGTTTGATGATGTATACCTATGGTGTGGTAACACAAACTGAAAACAGGGAAGAAACATTTGTATATGATGGTTATAAGCCCGATGGAACCCCGAATGATATAGTAAGAGGTGGCCCCAATGATCCGGGAGCATATCAGACTCTATTTGATAACGTATTAGGAGATATTGACGAAGCATTCATATTTGACAATTCCTTTATCAAGCTTCGGGATATATCATTAAAGTATGCTTTGCCAACCCGGATTCTGAATAAAGCTAATGTTTCGGCGTCAGTGTTTGCACGAAATATTCTGATATGGACTGCACTGCCCAACCTTGATCCTGAATCATCAAATGGTGCTGGTAATGCGATGGGTGGCTTTAACCGTTTCTCACTGCCACAGACTACAAGCTATGGTTTTGGTTTGGATATAACATTTTAATAACTGCTAAAAGAAGATATTATGAAAAAGTTATTATATATATTTCTGGCAGTGATAGTAATGCTATTACCATCATGTACAGAAGAAATAATGGATGAGATTAACTTCAATCCGAACAACCCGACAGATGTGTCATCCCGTCTGACTCTGTCTGATAATATGATTGAGTTGGGAGTAACAGGAGTTGGAGGTAGTATGATGTTTTATGCCTCTGTTTATATTGAGCATACAGTTGGTGATCATGCTCAGCATCTAAGCGCTGAGATTCGTTCTGCAGAACCTACTTCTGCCACTACCTATAATAATGACTGGAATACTATTTACAATTCTCTCTGGGCTTTACGGAAGGTAATTGACAGATGTTCCGAAGGTGGAAAAGAAGAGGGAGCATGGCATAACCTTGGAAGAGCACAGCTTCTTTCAGCCTATTATCTGGCAATATTAGCTGATGGTTGGGGAGATACTCCCTGGGAAGAAGCACTTGATCCAAGTACATACATGCAGCCTCAATTAAGCTCTCAGGAGGTGATTTATAATGATGTTTTCCAGTTCATTGATGATGCAATTGCGAATTTCCAAAAGGACGATCTATCTAACATGGGAGCTCAGGATGTATTCTACGGCGGAGATGTTGACTCATGGTTGAAGTTTGCCTATGCATTAAAAGCCAGGTACCTGCTGAGGCTGTCTCATAAAGCTCCAAACTATAGCGAGGTTATTGCAGCAGCAGCTAATTCTTTCACTGGAGTTGCAGATCAGTGCCTGCTTACTTTTGATGGCAGTTCATCTCAAACAGCTGCATGGTACAGAATGTTACAGGACAGAAATTCGCATGCTGCAAGTCTGAGTTTGCATGACAAGTTGTTGTCAAGAAGTGATCCAAGAGATGCCATATATTTTGTACCCAATCCGGAAGGTGACGGTAGTCTTGTTTTTGCAGAAAATGGTTCGAACGTTGACATTCAGTCTCTGTATGGAGTCTCCGGTTTGAGTGTGCCAGATGCACCGACTTATATTTTCAGCTATCATGAACTTGAATTTATCAAAGCTGAAGCTTATGTGAGACTGGGTGGAGCATCAAATCTGGCCCTGGCAAAGACAGCTCTTCAGAAAGCTATTTCTGCTGCATTTCAAAAACCAAATGTTGGTTTAACCGCAGATGATGCAGCGGCTTACTTCACTGATCATGTTGAAGCCTTGTTTGATGCAGATCCGTTAAGTGAGGTGATGAATCAAAAGTATATTGCTTTTTACGAAGAGGAAGCTCTTGAAGCATATAGTGATATTCGCAGGCTGGAAGCTATGGGAGACGATGTTATTGAACTAAAGAATCCCTATAATCAAACTATCGGATTCCCGCAAAGATTCACCTATGGTTCTTCTGATGTTACTACTAATCCTAATGTTGCAGCAGCCTACGGAAACGGAAGCTATGTCTACACGGAAAAAGTTTGGTGGGCTGGCGGAACCAGATAATATATTTTAACGAAAAAAATAGATATTATCATGAAAAAAATTAATATACTCTTAACATTGATGATCATATTAGGCTTCACTCTTACGGGGTGTGAGACTAAGTTTGATGATCCTGCAGGAGAACGTGATCTGATTCAAGCGACTCCTGTGATTGAGAATTTGGATCCTTCAATTTTCCTGGCAGCTGATAAGGCAAACACATATGTGGCATTTGATGTTACAACAGGTGCGGGAGGCCAGTCAATGGACGGATTGATTGAAGTGTCATATGATGGTGGTCAGCAAAGGGCCCAATTGCAGGAATTTACTATTCCTGCAACAGGCCTGCAGGTTAAACTTGCTGACGTTGCCACTGCTATCGGAATGTCAGTTAATGATATGCAGGGCGGAAAATACGTGAATATTGAAGTTTTGACTAAAGCAGGAGATAAGTATCTCCGCTCCGCTGCTTCTGTCAATCCTTTGATTGCATGTGATTATGTTGCAGCTGATTATGTTGGTACTGCCAATGCTCAAAGTGCCGGATGGGGAGTAAACGGACCGGTTCAGGTTACTCTTGATCCTGATGATCCATTCACCTTACTTGTTGCCGGACTTGAGACAATTGATGGATTAAACGAAGACAGAGGACCTTTGCCTCTTATTATCAATCCTGCTTCTTATGCCATTACTGTTCCAAAAACAGTACTTGCTACTTATGCATGGGGATACTCGAACATTGCTTATGAGGGTACCGGTTCCTTAAATACCTGTAGTCAGGCTATTTCACTGAATATAAAAATTTCAGTTGATCAGGGTACTTTTGGCACATATGCATTTACTATTACGTATTAACAGAATCGAAGAATTAATTCAAACGGCGGGAGCAATTGCTCCCGCCGTTTTTTTTGGTGTGCCCGGCATGCGCATCAACTATTGGGTAATAATCCCGAATATGCTCTCTCCGTCAGCTTATTAAGATATTGATCAGCGGCGAAAACGCCGCTTGTTATCCATCTTCTTCTTCATCCGGGCACTGATGCCTTTCATGATTATATAGATCAGAAGAAGTACGAATATTATTATGATCAGGGTGATAATTCCGTTGCTGGTCATGGGCTTCACTTTAAATTCTGAATGAACTGAAGGTTCTTGTTTCTGCGATTATTGACAGCAGAACCGGATTCGCACGATAAGTTACCGCATGTCAATCACCTCCACTCCCTGGTGGTCGGCAGGATTAAAAGTGAAGTAACCAGCGGGGGGGCTGAAGGAAAGATCATATTTTAAAGCAGTCAGCGTGAGCGTTATGCCATCCTTGGTCCTGTATTCCGCCGAGATGAGATCATGGTTCTTTTTATCAATAATCATCCTTATCCTGACGAGATTCATATTCAGATCCTCAGGATAAAGATCAATGGTCCAGTCACGAGGGGTTTGTTCCAGCAGCCTTATTTTATAGCCTTCCCGGTACATGGTGAACAGCAGTGAAGGTCTGGAAAGGAAGGATTCATCCGCAGGGTCAGGTTCGGTTACTGTCACCTCGTTTACATCCGGCATGAAGTTCCAGACAGCTTTACCGTCAGCCATTATGATATTGTCAGGCAGGGTCACCCTGTAACTGTCTCCACGGATAACAGCAGTGCCTTCCATTGTAGTCTCATCATCTTCCTGTGCGTCGTAGGCCGTTATTTCGAAATCAATTTTCACCGAAGGAGCTGAGGTGGCCCTGTTGCCGAACTCTGTCAGTACTTTCACGGCAACCGGATCTTTCTGGGCGGAAACGCCTGTAACCATCAGTGCAAGAAGTATTGTCAGTCCTGTTTTTTTCATTTTAAAGATTCTCCTGATCAAGTCTCTTCAAAATCTGTTCCAATGTTTGCGGATCCTGAACAATTACCTCTCTGGCCTTGCTTCCCTCGAATGGTCCGACTATGCCTGCGGCCTCCAGCTGATCAATGATACGGCCAGCGCGGTTGTATCCCAGCTGCATCCTTCGCTGTATAAGTGATGTTGATCCCTGCTGGTGCTGAACCACCAGCCTGGCAGCCTCGTCAAAGAGGGGGTCACGCTTCTTGAGATCAACTTCGTTGTTGCCGTTTCCAGCCTCTTCATCACCCACATATTCAGGGAGATGGAAGGCATCAGGATATCCCTGCTGCGAGCCGATATATTCTGTCAGTTCTTCAATCTCAGGGGTATCAATGAAGGCACACTGCACCCTTATGGGTTCGCCTCCCTGGGATATCAGCGCATCCCCTCTCCCCACCAGCCTGTCGGCTCCGGTGGTGTCAAGGATAGTCCTGGAGTCCACTCCCGAGAAGACCCTGAAAGCAATTCGTGAGGGGAAGTTCGCCTTAATAAAGCCTGTAATGATACTTACCGAGGGCCGCTGGGTGGATATGATAAGATGTATACCCACTGCCCTGGAGAGTTGTGCGAGTCTGCCGATAGGAGCTTCCACCTCACGGCCCGAAGTCATTATCAGGTCGGCAAACTCGTCAATAATGAGTACAATATAAGGCATGAATTCGTGCCCTTTTTCAGGATTGAGCCTGCGCGCTATAAACCTGTCATTGTATTCCCTGATATTCCGTGTCTGTGACAGTTTGAGCAGTTCCAGCCGGTGGTCCATCAGTATGCAGAGCGAATTGAGGGTGTTGATCACCTTCTTTGTGTCGGTGACAATGGCATCCTCTTCGTCAGGCAGCTTTGCAAGAAAATGCCGTTCTATCTTCGCGTAGAGAGGCAGTTCAACCCTCTTGGGGTCTATAAGCACAAGCTTCAGCTCAGACGGGTGCTTTTTGTACAGAAGAGAGGTGATGATGGCATTGAGTCCTACTGATTTGCCCTGGCCAGTTGCCCCGGCCACCAGCAGGTGCGGCATCTTTGTCAGATCAATAATGAACGGATCATTCGTGATAGTCCGCCCCAGGGCCAGCGGCAGCTCCTGTTTGCTGTCGGTAAACTCACGTGATGACAGCAGCCCCTTCATCGAAACTATCTCTGCCTTCTTGTTCGGCACCTCTATACCTACAGTGCCACGGCCAGGTATGGGAGCAATGATCCTGATCCCCAGTGCTGACAGGCTAAGCGCGATATCATTGTCAAGCGACTTGATGCGGTGTATCTTGACACCCCTGTCGGGAACCACCTCGTACAGTGTCACGGTAGGCCCCACTGTTGCCGATATCTGCCTGATGGTGATCTTGTGGTCAGCGAGTGTTTTGAGGATTATCTCCTTGTTGGCATTCACCTCGTCATTGGTGGTGGCTCCCGGGCTCCGGTAATCACGAAGCAGCGCCAGGGTTGGAAATTTGTAGTTCGACAGCGAGAGCCTCGGGTCAAAGGGTGGAAGATCATTCACTGAATCCTCCCCGAACGGTTCAAGGGTGACGGGCTTCTTATTCCGGTCAATTACATTCACAATAGGTTTGTTTTCAACAGCAACCACCGGCGGTTTGTAGAAGTCATCAATCTCCTCAGTCTCCTCCTCATCTGCCCTGAGGGGTTCCTGTTCAACAGACGGGTAATTCTCTTCGGGGGCAATCGTGACTTTATCCGTTACCACATCCTTCTTCCGTCCCTCGGCGTTGAGCACTGAAGCGCCTGCCTTTGCCACCGTGGCGATAGGCTGCCTGAAAGTCTGGGGGCTGACATGCAGGGCAAAGATGAGGTAGGCAATTGCAACAACCAGCAAAAGCGCACCTGTCCCTACTTTCCCCAGTCCGTCATTCAGGTAGTTGGCGATCATATAGCCAAATTTTCCGCCGGGTCCGGCGCCGAGGAAGGTTGATTGTCCTGCAAAGTAGCCAAGGATTACTGAAACGAGAACTGCTGCCAGAAGGAAACGGAGTACATTCTTCCAGAGCCTGAAGTATTTTACTCTCAGAAGTGCCAGTCCGAATGCGCCGATGACAAGCGGAAAGAAGAAGGAGCCAAGCCCGAAACCGTTGAACATAAAGTAATACCCCAGCCTGAAGCCGACCTTCCCTCCCCAGTTCCTGTAGGCAAAGGATTTGTCGTCAGGCTGCATGCTGAGTGAATCCTGGTCTGCATTGCCCGTAAGTACATACGAAATAAATACCACCAGGAGGT
>Ga0208694_1004339_pt1 | contig 12919 bp, 14 predicted proteins | sample AD_UKC078_MetaG_FD_184442 | JGI IMG/M metagenome (GOLD analysis project Ga0208694, IMG submission 184442) | Active sludge microbial communities of municipal wastewater-treating anaerobic digesters from USA - AD_UKC078_MetaG (SPAdes) (version 2) | ecosystem: Engineered > Bioreactor > Anaerobic >...
CAAGCATTACAACCGTCAATCAACCGATTGACCAAAACGAAGTAGCGCAAGCCCCCACGCGCTCACATTGCGTGAGGCACCAGCTCACGCTTCGCGCTCACTTTCATGTGAGGCACCTCGCCGATCGTGGTTCTATACCGGCATGCATCTCTCGTTCAGCGAACGGACCTACCTGGTCACCGGCGGCGGCAGCGGTATCGGTAAGGGAGTCGCGACCGGACTCGCACAGGCCGGTGCGAACGTGGTGATCGTCGGGCGTAACGCCGACCGCCTGTCGGCGGCCGCGGACGAGATCGGCGGGGGAGCGACGGGCCGGGTGCTCGCCAGGCCCGCGGACGTCACCGATGAGGATCAGGTCGTCGGCGTCATCGCGGCCGCCACCGAGTGGAACGGCCGGTTGCACGGCGTGGTGCACTGCGCCGGGGGTTCAGAGACTATCGGGCCGATCACGCAAGTCGATTCGGCAGCCTGGCGGCGCACCGTCGATCTGAACGTCAACGGCACGATGTACGTGCTGAAGCACTCGGCCCGGGACATGGTGCGAGCGGGCGGCGGGTCGTTCGTCGGTATCTCCTCGATCGCGGCCAGCAACGTGCACCGGTGGTTCGGCGCCTACGGCGTCAGCAAGTCGGCGTTGGACCATCTGCTGATGCTGGCCGCCGACGAACTCGGCCCTTCCTGGGTGCGGGTCAACGGCATCCGACCCGGGCTGATCCGCACCGACCTCGTCGAGGTCATCCTCAATAGCCCGGAGGTCGCCGAGGATTACCGGCAGTGCACCCCGCTGCCGCGGATCGGCGAGGTGGGCGACGTAGCGAACCTGGCGATGTTCCTGCTCAGCGACGCGGCGAATTGGATCACCGGGCAGGTCATCAACGTCGACGGAGGACACGGGCTGCGACGGGGGCCGGACATGTCGGCCATGCTGTCACCGGTGTTCGGCGAAGACGGTCTTCGAGGCGTCGTCTAGCCCCAGCGGGATCGGCAACCGGGCAGCGGCGTCCGCGCCCGGTACCGGAGCCGCGCGCAGTTCGGATTTCGGGTCGCTCATCCAGGCATCGAGAGGGCCAGTGACGGGTGGTTCCCTGAGCCTGTCGGCTCGGCGATTTTTGTCGTACCTCCCTGTGATGATGGGGTCATGTCATCGGTTGTAGCTCCTGGGGTTGTGGGGGTGAGTCCGTGCGAGCGTCTTGAGGTGTTGTTCGCCGAGTTGGCGGAGCTGACCGGGCAGCGCAACGCCATTGATGGGCGGATCGTGGAGATCGTCGCGGAGGTGGATCGCGATGAGTTGTGGGGTGCCACCGGGGCGCGGTCGATCCCGGCGTTGGTGGCCTGGAAGACGGGCTGTTCATCGGTGAACGCGAGGTCGATCGCGGCGGTGGCGAATCGGTTGGCGGAGTTCCCGCGGTGTGTGGCGGGGATGCGGGAGGGCCGGCTGTCGTTGGATCAGGTCGGTGTGATCGCCGCGCGTGCTGCGGACGGGTCTGATGAGCAGTACGCGCAGTTGGCGTCGGTGGCCACGGTCAACCAGTTACGCACCGCAGTCAGCCTTGAGCCGCGACCCGACCCCGACCCACGGCCTGATCCGGATCCGCGCCCGGAGCCCGAGTCGGCGGGTTCGATCACCAAACGCAGCGATGAGCGGTTCGCCTACTGGCGGATCAAACTCCCGCACATTGAGGCGGCGAAGTTCGAGGCGGCGCTGGCCGCGCATCGGGACGGGTTGATCGCCGAGTGGAAGCGCGACCGGGATGCCGCCGGCAGCACTGGGAGTGAACGCGGGGAGGACGACCCCGAGGGAATCGACCCCGGGAACGAGGCCGGTCGGTGCCGGCCGTTTCCGGGCACGATGGAGGCGTTCTGGCGGCTGGTGGAGGCCGGCTGGGATGCCGAGGTCGCGCGGCGTCCGCACGGCCAGCACACCACGGTGGTGGTGCACCTCGATGTCGACAAGCCGGCAGCCGCCCTGCATCTGGGTCCGCTGCTTTGTGACGGCGATCGGCAGTACCTGACCTGCGATGCGACCTGTGAGGTGTGGTTCGAACGCGGCGGTGAGCCGATCGGGGCCGGGCGGGTGACCCGGACGATTAACCGGCGGCTGCGCCGCGCCCTGGAACACCGGGACCGCTGCTGTGTGGTTCCCGGGTGCGGGGCCACCCGCGGTCTGCATGTCCACCACATCCGGCATTGGGAACACGGTGGGCCCACCGAGTTGGCCAACCTGGTGCTGGTGTGTCCTTTTCATCACCGCCAGCATCACCGCGGGGTGATCACCATTACCGGCACCGCCGACGATCTGACCATCACCGACGCCGACGGTCAAACCCTGACGGCGGCGTCGCTGGCCCACCCGCCGACCACACCACCACCGGCGGTACCGCCCTGCCCCGGACCCACCGGCGAACGCGCCAACTGGTGGTGGTACGACCCCTTCCAACCACAACCACCACCAACCAACAACTAAAGGCGCCTGCGGCTTCGGGCCGGGAGCAAGCACGGCAGGCCCGTTGCAATCACCGACTGACCGTTCCGACGATCACCGTGCCGCACCGGAAGGCTACGCCGTGGCGGGGTGTTCCCGAGGCCTTCGGTGCGTGGACGACCACCCCCGGCCGGTCGTCCCGATCAGTTCACGCACGGGATGCCGCCGCCGTCGATCGGCGGGCCCGCGTCGGGGATCGGTGTGGCGGTGGCATCGCTGCCCGCCGTGGTGGAATCCGCCACCTCGGCTGTGGTGTCAGGTGTGAAACTGCCCAAATCGACCGTGCCCGGGTCGAATCCGTCGCCCAGGATGACCCGGATGCGGTTGTCGTCCAGATTGGGGTCTTCCTGCGGAGCGGTGACGACCCCCAGCAGGTCGGCGACCGCGTTCGCGTCGGTACCGGCCCCGGGTCCGTAGCTGATGACCGTTCCCGGTGGCTCGCCGTCTTCGCGGTCGCGGATCTCCCCGACGGTGAATCCGTCCCGGCTGAGCACGTCGGCGGTGCGGCCGGCCAGACCGTAACTCTGGCTGCCGTTAACCACCACGACGACGGTGTCGGGGCCGGGAGACGGTGCCTCAGTGGTCGTCGGAACCGCGGATCCGGCGATGGCGGAAGCGATCTCGGCGCGGATTGCCGCGGGGTCGACGATATTGACGTCCTGGCCGTCGATGTTCTCGTAACGCACCACCGGCAGGGTCCGGAACTCCACCTCGCCGCCGGCCAGTGCCGCCAACCGGCGGAACTGCGGTTCGCCCCAACCTTGGGACAGCACAACGTCTTTGCGTGCAACCTCCACCAGATCGCGGAAGTCGTCGAGGTTGCTGAAGACGCCGGACTGCTGGAGCTGATGCATGATCGCCGCCAGGAATGCCTGCTGGCGGTGGGTGCGGTCGAGGTCGCCGTTCTCCAGACCGTGACGCTGGCGTACGAACGCCAGGGCCTGCGCGGCGTCGAGGCGCTGGAGTCCGGCGGGGAAGTCCGCGCCGGAATACTCGTCGTAGACGGCATGGTTCAGGCAGACCTCGACTCCGCCCAGACTCTCGGCGAGGTGGTAGAAGCCGGCCAGGTTCACTTCGGCGAAGTAGTCGATGGGCTGGCCGGTCAGACTGCGCACTGCTCTCAGGGTGGCTTCACGGCCGGCTTCGCGGCCGAGACTTTCCAGTTCGGCCTGGTCGTACACGCCCTGCTGTTCGAGCTCGAGTTCGGTCTGCGCCTTGGTCAGCCCGTAGGCCTCCTTGATCTTGATGTGGTCATAGCCGTCAATCCCGCTGACCGGGACATAGTCGTCGCGCGGGATCGAGAACGCCGTCACCCGGTCATCGGCACCGACGTGCACGAGGATCAGGGTGTTGGTGTTGTAGCCGCCGGATCCGGAGTCGCCGGCGTGCAGCTTGTCGAGGATGTCCGGGGGCAGGTCGTTGCCGTTCTGGTCCTTCCGGGAGTCCAGGCCGATCAGCAGGATGTTCATCGCGCCGCCGGACGAGCGCGGCGAATCCAGTCCCAGAGCCTGTGAGACGGTGATGCCCCCGAGCAGCCCGTGGGTCTCCCAATAGCCCAGCCCGGTGGCGGTCAGGGTCAGAACGGCTAGCAGTGCCAGCACCGTCCGCCGCAGTACCTGAAATACCGGCATGCCCGTCAGTATCGTCGGTGGGTGTGCACCCCCGTCGGCAGTTACCGCTACCGGGCCAGGAATCGGTCTGGGACTATCCCCGGCCGCCTCGTCTGGAACCGTTCGACGGTGAGATCACCGTCGAACTCGGCGGCGAGGTGATCGCCGCCACACCCCGCGGCTGGCGAGTGCTGGAGACCAGCCATCCGCCCACTTACTACCTCCCGCGGGAGGCGTTCGGGCCGGGTGTGCTGCGCGACGCCGCCGGGTCGTCGTCGTGCGAGTGGAAGGGCCGGGCCCGGTACTTCGATCTGGTGTCCGGGGATCTGGTGTCCGGGTCGGCGGTGGCACTCAAAGCGGCGTGGGGCTACCCGGATCCGACACCCGGGTTCGAACCCCTCCGCGACGCCGTCGCGGTCATGGCCGGTCTGGTAGATCGATGCACGGTGGACGGCGAGACCGTCGTGCCTCAACCCGGTGGTTTCTACGGCGGGTGGATCACCAGTCGGGTGGTGGGCCCGTTTAAAGGCGGACCCGGTACAACCGGATGGTGACGCGTGACCAGCGGCTGCCGGGATCGGCGGGTGCCGGATCAGCGTGGAGCCCCCTGTCAGGATTGAACTGACGACCTTTCGCTTACAAGGCGAGTGCTCTACCACTGAGCTAAGGAGGCATTCGAGAGGAGCCTATCGGGTCACTCGTCCTCGTCGCGGAACGGCCACAGCCGTCGGCCGGGCAGCGGAATGCGCTCGGCGATGTTGCTGAGCGGGTCGACCACCCGGGTCATTCCGACCACGGCCTCACGCAGCATTTCGACCGTGGGCGTCAGAGCTTCCATACCGGGGGCGAGTCGGTTGAGCGAATCGACGACGACGTTCAGCTGATCCAGCGGGCCGTCCTTGGCGGTGAGCCTGTCCACCAGTCCGCCCTCGGTCAGCAGACGCTCGGCCAGGCCGTCCTCGGCGAGCACCCGCTCGAGCAGGCCGTCCTCATCAAGCAACTGGTCCACCAGGCCGCCCGGTGAAAGGGCCCGGTCCACACCGCCGCCCTCAGTGGTCAAGCGGTCGAGTACCCCGTCCGGTGCGGTGAGCCGGTCGATCAGCCCACCGGGCCGCACCAACCGGTCGATCGGACCGTCCGGGGCCAGCGCCCGGCCCAGCGGGGCGTCATCGTCGAGCAGCGAGGCGATCTTGTTGGCTCGCTCCATGGTCACATCCAGGCCCAGCATGTGAACCACCGAGTCTCTGGCCGCGGGAACCGGCGAATCGCCGAGGGCACCCTTGGCGATATCGAACGCCGCGGAGGCAATGACCACCCCGGCATCAGCGGCCGCGAGGCCGACCTTCACCGGGGCGATGGCGAGGTCCACCATCAGTTTCGCCAGATCCATCCGGTCAGTGTATGGTCGCGGCTTTTCCGATTCGGTGAAATCCCCCTCACAGCAACCTCACAGTGGATGTCCGGCGTAAAGGCGGCTGGCGGGAGGACGATTGACGGCATGTCCGCAGCGGCCGTTCAGCAAGGGTCCGACTCCGTGCCGGAGGCGCGCGTTCTGGTCGTCGATGACGAGGCGAACATCGTCGAATTACTGGCGGTGAGTCTGAAGTTCCAGGGTTTCGAGGTCTACACCGCGACCAGTGGTACGGCTGCGCTGGACCGGGCCCGCGAGGTTCGCCCGGACGCGGTGATCCTGGACGTGATGATGCCGGGGATGGATGGTTTCGGGGTGCTCAGCCGGCTTCGGGCCGACGGTATCGACGCGCCCGCCCTGTTTCTCACCGCCCGCGACAGCGTGCAGGACAAGGTCGCCGGCCTCACCCTCGGCGGCGACGACTACGTAACCAAGCCGTTCAGCCTGGAGGAGGTGGTCGCCCGGTTGCGGGTGGTTCTCCGCCGCGCCGGAAAGGGCGCTCAACAACCGCGCAGTACCCGGCTGACCTTCGCCGATATCGAGATCGACGAGGAGACCCACGAGGTGTGGAAGGCGGGTGAACTGATTGCGTTGTCGCCCACGGAGTTCACTCTGCTGCGCTACTTCGTCGTCAACGCCGGGACTGTGCTGAGTAAACCCAAGATTCTTGATCATGTGTGGCGTTACGACTTTGGTGGCGACGTCAACGTCGTGGAGTCCTACGTGTCATACCTGCGACGCAAGATCGACACCGGGGAGAAGCGGTTGCTGCATACCTTGCGGGGTGTGGGTTACGTCCTGAGGGAGCCCCGATAACCGATTCCGTCGTCATCCGGCAGGCGCCTGTTCAGGGTAAGCGGGCGCTACCACTGCGGGTCGGTCTCGTCGCCGCGATGCTGCTGCTGGTGGCCTGCGGCTTGCTCGCCTCCGGGGTCGCGGTGACGTCGATCCTGCGGCACAGCCTCTTTGACCGGGTGGATCAGTCCCTGCTGGAGGCGTCGGCCGGTTGGGCGCAGGAACCGCATGAGGACATTCCGACCGGCAGCGGGCCCAACCCGGCGCGGCCGCCGTCGAGCTTCTACGTCCAGGCCGTCGATGAGCAGGGCCATGTCTGGATGACCATCAACGATCGCAAGGCGCGGCCGGCGCTTCCCAAAGGTGATGACGTCGGCCCGGTTCCGGTCACCATCGGGTCGGTCGGCCAGTCCGAGGTCCGCTGGCGGGCGGTGTCGGTGCGGGGCGCCAACGGTGACCTCGTCACCGTTGCGATGGATCTGTCCGATGTTCAGTCGACGCTGCGGGCTCTGATCTGGCTGCAGGCCGGTATCGGCGTCGGCGTCCTGCTGATCCTGGGTGTGCTCGGTTACGTCGTGGTGCACCGCAGCCTGCAGCCGCTGGTCGAGATGGAGGCAACTGCTGCGGCCATCGCGGCCGGTGAACTCGATCGGCGCGTGCCGCAACGTGATCCGCGAACCGAGGTCGGTCAGCTCTCGCTGGCGTTGAACGGGATGCTGGCCCGGATACAGAGCGCCGTCGCCGCATCGGAGGCTTCGGCGGACCAGGCGCGCGGATCCGAGGAACGGATGCGCCGGTTCATCACCGACGCGAGTCACGAATTGCGCACCCCGTTGACGACGATCCGGGGTTTCGCCGAGCTCTACCGCCAGGGGGCGGCCCGCGACATGGACCGTCTGATGGGGCGGATCGAGGGAGAGTCACGCCGGATGGGTGTTCTCGTGGAGGACCTGCTGCTACTGGCCCGCATGGACACCCAACGGCCGCTCGAGCGCCGCCGGGTGGACCTTTTGGTGCTGGCCAGCGACGCGGTCCACGATGCGCGTGCGGTGGCGCCGACGCGGTCGATCAGTCTGGAGGTGCTCGACGGGCCGGGCACTCCGGAGGTGATCGGGGACGATGCCCGGCTGCGGCAGGTGCTGGGGAATCTCGTCGCCAATGCCCTTCAGCACACGCCGGAGTCCGCGCCGGTGGTCCTCCGGGTCGGGACCGTCGGAGAGGCCGCAGTGCTGGAAGTCGAGGACGCGGGTCCCGGCATCGCGCCCGCAGACGCCCGGCGCGTGTTCGAGCGGTTCTACCGCACGGACGCTTCCCGCACCCGGGCCAGTGGCGGCACCGGGCTGGGCCTGTCGATCGTCGATGCGCTGGTGCGCGCCCACGGCGGCCGGGTATCGGTCAGGACCGCAACCGGGCAGGGGTGCCGCTTCCGAGTTGAGATTCCCCGGGTCAACGAAACCGAGTTCAGTCCAGTTCCGCCAGCGCTGCCTTGATTCGCTGCTGTGCGTCGTCGAGCGACTCCGGTGAGGGATTGCGGTCGACATGGGCGAAGCCGAAATCGGTCAGGTTGTAGGCCGGAAAGACGTGCACGTGCAGGTGCGGCACCTCAAGGCCGGCGATGATCATCCCGGCCCGTTCGGCACCGAACGCTCGACACACCGCCCGGCCGACTCGCTGCGAGACGCCCATCACTCGGTTGAACAGGGCCGGTTCGATGGTCTGCCAGTTGTCCACCTCGGCCCGCGGTACCACCAGAGTGTGGCCGGGCGTCATCGGTTCGATGGTGAGAAACGCGACGACCTCGTCGTCTGAGTACACGAACCGACCGGGGAGATCGCCGTTGATGATCAAGGTGAAGACCGACGCCATGGGGCTCAATCTTAGGGGCTAGCTCATTACGGGACCTGACCGAATTGCATGCCTTCGAGGTTCCAGTAGCCGCGCAAGTTGGCGATCTTCCCGTCGTCGTCGACGCGGTAGCAGAACACTCCGCGCACGGCACTGGTGAAGCCGCCCTCGAACCTGCTGCGCAGCACGAGGATGTGCGCCACCTCGTTGGGGGAACTGGAGGGGAAGGTCTCCTCGCAGGTGACGGTCAGGGTATTGGCCGCGATGTTGGCGTCGTAGAAGGCCGCCACCGCCTCCTTGCCCCGTATGCCACGACCATCGGGGTTGGTGACCGACGGGCCGATCGGATCCTCGATGACCACGTCGTCGGCCATCAGCGCAAGCCAGCCCGCGCGATCGTGGGACTGCACGCACCGCCATGACGCCTTGGAGGCGGCCATGGCGGGCGTCAGTTCACCGGTCTGCTGCGACTCTCCGGTCTGCTGCGACTCTCCGGTCTGCTGCGACATGGGATCTTCGCTACCGGTCTTCGTCGGTGTAGCGGATGATGCCGCGAATATTCTTGCCTTCCAGCATGTCCTGGTATCCGTCGTTGATCTGTTCAAGGCGATACTGGCGGGTGACCATATCGTCGAGGTTGAGCCTTCCGATCTTGTACATGGACAGCAGCTGCGGGATGTCGTAGTAGGGGTTGCCGCCGCCGAAGATGGTGCCCTGCAGGTTCTTCTGCATCAAGGTGAGCATCGCCAGGTTCAGGGTCACGTTGGTGTCGACCATGCTGCCGATCGCCGTGACCACGCAGGTCCCCGACTTCGAGGTGATCATCATGTAGTTCTCGATGTCTGAGCCCTGCAGTTCCCCGACGGTGACGATCACCTTCTTGGCCATGAACCCGCCGGTCGCCTCGGCGATACCCATCAGGGCTGCGTTGATGTCCTCGTAGACGTGAGTTGCGCCGAACTTCAGTGCGGCGTCGCGCTTCCACTCCACCGGTTCGATGACGAAGATGTTGCGCGCTCCGGAGTTCACCGCGCCCTGCAGTGCGGCCATGCCCACACCGCCGACACCGACGACGGCGACGTCCTCGCCGGGCTTGATCTGCGCGGTGTGCGTCGCCGACCCCCATCCGGTGGTGACTCCGCAACCGACCAGACAGGCCACCTCGAACGGGATGGACGGGTCGATCTTCACGACCGAAGACTCGTGCACCACCATGTACGGCGAGAAGGTCCCCAGCAGCGTCATGGGAAAGACCGGCTGGCCCTTGGCGGTGATTCGGTGGGTCCCGTCAGCGATGGCGACGCCGCCGAGTAGCCCGGCACCCAGGTCGCAGAGATTGCGCAGACCGGCCTGACACGACGGACATTTGCCGCAGGAGGGGATGAAGGACATCACCACGTGGTCGCCCGGCGCGACGCTGTCGACGCCCGCGCCGACCTCGGTGACGATGCCGGCGCCCTCATGTCCGCCCAGTACGGGGAAGCCCAGCATCGGGATGCCGCCGGTGACCAGGTGGTGGTCGGAGTGGCACATGCCCGACGCTTCCATCTGGACCTTGACCTCGCCTGGCTGCGGGTCACCGATCTCGATCTCCTCGATCGACCACGGCTGATTGAACTCCCAGATGAGCGCGCCTTTTGTCTTCATACGAACCTCCGCCTGGTCGAGTGATCGAGAACACGATCGGTAAGGGCCATCCTATGACTTGACGGGTGTCGAGTCACCAGATGGGCACCGGAGCCTGCCCGATCGGGTAGTAGCCGGGTAGCTTCTCGCCGGTCAGGCTGCGTTCGATGCGTGCCTGCATGCCCGCGGACAACTTGCCGTCCTTCATCAACTCCAGATACAGCTTCTGCACGTGGCCGAAGTCGAAGAAGTCGCGCTGCCACTCGATCAGGCCGTCGGCATTGAGCCGGAACCAGCTTCCGCCGATACCGTAGATCTCGCGCGGTTCGGGCTCGGCGCCGTCACCGACCAGTGCGACCTGCTTCCAGAACCCGACCACCTCACCGATCCGATCGTCGATGAGGACCTTCTGATACGGGTAGGTCCAACCCTCCAGCCCGGCCATCTCCAGACCGAGTGCGATCTCTCGGATCTCGTCCTTGCCGATGCACATCACGTCCTCCCTGGGGCCGATGTTCCAGCCGTAGGTGGCGTCGTCGGCGTAGAACTCCGCCAGCGCGGTCCAGTCGCCCGCGCGTTCGGCGTCGCGGTTTGCCGCGAGCCACCGCTGGACGAAGTCTTCGAGTTGCTCGCGGGGTAGGGCGGTCATGGTTCAGTCCTCGCTCAGGCTTCGTCAACGTCGATGATGAAAAGGGCTCGGGTGGGGCACATCTCGACGGCGCGCTCAATCTCGGCGCGGGCGTCCTCGGGTGGCTCGGTGACGAGAATCTCGACGGTGCCGCGTTTGGGCACGCGGAAGAAGTCGGGGGCCTCGACTTCGCACATCGCATGCCCCTGGCACAGGTCGGCGTCAACCCCGATGCGGAAGCTGCTCACTGCGTTCGCCTGCGGTACCGGACCTTGGCGGGCCGGGCGAGTTGAACGACCATCTTGGAGTGGTCGTTGCGATAACTGTCCGCCGACTGAGCCATCTCGAACGCGTACTCCCGCAACAGAACCGAGAAGATCGCCTTGATCTGCATGGTGCCGAACGCCGCTCCCACGCAGCGGTGCCGACCGGCGCCGAAAGGGATCCAGGTCCACCGGTGAAGGACGTCCTCCTCGCGGGGCTTGTCGTATCGCGTCGGGTCGAAGGAACCCGGCTCGGGGAAGTCCTCGGGAATGCGGTTGGAGATGGCGGGGGAGGCGGCGACGAAGTCACCCTTGTGAATCGGGTGTCCCTCAACCTCGAACTCACCCTGGGCCACCCGCATCAGGATGATCAATGGCGGGTGCAGTCGGAGGGTCTCCTTGATGACGTTCTCCAGCTTCGGAATCTGGCGTAGCGCATGGAAACTCACCTCCTGGCCGTCGGCGTAGAGGTCGTCCAACTCTTTGGTCACCCCGGCGAGGACGTCGGGATGACGCAACAGTTCGATCAGCGTCCAGGAGGAGGTACCGGCACTGGTGTGGTGGCCCGCGAACATCAGCGAGATGAACATCCCGGTGATCTCATCGGCGGAGAAGCGGAGGTCACCGTCCTCGCCGGGGATGGACACCAGTACGTCGAGCATATCGCGGTCGGATTTGTCCTTGGGGGGTTTGGCGATTCTCTGATTCATGATGTCCTGAACCAGACCGACCAGACCTGCGCGGGCCTCGTCGCGTACCCGGAAGCTCTCGATCGGCAGGTAGGGGTCGACGTAACACAACGGATCGGTGCCGCGCTCGAGCAGGTGGTAGTACTCGGCGAAGCGGGAGTCGAGTTGCTCGCGGAACTTGCGGCCGATCAGGCAGGCCGTCGAGGTGTAGATGGTGAGTTCAGCGAAGAAGTCCAGCAGATCGATCTCACCTTCCGGGCCCCAGTTCGCGATCATCCGCCGCACTTCCCGCTCGATCGTGGCGGCGTGGCTCTTCATATGGTCGCCGCGCAGTGCCGAGTTGTGCAGCATCTCCTTCCGGCGCTCGGGGCTGGCGTCGAACACCACGCCGGTGCCGAAGATCGGAGTCATGAACGGGTAGGCCTCGGCCTGGTCGAGGTCGTCGTCAGTCGCGCGGAAGAAGAACTCGTTCGCCTCGGCCCCGGTCAGCAGCACCACCTTCTTGCCGGCCAGTTGGAAGTATCCGACGTCGCCGCACTCGTCCCGCACGCGTTGCATCAGCGCGATCGGATCGGTGCGGAACTCCTCGAGGTGGCCGTGCTCCCCCTCGCCTCCGGACACCCGGCGGGCTTCCTTCACTGCGTGGCCGGTCACCGGGACTCCTCCGGGTACTTGAGTTGCTGGCGTTCCCTGGGGGCACTCGACAGCGGGGCTTCGGGCTGAAGTTCGATCGACGTGACGTAACCGCCCCGGGGGGTCTCGACGACGAAGGCGATGGCGCGGGCCAGGTCGCCGGCGCGGAGGAAGTAGGAATGCCGGGCCTGCCCCCAGGTGGCCCAGTCCGTCAGTGCCGCCGAGATCGCTTCGGGGGGCAGGGTCCAGCCCATCTCGGTCTGGGTCGGCCCGGGATGCACGACCGATGCGCGGACGCCGGTGCCTTCCAGTTCCATCTGCAGGTTGGTCACCATGGCGAGAAGTCCGGCCTTCGCTGCGCCGTAAGCCCCCATGTGCGGCCGCTGTCGCAGGGCCACGTCGGAGCCGATGAAGATGACGTCACCGCGCTGCCTGCGCACCATGGCGGGGAGGACCGCAGTGGCCAGTCGGTTGGCGCCGATCAGGTGAATCTGAATCTGGGACTCGAAGTCCGCCGTGCTGGTTTCGTAGAGGCGGCCGAACTGCGTCTCGCCGGCGCCGGCCACCAGGATCTCGATATCGCCGAGTTCCTCGGTCGCCCGCCGGACGAATCCGTCGACCGAGTCGGCGTCGGTGACATCCAGTGGCAGTGCCACCGCCTCGCCGCCGGCGGCCCGAATCGTTGCCGCGAGTTCCTCGCATCTGTCGACCCGGCGTGCGCCCAGCGCGACCGGAAAGCCGCGGGCGGCAAGCTCACCGGCGGTGGCGGCGCCGATCCCCGAGGAAGCCCCGGCGATCAGTACGGGCCGGCGCGCCGGGTGTGGATCGAATCTGGGCATCAGCGCATCAGGCCTTCGTCACGGTGATTGGTAGGTGGGTGAAGCCCCGCACGTTGCTGGAGTGCACCCGGACAGCCTTGGCCTCGTCGACATCGAAA
>Ga0208694_1004343_pt1 | contig 12911 bp, 13 predicted proteins | sample AD_UKC078_MetaG_FD_184442 | JGI IMG/M metagenome (GOLD analysis project Ga0208694, IMG submission 184442) | Active sludge microbial communities of municipal wastewater-treating anaerobic digesters from USA - AD_UKC078_MetaG (SPAdes) (version 2) | ecosystem: Engineered > Bioreactor > Anaerobic >...
ACGAAAATGGTAATGAGACTACCAAGAAAGAAGAAGGTCTTGTACTTCCAGATGGTACATATGTATCTGAATATGCGAAGTTCTTCGACGAAACATGTGCTGATTGGACGAAGAGTCCTGAGAATAATCTTCATTTCTTAAGGTTACAGCAGGCAGCAGCTAATGAAAAACTTAAGATTCAGGGTCATTTGTTCTTAAATGAAGTTTATGACATGATCGGTGTTCCTCGTACAAAGGCAGGAGCAGTTGTAGGTTGGTTGTATAGAGATCCTGAGTCATCTAATCTGGTAACTCACAACTATGTAGACTTTGGAATCTACGACATGTGGGCAAACGCAAGACGTGCAGACTTCGTGAATGGTTATGAGAGATCGATCCTGCTTGACTTTAATGTTGATGGCTGCATCTACAATTATATTTGAGAGTGGGTTTTAGAGAACAATGAAACGTTTGATAGGTATCCTTGGAACGATTGGTCTTAGGGTACCTATTATATTTGAAAGAGAGGTAAAAACATGACACAGAAATTTAGTGTATTTGGTTTTGGCGTTAGATTAGGCGCTGGTTTAACAGTAGGAACAGTTGCTGGCATTGGCATGTTGTGTGCTGTTGGATATTTGGCAATGAAACTTAGTCCGGATAAGAAGGAAAAGAAAGAGGAGGAATCTAAGGATGTCACAGATAATACAGAGTCAGCCAATTTCTGATATTCCTGGTTTTCTCAAAGATGCTCCAGTTCTTACCAAACCGGATGAGGTTAGACAGAATAAAGAGCGTATCCTCGAACTTATAGAGGGTATGGATCAGACAGATGCAGAAACGTTTGCGGCTGGATTGGCTGCAAAATATCCTATAGAGACGTTCACAGCGCTTGTTAACCTCATGAATGATCGTATTATATTCCAGGATGCTGTTCTTAAGGCAACGGCAGACTATACAGATAAAAGGAGGTCATATTTTGAGTGAGTTGATTCTCGCTTATATTCTATCTATGAGTTTAGCGGTTAGTCCCGTTAACATATCCTCCTTCGTAGTAAGCGGTTACGCTACAGCCTATTGTGTTAGTGGCGTAACTGCATCAGGGGAGATGACACGTGATGGAATATGTGCTGGTAAAGACGAGTGGTTAGGTAAGACTGTTATATTGTATCAACGATTACCTGATGATAGTGTGGGTGACATGATTGGCATGTACGAGTGTAAAGACACGGGCGGTACGCCAGGATTAAAAGAGGGACGTGTCATTGATGTTTGGCACGAGGATCTTGATCAGTGTCAGGAATTTATGAATTTATTATATGAAGATGGTTGCCAGGGACACGTTTATATTCAGGTAATAGATATGGAGAGTAATTAAGATGCCAGGATTTATTAACAGACAGGGATGCAGCAAGATTCAGGATTGGGATCATTCTGTTGTTGCAAACACAAATAAGCTTAATAAGGAGATGAATATTGACTGCGATCGTATCAACAGTGCCAAGTCAAGCTACCATTCAGTTCCTTATGGCTGTAACTATTCTTTGAAAGGAGGAAAGGTTAAAGCATATGTATAAAGAAGCAATTATATTTGCAGTAGGTCTCGGGCTTGGTGCTTTTATAGGCTATAAGTACGCCGAAAAGAAGCTGACCGAGCTTAATGAGAAAGATATTGCAGAGCTTAAGGCCTATTATAATGGAGAATTTCAGGCAAAATTGTTCGAAAATAAGGAAAAAATGGCTGAAAATGACGAAAAATTGCCCGAAAATGACCTCCAAAATAGTATTGATAATTCTTCAAACGGTTATGAGAAGGCTATAAAAGCCATGAATGAGCCAATTGTTGAAGAAAAATCGGCTGAAATTAACGAAAAAAGGGTAATTATATCCTCTGATGAATTCTTAGATGATGAGGAATATGACAAAGAGACAATCTATTATTATGAGGAAGATGAGGTATTCTGTGATCCGGAATATGAGATCCTTCCTGAAGCAATAGATCGAATAGGAAAGGAGAATCTTGATAATGTAGGTATGTTTGAAAATAATGTTTTGTATGTACGAAACGAACTTTTCGGTAAAGATTATGAAGTGATATTCTATGAAGGAGCATATTCTGACATTATTGAAGATTCCATTAATGAGGAATAAGGTGAATGAATAGAGTAGTTGAAAGATATTTTAATTGGCTACTCAATTTTGTCGTTAGTTCTATAGAACAGGATTTATATTCTGAAATGTTGGCTCATTTATACAATACAGAGTTCACTTGGAGTATTGATTTAGATGAAAATAGGGCTTCGTGGGGTATTGCGTTACGTGACGAATTCTTTGATAAGACAGATGAGGAATTTTATGGACGTGATATTCTTACGGGGCCTTGTAACATGCTTGAACTAATGGTTAGTTTAAGCCGTCAGATCGATAATGTACTATATGATGATGCATATGGTACTAGATACAACAAATGGTTCTGGTATATGGTCAATAGTTTGGGAATTAACGAGGTAAATAGTTCCTTTGATGAGGGAATTTTTAATGAAAAGATGGATATTTTTATGAATCGAGAGTTTGATATGGACGGTTTTGGTTCATTATTTTGGCTTCCGGAGTGCAAATTTGACTGTAGAAAAGTGCAAATTTGGGTTCAGAAGTGCAAATTTGAAACAGATTTTATTAAAAATGAAGGATTGTAAAATTGAGAAAAATAGCCATTTGTGACAAATATTTGTCACATTGTGACATTTTTGAAAATGGCAAAAACCCAGTGTTTATGCGGGTTTGAGGGCAATTTTGTGACATTTTTGGATTTTTTATTAATCTATTATAGAAAAAAACATATATTTTAAAAAGAATTTGAAGATGGTCAGATTTGCACTTTTGTCACAAAACTAAATAAGGAGATATTTATGGACTTCTTTAATATACGTGAAAAATCTCCCAAAAGAGGCACAATTGATATTTTTCCAGACTTTAGAGTTAGAAAATGTAAAGATCTTATGATTCGAGGTAAAGCATTTTATGCCATTTGGGATGAGAAGAAGGCCATATGGTCTACAGATGAGTATGACGTAGCTAGAATAATTGATGAAGAGTTAACTAAGTATTATGAGGAGAATAAAGAAAGATATTCTTATTCAGCAGTTGACATTAAGTACATGTTGAGTTATAACAGTTCAACTTGGAAAACGTGGAAACAGTATTTGAAAGATTCTCCAGATAACTATAAGCAACTTGACAATAAGATTATATTTAGCAATACGGATGTAAAGAAAGAAGATTATTGTAGTAGACAATTAGGTTATCCTTTAAAGAAAGGACCTATTAAAGCTTACAATGAGATTATGTCAGTTCTTTATGATCCAGAGGAACGTCAGAAGATTGAATGGGCCATAGGTGCTATTATATCTGGCGATGCAAAGAAGATACAAAAGTTTCTTGTATTTTATGGCGAACCGGGTACAGGTAAATCAACTGTATTAGAAATAATACAACAATTGTTTCCTGGATATTATAGCATATTTGAAGCTAAAGCATTAGTCTCAAGTAGCAACTCCTTTGCATTAGAACAGTTCAAATCAAATCCATTAATTGCTATTCAACATGATGGTGATCTTAGTAAGATCGAAGATAATAGTAAGTTAAATAGTATTATTTCTCATGAAGAAATAGTAGTTAATGAAAAGTTCAAATCTCAGTATTCGATGAGAAGTAATTGCTTTATGTTCATGGCAACAAATAAGGCAGTTAAGATTACGGATGCTAAAGCTGGTTTGATAAGGAGACTTATAGATGTTAGACCTACTGGAAAAAGGATAGAAGCTGATAGGTTTTATGAGTTGAGAGATCAGATTGAATTTGAACTTGGTGGTATCGCTTATCATTGTCTTGATATTTATGAAAAGTTGGGTAAAGACTACTACAACAAGTATAGACCAACTGACATGATGTACAAGACAGATCCATTCTTTAACTTTGTAGAAGACAATTACTTAATGTTTAAGCAGTATGATGGTGTTAGTCTTAAGCAAGCTTATCAATTGTATAAGAAATATTGTGATGAAACTAATGCTAGTTATATTTTACAGATGTATGTCTTTAGGGAAGAGTTAAAGAATTACTTCAAAGAATTTTATGATATTACGAGAATAGATGGTGTTCAAATTAGAAGCTATTATTCAGGATTCTTAGAAGAAAAGTTTGACAGAACATTTAATGCAACTGAAAAGAAGGAAACAAATGAGTTTGGTTGGATTGAGTTAAAGAAACAAGATAGTTTGTTAAATGATATTCTTGGAGATATGAAAGCTCAGCCAGCTAGAGATGGTAAACCAACATGTAAGTGGGACAATTGTATAACAGTTCTAAAAGATATTGATCCTTGGGATGTGCATTATGTGAAGATGGATGATATTTGTCACATAGTAATAGATTTTGATCTTAAGGATGAAAATGGTGAAAAGAGTCTAGAACTGAATATACAAGCAGCTAATAAGTTTCCTAAGACGTACGTAGAAACCAGTCAGTCCGGAAAGGGATTACATCTGCATTATATTTATGATGGAGATCCTGAGATGCTTAGTCGAGTATATGACGAAGGTATTGAGATTAAAGTATTCACCGGTAATAGTTCGTTAAGAAGAAAACTTGTTTTGTGTAATGATATTCCGATTGCTCATATAAGTAGTGGCTTACCTTTAAAAGAAAAGAAAGGAGATAAGTTGGATCCGAATGTGATTAATTCTGAGCGTGGTCTCAGAGCATTAATTAACAAGAATCTTAAGAAAGAAATACATCCTGGAACTAAACCGAGTGTAGACTTTATATTTAAGATTGTTGAAGACTACTATATGTCTGGTAAGAACTATGATATTTCGGATATGGAGCCAGCTATTATAGCGTTTGCTGCAGGAAGTAGTAATCATAGTGATTATTGTTTGAAGTTAGTAGCAAAGATGCATTTCAAGTCAGATGATATTTCTCCGGCTGTATATGATGAAGAGAAACCTATAGCATTTTATGATGTTGAGGTCTTTCCGAATTTGTTCTTAGTTAACTGGAAGTATCTTGGAGAAGATAAGACAGTTGTAAGGATGATCAATCCAAGTCCTAATGATATTGAGGAATTGACAAATAAAGTAAGACTGATAGGTTTTAACTGTAGACGTTATGATAATCATATAATGTATGCGAGAATAATGGGCTACAGCAACATTCAATTATATTCTTTGAGTCAGAGAATAATAACATCTGGTAAGAAAGGATCAACAGAAAATTGTTATTTTGGTGAGGCATACAATTTATCTTACACTGATATTTATGACTATGCGGTTAAGAAGCAGAGTTTGAAGAAGTGGGAGATAGAATTAGGTATTCATCATCAGGAATTAGGTTTGCCTTGGGATAAACCAGTTCCAGAAGATATGTGGGAGAAAGTTGCAGAGTATTGTGACAATGATGTAATTGCAACTGAAGCAGTTTGGAATGCCACTCAGGCAGATTTCACAAGTAGGAAGATATTAGCGTCATTAGCTGGCGGTACAGTTAATGATACAACTAATAGTCTTACAACTAAAATTATATTTAAGAATAACAAGAAACCTCAGAGTCAGTTTTGTTATAGGAATCTCGCGGAACCTGTATTTGAATTAGATGAGGAAGTATTAGAGTTCTTAAAAGAGACATTCCCGGAAATGATGTCTCAGAGACATGGTAAGGCTAAATCATTACTTCCATACTTTGAAGGTTATAAGTTTGAAAATGGAGTTTCTACATACAAAGGTTATGAAGTTGGTGAAGGTGGTTTTGTATGGGCAGCTCCAGGTTTATATTTAGAACCTGTTGTTACAGATGATGTAGCTTCAATGCATCCGCATAGTGCAATGGCTGAATGTTTATTTGGTCCTGAATTTACAAGAGCATTTCGTGATATTGTTTATGGTCGTGTTGGTATTAAGCATGAATCTTGGAATGTTGTTGATAAAATGTTGGATGGTAAGCTGAAACCATTTATTGAAGATGTTAAGAAAGGTGAGATTACTGCAAAGGCATTAGCTAATGCATTAAAAGTTGCTATTAACTCAGTTTATGGTTTAACAGCTGCTAAGTTTAGTAATCCGTTTAGAGATCCTAGGAATATTGATAATATTGTTGCTAAACGTGGTGCTTTATTCATGATCGATTTGAAAGAAGCAGTCGAAGCAATGGGTGGAACTGTCATTCATATTAAGACAGATTCTATTAAGTTGTTGAATCCCACTGATGATATTCAGGAATTTGTAATGGAGTTTGGTAAGAAGTACGGATATTCATTTGAGATAGAACATAAGTTTGAGAAGTTCTGTCTTGTTAATAATGCTGTATATGTTGCTAAGCTTGCATTAGATGACGACGATTGGGTAACAGATGCTAATAAGGCCAAGGAGAAAGGTGAGGCTGATCCAACAAGATGGACTGCTACTGGAGCAGAGTTTCAGCATCCTTATATTTTCAAAACTTTGTTTAGTCATGAACCTATTGAATTTAATGACTATTGTGAAACAAAGGAAATTAAGACTGGTACATTATATTTGGATATGAATGAAAGTCTTCCAGATGTAAGTATGTATGAAAAGGAACTTGCTGATAGGATCAAGAATGATATTTCGTATCGTAATGCAACATTGCAAGGAACTACGGATGAAGAACTTAGACAGGTTATAGCTGAAGGACATTGCTATAGCTTTGTTGGAAGAGTTGGTAACTTTGTGCCTATTATATTTGGAAAAGGCGGTGGTGAATTACTTGTTGAAAGAGATGGCAAGTATTCTGCTGTCACAGGAACAAAAGGTCACAGATGGTTAGAGTCTGAGATTGTTAAGACTTTGAACAAAGAAGAAGACATTGATATTTCGTATTATAGATCTCTTGTAGATGAATCTATAGAACACATCAATGAATTTGGTGACTTTGAACAATTTGTTGGCTAACGAAAGGAGAAAAAATTATGCCAATCGGAAAATATACAGATGAAGAACTTGAGTTGTTTAGAAAGTTAAAACAGAAAGCTAAGAAGATTAATGTTGATGATGCGAGAATGATCTGGCTTAACTTTGCTGGAGCTGAACAGACATACAATAATGCAGGAGATAGAAATTTCTGTGTTCGTCTTGATTCTGATAAGTTAGTTGATGCTGCTTTAGAGTCTGGATACAATGTTAAGTATCGTAACGAGGGAGATGAAAGTCTTCCTTACCTTAAGGTTAAAGTTGTATTTGGAGATGACAGGTATCCTTGCCAGATCTTTATAAAGTCAAAAGGAAAGGTTACTGAGCTTACAGAAGAAACAGCGCATCTTGTTGACAGTGCTGATATTCTTAAGGCTAGTGTTGTCATTCAGCCTAAGCCGTATGTAATATCTCTTACTAACTTTGGTATATCGGCTCGTCTTAAGGCATTATATTTGACAGTGTCTGAGGATAAGTATGCTGAGGAATTCTTCGGAAGCGATGATCAGGAAGAAGATATTCCGTTCTAAATGATTAAAAGGGCATCAGTCGTTGTTGATTGGTGCCCTATTAGTTAGGAGGAAACTATGGAACTTTTAGACAGTGCTCAACTTGATGCTGTAGATAGAGTTAGAAATGGCTGTATAGTTTGTGGTGGTGTTGGAAGTGGAAAGAGCAGAGTTGGTTTATTATATTTCTTTAGAAAAAATGGTGGTGAATTAAGACCATTTAGAGAAATGACAAATAAACAGAGACTTGTAATTATTACAACTGCCAAAAAGAGAGATTCAAAAGAATGGGAATCAGAATTAGCTCATTTCTTGTTAAGTAAAGAAAATGATATTTCAATAGATAGTTGGAATAACATAAAAAAGTATCAAGATGAGATTGGATCGTTCTTTATATTTGATGAAGATCGTGTTACTGGTTCTGGAGCCTGGGTAAAAGCTTTCTTGAAAATAGCTAAGAACAATGAATGGATTATATTATCTGCAACACCTGGTGATTGTTATAACGATTATGGTCCTGTATTTGTTGCTAATGGGTTTTACAAAAATATTACAGATTTTAGAAGACAACATATTGTCTATAATTCTTTTACCCATTATCGTAAGATTGACAGATACTTAAACACAGTTCGCTTAAATCGATTGAGAAATAGAATACTTGTTGATATTCATTATCGAAAACATACAACCAATCATCACATTCCGGTATTTGTTGAATATGATCAAGAGTTGTATAAGAACACACAGAAGAACAGATGGAATTATGAAGATAATTGCCCAATAGAAACAGCTAATGAGTTGTGTATGGCATTGAGAAAAATTTGTAATTCTAATGTTTCTAGAATTGAAGAAGTGTTAAAAATCATACAAGAAAAACGTAGAGTAATTATATTTTACAATTTTGATTATGAACTCGAGATGCTTCAGGAAATGTGTATTGTATATGATATACCTTTTTCAGAATGGAATGGTCACAAGCATGAAGATATTTTGGAAGGAGAGAATTGGGTTTATCTAGTTCAGTATAATGCTTGTGAAGGATGGAATTGTACAAAGACAGATACAATTATATTTTATTCACAGAACTATTCATATAAGACGATGGTTCAGGCAGCAGGACGAATAGATAGACGAAACACATTATACACAGACTTATATTTTTATCACATTAAATCAAAGAGTCAAATAGATTTTGCTATTGCAAGAGCTCTTAGATCTAAGAAAAAGTTTAATGAAACAAAATTTGCAAATTTTTAGGGTGCGCAAAAAATTCACGTTGCATTATGAAGAGGGATAGAAAATCTCTCTTATTTTTTTTAGAAAGGGACAAAAATGAAAGAATCCAAATTTCAGTCTAATCTTAAAAAAGAGATTGAGGCTAATTTAAAAGGATGCATTATTATGAAAAATGATCCTTCTCAGTGTCAAGGAATCCCAGATTTGTTGATATTACATAATGACAAATGGGCTATGCTTGAAACTAAGAGAGATCCTAAAGCATCAAAGAGACCAAATCAGTCCTATTATATTTCTAAAATAAATGCAATGAGTTTTGCAAGGTTCATAAATCCTGAAAATAAAAAGGAGGTTCTTGATGAACTTTACAAATCACTCGGATCTTGAGGGTTGTCATGCTTTTCTTGGCGCTTCTAAATACCACTGGATCAACTATTCGGAGGATAAGTTAGTTGAGAGCTATAGAAAACATTTAGCAACTTTACAAGGTACCATCATGCATGAGTTTGCAGCGAGTTGTATTAAACTCGGACAAAAACTCGAACCAAAACCAAAAACATTAAACATGTATGTTAATGATGCCATTGGTTTTAAAATGACACCTGAACAAATATTATATTATTCTGACAATTGTTTTGGTACAGCTGATGCGATATGCTTCAGAAAAAATCAACTTAGGATTCATGATTTGAAGACTGGTGATATTCCAGCGCATATAGAACAATTAGAAGTTTATGCTGCATTGTTCTGTTTGGAATATGACTTTAAACCTGCTGATATTGAAATGGAACTCAGAATATATCAGTTTAACGAGATTCAAATAAAGAATCCGACAGTTGAAGATATTGTTCCGATCATGGACAAAATTAAAACGTTTGATAAATTAATTGATCGTATAAAGGAAGAGGAACTTTAACAATGGACAATTATATTTATGAAAACTCGCTGATGCATTACGGCACACCAAGACATTCTGGAAGATATCCTTGGGGTTCAGGTGATAATCCTTATCAGCATGAGCAGTATGGTTTTCTTGCACAATACAGAGAACTAAAAGAAAAAGGATTATCAGAAAAAGAGATGTCTCGTGAAATGGGAATGTCAATTGCTGATATGAGAAGAAACTATTCAGCAGCTTTAAGTTATGAAAAAGCAGCTCAGAAAGCAAGAGCTCTTAAGCTTAAAGAAGAAAAAGGATATTCTTACAGACACATTGGAGAACTGATGGGACTTCCAGATACTACAATAAGAAACTGGTGTTTGGAGAAAGATCAGAAGCAAGAGAAAATAGCAGATACAGTTGCTGATATTCTTATGAAAAATGTTGATGAGAAAGGTTTTATTGATGTTGGTTCAGGATCAGAACTCGAAATGACAGACCTTCTCAGAGCATCTGGAAAAGATATTGGTGTATCTGTTGATCGAATGCGAACTGCTGTAAAAATAGCAGAAAATAAAGGTTATGTTTTACATGAGATTCATGTTGAACAGATAACCAATCCTGGTAAATATACCAATATGCTTATTCTTGCTCCAGAAGGAACAACGAAGAAAGATATTTGGGAACATATTGATGATGTTCATAGCGTTTCTGAGCACCTCAATCCAGTAACCATGAAAGTAAGCGATTTGAAACCGCCAGAATCAATCGATTCAAGTCGTGTTTACATTCGTTATGCTGAAGATGGTGGAAAAGATCGAGATGGAACAATTGAGTTAAGAAGAGGTGTTGATGATATTTCATTAGGCAGTGCTTCTTATGCTCAGGTTCGTATTGGTGTTGATGGAACTCATTACATGAAAGGAATGGCATTCTATAGTGATGATATTCCTGATGGCTATGACATCATTTACAACAGCAACAAGAAAAAAGGAACAGATCCAAAAGACGTTTTCAAGAAGATGAAGGATAATCCTGAGAATCCGTTTGGTGCAACAATTAAAGCCAATGGACAAATATTATATCCTGATCCGAATGGCAAATATGTTAATGAAAACGGAGAGAAATGTTCTTTAGGTGTTGTTAACAAGTTAAAAGAAGAAGGAGATTGGGATCACTATAAGAAATCTCTTGCTTCACAAATGCTTGGTAAACAATCACAGCAATTAATTGAGAGACAGTTGAATCTTTCTTATGCTGATAAAGAAGCTGAGTTTGATTCAATTATGGCGGTCACAAATAAAGAAGTTCGAAATCGTTTACTTCAAGAATTTGCTGATAATTGTGATGCTGCTGCAGTTCATCTTGATGCTGCCGCTTTACCAAGACAGACAACTAAGGTTTTACTTCCTGTAACGAGTTTGAAGGATAATGAAATTTATGCTCCAACTTTAAAGGATGGTGAAATAGTTTGCTTAATAAGATATCCTCATGGTGGAACATTTGAGATACCAGAACTTGTTGTAAATAACAAGAATAAAGAAGCACAAAAGATAATTGGAAACAAATCTGTTGATGCCGTTGGTATTAATATAAATGTTGCTAGTCGATTATCAGGAGCAGACTTTGATGGCGATACTGCTTTGGTTATTCCTTGCAATGGACCAAACAGTAAAGTCAGAATTATATCTCAAAAAGATACACCATTAAAACAGCTTGAGGGATTTGATCCGGACATTTATGAGAAATATGACGGAATGAAAGTTCTTCCTAAAAGCAGACATGGTACTGAAATGGGAATTATATCCAATCTCATTACAGACATGACTCTTCAGGGTGCTAGCGAAGACGAATTAGCACGAGCTGTTAAACATTCTATGGTCATTGTTGATGCTAACAAACATGAACTAAATTATAAACTTTCAGAAGAGCAGAACGGTATTAAGGCTCTTCATAAAAAGTATCAAGGAAAAGTTCAAGGTGGAGCAGCAACATTACTTTCAAGATCGACTTCAAATAAGGTTGTTGATGATATTAAGAGAACATATACTCCTGATCCAGAAACTGGTGAGTGGAATTATATTCCAACAGGAAAGACTAAGACTGAACTCGTTAAGAAGACAGTTAAAGAGAAAGATCCTGTTACTGGAGAAGTAACGAAGTCTCAATATTATATTCGTAAAGATGGAACACTTGATAAGGAATATGTTAAGGGCGCTGATTATGTAACAAAAGAGACTCCTAAGAAGACTCGTAAGTATACACAGATGCTCTTGGCTAAGGATGCTAGAGATCTTATATCTGATGCACAGACTCCGCAGGAAATAGCATATGCGGACTATGCGAATAAGATGAAAGCTTTAGCAAACAAGTCCCGTAAGATCTATGTTAATGACCGTAGGACGGAGAAAATCAACAAAGAGGCCCAGGAAGAGTATGCTACTGAGGTAGCCTCCCTGAAGGCCAAGCTCAATAGGGCCCTCAAGAACAAGCCCAAGGAGCGTAAGGCCCAGCTTATTGCAAGCGAAAGAGTTAACAGACTCAAAACCAAAGACATGGACAAAGATGATCTTAAGAAATTAAGGAACCAGTCCATGATCATAGGGCGTCAGCAAGCTGGGGCTAATAAAAAAGATGTACAAATACAAATCACTGAAAGAGAATGGGAAGCAATACAAAACAATGCGGTTAGCGGAACGACATTACGTGCCATACTGAACAATACAGATATGGATGAAGTTCGCAAACTTGCAACTCCAAGAAATTATTCAGTTACAGTTACAGATGCGAAAGCAAATAAGATGAAACGAATGGCAATGTCAGGTTACACATTACAAGAAATAGCAGAAGCTACAGGTTTCTCACCTTCTACTGTTTCTAAGTATGTTTAAGAGGTGCTTATATGGAAGAGACTAAAGAATACATGTTGTCAACTATTGACAATCCATGGAATCCATTTAAGAACTTTGATGAATGGCTTCAATTTGATTTGAGTCATAATTACAACACTTTAGGTTACATTGCAAGAATTGCTAAAACAGATTCAGAAATGGATGATGAAACTTATCAAAAAGCAATTAATAAAGCAATTTATGAAATACTAAAGTACAATCCATTGCCAATTTACATTCGCGTTTCTGAAGAAACTGATACAAAAGCCATAGCAAACGAGAGTAAGGATACATTTGAAAGATTTGATGAACTTGTTGACAAAACAAATTAAAAATTTCATTAGTTTTTCTTTATGTAGTTGCGGCCCGGCTAATGCTAAAAACTTTTAAGGTATAGGGGGGTCTTTCACGTTATACCCCCCTCCCTTGT
>Ga0208694_1004350_pt1 | contig 12892 bp, 10 predicted proteins | sample AD_UKC078_MetaG_FD_184442 | JGI IMG/M metagenome (GOLD analysis project Ga0208694, IMG submission 184442) | Active sludge microbial communities of municipal wastewater-treating anaerobic digesters from USA - AD_UKC078_MetaG (SPAdes) (version 2) | ecosystem: Engineered > Bioreactor > Anaerobic >...
AGTCTTTGCTATCTTCTTCATAAAGAGGCTTCTCCTTTGGCTTTATTTCGCAATACAACCTTCGGAGATGTCCTCTTTTTCTAAACCATTATTTTTTAATTAATTGCACTTCTCGATTGAAGTGGTGTTCTTCATTAGTACTCCTTAGATATTTTAATTATTGCAAAAAAGTCTCAGAAATCATTAGTGCTATGTTTTTAGCATTTGTTACCATTTAAATTACACATGTCAAGGAGTATTAATATACTCTCACCCAGCGCGGACATTGATGTCATAACGCGCCAACTAAATGACGAGGACAAAATAAATCGGTAAAACCGGGGTTTTACTTAGGCGGAATTCCCCGCAGATAAGGAAAACCGCCGTTCTCGGCATTAGAGGGTTTAGAATCGATCCACCAAATTGTTTCCAAAGTATTGATATAACTAATACTCCAACCAGTATATGTATCTTTATTTTTTAATTGATCAATGCTTTTACCTTCACCTCCATTATTTGAAACAACAGTATCATCTAAGTAATAAGAACCAACAACCTATATCACTTGCTTCGACGATGAGCTTAAACTGCTTATAAGGCTCGATGTCAAGTTGGGTTATTTCGCTTCCGTCGAAGTTAACGGCTTTTATGGAAACAATAGAAGGAGCTTCATTCGGTGAAAATTCCTGCGCGTCGCCGATCGCGCTTCCGCCGCAAGCAAAAAGGATCAGGCAAAGCACAGGCAAAATCAAAAATGTCGTTATCAGCTTCTTCAAACTTACCTCAAAAAAGAACTCTAAATTACAAATCAATATTCTTAACAAGTAGTGTACTTTACGCGCAGAAATTAACAATTTTTCCAGCATTTTTTTGAACTTTTTTGCGAAAATGTTCAGTTGAATTACGTATATATACTTATATAAAGCCTTGACATAAGACGAAAATGATAATACTTTGAGGTGGGAAATGAGTACGGCAATGGAATTTACAAAAGAACAGCTTGAACAGATCGGTTCATACATCGAATCGAACTTCGACCGATTCGGCGCGAAAAGTAATGTCGTTCAGCTTCGCCCGTACGACATCCAACTCATCGAACGCATGACGCGCATCGAAGAGGAACTTCGAAGTCAGCGCGAAATACTACTGAAACAGAACGAAACGATGCAGTTCGGATTCACCCAGATGGACAAGCGCTTTGAATCCATGCAGAAGCAAATGGACGAACGATTCGCCGCAGTCGACAAAAGATTCGATGATGTGAACAAAAGATTTGATGATGTGAACAAAAGATTTGATGATGTGAACAAAAGATTTGATGATGTGAACAAAAGATTTGATGATGTGAACAAAAGGTTTTCAATGATGATGTGGATGATGACAGCAGGTTTTACAATCATTGCAACAGTTATAACACTTCTTTCAATTTTCGCGAGATAAAATCGACCGGCAGAAAACGTTGCATTTATAATGATCAAAGCTAATAAATACGTAATGATATTTTCAAATGAATGACTTGAAAATTCACAAAAGTTCACTAAGCACTTCGAACAAAAAAGAATATACCATCACCCTTTAATGAACAATCACTTCATACTTCCGTATTTTCACAGTGCCCCTTCTGTACCAGATTTCATTTCCGATATCGATATTTGTGATATAGTTATCCGCTTTCAGCATCTTGTTTTTTATCATAAAATCAAAAAACTCATCGATGTTGAAAACGCCTCTGTCAGTTCCCTTCCAGTCCCAGCTCCAACCGAAAAAATACTTTCCATCTGATTTGCCCGAAAATATTTTCTGAAAATATTCACCCTTCGCGGCATTCTTATTCCACACATTATTCAGAAGAACGCATTTATTACCGACTGAGATTTCAGCCCAATCGGAAGTTTCTTCTTTAATAATTTTTTCAACCGTCTCTTTAGACGGCAACGATACAGCAAAAGAAAGCATAATCATAAAAAGTAAAATTTTTGTTTTCAAAATATACCGCCAGATTTAATAAAATATTATTTCAGCAACAGCCCGGGATTTACGAAAAGGTTTACATCAAACCATGCGTAATAATATCCGGCGAATATCAGCAAGAAAAGAATAGCGACCGAAATATAAAGCCCCAGCACTCTTCCGAAATAGACTCTCGTAACATGAACGAATTTTTCGGCAAACCATTCCGAAAAACGGCTGACCCATTTTACAACAAAATAGAATATAACAAGAACCAAAAACATTCCGGCCAGAACTACAAGACGGCGGTCCGCGGTTTTTCCAAGCGACATCACCTTTTTATTGATGAGAACTATTAATAGATCAGCCGCTAAAATAACAATACACGTCAGAACGAAATTTATCATTCTGTATTTAAATCTTGCCATTTTTCCTCCATAATACCTCAATAGCCGCCCTTATCGCAGCAAAGTCAACCATTCCGCCCATTATGTTTAAAAAAAAATGACCTATTTCAATTTAAGACTTGATTTCTGTTTTAGTTGAAGTATTTCTTGGCAATATATCAATAAATATAAACACTACACCAATTTGTTAAGATCCGTCGTTGCGACGTATACCATTGCTTTATTTTCGCGGATGAATTGTTCTTCGGAGGCAGAAAGTGGAGACACAAAAGAAAATCGGGAAACTCTATTTAAAATTTTTACTTTTCACACAGGGTGTTCCCTATTTTATTTTAATTCCCGTATCGGCTTTTATTTTTATAAAAATAACAGGGCTGAAAAATTTCGCTCCGTTTCTGGGAGTTGTTGCGGGCATTTCGCTTACAGCATTAATAATTGCCTTTTTTTCAAACCGTAAAATACTAAAGCCTCTTGTCTCCTATTATAAAAAGTTTAAACTAGGCGGGGAAATATCCGGCGAAGAATATCTCAAGGCGCGCAAATGTGCGTTTTCACTGCCTAAGCACCACACAATAAGCGGAATTGTCAGATGGCTCATTCTTGCGCCTGTTGTAATCATTTATCTCCAGAAAAGCGCAAATGCGACACTTCTTCAGCAGGTCAACTGCTATTCGGTTATGGTATTCAATACGATAGCCACAGCAGTCGTTTACTACATCGTCACAGAAAAAATCATTGAACCATTCATCAACGAAGGCATTTTCTCAAAACTGGATCCCGAACTTAACATAAATAAAACCCGCATTTCGCACGTACTGTCTTTTCTTTCAATAGGCGCAATATCATTATTGATTCTGATTATATCACTTGCCGTATTCAATATTCAGTACAAATCAATTGAAAATTCATACACCGAACAGATGAAAACCATTTCGGTTCTTGTAGATAAACAGCTCGAATCTTTTATTGATAAAATCGGTGATGATGCCGATTTTATCACGGAAAAAGAAAGCTCAGCAAAATCAATCGCCTCAAAAAATTACGGCGACATCATCGCTACGATGAAGGACTATAAAAAAAAATACGGCATCTATGACGAAATTCTGATTCTCTCACCAGACGATTATCTTGAAGTTTTCGCTTCTACGAATCTTTCTCTTACAGGAAAAAATCTGTACGGCGACAACCAGTATCTCGGCCTCAAAAAAGCTTTCTCGAAGAATTTTTCATCTGATGCCAGCGGAAACAAGCGGCACCTGAGCGGAGTATTTAAATGCAGTCTTACCGGGCAAAATGTTCTGCTTTTCACATGCCCTTTCGTTCAAAACGGAAAATTTATCGCAAATATAGGTTTTCTTATAAAAGCCCAGTCTTTCTATGAAAAAATATATTCAGCAGCAATAGTCGGCCGTAACGGCTACTCTGTTCTTTTTGATTCATCATTAACAACAGTCTCTCACCCGGATCAATCGATGATACTCAAAGACATGAAGGACACGGATTTCGCAAAAAAAATTATCGAAGGCGAACTTCTGAAACCGATCAAATATTTATACAATGACCGCACAAAACTCATGATAGCTGCCAAAAATACGAAGTACAACATGTTTACAGCAACAATTCTTGATATCGACGACATTGAAGAATCAGTAATTGAATATGCTGTTTATATTCTGATTTTTGCGGCAATCGGACTTTTATCTGCGGCTTTTTTCGCGTCATGGTTAATAAACAGAAAAATGCGCCCTCTTTCGGATTACGATCTTGTCATTGACGGCATATCAAAAGGTGATCTTTCAAGAAAAATAATCGCACACACGGATGATGAAATCGGAGAGCTTTCATATAAAATGATTATATTCTCTGAAAATCTCAAAAGAATAATCAGAAATATTCAGGGCATTTCCGGCGAACTTGCGGCAAGTTCCCACGAAATGTCAATAACCGCCGGAGCATTCTCGGATATTTCACAGAATCAGGCGGCAACCGCAGAAGAAGTTACCGCAACAACCGAACAGATGAGCGCCGGAGTTGACAGTGTCGCGACAAGTGCGGAAGAACAATTCAAGACAATCGAAGAACTCACTCAGAGAATGACGGTTCTCTCCGATGCGATAAATCAGATGAGTGAAAAACTTAAAGTTGCCATTACAACAACCGACAGAATTTCATCAAACGCAAAAGAAGGTGAAATAACAATAGGAAACCTTAACAAGAGTATGTCGCAGATTACAGCAAGCTCAAAAGAAATGACCGGGATTGTAAATATTATCAGCGATATATCTGAACAGATAAATCTTCTTTCTTTGAACGCGGCAATCGAAGCGGCAAGAGCCGGCGACGCGGGCAAAGGATTCGCTGTCGTTGCAGATGAAGTCAGCAAACTTGCAGACCAGACAGCAACAAGCATCAAACAGATTGATAACTTTATTGTAACTACCAATTCAGAAATCACAAAAGGAATGCAGGCAGCCGAAAACACCGTAAGCACAATAAGCACAATCATTTCGAACATACAGACTATAAGCTCGACGATTACTGCTCTCGAAGAAACAATGAAGAAACAGCTCGAAACCAATAAAATCGTTAACGACGAAGCGCGCACAATGAAAAACAGAACTGATGAAATGAAGATTTCGACGTCTGAACAGAAAAATGCGGTCGGTGAAATCGTAAAATCGATCACAAACATCAATGAGCTTACTCAGCAGAACGCCGGAGGAGCCGAAGAAATTGCAGGTTCCGCAGAAAATGTCGCTACCCTCGCAGAGAAACTGAAAGAGACGATTCAGTTCTTTAAATTTTAACCAATAATTATTTTCTCGGCAGAAAATTCTTTGCCGAGAAAGATTTTCCCTCTCGAACTGAAATTATCAATGGAATCAGTTGTAAAATAACGCACCGAAGAATTCTTTGAACATTGTTCGTCAATCTCTTTGTGACGCGACAAATAATCCTTCAATGAAGCCGCAACTATGCTGTCCTGCTGAACAATTTTTACGTGTTCGGGAATAAATCTCCTGAATGATTCAATCATAACGGGATAATGAGTGCATCCGAGAAGAACAGTGTCAATCGATGTATCTTTTGATATAAGTTCATCGATATACTTTTTAACAAAATAATCGCAACCGGGATTATCAATCTCATCATTCTCAGCAAGAGGAACGAGAATCGGACAGGCCTGCTGAGTAACGGTGATATCCGGAAATATTTTATTTATTTCAACCGGATACGAATTTGACATAACAGTTCCGGCTGTTGCCAGAATACCTACATGACGGGTTTTCGTAACGCTTCCTATCATTTCGGCTGTCGGACGGATGACGCCCAGAACTCTTTTAGTTCCGCTCATTTTAGGAAGATCAATCTGCTGAATATTTCTTAAAGCTCTTGCGCTCGCGGTATTGCATGCGAGAATCACAAGAGGCGAATCCATCTCAAACAGGCACATAACCGATTCGCGCGTATATGAATAAATCATCTCGAAAGAACGGTTTCCGTAAGGGGCGCGAGCATTATCTCCTATATAAACAAAATCATATTCCGGCATTGTTTCAAGAATTTCACGGAGAATGGTAAGTCCGCCGAAACCCGAATCAAAAACACCAATTGGTCCTTTCATTTTATCCTTCCGATTTTGTTCACTTTTGACGTGTTTTATCCCTTGTCAAGAGAAGTCTTTGTAAGAGTTAAAATTTTTAGTTGCCAAAATAAGTTCATTCTCAAACAATTCGTTAAATTCAAAAGGGGGCATTAGATGAGATATCTTTTAGCACTTACTGCTCTGATGAGTATATTTTTCAGCAGTTATTCATATTCAAACCAGATTCCTGAGGAGGATGTTTCTAAAGCGAGACTGACTCTGGGACCTGACAGATGGATTCAGCTTCATTATTTTCTTCAGACAAATTTCAATTACGGAAAATTCAATTCCGAGAATTCCTACGATTTTCAGATAAGAAGATCACGAATCATTCTTAACGGACAGGCTGCAGCTAACGTTGATTTCTTCTTTCAGACGGACGACCTCAAAGCCGGCAACAGCTCTGATAAGAGCGAAACTGACAATGACAGCGACGGCGCAAACCGCATTTTTACCCAGGATGCATACGCCCGTCTTACGGTAAACAGAGGTTTTCAGATAATGGCCGGTCTCCTCACGGTTCCTATAACCAGACTCAATCTTTCAAGTCAGGCGACAACTCTATGCGCAACTGAAGACTCCAATCTTTCAGTTCTGAGCAATTATTCAAATAACGGACGCGATGCGGGTGTAATGCTGCGCGGACTTATCGGAACACGCACATTAGAATACCGTTTCGGGGTTTTTGACGGATATTCACGCAACGCAAAAGACGCAACTGGAAGAAACAATTCCGATTCTCCAAGACTTTCCGGGCGTATAAGCTGGAACGCACTCGAGAATGAGGACGATGAATCATACTTCTACAGCGAAAACTACTTAGGCAAAAGAAACGTTCTCGCTTTCGGAGTAGGAGCGGATTTTCAGAATAAAGTATATCCGACATCGAGCGGAGAATATAAAAACTATTTCGCATGGAGTGCAGACGTTGCAGTAGACGTCAATACATCAAGCGCAACAGCTATAGTGATGCAAGGCGGAATAATCATGGGTTCCAACAGCCCGGGCGAAGGATTATCGGATGATGAAACCATCTTAGTTCCTCTTTATGACGAGTTTCTGACTTTTTATGGTCAGGCAGGCATGCTCTTCTTTCAGCAGGTTCAGCCGGTTATGCGCTTTTCATACAGAAAAAACACATTGAACGGCGGAGGAACCGAAACTCTTTCACACCTTGCCTTCGGTTTTAACTTTTTTATCAACTCCCACTACGCGGCGATCAAGACTCTGTATTCGCATCCTTTAAAGGATTCAGTAGACAAAGAAGGCAAACGATTCGACTTGAGCTTTCAGATTTACATGTAACATTCAAAAGCCGTCCATGATGGACGGCTTTTTTCATATTTCGATGACAACAGGCGCATGATCAGAACCCATGACCCGGGGAAGTATATAAGATTTTTTAACTCTATCCTTAAAAGCATCTGATACACAGAAATAATCAATACGCCATCCCACGTTCTTCTCCCTTGCCCTTCCCATGTAGCTCCACCACGTATAATGACCTCCGCCGGATTCAAACATTCTGAATGTATCAACAAAACCGGATTCAACAATTTTATCAAAACCGGCCCGTTCTTCGACGGTAAAACCCGCGTTTCTGACATTCGACTTCGGATTGGCAAGATCAATCTCCGTATGAGCAACATTCAAATCTCCGCAGAATATTACAGGCTTTTTCTTTTCAAGATTTTTCAGATATTTCAGAAAATCCACATCCCATTTATTTGAACGGTAATCCAGCCGCTCAAGACCTCTCTGCGAATTGGGCACATAGACATTCACAAGAAAGAATCCGTCATATTCTGCAGAAATAACCCTGCCCTCATGATCATGTTCTTCCACATCTATTCCTAAAGAAAATGAAGCTGGTTTAATTTTTGAAAATATCGCTGTTCCGGAATAACCTTTCTTTTCGGCAGAATTCCATATTCTGTAGGGATATTTATCAAGAGAAAGTTCAACCTGATCTTCATTTGCCTTTATTTCCTGCAAACATATAATATCAGGATCAGTCTCTTCAACAAATTCATAAAACCCCTTTCCGATTATTGAACGAATACCGTTCACATTCCATGATACTATTTTCATAAGCCGTCCTTTATGACGCAAGTATAGCTCAAAAATATCCTTACGAAGCAATAAAAAAAATATTGACTCATTATTTTCAGCGGATTAATATAAAGAAAATATTACAAACGGAGAACCCTATCGAAAATTCTACAAGCAAGAAAACTAATCGGCTTATAATTGTTTCAAACCGCCTGCCGTTATCAATCGCGAAAGACAATGACTCACTCTCTTTCTCTCCAAGTCCCGGCGGACTCTCAACAGGCATCAGCGCTCTCGATTATGATAACCGTCTCTGGATCGGTTGGCCAGGAATTGCGTCGGAAGAGATAAATCCCGGAGAAGAACGTATCATAAAATCAGAGTTGAAAGAAATGAATTCGCACCCTGTATTTCTTGATAAAAATGAAATTTCAGCTTATTACTACGGTTTTTCAAACCGCACAATATGGCCTCTCTTTCACTACTTTCCGAAAAACTGTATTTTTGAGCAAAAACACTGGGAAGCATATAAAGAAGTTAACGAAAAATTCTGCCGCGAAATTTTATCGCTTGCTGATGAAAATGATACTATCTGGATTCACGACTACCAATTGCTTCTTCTTCCGCAAATGATACGCGAAAAACTTCCGAATGCAAAAATCGGTTTCTTTCTTCATATACCTTTTCCGTCTTTTGAACTCATACGTCTTCTTCCATGGAGAAAAGAAATTCTTCTAGGAATGATGGGAGCGGATTTGATAGGATTTCATGAATATGATTATGTCCGTCATTTTTTTGAAAGCGTTCACAGAATCGCAGGATATGAACACAATCTTCTCACTATTACAGCAGAAAACAGAATTATTGAAATAGATGCTTTTCCGATGGGTATTGACTATGAAAAATATTCCTCCGCAGTTGATGATGAAAATGTTAAAAGTGAAATTAAAAAGCTAAGAGAACAAATAGGAAACAAAAAACTTATTCTTTCCATAGATAGACTGGACTATACAAAAGGTATAATTAACCGGATGCGGGCATTTTCATTATTTCTCGAAAAATATCCCCAATACATCGGCGAAGTTTCTCTTGTTATTCTTGCAGTACCCAGCAGAACCGAAGTTGATCAATATATCCGGCTGAGAGACAAGATTGAAGGACTGGTCGGTAGAATAAACGGTCAATACGGCACTATCGGATGGACCCCAATCCATTACATGTTCAGAGCGCTCTCCTTCCCTGAAATTATCGCGCTTTATTATGAATCCGAAATTGCACTGATAACTCCGATACGTGACGGTATGAATCTTGTTGCCAAAGAATATATTGCTTCAAAAGAAAGAGGAAACAAACGCGGCGTTTTGATATTAAGTGAAATGACCGGAGCCGCATGTGAACTCAGCGAGGCGATTATAATCAACCCTCAAAACCGTGCGGAAATTGCCGATTCGATAGAAAAAGCTCTGACGATGAGCGATTTTGAGGCGCAAAGAAGAAATCATTTTATGCAGAACCGTCTTTCTAGATATACGGTTAAACGCTGGGCTTCAGAATTTATTAAATCCCTCGACAAAATAAAAAATAAACAGAAGGAAATGCTTATGCACCGCCTCAACAGCGATATAGAAAACTCTATCATCGATAATTATAAGAAATCACAATCAAGATTAATTCTTCTCGATTACGACGGTACGCTCTCTCCGTTTTTTCCTCTTCCTGAAATGGCAAAGCCTTCGGATAATTTGATGAAAATACTAACGTGTCTTTGCGAAGATGAAATCAATCATGTCGCTATCATAAGCGGAAGAGACAAGAAAACCCTTTCTGAATGGTTTGCAGAATTAAAGATTTCTCTTGTCGCTGAACACGGCAACTGGTCAAAGAGAGAATCCGCCAAATGGCAGAATCACGGTTCTCCGGCACAAAACTGGAAAGAGAAACTTAAACCTGTAATGGAAGTTTTCGTAGACAGAACTCCCGGATCATTTATCGAAGAAAAAGAATATTCACTTGTTTGGCATTATAGACAAGCGGATAAGGGTCTCGCCCAAATAAGAATGCATGAACTTAAAGATGCTTTACTCAGCATGACGGGAAATCTTGATTTAGGTGTTTTTGAAGGCAATAAAATAATAGAAATAAAAAGTATTGCCGCCAGCAAAGGTACTGCCGTTTCCGCATGGCTTTCTGAAAATGAATATGATTTTATCTTCTGCGCAGGTGACGACTATACGGATGAAGACATGTTTGCAGTTCTTCCGGAGAATGCTTTTTCTATAAAGATAGGCAATGGTCCCAGCAAGGCAAAATTCAGTACATCTGATCTGAATTCCATACACAGGTTACTGGAATCGTTCGCCAACGGCAGACAGGTGTAAAAAAATGGAAAATCTTGATTACGGAATAATCGGAAACGGCAAAACCGCGGCTTTGATTTCTAAAAACGGATCACTTGACTGGTGCTGTCTCCCGAATTTTAATTCTTCATCATTTTTCGCTAAAATACTCGATGATGAAAAAGGCGGAGAATTCTCAATAGAACCCGAGGGATCTTTTACCGTCTCACAGCACTATGTCCGAAAAACAAATATATTAAAAACCGTATTTGAATCCGATAATTGGAAATTTGAACTTATCGATTTTATGCCGAGATACAAAACTGATAACGGAATTTATCATACTCCATCGGAAATTATCCGTTACTTCATTGTACTTAAAGGAAACCCTTCAATTAAAATCAATTATACTCCGAAGCCGAATTATGCAAGAAGCATTGTAAAATATAAAGTAGAAGAAAAGTTCATGAAGCATTATACTAGAAGCGGGAAATATGAATCACTTTACATGTATTCTTCCATGAACTTAAAGGATATTGCTGAAGGCAAATTAATTAAACTTGAAGATGAATCGTTTATACTTTTAAGCTATAATGAGAAACTTGCGGAAGTCAATCAGGATTACATCAGAATCGAATATGAAAGAACAAAAGTTTACTGGATGGGCTGGCTTGCCAAATCTCATGTTTCATCAAATTACCGCGAACATGTCGAAAGAAGCAGTCTCGTTCTGAAACTTTTGTCATATCAGAAAACAGGCGCGATTCTTGCAGCGGCAACTACATCATTACCGGAAACCATCGGCGAAGTACGCAACTGGGATTACCGTTTCTGCTGGATACGCGACGCGTCAATGACTATCCATATTCTTTCTCGGCTCGGTCACTACAGCGTTGCAAGACGTTTTCTTCAGTTCATTTTCGATATTATTCCTTATAAAGATGAAAAAATTCAGATAATGTACGGCATTGAAGGAAAGAAAAAACTTAAGGAAGAAGAATTAGATCATCTCTCCGGATATAAAAATTCAAAACCGGTAAGAATCGGAAACGCGGCATACATGCAGAAACAGAATGATATTTACGGAGTTCTGATGGATGTTATATATTCAAGCATGCTTATATTTAAAAACACACTTGATAATATTGAAGAATTGTGGACTGTAGTCAAGACTCTGGCACATCATGTTGAAAATAACTGGAGTAAAAACGATTCAGGGATATGGGAATTCAGGACAGAGATGAAGCATTTTACATTCTCGAAAATTCTCTGCTGGGTTGCGATGGACCGCGCCGCCAAGATTGCCGTCAAACTTGATAGAAACGAATACGCGCAAAACTATTCGAAACTTGCCGCAAAAATCAAAAAGAATATTATGGATAACGGAATACATCCTGAATGGCAAGCGCTAACGCAGTACTATGGAGCCAACAGCATGGACGCGGCAAATCTTCTTGCTGAAAATTACGGCTTTCTTTCCGCGGATGATCCGCTGTATATCCGGACTGTTGAAAAAAGCTATGAAAGGCTCTGCGTTGACGGGTTGATGTACAGATATAAGGATTCTGATGATTTCGGCATTCCGAAATCATCATTCACAATATGTTCTTTCTGGATGGCAAGAAGCCTTTATAAAATCGGCAAAAAAGAACTCGCAAAAGAAATCTTCGAAAAAATACTCTCATACGGAAATCATCTAAATCTTTTCAGCGAAGATATAGACTTCAACAGTCACAGGCTTCTCGGAAATTTTCCGCAAAGTTACAGCCATCTTGCCTTGATAGATACGGCAATGGTTCTCTCGGGCGAAGAAGACTGGAACGAAGGCAAGTTCGATATATTTGTATATTAACTGAACTTTAAACCAGAATTATTGTAAAATTAAAGTAGATTCGGGGAGAAAGAACACTTCTCAATATAGCTGTTTTGAACAGCATGATGCATTGTCAAATGCTCCGGGATAATATAGTACTATAATCGAGAAAAGCATTATTATAGTAAACACCATTTTTTGAGAAACAAACAGCTTCACAGATATTGACACAAATCATGACAAACCTCGGGCTCCCGAAGGAGCCCGAATGATTCATTGTTTTGTCTAACTCATGGTTTTAATATATCACACCTAAGGTCGTCACAGGAGCAACATTTTAAGTGACTTTTCTGAAAAAGGACCTGAAATAGGAGACAGTCCGCTGGAGTTGCCAAAATAATCCACATTCAATACAATGGATGTTCCATCTGGATTTTCGAATTTCTGCTCAGGTTCAAAAGCCATTCCTAATGTATCTGTTGATATTAGTGCAGAAGCCTTCAATGAATGCACATAATCATTCAGATTTGTTTGGATCCCATACTTACCATTTCTTTCTTCAACAGAAACGGTAATTGTATGTTCATGATCTACAACTGCATTTTCCTTAGACATCGACTTTGCACCATTAAAATAAACATTCCCTTCAGCCCAAACTGGAAGCGGATTGTAGTAACGATCACTTGGTGCAGAACCCATACCGCAATAT
>Ga0208694_1004351_pt1 | contig 12891 bp, 9 predicted proteins | sample AD_UKC078_MetaG_FD_184442 | JGI IMG/M metagenome (GOLD analysis project Ga0208694, IMG submission 184442) | Active sludge microbial communities of municipal wastewater-treating anaerobic digesters from USA - AD_UKC078_MetaG (SPAdes) (version 2) | ecosystem: Engineered > Bioreactor > Anaerobic >...
CGCTGTTGCCATCGCCCTGTGCGGAATCGTGCTGTACATTGCCTGGCGTTTTGATTTCAAATTCGGCATCGGTGCCGTGATTGCCACAGCCCACGACTGTCTGGCCATGGTGGCGGTCTTCTATCTGCTGAACAAGGAGATCAACCTGCTGTTTATCACCGCCTTGCTGACCATTGCCGGTTATTCGCTGAGCGACACGGTGGTTGTTTTCGACCGCATCCGCGAGAATCTGCACAAGGACATGAAAAGCGCGGCCCATACCATCTTCAACCAGAGTATCAACGAGGTGCTTTCCCGTACCGTGATTACCTCGCTGACCACTGTGCTGGCTGCCGCCTCACTGTTTTTCCTGGGAGGCGAGGTGATCCATGACTTTTCCATGGCCCTGCTGATCGGTTTGCTGGTTGGCACCTATTCCTCCATCTTTGTGGCCAGTCCGATTGTGGTGGTACTGGAACAGCGTCGTCAGAAAAAGCTGGCTGCCATTGGCAAGGCCTGAAACAGTTAATTGAAGTGTTGTCAACAATGAAATCCCCCGTCTGACGGGGGATTTTTTTAATTCACGTCTGCCCCTTCGGGCCATTTCCGGTTATTCGAGATCAGCTCATGCATAGAACCTGGCATCTCAAATCCCCATCCACAACCATAACTGCCGAAGCGGCGGCAAAGTTGGCCCTGCATCCGGTCACGGCCAGGGTGCTGGCTGCCCGCGGTCTGGATGACGGTCAGGCTGCCGCTTTTCTGGATACATCCCTGGCTTCACTGGCCGATCCCTGGCTGATGAAGGGGATGGGGGCTGCGGTGGACAGGATCCTGGCGGCCCGTTTGGGTGGTGAAAGGGTTTGCATCTATGGAGACTACGATGTGGACGGCATCACCTCCACGACGCTGATGGTCTCCTTCCTGCGTGCTGCCGGCCTGGATTGCAGCTATTTCATCCCGGACCGTTTCGCCGATGGCTACGGCTTGAACCAGCGGTCACTGGCCGACATCACCAGTCAGGGGTTTACGCTGGTTATCGCGGTGGATTGCGGCATTACGGCCATGGCGGAGGCTGAGTTCTGCCACAGTCAGGGCTGTGATCTGATTGTGGTTGATCACCATACCCCGGGTGATAGGCTGCCTGCTGCGGCTGCCATTCTGAATCCGCTTCAGCCGGGTTGCGACTATCCGTTCAAATCACTGGCCGGGGTGGGGGTGGCATTTTGTCTGCTGATTGCGCTTCGCAGAAAATTGCGACAGGCAGGGGCCTTTGAAGACGGGGCTGGTCCGGATCTGCGCGAGTACCTGGATCTGGTTGCCTTGGGCACGATTGCCGATGTGGTGCCGCTGACCGGTCAGAATCGCATCCTTGTCCACCAGGGGCTGAAACGGCTGTCCGATTCCGGGAGGATCGGTGTCAATGCGCTCAAACAGGTGGCCGGGGTGCAGGGCAGGGTTGGCTGCGGTCAGGTCGGTTTCCGTCTGGCGCCTAGGCTGAATGCGGGAGGCAGGATGGAAAGCGCAGCACCCGGTGTAGAGCTGCTGCTGCATACGGACCCGGCCCGTGCGCAGGCAATTGCCGCCGATCTGGATGCGGCCAATGCCGAACGTCAGCAGACCGAAAGGCGCATTCTGGATCAGGCGGTTGCCATGCTGGAGGCCTCCGGGCGATACCCGGACTGCCGCACGATTGTGCTGGCATCCCCGGACTGGCATCAGGGGGTGGTCGGCATTGTTGCCTCCCGTCTGGTTGAGATGTATAATCGCCCGACCATTCTGCTGTCTGTGCAGCCGGACGGTTCTGTCAAGGGGTCGGGACGTAGCATTTCCGGTTTTCATCTGCTGGAGGCATTGACCTGCTGCCGTGAGACGCTTGGCCGGTTCGGAGGGCATCGCCATGCCGCCGGGGTTGGCTTGAACATGGATACGGTTGACGTTTTTGCCGCCCGGTTCGAAGAGGTGGCAGCCGGGTTGTTGTCTGAAAGTGATCTGATTCCCAGGTTGCAGATCGATGCCCGGGTTGAACCACAGGAAGTTACCCTGGCACTTGCATCGGATATGAAGCGCCTGGAACCGTTTGGCGCCGGAAACCCCGAGCCGCTTTTGCTGATGGAGCATGTGCAAGTGGTTTCAAGGCGTGTGGTTGGCGAAGGGCACCTGCGCCTGCGGCTGTCTGCGGCGGGTTTTACTTTTGACGGGATTGCCTTCGGTATGGCTGGTCAGCAAACCGATGGGCCGCTTGATATCGCCTTTTTTCCCGAGCTGAATCAGTGGAATGGCAGCACCGCTCTGCAACTGCGCATCAAGGCCATGCGGCCGGTTCCATGTTTGTCCGGCTGCTGACTTGGTTGAAGCCGCATCACCATACCTGAACAGGAAACAATATGCACCGTGACGAACGCTTTAACAGGGCCGAAAGGATCATCCGCATCGGTCTGTGCCTGAATGCCGTGCTGATGGTTGTCAAGTTGTCAGCCGGTTACTGGGGGCAATCCGACGCGGTATTTGCCGACGGCATTGAGAGCGGTTGCGATTTTGTGGCAGTCCTGATGACGATGCTGGCCCTGCGCATGGGCCGGATACCCTATGACGCCAGTCATCCCTATGGGCACGGTCGGGCTGAAAATCTGGCGGCACTGCTGATCGGCATGGTGATCGTAATCACAGGCGTCTGGATCATGATCGATGCCATACAGACTATCGTTAGCCACAGTTACAAAGCGCCCCACCTGGTGGCGGTTTTTGCTACTCTGCTGACCATTCTGGTCAAGGAGTGGCTTTTCCGGATTACCCGCAAAACCGGTCAGGATCTGAATAGTCCATCCCTGCTGGCTGTGGCGGCGGATCACAGAAAGGACGCGCTTTCATCAATCGGCACGCTTGCCGGTGTTGCCGGTGCATGGCTGGGGTTGGGGATTATGGATCCGCTGGCTGCCGCTTTGACGGCCCTGTTCATCCTGCACATCGGTTACGTTACCCTCAGTGATGCGGCCCATGATCTGATGGATGGCAGTGCGCCGCCCGATTTCCTGAACGAGGTCAGCCGCCTGGCAGAGAACGTCGAACATGTTGAGCATGTGCATGAGATCCGCAGCCGTCGTTCCGGTCAGTATGTGATTATTGACCTCAAACTGGATATGGACCCGCTGATGACGGTCAAGCAGTCACACGCTGTGGCAACGCAGGTGAAGCGGGTGATCTTTGATCGTTACGATAATGTGGGTGATGTCATGATCCATATCAATCCGCACGAAGAGGAACACGAGGATCTGATCCGCCTGTAGGCGGACACCGGGGTGCAGCATGCGTTGTGATGGTTTCAGGAACACATATCTGCGGGCGGTTTTCTGGCCGCGTCTGCAGCGCAATCGACTGGCCCTGGCCGGCGGCTGCGTGGTGCTGCTCCTGTTTGCCGTTTCCCTGGCCGCTCCACTATTGTCCCCGTACGACCCTAATGCCATCAATGCCTGGCAGGTGTTGTCGCCCCCATCCTGGCAGCACTGGTTCGGTACCGACGAACTGGGCCGGGATGTCTTTAGCCGTGTACTTTTCGGCGCGCAGATATCGCTCAAGGTCGGATTTGTGGCAGTGGGTATCGCGGTGACTATTGGCACTGTGGTTGGACTGGTTTCAGGTTTTTACAGCGGGATAGTGGATACGCTGCTGATGCGGCTGGTGGATATCATGCTCTGTTTTCCGGCCTTTTTTCTGATTTTGGCGGTAATCACCTTTCTGGAACCATCCATCTGGTACATAATGCTGGTGATCGGGCTGACCGGCTGGATGGGGGTGGCCCGACTGGTGCGCGCCGAGACACTTTCGATCAGGGAGATGGAATACGTCATGGCAGCCCGCTGCATCGGTTGTTCCGATTTGCGGATCATGTTTCGCCATATCCTGCCCAATGCAGTTTCACCGGTGCTGGTTTCCGCAACGCTGGGGGTGGCCGGGGCGATATTGACCGAGTCGGCGCTTTCCTTTCTCGGTATTGGCGTCCAGCCTCCCACGCCCAGCTGGGGCAATATACTTACCTCAGGCAAGGACTATATCGAATTTGCCTGGTGGCTGTCCCTGTTTCCCGGCCTGTCGATCCTGGTGACCGTGCTGGCCTACAATCTGCTGGGCGAGGGAATACGGGATGCACTGGATCCGCGTTCGGATCGATCAGCAAATTAGCAGCGGTTGTCTGCTGACATCATGAAATTGCGATACGTTAAACCATAAAACATGCCGCGGAGTTCTCAGATAAAAATCAGGCCGATAAAAGATTATGCTGTTACATCAAACAGCTGACCCAGAGTTAAACAACAAACAGGAGGTGCTACCCCCATGAAGATCGGAACTCCATTAAAGCCGGGTGCTACCAGGCTGATGCTGCTTGGCTGCGGAGAGTTGGGCAAGGAGGTCGCTATCGAGGCGCAGCGCCTCGGCGTTGAGGTGATTGCTGTCGACCGTTACTGTGATGCTCCGGCCATGCAGGTGGCCCACCGCAGCCATGTGATCAGCATGCTGGATCGGGAGGCGCTCGGGCAGGTCATATCCGAAGAAAAGCCGGATTTGATCGTTCCGGAGATCGAGGCCATTGATACGGCATTCCTGATGGAGCTTGAACGTGGCGGCCAACGTGTAATACCTACGGCAAGGGCTACCAATCTCACCATGAACCGCGAGGGCATACGCCGTCTGGCCGCCGAGGAATTGGGGCTGCCCACGGCCCGTTATGCCTTTGCAGCCAGCCAGGAAGAGATGCGCGCCAACGCTGACCGGATCGGGTTTCCCTGTGTGGTCAAACCGATCATGAGCTCATCCGGCAAGGGGCAGAGCGTGGTCAGGGATGCGTCCGAGGTGGAGCGGGCCTGGAATTATGCCATGGACGGCGCTCGCGGTGCATCTGACACCGTTATCATCGAGGAATTCATCAATTTTGATTATGAGATCACCTTGCTGACGGTGCGCCATGCCTCTGGTACCTCGTTCTGCCCGCCGATTGGCCATGTGCAGATCAAGGGGGATTACCACGAATCCTGGCAGCCGATGGCCATGTCGCCGGCGGCCCTGACCGAAGCGCGCCGCCAGGCCGAAGCGGTCACCACCGCCCTGGGTGGCTGGGGTATCTTCGGCGTGGAGTTGTTTATTCGCGGCGACCAGGTATTTTTCAGCGAGGTTTCTCCGCGTCCGCATGACACCGGCATGGTAACGATGATCTCCCAGAACCTGACCCAGTTTGAACTGCATGTCAGGGCTATTCTAGGTCTGCCGGTGCCTGAAATACTCAATCTGGCGCCTTCAGCCAGCCATGTGATCCTGGCTGACAGCAGTCATGATCGTGTGCATTTCGAAGGACTGGAAGAGGCCTTGATGATCCCGACCAGTAAATTGCGCCTGTTCGGCAAGCCGGATACGCGGCCAGGCCGTCGCATGGGGGTGGCCCTGGTACAGGGTGAGCACACGGACGAGGCCAGATCAAGAGCGGAATGCTGCGCACATGCCGTCCGGATTGTGGCGGATTGCTAGATTTTAGAACATTTAACCACTGAGGACACAGAATCTTCAAGCAAACGAATCATGTAGATAAACGTTTTATGACACACAAGGCAGGTGATCCTGAAAACTTATCTCTGTAATAATGCCTCTGTGCCCTCAGTGGCTAGTTTTGTGCAGTTTGATTGAGGTGAATATAAACAAGAAGGGCGACCAATTTTGGCCGCCCTTTGTTGTCAATCTAGTAACCACACCGGGTTACCTCTACTTGATCTCATACCTCTGTGCGATGGTGGCTGCCCGCTCCTCCAGGGACTTGCGGTAGGCCTCTGCCGAAGCGTAGGGCTTCTTGGCCACGCCGGTCTCTATGGCGGCCTTGGCAACAGCCATGGAGACGTTGACGAATACGCGCGGATCGAACGGTTTGGGGATGATGTAGTCCCGGCCGTAACTGAATTTCTTGCCGCCGTATGATTTGCTGACCAGTTCGGGTACTTCCTGTTTGGCCAGATCGGCCAGGGCGCGGGCAGCAGCCAGCTTCATCTCTTCGTTGATGGCAGTGGCGCGTACGTCCAGGGCGCCGCGGAAGATGGAGGGGAAGCCGAGCACGTTGTTGACCTGATTGTCATAGTCGGAACGGCCGGTGGCCATGATGGCGTCGCTGCGCACAGCGGCAACTTCAGGCGGGGTGATCTCCGGGTCCGGGTTGGCCATGGCGAAGATGATCGGGTTGGGAGCAAGGCTGGCGATGATCTCCTTGCTGAAGGCGCCCTTGGCCGAAAGGCCGTAAAGGATGTCAGCGCCTTTGGCTGCTTCTTCCAGGGTGCGCAGCGGGGTGTCAACGGCAAAGACCTCTTTGTAGGGGTTCATGCCTTCCTTGCGGCCCTTGTAGATGACACCCTTGGTATCGCACATGATGATGTTGGCCGGGTTGACACCCATGGCGATGGCCAGCTTGGTGCAGGAGTTGGCGGCGGCGCCGGCACCGTTGACGACCATGCGCACGTTTTTGATGTCCTTGCCGACCAGTTCCAGGGCGTTGATCATGGCGCCGGCGGTGATGATGGCAGTGCCGTGCTGGTCGTCATGGAACACCGGGATCTTCATGGTTTCTTTCAGCTTTTCTTCGATGACGAAACATTCAGGGGCCTTGATGTCTTCCAGGTTGATGCCGCCGAAGGTCGGCTCCAGGATCTGGCAGGTGCGGATGATCTCGTCGGTGTTGACGGAGTCCAGTTCGATGTCGAATACGTCCACGTCGGCGAAGCGTTTGAAGAGGATGCCCTTGCCTTCCATGACCGGTTTGCCGGCCAGTGCGCCCAGGTTGCCCAGGCCGAGTACGGCGGTGCCGTTGGAGATGACCGCCACCAGGTTGCCCTTGGCGGTGTATTCGTAGGCGGTTTCGGGGTTTTCCTTGATCTCCAGGCAGGGCTGGGCTACGCCGGGGGTGTAGGCCAGGGAAAGGTCGGCCGCGGTCTGGCACGGCTTGCTGGGGACGACTTCGATCTTGCCCTTACGTCCCTGGGAATGATAGTCAAGTGCTTGCTGTTCTTTGCTCATGTCTGCCTCCGGTTGGTTGATAATTGCGTCTTTGATCCAGTCAATTATATACAATTTTGTGCATAATCAAATGGATTGATACAAAAAAGATGACTGGTGTGCCCTCTGGTCGGTTGTGCGATCAATTACCCGGCCCCGGGTCTGCCTGTTCTGGTCTGCAGTGTGAACCGTCTGATAGGGTGATGATTCGCTTTGCTTGCCAGGCAAGGGAACTGTTGACTTGATATGGCAGGTTGTGCGATTTATGCGCCTGCCGATGGCATTGTTATTGATGCAGTTGTTGTGATTGAGAGTTTCTGGTCTTACCAAATTACAGATTTACAACTCTGTAACAACGTTTTATTTCAGCTATTTTTACAGTCAAAGTGCGGGTAGGTCAAGTTTTCTTTTATGCCGGTAAACCGGCAGTCAGGGGGCAATATGGGTTACCGGAATCTCAGACAATGTGTCAATGATCTGGAACGACGCGGCATGCTGATACGCATCCAGTCTCCGGTCGATCCGCGGCTTGAGGTGGCGGCCATACAGCGGCGTGTATATAAAAACGGTGGTCCGGCGCTTTTGTTCACCAATGTGAAGGATTGCCATTTTCCGCTGCTGGGCAACCTGTTTGGCACCCTGGAGCGGACCCGCTTCATCTTTCGCGATACGCTCGATTATGTGCGCCTGCTGGTGGACATGAAGCTAGATCCGCTCGTGCTGCTGAAGCGTCCGCTGGATTTTTTCAAGCTTCCCAAGGCAGCCGCGCGGATGATTCCAGAAGTAGGCTGGAGGGCGCCGGTACTGGAGCGGAGGGCATATCTGTCACAATTGCCACAGATTGTTTCCTGGCCGCAGGACGGCGGTGCCTTTATCACACTGCCTCAGGTCTACACGGAAAATGCCGCCAAACCCGGCTTCATGCATTCCAATCTAGGGATGTACCGGGTGCAGATATCTGGCAACGACTATGAGCCTGATCGTCAGGCCGGGCTGCACTACCAACTGCAGCGCGGCATTGCGGCCCATCACGCCGAAGCACTCTCCCGGGATGACGCACTCAAGGTGAATATCTTTGTCGGTGGTCCGCCGGCGATGACCATGGCGGCGGTCATGCCGCTGCCGGAGGGGATGCCGGAGCTGTGCTTTGCCGGTCTGCTGGCCGGTCACCGCATCAGGATGAAGCGGATGAAGGACCACCTGCCGGTTCTGGCAGAGGCTGATTTCTGCATCTGTGGCGAGGTCGTGCCGGGCCAGACCCTTCCGGAGGGGCCGTTTGGCGATCATCTGGGCTACTACAGCCTGAGGCACCAGTTTCCATTTATCCGGGTCAAGGCGGTCTATCATCGCCGTGATGCCATCTGGCCCTTTACCACGGTGGGCCGCCCGCCCCAGGAGGACAGCAGTTTCGGAGCATTCATTCATGAACTGGTTGGTCCGTTGCTACCGACAATCATACCGGGGGTCAGGGAGGTGCATGCCGTGGACGCGGCCGGTGTGCATCCGCTGTTGTTGGCGGTTGCCAGCGAACGTTATGTGCCCTATGAACAGCAGCGCCAGCCGCGGGAACTGCTGACGATTGCCAATGCCATACTGGGGCAGGGGCAGCTTTCCCTTGCCAAATACCTGTTTGTGACGGCCCACGAGGATGCCCCCGCGCTGAAGGCGCAGGATGTGGCTGCCTATCTGCGGCATGTGCTGGAGCGGGTTGACTGGAGCAGGCATATCCAACTGCATACCGCCACAAACATCGATACGCTGGATTACAGCGGCAATGGGCTTAATCAGGGATCCAAGGCGGTGATCTGCGTGGCGGGGCCGCCTCGCCGGGAGCTGGCAACCGGACTGCCGTCAGGGCTGGAATTGCCCCCGGGTTTCGCCGGAGCGCAGATCTGCCTGCCGGGTGTGATGGCTGTCAGTGGTCCGAAGTCGGTGCAGATGGTTGGCGAGGCTGACCCGGCAATTGATCTGTTCTGCCGATTCTATTCCGGTCGTGACTGTTTAAGGGGAATCGGGCTGATCGTGGTCTGCGATGACAGCCGGTTTTGTGCCGATGCTCTGGATAATCTGCTCTGGGTCACCTTTACCAGGTCTAACCCGGCCACCGATATCTATGGCGTCGACGCTGAACAGCATGGCCGGCATTGGGGCTGCAGGGGCGCGCTGGTGATCGATGCCCGCAAGAAACCCTTTCACGCGGCGGAGCTGGAGGAGGATCCGGAGGTGGAGCGCAGGGTCGATGCACTGGGGGCCATGGGCGCGGAGTTGCACGGCATTATCTGATTGCGGATGTGGCGGTCGTGAGTGTCACGGATTCAGGTGCACGTCTGATCAGTCTTGTTCATGATCGCAGCAGACCCTGTCGCGACCGCTGGCTTTGGCCCTGAACAGCCGGGCGTCGGCCAGGGCGATCAGTTCCTCCGGATAGGTATCCAGGGTCGGAAGTATGGTGGCGATGCCGATGCTAATGGTGACGTGCGGGGCTGTGGGTGAGGATGCATGGGGTATGTTGAGCTCCCTGACTGCCTGCAAGAGTCGTTCTGCTGTTCTGGAAGCGCCGTCTTCGGTCGTCTCTGGCAGTATGCAGGAGAATTCTTCGCCGCCGTAGCGGGCAACGAAATCCCCCGGCCGGAGCGGAGTTTTTTTCAATGTGGTCGCGATCAGCTTGAGGCAGTCGTCACCTGCCAGGTGTCCGCAGGTGTCGTTGTACAGCTTGAAATGGTCGATATCGATCATTAATAACGACATCTGCTTGCCGTTCCTCTGGGCGCGCAGCCACTCCCGGTTGAGTGTCTCGTCAAACGCCCGGCGGTTCGGGATGCAGGTCAGGCCGTCCATCAGCGACAGCCTGCTCAGGATATCCTTCTGACGTTTCAGTTCGATATGGTTCTGTACCCGCAGTTTGAGTATCTCCGGGTTGATGGTTTTACTGATGAAATCCACGGCCCCCACCTCCAGCCCCTGGATCTCCGATTCGAGCTTGCTGCTGGCGGTGATGAAGATCACCGGGATATCCTTCAGCACCGGGTCCTTCTTCAGGGTCCGGCAGACCTCGTAACCGTCCGGTTCCGGCATGATCACATCCAGCAGGATCAGATCCGGCATCTCCCGGGCGGTGATCTCCAGGGCCTCCTTGCCGCAGCAGGCAAACAGGATATCGTAATCGCTGCCCAGTGACTGTCCCATGAAACGCGAAACTGAAGGCGCGTCGTCGACGATCAGTATTTTGGGCAGGCTGTTGTTATTCAAGGTAACCTCCACGGTCTTTGCATTCTGTTGTCAATGCCGGCGTTCGATCTTGTGGTGTTTGCGTTGTTTATTAAATCTATCCCGGATTGCCATGATGTCAAATCCGGCGCTGCCTTGCCGGATCAAGCCGGGCAGGGGCTGCAGATGGCCATGCCGTTTTTGATGGCGCTGACGATCAGCTGTTTTTCACGGTTCAGGTCGACCGGGCTGCCGGCATATTCGGCCTGAATGTAGTTGCGCGAAATGCCACGCACGATCCTCTGTTTTTCATTGTACTGCTGTCCCAGAACCAGCAGCTCTTTCCCGATAAAACCATCCAGAAAACTGCTGTGCTTGCGGGCGGCGATTCCGCGTAATCCGGCGGCCCTGGCGCTGATTATGGAAGGGCTGAGATGGTCGGGCATGTCTGCGGCGCGGGTGCCGGATCTCCGGGAATAGGGGAAGACGTGCATGTCCGCCAGAGGCAGATCCTTCAGTAGTTCGCATTCCAGCAGGAAATCCCCTTCGGTCTCTCCGGGGAAGCCGGCAATTATATCGGTGCCGATGAAGGCGTCTGGCATGGTGTTATTGATCTCACGCAGCAGACGTCTGAACAGGGCGGTGTCATAATGGCGTCCCATGCTGCTTAGTACTCGGTCCGAACCGCTCTGCAGCGGGATGTGGAAGTGGCGGCAGATTCGTTCCGAATCAGCACAGAGGCGGATCAGATCGCTGCCGAATTCGTTCGGCTCGACCGAACCGATGCGCAGACGGCGGACCGATGTTTCTGCCAGGATGCGCATGATCAGGCCATACAGGGAGGTGCTGACGGGCAGATCCTGACCGTATGCGCCCAGGTGTATGCCGGTCAGGACCACCTCATTGAAGCCATTTTCCGTCAGGTTGTTTATGCCGGCGATGACCTGCTCTTGGTCGACACTGCGGCTGCGACCGCGGGCATAGGGAACGATGCAGTAGGCGCAAAAACTGTTGCATCCGTTCTGCACCTGCAGGAAGGCCCGGGTGTGTTCGCTGAAGCTGGTCAATCCCAGCGGCGGGAGCTGAGTGCCGCCGGCGGCGTCCGACACCAGATCGTCTGTGGCGTAGGTCAGCAGCCGATGATCCAGTTTTTCCCGATTGCCTAGCACTACGTCCACCTCCGGCATGCGGGCCAGTTCGTCCGGGGACACCTGTGCGTAACAGCCGGTGGCCACAATCCGCGCGTCCGGATTGAGGCGTCTCGCCCGGCGGATCAGTCTTCTGGTTTCAGCGTCTGTCCTGGCGGTCACGGTACAGGAGTTGATCACGCAGATATCAGCCGGTTCGCTGAATGGAACCAACTGGTAGCCGGCTGCGGCGAACTGCTCGGATATGGTGGCCGATTCAAATTGATTGGTTTTGCAGCCCAGCGTGGCAATGGCAACTTTTTTCATTGGATATGCACCTTCCTGGTAAGCGGCAACATCGTGAGGCCCCATGATATAACAGTTCCTGTCCTCACGCCAAGCCAATACATGCCCCTGCTTCAATTGACTTTGGCATGTCTCTCTGTTAGTAATAAACGATTATCAACGCTGTTCGGGAGTTACATGGAATCATTTTTTTTCAAGCTTTCGATCATGCTGGTGCCGGGGCTGTTGGCGATCACCTGCCACGAGGTGGCCCACGGTTATGCAGCATGGCGTCTGGGCGATCCCACCGCCAGGATGCTGGGACGCCTGACCCTCAATCCCTTCAAGCACATCGACCCTTTCGGGACTGTCGTCCTGCCGATCCTGCTGCTTTTGATCAAGTCGCCCATGCTGTTCGGCTGGGCCAAGCCAGTGCCGGTCGATTTTAGCAACCTGCGCAAGCCCAAGACTGACATGATCTGGGTTTCACTGGCCGGGCCGATGACCAACCTTGGGCTGGCGCTTGTTTCGGCCATGGCCTACCGTTTGATTACCTCCCTAGGCAACCCCGCCGGCGGGTATTCATTTGTGCTGCTGCCTTTGATCTATATGTTGCTGTTTTCGGTCAAGTTCAACCTGTTTCTGATGCTGTTCAACCTGATCCCGGTACCGCCGCTGGATGGCGGACGGGTGCTGGTTGGTCTCCTGCCTGACCGGCTTTCCATGCAGTTTGCCCGGCTGGAACCCTATGGCATGATAGTTCTGTTTGCTTTGCTCATGTTTGGCAATCTGACCGGCAATATCATCCTGCCGATGATCAATCTGGCCTTCAGGCTGCTAATCACTTATTAGCCCGGGCCTGCCCGGGATAACGTCTGGAAGGAGTTTATTGGTATGAAGCAGCGCGTAGTAAGCGGCATGCGTCCGACTGGCCGTCTCCACCTTGGCCATTACCACGGTGTACTGGAAAACTGGATCAATATTCAGGATGGTTTTGACTGTTTCTTTTTTGTTGCCGACTGGCATTCGCTGACAACCGAATATGAAAACACCTCCGGTATCAGGGACAGTACGCGTGAAATGGTACTGGACTGGATTGCTTTTGGGCTTGACCCTGAAAAATCGGTGATTTTCCGCCAGAGCCTTGTGCCTCACCATGCCGAGCTGAATCTGATTCTCTCCATGATCACGCCGGTATCATGGCTGGAGCGTAATCCGACCTACAAGGAGATGCTGGACAACATCGAGAAGCGCGACCTGTCCACCTTCG
>Ga0208694_1004358_pt1 | contig 12884 bp, 13 predicted proteins | sample AD_UKC078_MetaG_FD_184442 | JGI IMG/M metagenome (GOLD analysis project Ga0208694, IMG submission 184442) | Active sludge microbial communities of municipal wastewater-treating anaerobic digesters from USA - AD_UKC078_MetaG (SPAdes) (version 2) | ecosystem: Engineered > Bioreactor > Anaerobic >...
CGGGCGTCTCTCAGTTCGGCAGCGGATATGCCTGGCTCGTACTCGACAAGGGCGAGCTCAAGGTCACCAAGACCGGCAATGCCGACAACCCGCTGGTACACGGGCAGACTCCGCTCCTGGCCATCGACGTGTGGGAGCATGCCTACTACCTCGACTACCAGAACCTCAGACCGGATCATCTTTCCGCAGTCATCGAAAAGCTCATCAACTGGGACTTCGTGAATGCCTGTCTGAGCCGCTGATGGGTGGGGCAGGGGCTTTCCGATGAATGCAAGGGAAGGGGGGGGCTTCCTGCTCGCCCCCCTCGTCCCCTTGCCCTTAAGCGGCCGCGTCTGCGGACATGCAGGGTGCGGTCTCCCGGCTCAGAGCCGGCAAAGGGAGACTGCCCTCATGCTCAGCTGCAGGCCGGTCCCGGACGCTCCCGAGGGCCTTGTCCACAGGCTGCGCCAGGGCCGCCCGGTCCATCCGCACTTTATTCCCCGGCTCCCTGCTCGATGTCCTCCCCGGTCTCTTCGAGCTGCTCCTGTCCTTCCTCGACCGACTCGTCGATCCGTTCACCCGCCTGCTCGGCCGGGCCCTGCTGTTCGCAGCCCCATATCCCCAGGGTCATGACCGTCACGATCAGTCCGGTGAAGATACCCTTGAGAAGACGCTTCATCTTTTCCCTCCTTATCGCATGAGATAGATAAGTATAATGAATACGCCCGCAGGAGGGGAAAACCAAGTTCGGCTCGCCTGTACACGAAGCAGCCGGTGATCAGCCCTCCAGACGTCGGCATGTGCGCAGGAGGGGAATTCGTGCAGCTGCCGGCTGCGGCAGAGCTGAACAACTCCCTTGTCTCTGCGCAGACCGGGAAATTATACGGTCGGGTGCAGGCGGATCTTTCTCAGCCCGGTCACCGTAAGGGATCTGTCATGGAGCCACGGGTTTCAGCTCGACGGCCACACAGTGAAGCTGCAGCCTGTTTTCCTGCCGGAAGTAGTTGAAGGTAAGGCCGTCGCCATAGGCATACTCGATGAATCTGATTCTGCCTTCGAAGACGGTCCCCGCGGGGCTGGCCCGGTAAAGATCGTATACGGCCTTTCCGGTATAGCCGCTCTCGGGTATGCCCACGAGCCTGTTTTCAGGGGCGTAGATCGTGAACACCACCTGGGTCGCCTTCCCGGAATGGTCGAGGGAGTCTCTCAGGGATGCGGAAGGATAGCAGGTCAGAACAAGTGCGTTCTCCCGGTCCGGTTTCATCATCCGGCAGGTTTCACTGCCGCCGATCTCCCGGCCGGGCACAAAATACTCGTCCAAGATCTTAAACGCCTGCCGCCGCTTCTGCTCCGCACAGATGGAGCAGGAATCTTCCGCGGCCTCGGTGAGAAGGATGAGGGGTTCCTCGGGAAGATCGTGGGCATGCGAGAACGGCACTGCCGGCAGAAGCATGGTCAAAACCAGCAGAACAGCGATTTCCAAGGTGCGTATCATGGCGAGACCGCCTCCTTTTTCACGAGGAACTCATCGATAAATTTGTCGATCGCAGGACCATACACAGCCAGCGAATCGATGAATCCCCGGTTGTGTGATCCGGAGATTTCGAGAAATGATTTTTCCCCCTTCACTGAGCGGTACAGTTCCTTTCCGTGCTCAATCGGTATCATCTCGTCATTGGCGCTGTGGATGACGAGAATCGGGACACTCAAGCGCTCAAGATGACTGCGGGTGGGGTAGGCGTAGCGCCACAGCAGGAGGGATGGGATCATGCCGAAGCGGTCACTGACCAGGTCGCCCAGCGAGGTGAAGGAGGACTCGATGATGAGCGCGCCGCACGGGTGCTCCGCGGCGGTCCTGGCCGCAATGGGCCCGCCGAGGGATCTGCCCCAGAGGATGATCGTATCCGGGGCTATTCCTTTTTCCTGTGTCAGATAACGGTAGGCGGCCTCTGCGTCCTCATACGTACCCTGTTCGGAAGGCGACCCCTCGCTCCTTCCGTATCCCCGGTAGTCGAAGACGAGCATGTTGAGATCGAGCCGGTTGCCGATCACGAGGGTGTCGAGACGGTCGGCGATGTTCCCCCCGTTGCCGTGGCAGAAGAGCACGCTGCCCCGCGCGTTCGCCGCCGGGACCCACCAGCCGGTGATCCTCACGCCGTCCGATGCCTCGATGTTCACCCACTCGTAGCTCAAGCCGGCATCCGCAGGGGTGCGGACCATTTCCTTCCGGGGATGGTAGACCAGGGAGCCCACGCACCCGCTCAGGAGGGAGCAGATACCGAGGAGAACAATGATTCGGATGGCTTTAAGTCTCATGATGATTCCACCTCGTCAGAAAAACAGGTTCCAGAGAATCCGAAACTCTGTCTTGGAGAGACTCTGGCCGCCCAGGAGCGGATTATGCTGCTCATACCGGCATGTTGCGGATAGAGATTAAGCATTCGACCGAAAACATAGATCTGGGTCAGGTGAGAAGTAATCGTGTCCGAACCATGCCCTGAAATCACCTGAGGAGACAAGGATAAAAAAATTTCTCGGGTAACGAAAATTTGTAGTGACCCCCGATAATCAATACCAATTATGCGGCTAATTTTTGTTTGTATTCGACTGGTGAGAGGTAGCCGAGTTCCTGGTGTGGGCGCTCGGTGTTGTACTCTTCGATCCAGTCTTCGATAATCCTCTTTGCCTCAGTGAAGGATGCGAACATATGCAGCCAGATGCATTCTTCTTTCAAGGTCCGCATGAAGCGTTCCACAACCCCGTTTTGTTCGGGGGTGTACGGAGTGATGTACTCGGTATCCAAGCCATAGGCTGCTACCAGCCTCAAGAATTCCTTTGAGGAAAAGATCAAGCCGTTATCACTCCTTAAGCAAGTGCCATGAGCCAGGCTCTTCTTCCCAGAGAACCGGTGGATAAGGGCGTCTTCGAGAACGCCTGCAGCAACATAAGCATTCTGCCTTTTGCTGATGCGGTAGCCGATGATCTCTCTATTCCAACAATCGATGACCACGATGGCATGGCACCAGCCGGAATCCTTGCAGAAAAAGTGGGTCATATCGGTTGCCCAGCGCTCGTTGATGGCAGAACTCACGGATCTCGATGCACCGACCCTGGGACGGAATCCCTTGGGACGTACACTCACTCCCCAGCCGTTTCTCTGCATGATCCTCTGGACCTTCTTTCTGTTCACTATGAGTCCCGTCTTCTTCCTGAGCATTACCGTGATTCTTCTGTAGCCATAGCGGGGATAGCGCTGGATCAGCGTATAGATGGCCTTCTCGACAGCCTTGTCCACGAGAGACGCTCCCTTGCGGTGGGGTTTGTAGTGCACACTGGACCAGGGTACCCCAAGCCACTTGGCGATCTTCCTCAAGCTGACCTTCTTGCCCTCTACCTCCATCATCATCTTCACTCCGAAGACGAGTTCTCGTCCTCTGAGAGCAACTCTCTGGTTTTTTTTAAAACGTCTATCTGCAGCACCAGCTCGCCGATCTTCTCCCGGTGCGCCTTGATCTGCTGCTCGTGCTCGGCCTCTGCACGCTTGGGATGGCTCTTCAAGCCCTGCCTGCCATACTCCAGGAACGTATCGATCCATCCCTCGATAACGCTCTGCTTTAAGTCATGCTCTCGGGCAGCATCCACGATCGTCTTGTGCCCCTTGATGATTTCCAGTACCAGGTCGGCTTTCCGCTTCGAGCTCCATCTCTCGATGGATGGATGGTTCACTACATTGCTCTTCATTGCACTTCCCCCTCTCTTTCTTATTACCGCTTATCACTGGTACAGTCTATGAGGGGGTCACTATAAATTGACCAAAATTTCTCGTCCAAATAAATCACCATTGAAGGGATTCAGAAGATATAACCTTCCTAGGCAGTGGATCTGGGTTTTATCTTTCCATTGACATACGAAAAAGAATACAAAAAAGCAAATGCCTGCATGAATAAAACAGCAGACATTTGCGGGTTCGTTCGGCAGGTATGTGGTGAAATTAATACCCGTATACTGTCACCTTGTAAGTTCCGATAATTCCCAGAATGTTTTCAGCCTCCCAATCAACATGGGTTACTTTTTTTATTTTTCCATTCTGCTTGGCTGCTTCGATACTTGCGTCCCCGATAGCTATCAAAGATAAGACGCTCTGACACTGAGCCGTACCGACCTTCAAAGGTTTGCTGGTGTCGGCGCCAGTGGCTATAACGGGAAGCTTGACCTGTGTAAATACTGTCCCTACAGGCATTGAGGTGGCACAACTAGTGAGGAGAAACGCCCCTGCAAAAAGTATTGCTATGCACCAAATTTTATTCATATTTGCTCCTTCCAAATTTAAACACAACATATCTGCCAAACAAAGCACCGATTATAATTACCAGAAAAATTATGCAAGGATATTCTTGCAGATATGAGTTTGGCGAAGCTGATGAGGTATCTTCTGCTTCTCATCCCTCCCCCCTGCTCCTTTTTTGCAAGTTGTGCTCGCGATCATAGGCTACTGGATTTGTACTGGCATATAGCCGCTGTTTAAAAAATTAATGTCATAGATGTTACTACCAGTGTACCCCCATGCCCACATTGATCCATCGGTTTTGATGGCAAGTGTATAGCTTCCTGCAGAAACCATATCCCAGTCTGCAGCAGTGCCGATCCTTGTAGGGACAAGCTTGTTTTCTTCCGTCCCGTCACCAAGCATTCCAAAGGTATTACTACCCCATGCCCAGAGTGAACCATCGGTCTTGATCGCAACAGAATGAATCATTCCTGCAGATGCGGCCTGCCAGTCGGAATCGGCGCCTATTCGAGTGGGAATATCTTTGCCGACAGTTGTCCCGTCACCAAGCATTCCAAAGGTATTATTACTACCCCATGCCCAGAGTGAACCATCGTTCTTGATCGCGACTGCATGCGTAGACATTCTGGCAGACACGGTTTCCCAGTCCGTGTCGCCACCGATTTGCGTCAGACCTGACCAATCATGCGTTACCCCCCAGAGCGATCCGTCGGTTTTAATGGCCACCGCTTCTAGAAAACCTGTTGATACTGTGGCCCAGTCGGTGTCGGATCCAACACGTGTTGGAACTATTATATCGTAGAACTCGATATCGTTAAAAGCAACACTAGCACCCAAGCCCCAAGCCCAGAGTGAACCATCAGTCTTGATAGCTGCAGTGTAACATACTCCTGCTTCCGCGATACTCCAGTCGGTATCGGTTCCAATCCGTGTTGGCAGCACACGTTTGACGACATGAGTCCCATCCCCCAGTTCTCCATCAAAATTGCACCCCCAAGCCCAGAGTGAACCATCTGTCTTGATGGCAACGGTATGTTCATTTCCTGCGGAGACAACTCTCCAGTCATTGTCAGTGCTGATTTGTGTGAGAACATCAACAATGATAGGTTCATCAATGCCCAGCTGTCCTGCACTATTAACCCCCCATCCCCAGAGCGATCCGTCGGTATTGATGGCCATTGTATGCGAAGTCCCTGCTGATACATATGACCATTCGCCCGGGGTTGTACCTGTACTCTTGTCTATGTCCCCTTCATCTGAGTCTCTTTCCTGCCCTTTGATGATGTCATAGCCCGATGCGGAGTCTTCGCCACCCCCGCTACAACCGGCAAGCAGAGCAGTCATCGAAAATATGGATACTATCAGCAAAATATGAGTGACTCTTTTGAGACACATGGAGAACCTCCTAGAGTTTGGAATATCAGAAGCCATAAAATCATAACATCCAGTACTTATGAGATATTTAGAACAAACGGCTGTCAGAACGTATAGTAAATAAGACTTCCGATTGCCACATCAGGGCTATCATCGTAAATTCCTATCGAAACATATGGCACGAAACGCATTTTATTATTGACCAGGAAATTACTGCCCATGATCAGATCAAGCGTATTGCGGGTTCCTTTATGTTCTCCTTCACCGACAAGTTCGAAATTGAATCCCATCTTGTTGTTTAGAGACAAACCATAACCGATGCCGAAGTTGAAGTAATCGGTTCCATCAAAATCCCCTCCCTGTGTTCGGTAGCCGAACTGGCCGTAGAGCAGCCCTGATGAGATACGGCGCTGCATCGGAACATTGACGAACAGATCGACGCCATCGTTGGCATATGGTGCAATGTCGTCGTTCCCCAGAAAAGCGATCCCTGCCTGCAGTGCAAAATATTCATTCATTCCCAGCTTGTAGAAAAGAGTGAGGCCTTCCAGCCCCGATTCATCCGGTGCATTCCGGTCATCATCCATATTGGAACTGAAAGCGATAAAGCCCCCCACCTCTGCTGAATCACCCACGCCGCGACGCAAACCCAAAGGCGCCAGTCGTATGTTATCATACTCGCGCCCCAGAAATTCTCGCCCCATTTCATAGGCCAAGCCAGCATTCAAAGCCATCTGCCCTTGTGACAATACTTCAACCTGTTCTATCTTCAATGGCATGATCTGTAAATATTCTGCATGGATATCTCTCAGCCCTGTAATCACCAAGATCCCCCCTACCATTACACCAATCAATAGGTTCTTCATTCAATCCCTCCAAGTCATGAAGTAGTATGTTCCTGTCATATGTGACTTAACAATACTCACATTTTCTGTTCTTACAGTTATTAAACCGGCGAGTAAACATTTGAACATTATGCAGCATAAGCGACCTTTGGATAATGGAAGAAGCTTCTTACGTTATGCGGTCTCTTCACCATTGTTCTCATAAACGATTCTGTTTTATGCCTGAGCTCTGATTCAGTATGCGCCCGGGTTCCCGAATGAACGCTTCTTTTCAAGCTCCCGTTCAGGTATTCATCGGGATTGAGCTCCGGGGAGTAGGCGGGAAGATGGAATATTGCAATCATATCTTTGTGCGCTTCAAGCCACCCGGTGACCTTTTTGCTGTGATGGACCTTCAAATTGTCCAGAATGAGATAGACCTTGCGGTGCGTGTCCTTGATAAGTCTCGATAAGAAGGTGATGAGCTTCCGGGAAGTCATCGCTTCTCTGTACATCATGAACCGGATCTTGCCGACATTGCTGATGGCGGAGATCATCCCGATATGAGCTTTCTTCGCACTCAAAAGCACCACTGGCGGTTTGCCGGACCGAGCGAATCCTCTCTCCAGGTTCGCACCATTGTGGATGCCGGTCTCATCTCCCCAGGAGATCTCAGCCTTCTCTTTTTTTGCATTGGCGGCAATTCTCGGATATTCCTTTCGAAGCCAATTATCAACAGCCTTCGGGCTTTGCTCACGGGCTCGCTTTATCGGCTTCTGCGGCGTGAAACCCCATCGGCTCAGATAATCCCCCACCGTCCTGATCGGCATGACGATACCCTGGCTGACGTTGATCGCCTCCCGTACCGCATCCCTCGTCCACAAGGCATAGGGCAGTCCTATCTGGTCTGGAGTATTCTCCATGATGAGATTTTTTATCTCCTGCTCCTGCTCGCTGGCAAGAGACCTCTGATGCCCATAGCGGCGTCCTCTCTTCCTAAGAGCTATCGCTTCATCTCCACCTTTGATGTACTTCTGCCAGGTCATGCTCGCGTGTTGAGGGCTTACTCCCAAAAATTCCGCAATGTCCTTGTTCCTCTTCCCTTGCTCCCTCAGCCGAATGATCTGATCACGAAGTGCCTGCTGTACCTCTTGCCTCTGTCTGCGTGTGTCTTTCTTTTCCATAAAACCTTTTGTAGAATCTAAATCATATATTTCAATTGTTTACTCGCCGGTTTAATATATAGGCATGACATGAAAATTACCCATCCTCCCCATTAGATTGGGGGATCGCAATCGGGATTTTTATCCGGCTGATAATGGAATCGTTGGCCTTCACCCATAAAACGACATTGTATGCTTGAACCTTGGATGGGTTTTTTGGATTCGTGAGATTCGCTGTGAATGTCACCGAATCTCCTTTAAGAACATCTAAAAAGCCAGTAATCGGAGTGATTGACTCTATGAATTCTTCGCCGGCAATGATTTGATAAGCTACATTGAAACTGGCAGTAACTCCTTCCAGCATATCGGACATTGCCTGAGTAATTCCGGCGCTATTAGATGCGAGCTCAAACAATAGGCCGTCGGTCTCCTCCACGATATATGCAAGATCAGTCCCAGCGCTACCACTGCTCATGCCTATGACTTTGATACCCTTAGTTGCCAGAGCAGCGAGTGATGAAGTGGAAGACATACCGGGGTATCCGGGTTCAGTAAGAGAATCGTGAAAAGGCGCATCGGTGAAAAGGATTATTAAGTGGAACGCACCTTCCCGCCATCCCGCTACGGAGGCTGTCTGATACAACCCTTCGTACTGCGCCTCGGGTCCATCGTTGCCACTTGTAGTTGATAGGTTGTTTATGGCACTCATGACACTGGTGTAGTCAGAAGTGAGTGTCTGGAACATCTGAAATGCTTGGTCCCCTGGCGAACCGTATGGAGGAATAGGAAAATCGCAAAAGGAGGCGACTCCGAACTGTATGTCGATGCCTCGACTGCTGAGGTCGGTCAGTATGGCGCTGGCTTGTGATTTCATGGTTGAAATATCATCATAATAGCTACCACTGACATCGACAAGGAACATGATGTCCATTGCGGACAAACCACTAGTTGGGAGATTGACGGGCAAATTTACCGAGATTTTTTGATCCTTACTGGTGAATGTAACAATATCAAGATCGTCGCTCAGGGGGATACCTTCCAAAAGCTTCGCGCTTCTGAGCGCTGCATCGGCATCAAGATGTTTATTGGGCGAGTACTTTGTGTCAAGGGTCGCAACTGCAGATGATGTCAAGAGATATTTGGTCTCCGACGACAGTAGAGTATCGATGGGAACGCTCATAATCAGAGCCCCAACACCAGTAACCAGAGGAGCTGCATAGGATGTGCCGTCACCTACGCGACTTGGTATGATTACATCCACTCCATCTTGACTGAAACCAATTTCATCTCCGGGTGCAAGGAGGTCAACAACTTGCCCCATACGAGTACCCCAAAATATCTTCCCATAAGTAGGAAAAAAAGTTGATACATCGGTGAGCGTAGGGGAATTGGTACTTGCTCCGACAACCACAGCGTGGGCTTTCCACAAGGCTGCGTACTCGTCCTTATCTTGCATGTGGTCAGAAAAGAGGTCATCGTCGTTTTTTACGTCATCATTGCCGGCAGCAAAAACTATCAGTGCATTATTGTCACGTGCAGCTTCGAGGGCGCCTATCATACTTGACCTAAAATTCTTTTGCCTTCTAACTCTGCAGTCATCAGTCAAGCAAGTCTTGGTACCAGCTGCGATAGAGACGTTGATGATCCTTGCATCATGAAAGATTGCTGTTTTGATACCCTGACCTACATCGGTTAGGGCGGTAATTATCCCGCTTCTATCCTTTTTTGGGACCCCAACATCTACCATTCTGACATGAGATGTGGGATTGGCTCCTCGAACATTTGTTCCTGATTCATCGTAGTAATGATCAGGATCATCGACGAAGCCTGCGGCGAAACCGGTAACCCACAAGCCATGATGACCATCCATAGCACTAGTAGTGTCGTCATCTATGATTTCTGTTCCGAGCCTTTCGAAACGCTTGATTCTCGATGAGTCAAGTATCTTCTGATCGGCCTTTATCCCGGTGTCCACAATGCCCATGATAACGCTTGCACTTCCTGTGGATATTTCCCAAGCTTTCTTGATATTTATCGAGTCCATCCACCATCCCCCATCACGGGGAAAGATAATGGTATCCGTCACGGCATTAAGATCTGCTTCGAATGGATATCCAATCGCGCTCAAACTCATCGTCAAATCTGCGAGTTCAGCACCTTGTTGGTTTGTGATGCCGTAGAATGTACATATAGGGTTATATGAGACCATAATTACACCTGGTAAAACCTTAATGGCCTCTATCAATGAAGATTCATCCTGCGTTCTAATTTGGGCCATCATGAGATCAGCATCCGAACCAATGACTTTACCGCCCAGTTCTTCAATATTCCTCAAAATGTTGGTCAGTTGATCCTCGGTTATGTCCTTGCGCACGAGCAGGAACACCTCATCTTTAGCAACTTCAATCATTGACCCATCCGGTTCTGTAATAATTTCAGTATCCTCAACAGGAGCAAGGGTTGAAGTAGTTGTAAATATTCCATTTCCTTTTACTTCTTCACTTGTTGGAACTGATCCACTGCCTCCGCTACCTCCACAACCAGCAAGAAGTATGATCACCGACAAGACAATAGACCACTGACTAAGCAAAAAGAGCCTGTTTTTAAGCATAAGAGGATCTCCTCAAAGTATAATTTTCAAATCAATCGTAGAAAGCATTTCATCGTGGATGAAAATAGCACTCACCACAAAAAATGCTTCCCCTGATGCGATAACTTATTAATATGACAAGCAATTAAAATGCCATTTGCAAGATAGTGAATATTCAATCACTTAGAAAGATGTCAATGAACAAATGGATAATGAAATGCAATTATTTGCCTTTTTTAGGTAAATATTTATACATACTTAACTTGATTTTATGGATAATTGACTCTTCATTGAAAAAATTTGTGTTCCTGTATAATTGTAACAAGGAATGCGTATTAGCGCCTAATATTAATGAGTTGTAAATATTCTTATGTAAATCAAGCCTCGTTACAAATCATATCTTTTAACGAGGCTTGATTTACATAAAAAGGCAGGGAGTCAGGTATCTATACATCCTGAGTTCCCGAGTTATTGTAACGAGGCAGGAGGGGTGACGCCCAGTTTGGCATAGATATCCATCTGTCGTTTCGTTATTTCGCCGACCTGCCGTTGCTGACCTGGCACCTCAAAGTATTCGATGACATCGAGCTCATCGAGTATCTCCTGTAGGGTGTAGTCCTTGAACAACTTGTTTTCCTGCATTCTCTTGGTGATGTATGAAAGGAAGATCAGTGCGATGAACTGCACGAAGAGCTTGCCGTCCAGACTCTGCTCCGATGAGACAGCCACACGCCTGAAGTTCAACCGCTCTTTGAGATTGTCGAAGGCCTTCTCCACCAGGTCCTTGTTCCGGTAGATCTCAAGGGCCTCCACCGGATCCTTGATCTCATTGCTCAGGAGGGCAAAATACCCGTAATTGCGTTTCGCCTCCGCCAGGGCCTCTTCCTTGGCAATGGCCTTCGTGCCCCTCTGTGCCAATGAGAGTGAGACACTTTCCTCCCAATAGTTTAGTGTAGGGCGGGAAGGGAAAACATACGTGGAAAAGAAAGAAGACATGATGAACGGTTCTGTTTCTAAAGATGAGGAAATGGAAGGAGCCCGTAGGGCGACTGGAATTTCCTCATCTTTGGCCCCCCACAGATCCAGGGGGATCACTGTTGTTTCAGATCCGGAGGTTCCGGAAAAGGCAACTCGCAGGAGATTTACTGCGGAATACAAGCTCCGTATTCTCAGGGAAGCCCAGGGCTGTAGAGAACAGCACCAGCTTGGCGCAATGCTCCGCAGAGAGGGCCTGTATCACTCAAATCTGGCCACGTGGCGCAAGCAGGTGGAAAAGGGCACGATAGATGCCCTTTCCTCAAAGAAAAGAGGTCCCAAAGCCAGGAGGCCCGATCCGTCTGCCCGCCGGCTTGCGGAACAGGAGAAAGAGATCTTAAAACTGCGGTCGAACCTGAGAAAGGCCGAGCTCATCATCGAGGCTCAAAAAAAAATGGCGGAGCTGTTTCAATCATACCTCGATCCGAAGAAAGGGGAGAACTCATGAAGATGACAGCATCTCTTTCTAAGGACGTGGGGGTCAAGCGGGCTTGTCATGCCCTGACGGTTTCCCGTGCCGGTTTTTATCGTTGGAGGAATCTTTCTGAGAACGAAAAGCCTGCATCTGTCCGCGCGTTGCCACCCCTGGCCCTGTCCCGGGAAGAACAGCAGCGGGTCCTTGATGCCCTTCATGAAGAACGGTTTGTCGATAAGGCTCCCCAAGAGGTGTATGCTTCCCTTCTGGACGAGGGAACGTATCTTTGCTCGGTCAGGACCATGTACCGGATTCTGGAAGCACATCAGGAGGTCAAGGAAAGAAGAAACCAGCTCAGGCATCCTGTATACACCAAGCCGGAACTCCTCGCGCAAGGGCCTAACCAGGTCTGGTCCTGGGACATAACGAAACTCAAAGGACCGGCCAAATGGACATCCTTTTACCTGTATGTTATCCTCGATATCTTCAGCCGATACGTTGTCGGCTGGATGGTTGCCTCCCGGGAATCCGGATCGCTGGCAAAAAAGTTGATCGAACAAACCTGCGAAAAACAGATGATCCAGGCAGATGAACTGTGCATCTATTCCGATCGGGGCACCAGTATGACCTCAAAAACGGTCGCTCTCCTGCTTGCAGACCTGAGCATCACCAAAAGTCTTTCCCGGCCTCATGTCAGCAATGACAACCCCTACTCGGAAGCTCATTTCAGGACAATGAAGTACAGGCCGGAATTCCCCGAAAGGTTCGGCTGCATCGAAGACGCCAGGTCTTTCTGCCAGCAATTCTTCTCCTGGTACAACACCGAACATTACCATTCCGGAATAGGGTTCCTCACCCCTGAGGATGTCCATTATGGACGGGCACAACAGATCGTCAAAGATCGCCAGACTGTTCTTAATGCCGCATTCGAAGAACACCCCGAGCGATTTAAGGGCAATCTCCCAAAATCGCTGTCCTTGCCCAATGCCGTCTGGATTAACAAACCGGTACCTAGTGTAGACAACAAAGGTCTACTCTAAATGTTTACTGAAAGTGTCTCATCATCATTGACAAGTTCCGTGCCCCGAACCGGCGTGCTCGTGTACTGCTCGTCTATGAGCCTCTTTGCCAGCAGGTCTTCCTCGGACTCGTCTACTGGCCGATAATACCACACAGACCGGTTCATGCCGATGAGCTCGCACTGCCGGCTGACGGA
>Ga0208694_1004371_pt1 | contig 12843 bp, 8 predicted proteins | sample AD_UKC078_MetaG_FD_184442 | JGI IMG/M metagenome (GOLD analysis project Ga0208694, IMG submission 184442) | Active sludge microbial communities of municipal wastewater-treating anaerobic digesters from USA - AD_UKC078_MetaG (SPAdes) (version 2) | ecosystem: Engineered > Bioreactor > Anaerobic >...
ACTAATATTGGGATTGGAACAACTAATCCGGCAGTCAAACTCACATTAAGACAGGGAACAACCGAGTATTCTCAACTTAGCAGCGCGTTTGATATGGCTTTTGGAATATCTTCAAACTCTAATTTAATAACGGGATTAGATTTTAAAAATTCTAACACTGTTGGTCAAACAAGATTAATGGCAAGAAATAATGCTGATGATTATATTGCCATGAATGCAATGGGGGAATCAGCGACCGCCACATTTTTTGGTCAAGCAGGAAATCAATTACTCCTTTTTTCTAAAGGAAAAAGAATGGCAATTGGAACACATGATGCGCAACCGCTTATTTTAGGAGCAAATAATTATGAAAGAATGAGAATTACCGGTGCTGGCAACGTCGGTATCGGAACAACAAATCCTAGTTATGCACTAGATGTTAGTGGTAATTTCCGAGTTTCTGGAGTTGCAAATGTCCAATCTGATAATGATCAAATCCTACAACTTAGACAACTTGGATTATCAGGTACAGCTGGTGTTAAAGATCCGGGTTGGAATTACATCGCATTCCAAGATTCAGAAGGTGATCGTCAGGCCTTTTTCGGTGTAAATTCAGCTGGTCATTTTGTTTTTAATCCAGAAATTACGGGAAGTAAAATAATAGCCTATTCCGACTTTATCGTTAATGCCAGTAGCTTTACTCAAACCGGTAGTTCAGCTCAGAATTCATTTGCCGGTAATCTTGGCATCGGCACCAATAACCCCACCGCCAGATTGACTGTTAACGGCGCAACTCTTTTAGGCGGTGCTACTTCTATTTCGTCTTTAGGTGGTTCAGGAAATGCGATTGTGATGGCTGATAATACTGGCGCTTTATATACTAGTTCCGGTATGTTGTATAATCGTACCGCTGTTTCCAATGTTGCTTATACTGCTCAAGCCGCTGATTATATTATTGCTTATACCTCTTTGACTGCTAATCGAGTTTTAACTTTGCCGGCCGCTCTTTGTACAAGCGGTAAAGCTTTTGTAATTACTAACGAAACTAATTCGGCTTATTCGGTAGTCGTTACTCCTGATTCAGGTAGATTAATTTCTGGTCAAACTTCAATCTCTTTACCGGCCTATAACTCTATTCCGGTTTATTGTAATGGCACTGATTGGTTCATCTACTAAAATTATCAATATAAAATTATAAATATTTGCTTTATAAATAGTTCCAATTATATGAAAAATAAAAAAATAAGTATTTACTTTTTAACCGGATTAGTAATCGTGGCTATTTTGATAATTAATTCACCACCGAGCAAGGCTGCTTTTTTAACCAGTAGTTCACTTCCATCCGGTACATCCGGACAAACCTTTAGACATGATGGCACAGGCTGGGCAGCTAACTCAAATATATTTAACAATGGCACTAATGTTGGCATCGGAACGACAGCACCTGATCAAAAATTGAAAGTTCAGGGTACGTTTGGCGTATCAAAAACTATTTCAACAAATGAAAATCTCATGTCATTATCAGGAACGGTAAATACGATTACCTCTGGTGATGCTTGGGGTGTTAAGTTATATCAAATTTATACTCCTCCTTCTAATTCCACTGCTCGAATTCGCGGTTTAGGAGGATATGTAACAGTCAACCCGAGCGCTTCAGCTGCTTATAATGCTTCGGCTTATGGTAATCTTTACGGAGCGTTTAATGGCGGAGTTGGATCAGCTTCTACTCTTTATGGTGGCGCTTTTTATTCGAGAAATAACTCATCTGGTTCAGTTGAAAGCGCTATTGGTGTTAGAGGGTTTGTTGATACAATAAATACGACTGCCTCCACACCCGGGACCATAACTTATGCTCAAGGTGGATCGTTCGGAGTAACCAGCGCTGCTAATGGCAGTGTGATAACTAATGCTTATGGAGTTTATATTACTAGTGGAGCTACATTAAACGGCGGTACTATAAATAATAATTATGGTTTATATATTGCCAATCAAAATGTTGGTGTTACAAGAAATTATGCTATTTATTCATCTGGTGGATCAGTTTATTTTGGCGGTAATGTTGGATTAGGGACGACGGCGCCAGGGACAGCTTTAGACATCTATGAAAAATTTAGAATAGATAATGATGGACAAGCGTATTGGGGCGGATCTTCAAATTTAGGGAAGATTACTTGGGATGCTGGAAAAGCTGTAATATTAGGACAAGGCGGAGCAGCTCTCTCACTTGGCTCTAATGGTGTAAGCGATCGGATTTGGTTAGGGACGAACGGCAATGTCGGTATCAGCACAACAAATCCCACCCAAAAACTTCAAGTCGCCGGCAATGTTCAGGCAACCTCATTTATTGGTTCTTTATCCGGTAATGCTTCAACTGCCACCGCTCTAGCAAACAACGGCGCCAATTGTTCGGCCGGCTATTATCCTTTAGGAGTTGATGCTTATGGTGCGGTTGAGGATTGTGTTTTAGCTAGCGCTGGTGCACTTCCGTCTGGCGCTTCCGGTCAAACTTTAAGACATGATGGTTCAAGCTGGACAGCTAACTCAAATATATTTAACAATGGCACTAATGTTGGTATCGGCATTACCAATCCACAAGAACGATTTCATGTTTATGGCTCAGGAGCGCAAAGATTAGAAGTTGAATCAAGTGATAGCAGTGCTACTTTTAAAATGACAAATAATTTAGGTTCATACGGTTTTATGGCCTCAAGTATGGGCAACTTATTCAGTATCTATGATTATAATACTTATACTCACCGGTTATCTATCAATGGTGATGGCAATGTTGGTATTGGTATTACGAATCCAACTCATAAACTGCAAGTAGTGGGTACTTCATATTTAAATGGACAAGTTAGAACTAGTTTATCAGGCTCGGGCAATCGTTGTGTCTATGTTGATTCCAATGGTAATTTATTAGCCAAAACAACTGATTGCGGAACAGCCACGGGTGGAGATAATATGGGTAATCACATTGCTACCCAAAATATTCAATTAGGCAATTATTGGCTATCAGGTGATGGCGGGTCAGAGGGTGTGTTTGTTAATGCCGCCGGTAATGTTGGTATTGGCACTTCTGCTCCGACTCAAGCTTTGAATGTAAATGGCAACTTTGCTATAAGGAAAAGGAATGACTCGGCTGATCGGATTATTATAACTTTTGATGAAAATTCATCTGGCGAAGCAAGATTAAAAACTGTCGCGTATGCGGGTTGGGTTTTGGAAAGTAATCATTCAAGCGCGCCGCCAATGATTTTTAGACTTGGAGATGGAGGATCATCAGTTCCAGAAAGAATGAGAATTACGCAGGCCGGTAACGTTGGTATTGGAGTAACGAATCCAAGTCAAAGACTTCAAGTCTCCGGTAATGTCCGAGCAACCTCATTTATTGGTTCTTTATCCGGTAATGCTTCAACTGCCACCGCTCTAGCAAACAACGGCGCTAATTGTTCGGCCGGTTATTATCCTTTAGGAGTTGATGCTTATGGTGCGGTTGAGGATTGTATTTTAATTCCAACTGGTGGTAGTGGTTCGCTTCCATCTGGCGCTTCCGGTCAAACTTTAAGACACAATGGTTCAAATTGGATAGCTAACTCAAATATATTTAATAATGGTACTAATGTTGGTATCGGCGTTACCAATCCACAAGAACGATTACATGTTTATGGCTCAGGAGCGCAAAGATTAGAAGTTGAATCAAGTGATAGTAGTGCTGCTTTTAAAATGACAAATAATTTAGGTTCATACGGTTTTATGGCCTCAAGTATGGGCAACTTATTCAGTATCTATGATTATAATACTGGTACTCACCGGTTATCTATCAATGGTGACGGTAATGTTGGTATCGGTACCACTGCTCCAACCCAAAAACTTCATGTCAATGGTCATATCCGAGCAACTAATTTTTATGGTGCTTTTGTTGGTAATGCTTCAACGGCTAGTGCTTTAGCGGCTGATGGTTCAAATTGTGCGGCCGGTTCTTATCCGCTTGGCGTAGATGCGGCCGGTAATGCTCAAGGTTGCACAGTAGCTGGCACCTTGCCTTCTGGAACAGCCAGCTATACCTTAAGACACAATGGCACAACTTGGGTTTCAAATTCAAATTTATTTAATAACGGTACAAACGTTGGTATCGGCACCACTGCACCTTCTCGCAAATTACATGTTGTGGGCACCTCATATTTAAACGGACAAATTACTACCAGTTTGTCAGGTTCGGGTAATCGTTGTGTCTACGTTGATTCCAGCGGTAATTTATTAGCTAAATCAACTGATTGTGGTACAACTACCGGTGGAGATAATATGGGTAATCACACTGCCACTCAAAATATTATACTTGGCAATTATTGGCTATCAGGTGATGGCGGATCAGAAGGTGTGTTTGTTAATGCCGCTGGTAATGTTGGTATTGGAACAAGCGCGCCATCTGATAGATTAGTTGTTAGTGGCAATATTCGCGCGAATAATTATAGAATTAGTGGAACCACGGTTGTAGATTCTAACCGTAATCTTATTGCGACTGCTGGAACCGCGGCCGCGCCCGCTGTTAGAAGTTCATCTTATACCACCACCGGTTTATTTTGGGCGGCTGGACCAGTACTTGGCTTTACTGTAAACGGAGGCGAAAAAATGCGCATTACAAATTCAGGTAATGTTGGTATCGGTACGACAACCATTAACTATCAATTAGTAGTTGATCAGACAATCGGAGCGACTGCCTATGTCTATAATTCTGATCGAAATTTAAAAACCAACATCAAAACAATTGACAATCCTTTAGAAAAAATTACTCGTTTACGCGGAGTTTATTTTAATTGGAAAAGAGATAACACTAAGGGTGTTGGTTTAATCGCGCAAGAAGTAGAAAAAGTATTTCCTGAATTAGTTAAAGGTGAAGAAGGGAATAAAGGTGTTGAATACGGTAATTTGGTGGCACCTTTAATTGAGGCTATAAAAGAACAGCAAAAACAAATTGAAGACTTGAATGCTCGCATTAAGAAGTTAGAAGCTTTAATTCCGTAAATATTTTATAGGAAAATGATATAGTAAATTTAAATATATGAAAAAAAATAAGTCAGCCCAACCAGCTCAACAAACTCAACAAAAAACAGAACCAAAACCAAAGAAGCGTTTTTCCTATTATAAATTAGTAATTTATTCTTTCTTGCTTGTAATTCTAATATTGCCCGTTGTGGTTATTCTTTCTCAAACTTATCTTCCAACAGATGGAATTCAAAGACCCTTGTCAGGCACTCAATCCTCCCCCAGAGATTATCCCTTTGTCAATCCAGCTGAAGAATGTTATGTGCATAATAAAACAACGGCGGTAACCTATATGGTGCCTTTTCGTACTGCCATGGAATGGACAGCCTTTAAAAGTTTTGCTACTAAAAACGCTTCAATAATAAGTGTTACTTGCCCGGAATGTACACCAAAAACTTGCGCTGATAAAACTGGTTTAGCAGCAATTAACAACGGATTTAATTGTGGCAGTCTTTTAAATGATGGGTGTGGTGGAACATTAAACTGCATGGATAATTGTGCAGCTGGTGAAGTCTGTTCCAATGGTGCAATTGGTTCTGCCTGTGATTTAGGTGATTTATCACAATGCGGAGGTTATAAGTTTAAAGGTCATTGTGAAGTTGACAATGGTTGTATTCCCATTATTGATTTTGCTGAAATTGATGCTAATCGACATGGCCGAAGAGGTTGTGTTGTTATAGGACCCTTTGTCCAAGCGGCAGAAGCATGCAATCAACCCTCTATGTCCGGGCCTTATTCACCAGCAATATTTTTTAAAGGAAATGGTTGCTATGCCGGACCCTCTAATGGAGTAGGGTTAACTAGTTGTGATTCGTATTTTTTTCATGATCCGTATGATGCTAAATTTTATACCATGTCTGATGGCACACATTATCCCTATGCATCTTATTTAAATCTTTATTCAACAAATATTGATGATTGTGCATCTGCTGGCGGTTATACTCCTCCTCAATGCTTTGACCCAGAAGGTTATAACTTTTGCATGTCTCAAAGCCCTCACCCCAATACTTGTTATGAACAATATTGTGGAGTGGAACCAATAGAATAAAAGATATTGAAAATAAAAAAACATTGAAAATAAAAAAAAGACACTGATTATCAGTGTCTTTTTGAAAAGAACAAGTAAATAGCTTGATTGCTTTGATTAGACATAGCTTATTCATCTTTGATTAGGCATAGCTTATTCATCTTTGATTAGGCATAGCTTATTCATCTTTGATTAGACGAAGGGAGTAGGCATAAGTTTTAGATTCTAATAAATCGCTAATGAAATAATTTTTATCATAAGCAAATCTAAAAGTTTCAGCATATCCGCCATATTCACTTGAACAATAAAATACTGTATGATAACCAAAAGCATAAAAACCAGGAGCAAAATATTCATCACCGCCAAAACGTATACCACCTGCTTTAGCCGAGAAACCGGATTCATTAGTAGCATCAGTATTTGGTGGTTGCCAATAATCATACCCTCTGGTTTTGCATAATCCGCCCACACTCCATAAAGTACCGGGGTGGTCAGGGAAAGCTCTCATTAAATAGAAAGCTAGGGAGTCACATTCACTGTTAGTTGGTACTCGCCAACCCTCAGGAGCAAGAAGAGGATGAGAAGCAGCATACCAGTTATACAAGGCACCATAATCTTTCTCATACTTAGAGCGATCATTATCATACCAACACATCGCCGGTTCCTGAGGAGCAGATTTAGCCCAATATGAATCCTCAATTCGATTGGGAATAGGAGTGCCATCTCGTAGACGAGTAGCATTGTAGTTATCAATGGTCCAGGTTTGTTTACCGATTTTCAAAATTCGATAGACATTACCATCAATATCAGTGATGGTTTCATGTTCAGTGGTGAAATGAAGTTTTTGACCATAGACAACCCCAATCGCATTCTGGACAAAAGCACGATAGACATAGGTCTGATTTGGCTCCAGTTTGTCCATTAGAAAAGAGAATTTGGAATCTGGCTCAGTGATTTCAATGACATTATTGACAATCGCTGGATTGGTTCTTTCCAGGGCTTCTGGTGTATTAGCACTGGGAAGCCAACAAATTCCTTTCTTGGTAATGGGTTCATTACCTAACTTAGTTATCTCTCCGCCAATAATGGCTGAATGAGTAGTGATTTCACTGGCTGCTAAAGTCTTCACTTCCGGAGAAACATAGGGAGAATCAGGCGGAACAAACGGAGGTTCCGGTTCATCAGGTTCGCAACTAGGTAATATAATAAATATTATTGCCCAAATTGCCAAAATAACTTTTGCTTTCATGGCTGCTATTTTTTTATTATTTATTTTTTAAATTACTATTTATTCTTTCTTTTTCTTAGATTTGTTTTTTTGATTAATAGAGCTTCTTTTCTTTATATTGCTCAATTTGAGCTTAATTAGCTTATTTCTCAAAACAAACCTAAACTTACTTAAGCAAATTTATTGGTTTTTGTCAAGATGTGTATTTTTTAAACAGGTGTATTGCAATAATATAAACAATAATAAAACCGCCTTAAAGGCGGTCTTATTTTATATCAATCAAGTGATAATTATGAGTCTAATTGGCACCAATTCTTATGCTAATTGTTTTGCAACAATTAGCCACTCCGACCCTAATGTCGGAGGCGACCATCTCTTCTTTCCACGTGGAAAAGAAGAAATTACTCCCTAGAAAGGAGGTGATCCATCCACAGCTTCCGCTACGGATGCCTTGTTACGACTTCGTCCCTGTCATCAGTCTTACCTTCGTCCCACAAAAGTGAGCCTTCGGGTACTACCAACTCCCTTGACGTGACGGGCGGTGAGTACAAGACCCGAGAACGTATTCACCGTGGCATAGCTGATCCACGATTACTAGCGATTCCGACTTCATGGAGGCGAATTGCAGCCTCCAATCCGAACTGAGAGAAGTTTTTAGGGATTGGCTCCACCTCGCGGTTTGGCGTCCCTCTGTACTTCCCATTGTAGCACGTGTGTTGCCCAAGGCGTAAGAACCATGCTGATTTGACGTCATCCCACCTTCCTCCCATTTAAAACGGGCAGTCTTCTATGACACATAAAACATAGAATCAGGGTTGCGCTCGTTTCCCGACTTAACGGTACATCTCACGACACGAGCTGACGACAACCATGCAGCATCTGTCTAGCACCCTCGAAGGCGAGTCTGTTTCCAGACCTTGCAGCTAGATGTCAAGCCTTGGTGAGGTTCCTCGCTTATCGTCGAATTAAACCACATGCTCCACCGCTTGTGCGGGTCCCCGTCTATTCCTTTGAGTTTTAGCCTTGCGGCCGTACTCCCCAGGCGGGATACTTAACGGGTTTCCTTAAATTAACAACACTGAAAGGGTCGATACTTCCAATGTTTAGTATCCAATGTTTACGGCGTGGACTACTGGGGTATCTAATCCCATTCGCTCCCCACGCTTTCGTCCACTGAGTGTCAGAACTGTCCTAGCAAACTGCCTTCGCATTTGATGTTCTTGCTGATATTAATGGATTTAACCCCTACACCAGCAATTCCGTTTGCCTCTTCCAGTCTCTAGTTTATCCATCTCTTCCGCTGGCTCGAGGTTGAGCCTCGAGATTTAACAGAAGATGCGACAAACCACCTACGGACGCTTTACGCCCAATAAATCCGGATAACGCTTGGGGCCCTCGTATTACCGCTGCTGCTGGCACGAGGTTAGCAGCCCCTTATTCATCAGGTACCGTCATTGATTCGTCCCTGATAAAAGTACTTTACACCCCGAAGGGCTTCTTCATACACGCGGCGTCGCTCCTTCAGGCTTTCGCCCATTGAGGAAGATTCTTGACTGCAGCCTCCCGTAGGAGTCTGGGCAGTGTCTCAGTCCCAGTGAGTGGGGCCATGCTCTCGCACCCCATACCCGTCGTCGCCTTGGTGAGCCGTTACCTCACCAACAAGCTGATAGGCCATAGGCTTCTCCCTAAGCGCCGGAGCTTTAATTAAAAAGCTTGTGCTCTTTAATACTATCAAGTATTATCCAGTCTTTCGGCTGGTTATTCTTGACTTAGGGGTAAATTGCCAATGTGTTACTCTCCCGTTTGCCATGCCTATATTGCTATAGACATTCGACTTGCATGCCTTAGACACGCCGCCAGCGTTCATCCTGAGCCAGGATCAAACTCTCTAAAAATTTGATTGCTCAATTTGAAAGTTCTTAACTTTTTTGAAAGTTATGAACCTTCTATATAAGATTCCGTTTAAAAAACGGACAAAATTTAATTTACGAATTGATGCCAATTAGCACCAAAATTAACTTCACCATGATTGTTTATTTATTTAATTTTCAAAGTACTCAAATTAGACAGAAAAAAACAGAGATAAGCAATTATCTTGTTTTTTCTAATTTATTCTATTTTAATATTAGATACAGACATTTTATATTAATAAAAAAGAGTTGTCAAGGGTTTTAGCTGACAATCATAAATAGCTCATTTTTATTTGACTTTTAGCCATTTTTGCGGTATAAAAGATTATATAAATTATTAATTAATTTCGTAAAAAAATGCGCATCAAATTTCACCGTGTTGAAAGAAAAGAAGAAGTCGTTTTTAGAGCTAATCATCAGATTAAAGCTGAGGAAGTTTTTTTAATTAATGAAAACGAAGAAGCGGTCGGGAAAATGAGTTTAAGCAAAGCTTTAGGTTTGGCTCAAGAAGCAGACTTAGATTTGGTGGAAGTAAATCCTAAAGCCAATCCGCCAGTGGTAAAAATTGTGAATTTAGGACAACTTAAATACGAACGAGAAAAGATGGCTCATAAGCAAAAAATGAATCAAAAGAAAGTTGACACTAAAAATATTCGTTTATCTTTTCGTATTAGTAGCCATGATTTAGAAATGCGTCTAAATCAAGCGAAAAAGTTTTTAAGTAAAGATAATAAGATAAAAGTTGAGCTGGTTTTACGAGGCAGAGAGCGCCAGCATCCCCATAAAGCCGCGGAAATCATGAATAATTTTGTTAATAAACTTAAGGCTAATTCGGATTTAAATGTAGAAATTGAGCAACCCTTGACAAATCAAGGCGGAAGATTTACTATTATATTACTAAATAAAAAGTAAAAATCGCAAATATTCAGGTGATAACCTGTTTTTTTAATCTGCTTTTATGCCCAAGATAAAAACTCACAAAGCAACTGTTAAACGTTATAAAAAAACTGCGACCGACAAATTAAAGAAACGCAAAGCCGGTCAAGATCATTTTAATTCTCGCGAATCAGGAAATACTACTCGCAAGAAGCGTTTAGATATTAATGCTACCAAAACTTTAGAAAAAACCATTAAGGTTTTAACTCCTTATAATTAATTTAAATTATTTTTTTATATGCCTAGAGTTAAGCGCGGAACGGCCCATGTTAAAAAGAGACGAAAACTGTTAAAGGCAGTTAAAGGCTATAAATGGGGACGCAAAAATTTAATTAAAGTCGCTAAAACAGCTCGCACTAAAGCTGGCGCTCATGCCTTTGTTGATCGACGTAAAAAGAAAAGAACTAATCGTGGTTTATGGCAAATTAAAATAAGTGCTTTTGTAAGAGAGCATGGAATTTCCTACTCTCGTTTCATTAATGCTTTAAAAGCAAACAAGATTGCTCTTGATAGAAAAATCATGGCTGATTTAGCAGAAAACAATCCGCAAGTAATGTTAGCGATTGTTAATAAAGTAAAGAAATAATATATGTTATTTTGGATTAAAATTGGACAAGTTGTTATTGCCATTTTATTAATGGTTGCAATTTTATTACAAAATCGTGGTACTGGTGTTGGTGGCGTATTTGGTGGTACTGGTGGCGTATATTTAACAAAACGAGGAATAGAAAAAAAATTACATATCGCTACCATTGTTTTAGCGGTTTTATTTGTGGTCTTCTCTTTGCTAGTTTTCCGCTTTAACTCTTAAAGTTACTGTGATCTCATTAAAAGATAAAATTTCTAAATTTTTAGTTAGAACTAAACAAACTTTAGGTTTGTTTTTATTTTCTAAATCAGCCGGACGATTTAATCAAATTGATATTGATAAAAAATTAGTTTATTCTCTATCGCCACGCAAAATTCCTAGTCAAAAACAATTAAAGTATTTACCAAAATTTTTAAGTTCAAAAGAAAATTTAATTATTAAAATTTGTTTAATTGTTCTTTTGGCTAATTTAATTTATTTAGGAATTGTTTTTTTCAATAAAAAAGTAGAGACCATCCCAGTTGCTGGTGGAACATATATTGAGGCAATGGTGGGTTATCCTAAAACAATCAATCCTCTCTATGCTATTAGTCGAGATGTTGATAATGATTTAAGTCGTTTAATTTATTCCAGTTTATTTCGCTACGATTCTCATGGACATCTCGTTACTGACTTAACCAATGTTTATCAAATTTTAGATGGCGGAAAAGAATATTTAATTGAGATTAAAGATGATGTCTATTGGCATAATGGTAAAAAGTTAACTAGTGATGACATTGTTTTTACTTTTAATATAATTAAAGACGAAAAATATCGTTCGCCTTTAAGAGAAAATTTTCTCGGAGTAACAGTGGAAAAAATTGATGAGCGAACTGTAAAGTTTACTTTAGTTGAACTATACGCGCCGTTTTTAGAAATGTTAACTTTTGGTATTTTGCCAAAAAATATTTGGGAAACAATTAGCGCGGACGCCGCCGTTTTAAACGATTTAAACTTAAAACCAATTGGTTCTGGTCCATATAAATTTAAATCGCTCATCAAGAATAAAAAAGGTGATTTAAAAGAATATCATTTAGAAGTTAATAATGATTATTATAGTGAAAAACCATATATCAAGTCTTTGGTATTTAAATTTTTTGATGGTCAGGTAGAAGCGATTAATAGTTTTAATAATGGCCAACTTGATGGTTTAAGCTATGTTTCTGTTAACAATCGTGCTGATTTAATAAAAAAAGAAACAACTCATATTTTTGAATTATTAAAACCGCAACTCACCGGAATATTTTTTAATAAAAATAATAATAGTAGTCTAGGTGAAAAAGAAATCAGAGCGGCTTTAGCTACAGCGATTAATAAAGAAGAAATTGTAACTGAAATTTTTAAAGGCGCGGGACAAGTTGCTCATGGTCCAATTTTAAAAAACAGCTTTGCCTATAAAGATGACGCGATTAGTCATTATTATAACAGAGATGAAGCCGCCGCTACGCTGGCAGATAAAGAATTAAAGATAAAATTAACCGTGATTGATAATAATCAAAATGTTAATGTGGCTAATAAAATTAAAGATTATTGGCAAGCTGCCGGCGTGACAGTGGAAGTTGAAGTAATATCTTTAGAACAAGCCGCAGAAGTAATAAAAAATCGTCAATTTGAAGCTTTGTTGTATGGGCAACAAGTAGGTGGTGATCCTGATGTTTATGCTTTTTGGCATTCTACTCAAACTGGCGCTCGCGGTTTAAATTTTGCCGGCTATAGTAATGAAGAAGTTGATATTCTTTTGCAAGAGGCACGGAGCTCCAATGTTTTAGAAGAAAGAATCACTAATTATCACAAATTTCAAGAAATTTGGGGACAAGATTTGCCAGTGATTTTCCTTTATTCCCCGGCTCACACCTATGTTCAAGCTGGACGTATTCATGGCTTTAACGGTAGCGCCATTGTTGAACAAGCTGATCGCTTTAGCAATATTTTCGATTGGTATATAAAAACGAAAAAAAGATTAAACTGGTAATTTTTACTAGTTAAATTAACTCATAAAACTTAATAAAAAAAACATGTTTGTAAAGAATCAGACCTCTGAGGCGCTTTCGCCGCAGAAGAGCTTTACTGGTCGTTCTCGCCAGGCCGCTTT
>Ga0208694_1004375_pt1 | contig 12833 bp, 11 predicted proteins | sample AD_UKC078_MetaG_FD_184442 | JGI IMG/M metagenome (GOLD analysis project Ga0208694, IMG submission 184442) | Active sludge microbial communities of municipal wastewater-treating anaerobic digesters from USA - AD_UKC078_MetaG (SPAdes) (version 2) | ecosystem: Engineered > Bioreactor > Anaerobic >...
ATGCTCATTCTAACATTTATCTTCATTTTGCGGCGCTTTTTAAATCCCTGCCAAAGGCCGATGGTGATTTCTTTTCAAGTTTTCCTGGCTTCCTTCTCGACTGTCCAGCTTAGCGTGTCATTTATCGGCTATCATGACTGAAAGAAAAGCGGTTTGGGGGAAGATTTATGAAATCCTATCGAAAAGAATTGATCTTTAACACACCCACCAGGCGGGCCTTTATCAACATCACGCCGGAAGTGAGAAGATGCCTGGCTGAAAGCGGCATTCAAGAGGGTTTGCTCCTTTGCAATCCCATGCATATAACCGCCAGTGTCTTCATCAACGACGACGAATCAGGCCTTCACAGCGATTTTGAGGTCTTTTTGGAAAAGCTGGCTCCGGAGAAACCCTACGACCAGTACCGGCATAACGGTTATGAAGACAACGCCGATGCCCATTTGAAACGGACAGTCATGGGCAGGGAGGTAGTAGTTGCCGTCACCCGTGGCCAACTGGATTTCGGCACCTGGGAACAGATCTTCTACGGTGAGTTCGACGGTAAAAGACCTAAAAGGGTCCTGGTCAAGATCATCGGCGAATAAGGGGGCGTCGACAGGATAGACGCCCCCTTAAGGCTTATTGACTGTTCCCGATCCCCTGTGGAGGTTCCGGAACCGGCGGACTGTATTCTGCCGGCGGGACAGGCGGTTGTGGTACTGGCCCGTAAACGGGGGCCGGATCCTGGTAGCTTCTGTCCAATGCGGCAGGTCCATAGAGGGCAATCTTTTCCATCCGCATGAAGTGGCGCAGAACCTGAACCACCACCTCGACGCCCAGCCAGATCAGGAAAGCGACGACCAAAACCGCTGCGAAGGACAGCACCATCGTGAGCGTGCTGACAGTGAAGCCTCCGCCAAAATGCCAAATCAGTCTGGCCCTGGCAAACAGGAGGTAAGCCGCGCCGCCAACCAGGACAATCAGGCCGATCCATCTGACGATGGATATGGCGGTAGCCAGTCTTCCGAGTTTCTTGTGCTTATTCATTTTTCCCCACCTTTCTCGTTGATTATCCTACGACCTCATATCCCTCGCCGGCGATGGCTTGTTTCATAAGATCAGGGCTGACATGACCGTCTGTTTTGACTGTCACGCGTTTCGTTTCCAGATCGGCATGGGCATCGCCCACACCCGGAATTGCCTTCAGGGCTTTTTCGACGCGGGCCGTGCAGTGGCCGCAAGTCATGCCCTCAACCATGAGAACCACTTCCTTATCCATGGTTTCTTCCTCCTCTTCCAGAACAGGGAGAACCGGGCAGGCCCTGTCCGTAATCCCTGCGGTTATCAGATCATCAATACGTAATGATGTCGTTTCTTGTATCAATCTTTTCCGCCTTCCTTCTTTCCCCGGCCTAAAACCCCTCAGGCGCAGGGCGTTCAGCACGACAAAGATCGAGCTGAAGCTCATAGCCAGGGCCCCGATCATGGGCGTCAGCTTAAGACCGTAGGGGACATAAAAGATACCGGCTGCAAGGGGGATAGCAATCACATTGTAGAAAAAGGCCCAAAAGAGATTTTCCTTTATGGTCCTCAGCGTTTTCCGGCTCAGCTCGATGGCAGTGACCGCGTCATTCAGCTCATTGCGGACCAGAACGATGTCAGCCGAATCGATGGCAATGTCACTGCCCGCGCCGATGGCAATCCCCACATCAGCCACAGCCAGGGCCGGCGCGTCATTGATACCGTCACCCACCATGGCAACCCGCTCACCCCTTTGGTGGAGCCGGCTGATCACCTCCGCCTTGTCGGTCGGCAAAACCTCGGCGATCACCTGGACGCCGCCCAGCTGACGGCCAATGGCCTCCGCCGTCGCCTGGCGGTCACCTGTAAGCATGATGACCCGGATCCCCAGCTTGTGGAGCCGGTCAACCGCTCCGATACTGCCCGGTTTTAATCGATCGGTCGCCCCGATCAGGCCCAGGAGCCGGTCCTCCAAAGCCAGGAAAAGGATGGTCCGGCCTTCGGCGGCCAGCCGATCCGCCTCTTTTTCCAGTATTTCATCCTTGATTTCGAGTTCCTTCATGTAATTGGCGCTGCCGACATAAACTGGTCGATGGTCCCCCAGAATCCCCTTGACACCCCGTCCGGGAACAGCCTCAAAGCGCTCCAGCGGAATGCGGTCTTTCAGCTTTCTGGCTTCTGCCTCTTTCAGGATGGCCCCCGCAAGCGGATGTTCCGACAGCTCCTCCAGGGTCGCAGCCAGCGTCAGGAGACCCGCCTCAGTATTGAAGGCTTCATCCCCCTCTGCCCCGGCTGTGACAATCTCCGTCACTTCCGGTTTGCCGGCTGTCAGGGTGCCGGTTTTATCAAAAACAACGCTGCTCAGGTTGCCCGCATCTTCCAGAGCCTCGCCCGATTTGATCAGGATGCCGTGCCGGGCCCCCTGGCCCGTTGCCACCATGATGGCGACCGGGGTTGCCAGGCCCAGTGCGCAGGGACAGGAGATGACCAGAACGGAAATTGACATGGAGAAAGCAAGCTCACCGGGATAGCCAAGAAGCAGCCAGACAGCCAGGGTCACCAGGGCGATGGCGATCACGACAGGGACAAATACACCTGCCACCCGGTCCGCCAGCCGCGCGACCGGGGCTTTGGAGGAAGAAGCCTCCTCCATCAGGTGGATCATCTGGGACAATGTCGTATCCTCGCCCGTTTTGGTCGCTTCAAAAATCAGGGTTCCGGTGCCGTTGATGGTAGCCGAAGTCACCGGATCGCCCGGCGCCTTCTCGACCGGGATGCTCTCGCCTGTCATGGCCGATTCGTCGACCGAACTGTGGCCCTCACGGACAACCCCGTCACAGGGGACACGAGCGCCGGGAAGCAATACCACCAGGTCACCCGGCCTCAGATCCTCTGCGTCAATCTCAACGCGTTCTCCGCCCCGCATGACCAGGGCGGTCTGCGGGACCAAATCCATCAGACCGGTCAGGGCCTCGGATGTTTTGCCCTTGGCCCGGGCTTCCAGTGTCTTGCCCACCGTGATCAGGACCAGGATCATGGCGGCCGATTCGAAATAAAGCTGGTGGAGGTAGCGGTCAATCAGGGCGCTGTCACCTGTACCCAGTCCGTTGCCAATCCGGTAAATGGCAAAGAGCCCGAAGACGAAGGAGGCAGCCGAGCCGAGCGCGATCAGGGTGTTCATGTTGGGTGCAAGGTGAAGGGCACCCTTGAAGCCGGAAATGAAAAAGTAGCCGTTGATCAGAAGGACCGGAAGGGCAAAGACCATCTGCAAAAGCGCGTAGCCGACAGCATTCTCATGGCCGGTAAGGAAAGCGGGCAGGGGGAGGCCGATCATGGGGCCCATGGAAAGCCACATGAGCGGAATAAGCAAAAGGGCCGAATAGAGAAGCCGCCTCCGCATAAGGAGTTCCTCCCTTTCGCGCTCCTCAACCAGCTTCTGCCTCTCAGCCCGCCGGCCGGATTTTCTTGAACCGCCGCTCTCCCCAACCAGGCTGATACCGTAGCCTGCTTTTTCGACTGCAGCCATCACAGCTGACTCTGTTTGAATTTCTGAATCAAGTTCGACCGTCAGGGTCCCGGTCAGCAAATTGACATTGACGCCGCTCACACCATCCAGTTTCTCAACTGACCGGGTCACCGCCGCCTGGCAGGAAGCGCAGGTCATTCCGGTTACTGCAAAGGTCTTTTTCATAAGCAACCCTTCTTTCCAAGAACAATCTTACGACCGGAAAGGCGCTTGAGTCGTAACGCGGGTGCAGGAAGAGCGACCCAAATGACCTGAGAGGGAAGCTTCAATCAGGCCCTTTCGCCTGCCGCCTCCTTGTGTCTTCCCGCCTGTCTCCTGATCCAGGCGCGCAGCAGAAGACGGGTGCGCCAGTAGTGAAGGCGGTGACGCCTGGCCATCAAGCTGGTATCGATCGGATAAAAGAAGCGGCCGGCATTCATGTCAAAAAGTGAGGGACAGAGGCTGATTCCACGCCTTACCACACCCAGATAGTTGACGACTCCTGCAGCGGCCGAAGTGATTTCATCGCGATTTTTCATGTCGGTCAGAAAGATGACACGGTTGCGCGGAGCAGGGTAGTGACCATAAAGCTCCTCGACTTTTTTTTCGCACTCCTTGAGAACCTGGTCAACGATGATTACATTCAGCATGGGATGGTAAAAGAGAAAAACGCGATCTACCAGGGGCGCCCTCCCCAAAGCGGGGATCAACCGCCTGCGGGTCATGACGGCATCAAAGGGCTGCAGGCTGGTTCTGGTCCATTTGCGCTCCGCAAAATACGCCCGGAAATCGTTGCGGAAATCCGGCCAGCGGTTCTGGACCTGGCGGCACTTGCGGGGCAGGCGGAAACGCCAGATACGGTCAAGCCGCCTGACACTTTCAGGATTTCCCGGACTGAACCGCTCCAGCTTCACACTGGATACAAGCTGGAAGATAAAAATGACCACCATCAGCCCGTAGATCACAAAGGTAACGATGAAGGCTGTGTTCAGGTATTTGAGACCCGGGAAAGCGGGAGCCTCCCCGGCTTTTTTGTGCAGCCACCACAAGCCTGCGCCCAGAAGGGCCAGAATAAAGAAATGAGATAGAATCTCCCGAATCCAACCTTTGCCGCGCATGGCTAGGGCAGAAGGGTCAGCTTAGTCTCAATCTCCGCGACATGGGAGAGTGTCTGGTAAACCGAGCAGTATTTGCCGGCAATCTCGGTCGCCCGCCGGAACTGCTTTTCCTTGCTGATATCGGCCCCTTCAACTGTCATATCCAGGACGACATGCTCCAGGGTGGTCGGCGGGTCTTTGCGGTGGTGACCCTGGATGTCAATGGTGACTTCCCGGTAGGACAGCTGCATCTTTTCCGTGATGCTGAGAAAGGTCAGATAGAAACACCCGCTCAAGCCGGCCAGCACCAAGTCGTAGGGCCCGAATTCGTTTTCTTCGCGGCCCAGGACCAGGCTCCCCCTTTTCCCCTGCACATGGCCGTGATAGTGCGGCCCGAAAACTGCTTTGATATGATCCATACTTCCTCCAATAGGGTCTTTCAGGATGAGGCCCCCAGCACCATCTCGACCGTCATCTTCTCCGTCCCGCGGTAAACCGTCAAGGTCACCCGGTCCCCCGCCTTGCGCTCGTTCTTGTAGTCAGCCAGCTGTTTGGTCGTTTTCACCGGTTTGCCTTCAAAGGCTGTGATCACATCACCTGCTCTCAGCCCCGCCTTGGCTCCGGCGCTGCCGGCTTCGACGGCAACCACCACGACCCCCGGATAATGGAGCCCCTGATCCGCGGCCAGATTCTCCTCGACCGTGGACACCGTAATGCCCATCATGGGCCAGACATGCTTGCCCGTCCGGATAATACTCTCGATGATGGGTTTGGCAGCGTTGATGGGAATAGCGAAACTGATGCCCTGTACCTGCTCAACGGAACCGGGATCACTGAAGATGATCTTCAATTGGTTGATCCCGATCACCTGGCCATAGGCGTTAAGCAGAGCCCCTCCCGAATTGCCGGGATTCAGGGCAGCGTCCGTCTGTATAAGGGCGATGGGGGTTTGCGACAGCTCACGGTCAAGTGCTGAAACAATGCCTGAGGTCACGGTTCCTGATAACCTCCCTGTCGGATTGCCGATGGCAATGGCCAGTTCACCGATCAGAAGCTTGGACGAGTCGCCCAGCTCCACGGTGGGCAGGCCGGAAGCATCAATTTTTAAAACAGCGACATCAGCGTAGGGGTCGCTCCCCACCAGTTTGGTCTCAGAAGCCCGCCCGTCTTCCAGGTTAACATGAATGGACCGGGCATTTTCAACCACATGCGCGTTAGTCACCACATAGCCGTCCTCTGTGATGATGAAGCCGGAGCCTGCCACCCGGTTTTGCGCAAGATCCCCAAACTGGTTGGTAATCACGACATCGGTGTAGATGGCAACGACCGCAGGTTTTGCTTTTTCGACAATCTGTGGAATGGTCAGGATCCGCTTTCCCGGCTGCGGCGCGGGCAGGGCCAGGTCCGGCAGCTCGAACTCCGGATCGAGCACCTCTGTTTCCTGCTCAGGCGGCGGCGCCGTTTCCGTTTCTTTTTCCGTTTGGGCAGGCGCAGTCGTCCCCCCGGTAGTAGCCACAGGCCTTAGAATTTTGTCCTTATTGGCGTGCAGGAATACAAACAGGCCCGTGATCGCGGAAAAAACGAGTACCGCAACCAGGCCAACCAGAATAATGCCAAGCGCAAGGCTGCCCGACCTGTCAGCGGTCTTCGGCGGCCGATCTTCCCTTGCAGAAAACTGCCTGTCTTTTCTCATGTCATCTTGGTCATTCATGATCTTTTTCCTCCCCTCATGTTCCCGGCGGCTTTGGAGGACGGCGTATCCCTGAAGTCATCGTACTGCCCAGGCAGTCAGCCTCTATGTATGCCGCCGCATGTTCAATGACAGGATCTGTTTTCATTTTATCCCCAGGTCCCAGCTTTAAGGGGATAAATGTAACGACCGTTATCCGGCATCCCCTCCGGTTTCCCCTTTGGGGATGTCCTGTCTCCCTTTGTCCCTTGCCCGGACGTGGGTCAACCTGATTTTGCTTTTGCGGATGGCCTGTTTGCCGCGGCGGTTTTTTATTCTTGCCTGAACCGACCGGGCGGCCTTAAGCACTCTTGCTCTCACCTTCTTCAGGAACAAGGCCAGCCTGGCTCCCAAACCGGCTTCCTCTTCAGCGGTGTCTTTTTCCTCTCTGCCCTTTACCCGGACGTGGGTCGACCTGACCTTGCTTTTGCGGATGGTCTTTTTGCCGCGGCGGCTTCTTATCCCCGCCTGCACCGCCCGGACGGCCTTAAGTGTTCTTGCTCTCACCTTCTGCAGGAACAAGGCCAGCCAGGCTCCCAAACCGGCAAGCAGGAGCCCGGCCCTGGCTGCCTGCCTTTTAAAAGAATGCTTCCTGTGTGAGGCCTGGCGGGGCCCCCGCTTTCTGACCGGCTTTTCTTTTCTCTCAGGCATCGGCTCCGGGGCCGCCTTTTGCGGGACAGGGACAACTGGAAGCGCTTCCTCACCCCCGTCATCCAATTCGCCCTGCCAGGGTATTTCTGAGACGGCTTCAGGCCCCACCCCCGCCAGCTGCCTGTCAAGCAGGAATCTGACCATGTAGTCGAGGGCGTATTGCAGCCCCTTGAGAATAATGATGGCGAGGAGGGGAATCAGGATCAAGATCCCGATCAGGGCAAGACCCTCCCCAATCACCCAAAGGCCGCCGACAACAACCCCTGCAACCGTCATCAGGATTCCCCCCGACTCCGCAATGACGTCAAGGGCCGTTTCGATATGGCCATCCATCCTGGCAAAGATCAGGGTCAGAATGGATTCTTTTTCAAAAGTGACCTGGGGCAAGAAATAATGAACGAGAACGTAAAAGAGCAGAAGATACTTGAAGGCATAGACGAGAAGTGCCAGCGGCCTGATGAAAAAAGGCAGGCGCCTGTAAAAGATGGAGAGCACCGGCGTCAGGACAATAAGAAGAAACAGCAGGGCGGGCACTGCCGGCCAGCCAATCACAATCAGCTGATCCCGGCGTTCGGGAAACAGTACCAGCACCATAAAAGCCGCGGCCATGGCCGCAGCCAGGAGGATGTGGGCATTAAAATGCCTGCGTGACCTGTAATCGGTGTCACTCCAGATGGACCCGATTAAAAATCCTTCAAGATAATCCATACGTCCTTCACTTCGGCTGGCCGGCAGGTGATCAAACCGGTTGCGGCCCGCCTGTAACAAGGTTCAGTATAGCATTGACCCGACGTTTTTCAGTCTTCTCCCGCCAGTGAACGGGCCATGGCACGCACCCGGCTGAAACGGTGACTCATCCCCGATTTGCTGACAGGCGGCACCATGGCCCTCCCCAATTCTTCCAGGGAAGCACCCCGGTTCGCCAGCCTGGCCCTGGCCGCCTCAGCCAGCTGGGGTGGCAGCCAGTCCAGACCTCTTAAGCGTTCGATCACTGCGATGGCTTCCAGCTGCCGGGCGATCGACTCTGCCCGGCGCCCGGCGTTGGCGTCGTCGAAATTCACCAGGCGGTTGACCTGGCCCATGAGCTCACGCTCACTTCTTTTTTCTTCAAACATGAGCAAAGCGTGATGAGCTCCTGACAGAAGAAGGAAGCGGGCGACCTCTTCCCCGCTTGTAAAAAGCAAATGCGTCCTTCCCTGATGGCGCGTTGTTCCGGGCGCCAGCCCGTAATGGGAAAACAGGCGCGTCATCAGCTGGATGGCGCCGCCCGCCGACGGTGAAAAAGCCAGGCGATAGCGCCCGGTGGCAGGGTTGGACATGACACCGCAGGCAAGGAAAAAAGCGGCGTAGATGGGCTCCAGCCCCCGCTCACCCACTTCCCTGAGCCAGCCATTGAAATCAAAGAACAGAGCCGTCCGGCCCTGGAAGGGAACCTTGAAGAGAAGGGTGACATCACGCCGTCCCCTTTTCTTCTCCCCGGCCGGGAAGCCGAGTGTGCGGGCAACGGTTTCCATCAAGTCTGCGGTCATGTCTCCGGTCAAGCGGAGCGTGACATCCCAGCCTGTCTCACGCTCTTCGATCTTGCCGAGGACAGCAGTGAACGACGCAAAAGTGACAAGGGCCCATTCGGGGTCGTCCAGATAGGCGCGATGACGGTCAACCAGCTCTTTTCGTATCTGAAGCGAAAAGGTCATGACCTGGCTTCCTCTTCCTCGATTTGCTCAATCATCCTGCTTCGCACATCCCGCCTCAGGTCGCGGTGCAGCACATGGACCCGGTAGCCCCGCGCGCGCAGAAAAGCCGCCAGCCGTTCGACAGCCATGACACTGCGATGGCGGCCGCCCGTACAGCCAACGCCGATGCTGAGCCGCTGTTTTCCTTCCCGGACGTAATAGGGAATCGCAAACTCAAGGAATTCCTCCTGGATTTCAAGAAAGCGGGTAAACTCCGGAAACTGCTGCAAAAACCCGATGACGGGCCGGTCAAGTCCCGACAAAGGCCGCAATTCATCAAAATAGAAGGGATTGGGAACAAAACGGACGTCCAGGATCATATCCGAGTCAATTGGAAGTCCGTACTTGAAACCAAAAGACTGCAGATAAATGGCCATGGGCACCTCGTCTGGTGACTGGCCGAAGAGGTGCAGTATCCGCTCCCGCATCTGCTGGCTGGATAAATCGGTCGTGTCCATGATATCCGTGGCAAGTTCCCTGACGGGTGTCAGGAGTTTTCGCTCTTCACTGATGGCATCGGGCAGGGACCTGTCTGCTGCCATGGGATGGTCACGGCGGCTTTGGTTGTAGCGGCTGACCAGTGCCGCGTCCGACGCTTCCAGAAAAAGAATACGGACAGGAATATTGAGCTGCTGGAGTTCTGTCAAAACAGGGGAAAAATGTTCCACGAAGTGCGGGTTGCGGCTGTCCATGACCAGGGCCACCCGGCTGCTTGCGTCATTTTTCCCTCCCGCCAGGTCGCCTTCCGACAGGATCCGGGTCAGCTGACCCACCAGCTGGGGCGGCATATTGTCAATGCAAAAAAATCCCATATCTTCCAGGATTTTCACTGCCATACTCTTTCCGCTTCCGGAAAGGCCTGTCACGATCGTAATATCCATCACTCAGACTCCATTGTCTCAGAAGGCCAGGGGATCACTCTCCCACTCGCCGGCCAGCCGCACTTCCGGCATCAGCAGGACACCTTCCATGTCAAAAACGGCCCGCCTGACATCAGCAAAAACCTGGGCAATCTCTTTGGCCGTCGCGCCTCCGAGGTTCACGATAAAACCCGCATGCATGTCGGACACTCCTGCTCTGCCCCGCCTGTATCCTTTCATCCCCGCATCGGAAATGAGCTTGCCCGCAAAATGGCCCTCCGGGCGCCGGAAAGCGCTGCCCGCCGACTGGGCGGCAAGCGGTTGGGTCAGGTAGCGCCTGCGTGCAAAGTCGGCCATCCGCCCGTAGATTGCATCGGCCGGCGCCCGCTTGAGCCGGAACTCTGTTTCAAGGATGACTGAATCCGGATGGTCGCTGAAGTAACTGTGGCGATAAGAAAAATCGTGCGCATCACCGGCAAGTTCTCCTGTCTCCCCCCTGGCGTCAACAAATTCAGTCCGGATCACAAGATCGGCCATGCTGCCATCATAGGCACCCGCATTCATCAATACGGCACCCCCGGCAGATCCCGGAATTCCGCAGGCGAACTCCAGGCCGGACAAACCCAGCCTGGCCGCCTGGGCGGCAATTTCATAAAGAGGCGTTCCTGCCAGGCAGACCAGGGTGTCATCAAGGCAGCGAATCCCGCCAAGCGAGGGCGATAAGATGGCCGTGATCCCCCGGATACCCCGATCGGATACCAGGACATTGGTTGCCCGCCCAAGAACCGTGAGCGGCCACTGTTCCCGGCTGGCAAGTCCTTTTAGCTCAACCAGGCTCTCCTTGGTCGAGGGCAGGACCAGAAGGTCGGCAGGGCCTCCTACCCGGAAATTGGTCCAGCGGCAAAGAGGCTGATCCCGCAAGACTGACAGGCCGGTAATCTGCTCAAGCTTTCTGCCAGCCCCGGCGGCGTCAAACGGGGTCACTTCCTTCATTTCCACTCCTCTTGCGTTTGGTCATAAATCCGCCCGGTCAGCTCCCTGATCACGTCGTGCCCCATCTGCCTGTTCCGGTAATTGACGGCTGCGAATTCAACGATGACGGCCAGATTCCTGCCTGGCCGGACCGGCACCGTCATGGAAGGAATGGTAACGCCCAGCAGCTGGGTGCATTCATCCTCAATTCCGATCCGCTTATACTCCTTATCCTTGACCCAGAACTCCAGGTGGATAACAAAGTCCACATTTTCCTGAACCTTGACAGCTGACACGCCGTACATCTCTTTGACATCCAGGATACCCAGGCCCCGGATTTCGATCATGTGGCGGATGCTCTCGGGCGCCCGGCCGAGCAAGGTGGTGTCGGACACCCGGCGAATCTCCACCAGATCGTCTGCGATCAGACGGTGGCCGCGCTTGACCAATTCAAGCGCCGTCTCGGATTTCCCCACACCTGACTCGCCCAGGATCAGGATTCCCTCACCCAGAACCTCTACCATGACGCCGTGCATGGACGAAACGGAGGCCAGCTCTACGTTGAGGAATTTGACCAGGGAGCTGGAAATATCTGCAGTAGCCAATGAACTCTGGACAATGGGGATCTCATACTTGCCGGCGCTCTCGAGCAATTCGGGAAAAGGTTCATGATCGCGGGACAAGATCAGGCAGGGAATCCCCCTGGAAAACAAGCGGTCAAAGCTGAGCATCCGTTCTTCAGCTGACAGTGACTCCAGGTAGGCCATCTCCATATTGCCAATCAACTGAATGCGGTTGGCCCCAAAATGCTTGAAGTGTCCGGCAAGCTGCAGGCCCGGACGGGTCACATCGGCAACCGTGATGTTGGTCTGATCGATCTTGCCGAAATCGCAGATAACCCGGTAACCAAAAAGATCAACAATCCGGCGCAGGCTGACCACTGTTTTCCCCATTGAAATTCCCTCCACGAGCGGTTTTCCCACTTCCTTTACGCGGAAATTATAGCACAGGGGTTTCCAAGACAGCCTGAATGAATGCCCATGGAATCCGTTTTTGGGTAAAACAAACCCCCCCTCCCGAAGGGCAGGGGGGGGGGCGTTAATCTGCAGGGACTTAGATGCCCCACAGCGAAATTAGGCTGTTGTATCCTTCTTCCTGGGCTTCAGAGCCAGGATGGCCGACACGACCGCAAGGACAAGCATGGCGGCCGCCAGGTAAGTGTAGACGGAGATCTGTTGTCCAGTCGCAGGTGTTTTTTCTCCATCATCGGGTATCTCATCTTCTTCTCCACCCACGATTTCCAGCAGGTTGGTGAAGATGGCGGGCGCCTCGCCGGCTTTCCGCTGAACGAGCAGCGTCCCGTCTCCCTGGTCACTTACGGTGAGTGTGAGCGTGTACTCGGTATCATCGTAAATGATTTTTTCCAGTGTACCCTCAACCTCCCTGATAGTATAGACGAAGGTCTTTCCGATGTCATCCAAACCAAACTCGAGAGGCGCGAACTGCACACCGCCAAGGGCTGTGTTCTTCGCTGTCCGCAGGACGTTACCCAACGGATCGACCAGTTCGAACTCGAACTGTCCCGCCTCAAGAGTAAAGTCGACAGCCACCTTGGTCGCGACCGGGGCGTAAGCACCAGACGCATTATACCTGTTGGTGAAGGTTGTGCTCCCATCATAGGTTACGCGCAAATCCAGCTCACCGTTTTCAAAATCTTTTACTTCCACCTTGATTTTTAGTACGTGTTTGTCATAAGTCACTCCACCAAGGTTTCCTTGTATTTCTTCAACGGTGTAGTAGTAAGTTTTACCGACATCTTGCTCGGTGTACTTGATAGGTTTGAAGACAACCCGGCCTGCCCCGTCGTTGGTCGCAGCCAGCGCATGGTTCAAGCCATCGCCATTCAGCTCGAAACTGAATTCACCTGGTTTCAGGCTACGTCCAGTAAGCTCTTTCCTTACTTCCGGCATCCATTCACCATCAGCCAGATAGCTGTTCGTAAAGGCTGCCACCTCGGCCTCAACCCAGGCCGGCGGGTCGGCTTCCCCGTCATAAATGTAGTAACTAACCGCCGCCTCAAGCTTTCCTTCATCGTTGTCCGTGATCACGACCTTGACAAGGTACTCCTTCGTATCGTACGTGAACCAACCAAGGCCACCATCCACTTCCTTGATCAGGTAGTAGTAGGTGCCTTCGGCGCCATCTGCATAACTCAACTTGCTGAACTTGAAGATGCCGCCCACGTTGGAAACGGTCTCGACGTGAGCTCCCTCAATGCCGTCCACA
>Ga0208694_1004382_pt1 | contig 12816 bp, 9 predicted proteins | sample AD_UKC078_MetaG_FD_184442 | JGI IMG/M metagenome (GOLD analysis project Ga0208694, IMG submission 184442) | Active sludge microbial communities of municipal wastewater-treating anaerobic digesters from USA - AD_UKC078_MetaG (SPAdes) (version 2) | ecosystem: Engineered > Bioreactor > Anaerobic >...
GCCAGGCCGTCGTCGGCGCGGCGGGTGTCGGCGCCGACGATGTCGATGGGCAGCGCGAACTGCTGCACCATCTGGCGGATCACCATGAGCTGCTGGTAGTCCTTGCGGCCAAACACCGCCACACACGGTCCGGTGGCCGCAAAAAGTTTCGTCACGATGGTGGCGACGCCTTCGAAATGCCCCGCGCGAAAAGCTCCACAAAGCGGCTCGGCGATCGCGCCAACCCGTACTCGCGTCTGCTCCCCCGCCGGATACATGGTGGGCACGGATGGGTGAAATACGCAGGAAGCGCCGTGGGAAATGCATCCCTCCACATCGCTTTCCCACGTGCGGGGGTACTTGTCCAAGTCTTCGGAAGGACCAAATTGTGTCGGGTTGACGAAAATACTGACAACCACGAAATCGGCATGACGACGGGCCTCGTCGATGAGCGCGAAATGGCCGTCATGCAAAGCCCCCATCGTGGGAACCAGCCCGACGCGCTTTTCTTGCGCGCGCGCTCGATCACAAGCTTGTCGATACGTGGATAGGTCGGTGTAAATGGGCAGCGATCCCGAGATCATGCGTGGATCCAACGCGGAGGCGAGACGAATTGCAAGAGGCAGGCGCGATGATCAGCTCGAACAATTCGCCTCCCACAACCCCTGGTAGTACTGAGCCATGAACGCATACCAGGGGCTCATGGGCGCACATATCGAGTAGGCGCATTGCAAGGCTCGGATCGTATAATACTGCGCCATCCCCTGATAATAGGAGCAAAGCGGATTCGTGGAATACAAGGACATGGTCATCGCTTGCTCGACCTGCGCCGGTGATGTGAACGGCCCATGCTGCCGCGCCAACACAATAGCGTCCGCAACCGCGGGCTCGACGTCATGGGCGAGAAGATCGTCGCGCGAAAACTCGTTGGCAATTTGAAGGATGGTGGCCTCTGGGCTTTGTGTCGCATCAAGGGAAGCCAACGCTTCGCCGGCCACCGTTTCCTCTTCCGGTGCCTGCGCGCAAGCCATGAAGGTCAGACTGAGCAAAAAAACGAAGAACTTTCGCATGTCGAACTCCTGAAACGCGGCGGTTCCAAGCCGCGTCGAGCCCGAATGCATCGACGATGCCAATGACGACGATGCCCACGAGGAGCTAACGTTGTTGCTGCTTTTCGTAGGCCATGGGAGCAAGGCGGCACCTTTGCGGATACGACAAGGCAAAGCCAAGTGACGGTATGTCGTGACCTGGCCAAAAACCGATAGTCATCCGGCGTTTCGGCGTTTTGCGATCCTGGCTCCGGTTCGTCGGCAGGATCATAGAAAAAACAATGTAAATTCAATTAGTTACAAATATAGGGGAGATGGCGTAGGGATTGGATTGCGGGACAGGAAAGACAAAAGGCGAAAGGGCTCGAGAAGGGTTTCGAACGCCGAGGATTTCATTCTGGGCGCACGCCATCGGCTGGACGGAGCCGGGCGGCATAGAGCGAGGGGATGACGGTGGCAATGAGGCAGAGGGTCAGGGCAATGGCGCCGGTGATGATGAATTCGGTGGGGCGGACTTCGACCGGCAAGGTGGAGATGAAGTAGACTTTGGGGTCGAGGGGGAAGCCATAGACGAGCAGACCTTTGCAGACGGCCAGGCCCAAGCCGAGGCCCAGCGCGGTACCCATGACCCCGATGATACCGCCTTGATAAACGAAAATCCGCAAAATCGCGACATCGCTTGCCCCCATGGCTTTGAGTACGGCGATTTCCTTTTTCTTTTCCAATACGAGCATGATGAGTGTGGCAATGACCGTGAAGGCCGCCACGAAGATAATGAGTGCGAGCACGGCGCTCATGCCGATTTTTTGGATTCTCAAGGCGGTGAAAAGGCCGTGGTTCAGGTCTTCCCAATCCATGGTGCTGTACAAGTTGGAGGACAGACGGCTGGCAACGTCCAGCTCGATTTTTCCTGCTTCATCGATGTCCCGCACCTTGGCTTCGACGCCCGTGACGCTGTCGCCGTAGTCTTGAAAGCGTTGGGCTTCATACAGGTCCACGTACACGAGCTTGGAGTCGTATTGATCGAATCCGGCCTCGAAGATGGCGATGACTTTGAATTGTTTGGCGACGGGAGGGCGAATCACGCCTCCGGAATACGAGAAACCGATGGTCGGGGATGTGACTTGCAAGCAGTCACCGACCTGAACGGATAGGTTTTGTGCGAGGGTATTGCCGACGACGATGCCGGGCAGTTGTGCGACGGCTTCCGGGCTATTGCACGGGTCGGGTGCCACGTCTTCGGGAAGATCGTCTTCAGGGTCGGGGAGTTGGCTTTTGTAGCCGCCTTCGGGAACGACCGAGCCCACCATGACATCGGCGGCGACCCCGGCGTCGAGAGTGTCGGAAGAAGGATCTAGCGGGGGCGGTTGGTGTTCCACTTCGAGGATTTCGTCGATTCCGTCTGGGGGACCCTCTGGTGGTTTGGGCTTGGCGTTGCGCTCGTCTTCTCGGATCGAATCCTCGATGGCTCGCAGCAACGTGATGTTTCTTCCGGCGTCGTCGCGTTCGGTTCCGCCATCCTTCGGTTCCGCGGTTTTGGATCCCAAGGGCAAGGGTTTGGGGGCGGGGGTGATGCCTCCGCGCGTTTTTCGTTCTGGTGGCGTCGCGCCCGGCTTTCGAAGCCCGTGCAACGAGCCCCCTTCTTTGATGTGACTCGGCAAATCGAGCACGGTCGGCATCAATTCGGGATCGACCCCCTTGACGAGCACGCCGGTCGCCGTTTTTTCCTTGTGGGAGACCATCATGGGGTTGATGGTGAACGGAGCAACTCCAATGATTCCGGGTACTTCCCGCATCATGGCCATGATTTCTCGGTACTCACGGAAATCCGAGGAGTACTTGAGCACGAGCACGTGAGCGTTGACCCCAAGCACTTTTTTCCGAAACTCGGATTGGAAACCGCCCGTGACACTCATGACCGTGAGCAGGGCGGCTACCCCCAAGGTCACGCCGAGAATGGCGAAAGCAGTGCCGACAGAGACGAAAGCACCTTTGGACTTCGCGCCGAGGTAGCGGGTGGCGATTTGCAACGGGTAACCCATGCTGGCGATTCTGTTAGCAGGGGAAGCCAACCAAAGCGAGTGTCGTGTGTGTGAACGTGTCGGTCCGTGCCTGGGGCAGCACTCCATGGGCTTGCCAATCGGTCGCACCACCCTATCTTCTGAGCCTCAATCGCCCCCTTCGAACGGAGAACCTGATGACCAAAGTTGCGATCATTTATTATTCTTCCACGGGAACGAACGAAGCCATGGCTCGGGCAGTCGCCGAGGGGGCCAAGGAAGCGGGAGCTGAAGTAAGAGTCCGTCTGGTGGCCGAAACCGCGCCCGATGCGGCCATCAGCCGCAATCCCGCATGGCGGTCCTTCGTCGATGCCCATCAAAACGATCCCCGGGCCAGCCTCGACGATCTCGAATGGGCTGACGCCATCATTTTCGGCACCCCCACCCGTTTCGGCAACATCGCCTCCCAACTCAAAGCCTTCATCGACACCACCGCTGGACTGTGGCTGCAAGGCAAGTTGTCCAACAAGGTCTACGCGGGGTTCACCTCGGCCCAAAATGCCCATGGTGGTCAGGAATCCACCCTGCTTGCCCTGTTCAATACCGTCTATCATTACGGCGGTTTCATCGTGCCTCCGGGGTATACGGACCCCCTTGTTTTTGCCTCTGGAGGCAATCCCTACGGTCCTTCCGTCACCGTTGGCTCCGGCGGCCCCGTCGGACAAGCAGACCTGGCTCACGGCCGCTACCTCGGAAAACGAGTGGCGGAAGTGGCGAGCAAACTGGTGGCCTGCTGATGGTACTTTTGGGTGTTTTGTTGGGCCGGGTTGCCGCGCCCGTCGACTCCTACTAGGAAAGGTGGGTCCGCGTGGACCAACTCCCGGAACGCGTTTTCGGGATCGTATCGAGGAGATCATATCATGAGCTTGAAACCTGGTGTCGTCACCGGAGACGAGTACAAGAAGCTAGTGGATGCAGCCAAGGCTGGTGGATACGCGTTGCCCGCGGTCAACGTCACGAGCACCAACACGCTCAATGCCGTGCTCGAAGCCGCTGCCAAGGCCAAAAGCGATGTCATCATTCAACTGTCCAACAGCGGTGCCCAATTCTACGCTGGCAATGGCATTGCCGATGGTTTCCAGGCCAAGGTCATCGGTGCCGTTGCCGCTGCCCAACACGCGCATCTCGTGGCGGAGCATTACGGCATCTGTGTGGCCATGCACACCGATCACGCGAATAAAAAGCTCATTCCGTGGGTGGAAGCGCTCATCGGCTACAGCGAGAAACATTTCGAAAAAACCGGACGTCCCTTGTTCAGCTCCCACATGCTGGACTTGTCGGAAGAAACACTCGAGTTCAATCTCGGCGAGTGTGCGCGAATCCTTCCACGGATGACCAAACTCGGCATGAGCCTCGAATTCGAATTGGGCGTCACCGGTGGCGAGGAGGATGGCGTTGGGCAAGACCTCGAATCCATCGACAATTCCAAGCTGTATACCCAGCCGCAGGACGTGTTGCGCGCTTACGAAAAACTCAATAAACTCGGACACTTTTCAATTGCTGCCTCGTTCGGCAATGTGCATGGCGTGTACAAGCCAGGCAATGTGAAACTTCGTCCGGAAATCCTCGAAGCCTCCCAGTCGCTCGTTCAAAAAACGCATAACACGGGAAAAAATCCGCTGCATCTCGTGTTCCACGGTGGCTCGGGTTCCGAGAAAGAAAAAATCCATCAAGCGGTATCGTACGGCGTGTTCAAAATGAACATCGATACGGATACCCAATTCGCTTTCTCGCAGCCGATCGGCGCTTATGTCGAGAAAAATCCCAAAGCATTCAAAGTGCAGGTCGATCCCGACGATGGCACGCCGTACAAAAAGTTCTATGACCCGCGCAAGTACCTGCGCGCCGCGGAACAAGGCATCGTAGAACGCCTGCAAGAAGCCTTCGCGGACCTTGGTTCCGTGGGCAAAACCCTCGTCGGATAGCGCTTTCCCCCTTCCTTCCCATCGCCCCTCCTCGGTAAATAACCGGGTCCGTCCGGGCTCAACGTCGAGAAATCCGTATCCAGATCGTCGATGCGACAAATAGCGTGGCCATGGTTCCCACCCCGCCGAAGCAGCCCAGCGCCAATACCGTATCCCCTGCGAGATAGAGCTGAAGACCGGAGATGCCGAAGGCAATTCCCGTGAGCGCATAGATGAGTTGCCGGGTGGCGGCATACACCAGACGTGCCCCGTCTCGAACATCGCGCACCCGCACCTCGAGTTCTCCCCGAACCGCTTTCGAAAGGTACTTGTGCAAATCTTCGGGCAGGGACACCGCCCGCATCGCCATGTCTTTCGCCGCCTCCATCGCAATCTCGGTCCAGTCCCGATTTCCGAGCACGAACTCCTTGAGATACGGGCGAATCACGTCCATGGGATTCATGTTCGGATCGAGATTCGTGCATACACCCGTCAACAAAATGAGGGTTCGTTCCAGAAGCACCCAATCTTGCGGTACTTGAAATGAACCCGACAGCTCCTTCATCCCGATATTCATCCGATGAAGATCGATCAGGTTTTCGAAGCCTCGTTGTGGATCGACTTTGATGTCCTTGAGGTTGAAGCTCTCGAGCTTGATCTCTTCTTGAAATCGATGATGCAGGTATTCGATGACCTTTTCGCTCACCTCCGCATCCGAGCGTTTGGAGATGAAACCCATCTTGCGCATGGACCGGATGAGCCGGTCGGTGTCCCGTCGAAGAGCCGCTTCGAGAAACTCGGGAATCCCCTCGCGCATCTCGTTGGACAGTACGGCCACCGCTCCAAAGTCCAGGAGAATCAACTTCCCCGTACGCGTCACGAGCATGTTCCCGGGATGAGGATCGGCGTGGTACATGCCATCAACGAAAATCATCTGACAATAGGTTCGCACGACCCGTTGCGCGAGTTCCGTTCGGTTGATGCCGGCTCGTTCGAGACGCGCCACGTCTCCGATCTTGATTCCTTCGACGAAGGTGGTGGTCAACACGCGGCCCGTGGAATGCGTGCGGATGACCAAGGGAAATCCAACGTTCGGGTCGTTGGCAAAATGGGAGGAAATCCGTTCGATGCTGCTTGCTTCGCCGTTGAAGTCCAACTCCCGCCCGATCATCTCGCGGATTTGCCGGTAACTCACCTCGAGGCCCTGGATGGGGAAAAAAAAGCTGACGATCTGCATGATGCGACGGATCGTCTTGAGGTCCAGACGGCACACCTCGTCGATGTCTTTGTGTTGCACCTTGACGGCAACGTGGGTGCCATCCTTGAGATAGGCTTCGTGGACTTGTCCCAAACTGGCGCTGGCGATGGGATTGCGTTCAAAACGATCGAAGACTTCGTCGACCGGTTTGCCAAATTCGATCTGAATCCGTTCGGCAATCTGATCGAAAGGACGAGGCGGGACGCTATCTTGTAGGCCTTGGAGCCCCGCGCGAAACGCTTCCGGAAGGAAGTTCGCCATGATGCTCAACAACTGGCCGACTTTGATGAAGAGCCCTTGTAGCGCAACGATGGTGCGTTCGACTCTTTTGGCATTTCGCGGATGAGCCGCCTCCATTCGTTGCAGCATCCACGTGGGCCCCATGAGTTTGCCGCCCAGGGTGATCCATAAATAACTGAAACAAACCTGAAAAGTCGTCAGATAGGCGCGAATGAAACGGTAGCTCCGAACACGGGTGCTCGAAATCTCGAGCGGCTGCGTGCGTGGATGCACCGGCAACACCGGCTCAGCCAAAGGCAATGACGACAGACCCTGGATCGCGCGAACCTGCGATTGCTCTTGCGTGGGATCGGTATTGTCTTGGGATGACGGTTGCTCGGAAACCGAAGCGGGTTCAGCAGGTTCAGCAGGTTCAGCGGATCGCACCCCCACAGCGTAGCACGACCGCAACCCATCCTGTGAATCGTCGATTTCGCCTTCGAGAGCCTTGCATGACTCCGATCAGTCCAAGAACTGAATCAAGGGAAAAGCTTGCGATCCGATGATGAATACCGAACGCTCGTCTTGGCTGGGGGCGTGATACCGACAGACGCTGATGAGCGAAGGCCTCTCTCCTGGCAATTGACACCTTTGGATCCGTATGCGGATAGTTCGTAAAAACTCTTTATAAACAAGTGGTTGCGTTATTCCGATGCCATCCTCCCCGTGTCGATGGCGCACGTCCCATGGTCTTTGCACCTACGGCTTGACAGTGGCGTGGGTGGCGGAGACACTGCCCTGCCATAAGAGCCTGTTTGGGGCAGCGCCAACGATGCAGGGCAGTCGTGTCGGCTTCCGTGGAGGCATGAGAGGAAGGTGTCATGGGGCGAAAAAGGGGATTGATCTGGGCATCGGTCGTGGTGCTGGTGGGTCTTGGTGCATGGTCTTGCTCCGACGATTCCGGGGGCAATGGGAAAGCCTCCAAAAAAGAGCTTGACTGGTTCACCTCATCCTGTGCCGATCTGGGTGGTGTCGAGACTCCTGCGGGCGCGTGTTTCATTGGTTGCAAGACCAATGATGACTGCGGTTTGCCGACGCTGCGATGCACTGGCACCGCTGCCTGGTCGGTTGGACAATGCGAGATTTCTTACGAGATCGCCCAGACGAGGGGTTGCGGTCCGAAAGGTTGGCACCAGCGGTCCTATGGTTGCTATATGCAATGTTTTGGGGGCAACGATGACGAATGCCCATCGGGATTTCGCTGCCTCAAAGACAGCATCCACGCGGGTGACTATTTTTGCAGCGGCTATTCGGGCGGCAGTAGCAGCGACTGCAGCGTACCGTGCGAGCGCGGCTGCTGCAGTCCCACGGGCCGTACATGCTGTGAGCCGCCGTTCTGTTCGGGGATCTGCTCCGGTTCTCCTTGCTGTCGGTGACACCCATCGAAAGCCTGGTCGCGTGACCCATCTACGTTTTGTATTCGATGGCGATGCTTGCGAGCCGAGGATGAAAAAGGATTGTCCGTCCTGGCTCCGGCCTCCATGGAAAGCCGCTATGATGGGGTGATGCGTGGCGCTCGTATGGCATGGATCCTGTTCTTTTTTGCCCTGATGGGTTGTAAAAACACGGCAAAACCTGCTCATATTCCTTCGGCTTTGCCCACGGTCGTCACCTCACCGCAGGAGCAAAGCCTCGAGCGTGAGATGTTCGAGCGCGTCAATCAGGAACGGCAAAAACATGGGCTGGCAGCCTTGCAATACGATGAACGATTGGCTGCCATCGCGCGCTTTCATTCCCAGGATATGCGCGAGACAGGCTTTTTCGGCCATCAATCGCCGTCGACCGGCTCGCCCCAGGACCGCATCGACAAGGCAGGATACGTCGCCGCCGAATCCCGAGAAAACGTCGCTCTTGCCCCGGATGTGGACACGGCACATCGAAACCTGCTCGCAAGCCCAGGACATTACGCCAATATCGTCGCAACCACCGTGACTCATCTGGGGGTCGGCGTGGTGCAAGACAAGAAAATCCCCGGCCAAGTTCAGGGATATTTTTTCACGCAACTGTTCGCCAAACCCGTGACCCTCCTGACGCCTGAGCAAGCGCGGGCGCAAATTCTGCGTCAGGTGTCCGACGCGCGACGCCAGTCTCGGCTTGCACCGCTGCCTTTGCATCCGGCGTTGGAGCGATTTGCCAAAGACAACGTGCAAACCATCGATGCCCGCGCGCCCGGGCGAAGCCTGGAGTCAATCAATCAGCGAGCGCTCGCCCTGCTCCAGCAAGAGCGTGGGTTGACGTTTCGAACCATCGAGGCCTCCGCGCAAGCTGCTTTGGGCGCCGAGTTCCTGAACACCCGGGACCTGCTCGATCCCACCGTTCGTGCCGTCGGATTTGCGTTGGCCACGGGCGTCGATGCCCAAGGAAAATCCGTGCTGACGATGCTCATCCTTCTTGGGCGATAAAGCCGTCGTGGGATTGCCAAGACCCTGGAAACGACCCGGGATTGACCTCAGCCCTCCCCTCATTTTCCCCGGGCTTTTCCTTCACGGTTACGGCCACGGTCACGGCTACGGCTACGGCGCACGGTGCATGGCGCACAATAACGGTCACGTTCATCCCATATCGTTCACCGCAACACGCCAGTACAATGTTTAGTAGCCCAGGCCAACTGTTGGGGGTGCTCCAAGGGGGCCAAGGATCGAGCCAAACTCAAGACCCAAGAATCCTAAACTCGTATCCCTTTCCAATTCAGGAAAAAATGAGGGAATCTGTCAGGTTTCGTAGGGGTGTACCATGCTACGCGTCAATACTTGAAGTATGCTGTTGTTCTCGACGAAAAGAGTCGACCTATATTGCTTTACAATCCCAAACGATCCGCGTCGTACAGCGTGCTTATCTCCGAAGATGGCTCGATATTGCGCAAACATGATGACAATCAGTCGGAAAAAGTGACTGCGATCGAGCGGCGCGTTTCGGAAGTTGTCGGGCGGTGACGTGACTACTTGATTTGAATCTCACAGCCGAAAAGAATATCGATCTTTGCGTCGGCATCGGCCTGGACAACGTCACAAGCCTGCGGACATAATACGATTCTTTCTCCGTCGATGAGGAACGACGAAGAGTCACATTCTTCCTCGGATGCAACCTTGTTGAAGACTTCGACAAGGGTGCCATTGGACTTATACGCAACTTCCACGGTGTTCAGGTCCAGCGTTTCCCCGGGGGGAGGCTCCGGGATCATGAATTCACAGGGGACTTCCGAGCCCTTGACGACTCCCTCGGCCATGAGTTGGAACATTTCCGTGTAATCCAGCCCACAGGTCGGGAAGCGATAGCCACCCGTCATGATGCTCAACGCCTGGTAGCCGGTTCCAGGGTTGACGGCGGAAGGCTTGCACTTTTCTGTGGTTACGGGAGAAAGAGACTCATCCGGGGGATGGGGGGAACCGTTGGGTTTCGCCGCGGTGGGCTCGTAAGGAGCCATGGCTACGATGCTCCAGAACGAGTAATTGCGTTCGTTTTCGCTCTTTCCAAAGTGTTCGGGAGAAAGCTCGCGCAGGGCTTTGTCAAAGGCTTGCGCGGCAGCCTTTCCGCCATTTTCCGTGTTCAGATCGTCAAAGGGCGGACAATTGACACGGTCGTCGGTGATGACCGTGATGAACTTGAAAGCCTCAGGACGCAGGATTTCTCCGTAGCCGTTGGGCTGAAGCTTGAATTCGTCTGCCGCGGAAAAACCCGCAAGCAATTGGCAAAAAGCGTTGTAACTGCCGATGGACATACTGTGATGAAAGAACTTGGACGTATTGATGGGCTCGTTGGGAAGGGGGGCGTCACAGTGACCGTCTTGGTTATCGTCTTTGGCACCACCCAGGGGTTCGGCCACACATATTTTGCGACTGCTGAAGGCACCATATCGGCTCAGCATCACCACACGATAGTCGATGGCCGGAACCGCACTGTCGATGATGGAGGCAAAATTGGCGTTGATTTGTGCCTCCACCTCCTCGATTTCGGCGGACATGCTGCCGGAATTGTCAATGACGAAGATGATGTCGATGGGGCGGTGTTCGATCGTAGCTTCGACGGACTGCTGGACGCACGCTTCCTCGGTACCTTGGTCGTTGCCGCTGTCGGTATTTAGGATCCCGCCGCCCGTGCCGCCGGTGCCCGCTGATCCTCCAGCTCCTCCAGTCCCACCCGTTCCGTCCGAACTATCAGCGCCCCCATCGGAATGGTTGCCATTGGCAGAAGACTCACCGTTTTCACTGCTGCTGCATGAAACAGAAACGAACGCGCACAACATCAATACGCGTGAGAGACTGGAAACCGTCATACCCAACTCCTTCCATGCGCTGCCTTCCAGAGTAGCATTGGATCGAAAGAAAAGCATGATGGGGCTGTCGAAAAGTCGGCTGTTGCTGTAAATATTGAAAATTACAGTATTAATCGGCGTATGGGTGCCATGGAGCCTCGAGGGGATCGACGTGCGCCATCGCTTTGCCTCTGCGCGTCCGAGCTTGCCGAGACGCTTACCGCACGGAGCGTCGCCGCTCATCGTCTTGTCTCAGGCCTCGTTTCTGGCGTCGTCGTCGGCCAGTCAGGCTACGATAGAGCCAATTTCCTCGGGCGTACCCAGGCGCTTGACCGGAATGGCGGCCACGGTTTTCTCCAGCCCGTCAGAGCGGATAGCACGCACCCTGTCGGTGCCGATGTGCCCGCCAAAGTGTCAAGAGAGAAGAGGGTTCATCCGGCATGTTTGCATCGAACCACACGAAATTTGTGTATAACACGTGGAATTTATTGATATATTCCTATCTCCGCTGAGCGCTCGCTCCGAACGCTGTGCTGCTGCCATGGGGGCGTTCGTTAGCGTGGGTATTCGCGCTATCGCGGGACAGCCAGCGGTATACGTCCAGGTCGCGATGGCCTGAGTCTGATGAGCGACGAGGTTCGGCTCTGGGCATTCCCTACAGCAGACTCGAATTGACTGCCCTGCTCGGGTCCGCCCAGTTCTACCTGGTTGACTCCTTTTCATGAACGAATTCGAAATCGTTCATCCTTTCTATCCTATGGAAAAGTCTTGACGTGTCCGAGACGACTGTGGCAGCACCGATTTCCGACTGCGTTGCGCGCCGTTTGGGTAGATGGGCGCGACGGGCGGCAGCGTTCGGGCTGTCGTGACCCATGTGGATCTGCGTATGGGACCATTTTTGTGATCGTGGCACGCGCTTTGAAGGGGAAAGACATGAAAGAATTGCAGTGGGGTTCGCTGTTCGTGATGCTCGGCTGCGTGGTTGGCTGCTCCAAGTCGCCCGATTCCGTGTGCGAGCATTATATGGGCCTCCGCAAGGAGGCGAAGCTCACCACCGATGCGACGGCGGCCGACGCCTGCAAGAGCAACTTGTCGGCACTCAAGGAGCGATCGCTCCATGCCTGGAAGTGCTCGTCGCAGTGTATCTTGGGTGCCACCGACTTCAAAACGGCGGACAAATGCCCCGTGAGCTGCGAGACCCAGTACGGCAACAACGGCGAGTCCTTCGAGGGTGCTGAGGATACCGCTGTACGGGAGCGCTGGGACAACGGCATCTGCGGCGATACTGGTAAGGCGGGCGAACTCAAGAGGCTCGAGGACCACCTCAGCGAGCGTGCCGCGGAGAAAGCGCGGGTGCTCGAGGCTTGCGTCGCGGAATGCAAACCGAAGCACGAGGTCGGTACGAAGGAGTACACGTCGTGCCTCAACAGATGCCAGATCAAGAAGCTCATGGATGCCGCCAAGTAGGGCGCGCTCGACGAGCAGGACTCATACATAAAACGGTCACGCTCACGGCCGACGCATAACCCTCATTTTTCCCGGGCCTTTCCTTCACGGTCACGGCCCACGAGAAACGCTCACGGTAATCCCATTTTGATCACCGCAGTGCGCCAGTCCAAAGTTTGGTAGCTCCGGGCAACTGTTGGTGGTGCTCCAAGGAGGGCCAAGGACCAAGTCAACGTCAAGGCTCGGTGGATTCTCGATTATATCCCTTTCCAATTCGGGAAAATGAGGGGATCTGTCAGGCATATCCTGGCTGGGCTAACCATCACGCTCCTCGCATAGGATGAATGCTTCGCTGAGCTTCTGGAGGAGGCTTGGTAGCCCACGAGCATCACTACGCAGCGTTCAACTAACTGTATTTATTGATATTTTTATAAGGCTTGATCGAAATGGGCTCAAGGATCAAGTCAAAGTCCAGGGGATTCCCTGCTCGTATCCCTTTGCCATTCAGGGAAAAATGAAGGGATCTGTCAGACCCTCGGCGCCTTTTCGTCCTGACGGTTCTCTGCCCTTTGCCGCTTTGGGGGTTCTT
>Ga0208694_1004403_pt1 | contig 12761 bp, 8 predicted proteins | sample AD_UKC078_MetaG_FD_184442 | JGI IMG/M metagenome (GOLD analysis project Ga0208694, IMG submission 184442) | Active sludge microbial communities of municipal wastewater-treating anaerobic digesters from USA - AD_UKC078_MetaG (SPAdes) (version 2) | ecosystem: Engineered > Bioreactor > Anaerobic >...
CTACAAACAACTCATGGACGATCTGCTTAAGTACACTCCAAAGCTCATTATAGACACAACAAATAGCCATGACTTTACCTATTGGCTGCCATTCGACATGAAAAATTTTCGTGAGTACCAAACGCTGGTTACTACACATTACCACCATGTCAAAGATATAAGGGGGATGGCAATATACGAACGTAATTAGATCAAGTATTTTGAACAGCAAAAACAACAGGGCTGTCAGAACTTATTTTATAAATGTTTTAAGCCTTAATTTTAGAAGGTCTACAAACATTTTTATAGGTCCGTTTATCAAGTTGACCCTGCTATCATCGTCGTTATTCCACTTAACCCCCACCTCGATTACATTGAGTCCCAACTTACGAGCTTGATAAAGCATTTCTATGTCAAAAATAAAACCATCGGCATCACACCTCGGCAAAAGCATTTTTAAACACGTAGATGAAAACATCTTAAACCCACATTGGGTATCTGAATAAGGCAAAAAGAACAATATACGAACCAGAGCACGAAAAACGATTCCAGTAATTCTTCTCCATAAATTCTGTTTAATTGGAAGACAAGAACCAGATACAGTACGAGAACCTATAATTATGTCGTAATCATGATTTAAAATTAGGTGAAGAAATCTTTCTAAATAAGCCAAATCCGTAGAACCATCAGCGTCCATAAAAATAACATACTCACCTTTAGCAGCTCCCAGCCCCATCCTCACAGCATAACCCTTACCACGATTCGGTTTATAGCTGATAAGCTTGAAATTTGAATTTTGTAATGAACAAGCAACTTCAGAAGTACTATCCCCACTGCCATCATCTACGATAATAATTTCATAAGGTATGCCAAGACTCTCTAAACTAAAATTTAGTTTTTTTAAAGTAACAATAATACGTTCAGCCTCATTATAAGCTGGAATAACTACAGATAAGGTCTTTATAGATAGCTCAGACATAAGATTTCTCATAAAAAACAGTTTCAACACATTTTCTCTAACATCAATCTATTTCCTTCTAGCCGGGCAGTCGCAGGAGAGCTTGCCCTTTCCTTTGGGCTTTTCTTCAGCGGCGGGCGCATAGGCTTCGGGGGGCTGGGCCGCAAACGCTGGGGCTTCTACGACAGCTGGTGCAGGACTGAAAGCCTTGTCCCAACTCCAGTCGCCGCCAGACCACACTGCAACAGGCTCCCTCTTCGCACCGGAGTTCACGTTGAATCTCATCTGAGTGTTCGGGTTAAAATTCTTTGCGATCGAGGGGGCGTAAATAGGCAACCTCCCCTTTAACAACGCTATGAAGGTTTTTACGTTTCTGTCCAAAAATGAGTTAAGCTTTTCCTTATCCTGAAGAAGCTTTTTGGAAAGCACGGTCGTCTCGACATCTATAAGACCAGATTCTGTAAGCCTCGGTGCAAATTTTATATTCTCGGAACTCAGATGCAGGCTCACCGCATCGACCTGCGTGAGAAGCGTAGCCTCCTCCGTCAGCACGATCCCCTTGTTGAGGTCAGTTTTGGAAATTCCTGCGTCCAGAGTCGCCGACGATGCGAAGAACGCGACCGCAATCACAATAATAAGATATTTCATAAAACCCTTTCTGTCCCCGAGAGGCTTTAAACAACGCTAGGGGACATATTGTCAAGTAGCATGAGGTTAAGGTTAAGCAGAAATGGTTTCCTTAGCCTCAACCTCAGCCTTAACCTGTTTTTGCCAGTCACCAGTCACGGCACTTTCTCTTCCGGGGACACGTACCCGCTTCGCGTGAACATGTCCCCGCAGCGAGTTACCAGTCACGGCTTTTAGATCATCTAGGAATTGGCTTGAGCTTGACGATTACGGGATTGAACTCATTAACGGAGAGGGAAAGGTTCAGGTCGGTCGGAAGGTACCCGGGCATTTCCACCCTGATCTTGTAGTTACCAAGAGGCAGCTCATGAAGTATGACAGGAGTGACCTGCGCAACGGGTTTGCCATTTACCGTGACAGAAGCTCCCGGAGGTTCGGAGTAAACGTAGATGACCGATCTAAACGGGGATACCTTCTGGAAGATATCATTTGCTTCCCTCTTTATCCCCTCATCGTCGACCTTAAGCATAACCTCCACAAGAAAGGGGAGCGCCGCATCTAATTTGTCCATCGCCGCATACCCGCTGACAAGCCCGAGCATCGCACGATGTCTCTGATCGGGATGTTCGCGCGCCTGCTCGAAATACCCCATCGCGCGCTGGATGTCATTGAGGTTCGCGTAACACAAACCCAGCATGTAATGAGCCTGAGCCACTTCGCTGGGTGCGGCGTTTTTATTGAGAGCCTCAGCCAGTTCGTTGATAGCATCCTGCCACATCTGGCGGTCCATCGCCAGCTTGGCATTGTTGAGATGCGCCCCCGCGAGCGAGGTCTGAAGTTTTATGTTGGCGACGTAAGGAGTATTGATATCCACTTTAAGGCTTTCGGAATGTTCGAAGAAACCTTCTTTCCTGACCGAAAGTCTGTGTTCCCCTATCGGGAAAACACCTTCAAACGGAGTTTTGCCGACCTTTTTCCCGTCTATATAGACCTCCGCATTCTCAGGTTCGGAGCGAACCCTTGCCGGGAATACCGCGAGATCCGCATCCTTCACGCCGAGGACGAAGGTCGGACTCTCTTCGCCGATCGTAAAATCGCGTCTGAATATTATATCGGTGACGAAGGTCTGGGAGCTCTGCCCAAGCTGCCGCTCGCGGCGGAGCTCCATGAAATATTTTCCGTACGGAACATAGATCGGCTTCTCTAGGACCACTTCTGTGATTTTCGCGGAGCGATCTTGAAATTTGTCATATGAAAATTTCCCCTCGAGGTAAAACTCCACATCCCTCGGGAGGTCGTTGATCTTGAGCATCCCGATCGGACCTCTGAAGAGTATCGGGATTACCGACTGCCCTTTCTCGGTCACAAATTCCATCTTCTGCGTAAAGTTTTCGCCTATCTCCGACATTTCGAAGAGGGCCTCTATTTCATGGGTGCTGTCCTGCTCCAGCTCTATGTTGATACGAAGAGGGGTCTTCCCAAGCGGCTGACCTCGAAAGGTAACGTTCGCCGGCATCGGACTGGATGCTATATCAAGAAAGACAGGGACTTTGGCAACTTCCGGAGCTGCGGGTGGAATCGCCGATTCGGGTTGAAGAGATCTCTCAGGGGAAATATTCCCCGCACCTCCCCCGACCGGTGGCGGCAGATCCGCACCAGGAGGAGGAGGAGGAGGAGTCTGCAACAAATCGGCAGGCTGAACAGCTGAGGGCTGCGATTTGGCAGGGACAGCGCTCCGCTTAAGAATCGTGCGGTATCCAAAATATCCGATTACAACCAGGAGGCTCAGGATAAGGCTGGCATACATAGCCCATTTCCTCCTGCGCAGCTTTGCGCTGACTTTGCGGGCTGCCAGCTCCTGTTCTTTGTATTCATCGAAGTCACCGGGAAGCCCCTGATCTTCACCAGCGGAGACCGAATCCCTAGGAATAGCGTCCGAAAGGTCATCCATCCGCGCGGTCTGCCCGTCTGGAGGGGCCGATACAAAAACCGTCCTTTCGGCCATCGCATCCCGTGGAAGCTCCATTTCATCTTCCTGCGAAATGGGCTGGGTAACCAGCCGCATAAGATAGATGCCCGTCTTTATCACATCCTTATGGCCTATTATGACCGCCTCTGCAGCCGACCTCCCATTCACGCTGGTGCCATTCTTGCTGCCGAGATCCTTAACCTGCCAGCCGGAAGTTCCCTTTGAAATTTCGGCATGCTGCCTTGAAACGCTTTGATCCTCCAGACGAACCGCGCTTCCGGGAGCACGTCCTATGATGTTCTCACCCGGACCAAGCGGGAAATGGGCCCCTGCCCTAGGTCCGTCTATTATAACGAGGTACGGAGGGGAATAGTGCGGGCGCGATGGAGTAAGCTCATCCGGATCGTCGGCCGATTTTATGATGGTCTTGTCGTTTGGGCTTGGCACATTCCCTCTTTCAAGCATTTCCGAAGCCAGACCGCGCTCTTTGATTTCTGTCTTTTTCGAGGACATAAGATATTTTGTGATTATCACAAAGGAGCTAAAGCGTAAAGCGTCTAAACGTACATATATCTTGATTTTAACAGGGAAAATCAGGATATTGGGTCCATGTTTCGCGGCATCACAAGGGTACTGCTCATCCTCTCCATTGCACTGCTGATCTCAAATGGCGCCAATGCCCAGGGGAGGTCCTGCATCAACTGGCAAAGGCTGATGTCCGACCTCGAAATCTCCCAGATGCCACAAGGGCGCGCGGTGCAAATTCTGGAGTTTCAGAATTTTACAAAAAAGGACGGGGATGAATGGATGACGCATGGTATCCCTCTCTATCTCTCGGACCTCATATCGGCCTCGGGATCGGTTCGCCCATATTCGGGACCAACTGCCTCTTCCCCACTTAGCACCCCGAACTTCCTGACGATCTCCGGGCTCTTTCAGAATCTAGATGGCAAACTCAGGATATTCATTCGCGTAACCGAGGGGAACGCGGGGATATTCGTCCAGCAGTTTGAGGCTACATTCCCCTATCCGGACAACAAGGAATTCTTCACCAAGCAGGCCTCCATAGTCGAGGAGATTCTAAAAAAGATAGGGGCCTCTCCCGATGGGGCGAAGTTTTCAGCCGTGCGAGATGCGACGTGTTCGACCAGAGCTTACGAAAGCTACTCGAAGGGGATGCGGGCGCTTCACTCGTATTCATCCGGGAACTTCGCAGCAGCCAAACTCTGGTTTGAAGATACCAAGAGGATAGATTACAGATCCCCTCTGGGATACCAAGGGCTAGTCAAACTGTATTCATTTGAGGGGTTCTATCAGAGGCAGAACGGCAAAAATGGCGCTACGCTATTTCAAAACGCCGGCAATGAACTGACCGCTATGCAGAGGCTCGCAAAACCAGCGCCGCTTCTCATGACATTCAAGAAGCCCAAGGTGCTTAAGAAGGAAAAACCTAGCGAACCAAAAATTGGTGATCCGCTGATGCAGAACGAGATAGCGTTTCAGGAGGGAATGGCTTTTGTGCAGAGCGGCGACTGGGCGACTGCCAGAGAAGCATTTAGACGTGCAGTCGCTATAGTTCCAGACGATGCGATGTCATGGTATTACATCTCGATAAGCTCGTCCAACCTCGGCGACAACCGTGCATCAGCAGATGCCTATCAGAGGGCTGCGGCCATAAACCCATGTCTCACAAAATGATCGCACAATTTGGAGAGCGGATGATGAAAAAGATATTTCTATTGATGATAACCTCCTTCCTGTTTTTCGCACCCGCAAATTCCGGGGCAAAAAAGAAGATAACGATGCCCACCGCACGAGCGGCATATCACAACAACCAAGGGATATCATTCTTGAACGCTGGTAACACGGACAGGGCCGAGATTGAATTCAAAACCGCCATTGAGCTCTCTCGTGAGTACGTCGAGGCATACAACAATCTCGGAATCATATATAAAATGAAGGGCGATCTCGCCCGATCCGAGGCGCAGTTTAAAAAAGCCATAGAGCTCGATAAAAACTACGCTGCCGCATACAGTCACCTGGGGGCAGTATATCTTGCGCAGGGGCGGGTGGACGATGCGATCGCAATCATCAAGAAGGGGTTGAAAAAGGATGGTACGCTTGCGGATGGACATTACCAACTCGGGCTCGCTTACGTTGAAAAAACGAAGACGAGCAAAGACAAGGATTACATCCAGCTGGCTGAGGACTCCCTCAAGAAGGCGACTGAGCTAAATCCCAGCCTCACCCACGTCCACAATCTGCTCGCACAGATATACGAGAAGAGCGGCGACTACGAAAAGGCTCAGATACGCAGGCGCCTCGGGCTCGCCGATCAACCGACGTCGGTCGATGGGTGGTTACAGCTGGGCAGGCTGTACCTAAAGAAAAACGAGCCATACCAGGCCCAGAACTGCTTCTTGAAGGCGCTCGAACTGGATCCTTCATCGCCGGATGCGCACATGGAACTCGGACATTTTTATGCCTTCGAGGGGAAACACCTCGAGGCGGCAAATGAGTTCAAAAGCGTGACGACGCTACGCCCCACCGATGAAAAAGCATGGTTTTCGCTAGGCACCGTCTATATGTCGTCGGGGAAAAACTCAGATGCCGTTGCCGCGCTCAGAAAGGCAAAGGAAATAAACCCAAACTACTCCGACGCTTCTTTCAATTTGGGCTTGACTTTGTACAGGATGGGCAAAACACTCGAGGCCGAGCGCGAATGGGAATACACTATCAACATCGACCCGAAACATCCGAGGGCGCTCTACAACCTAGCCAACATCTACGAACTGAAAGGCGAAAAGGGGAAAGCAGCCTCGATGTACAAAAGTTTCATAGATGCCGCCGGGGGAAATTTCCCGGCTGAAGTTGAAATTGCCAAAAAGAAAATCCGGGGTGGCTGAAGATGCCTACACTGATAATCAATGAATCTGGCTCAAACAAAAGTTCCACGCACAGGTGCACCGAGGAACAGATCACCCTCGGCAGGTTGAAAAATAACACCATCCAACTCCCGGCGGTTGGCGTTTCAAGGCAGCACGCAAAAATTCTCTACGAGGGTGAGAATTTTTTCATAGTAGACCTCGACAGCGGCAACGGAACCTTTTTAAATGGCGCTAGGCTCTCTCCCAACGAGAGGAATCTGCTACAACCCGGCGACAACATCACCATAGACAACTACCAGATAAAATTCCATGCGGGTGACGCCCCCTTCGAACATGAGTTCTACGACGAAGTCACCGAAAGCGACATCCTCGAAGTGAAACTTCTGAAGAAGGTTTTAAACGCGATCGACCGCGAAACGGTTCCAAACATAGAGGTTTTAAACGGGGCCTCCGAGGGTAAAAAATTCGTCCTGGCCGACGAGATCAGCGAGATAGTGATAGGCAGAGATCCCGAATGCGACTTCCCCATCAACGAACACGTCATCTCCAGAAAACACGTAAAGATAATGCGGCGCTGGGGGGGAATCGCGATAAGGGATCTCGAAAGCAAGAACGGAACCTTCCTGAACAACAGGCGAATCGTGGAGGAGTATCTTCATGATGGCGACAGGATAGCCCTCGGAACGATAGTCCTCATGTTCAGAAATCCGCAGGAGATCAACCTGGCTAACATCGAGGATATAAAACCTAAGAACGTCCCGGCGCGTGTCGCCCTCGATGAAATACCAGGCGCAGAAGAGGGATCTGAAGAACCGCAGGAAGAAAACGCCTACGATCAAGAGAATGAAGAAGGTGATGAGGGTGACGATATTCAGACCGATGAAGGCGGATCGGCCGTAGAAAGATGGGAAGAGCTCGAACGCGAGGCCCTTGGGCAGTCTTACCCGGAATTGCCGAAAGGCGCCACGGGGATCAAGTCTCTAACCCCGATAGAAATTGGGATGATCGGTCTTGGCGCGCTGGTGCTCATATTCGCCATAATAACCATCGTAAATCTGATAAATTCATAACAAAAGACAGGCCCACACCAAGCCCCAATTCCAAAAACGTTAGCCTGAAGATTTTACACGGCCGCTTGGATGCGTTCGAAGATTCCCTCCGGCAGAGCAACCCGCGCAATCGGCTGAATCCTCAAATTCTCGGAAAGTTCCTGATAGGAAAGAACTGAAAGCTGTGGAAATTCGAGTTCGACTATCTTCCTGAAATAGCGCCTTATCTCAGCGGTTGTAAGAATCACAGGAGGTCTCGCGCCGGGCGGAAACGGATGGCTGGCGATTTCCTTGCCTACCGCCTCGACTATTTCCTGCGTTATCTCCGGTTCCAGGGCTAGGTAGTTTCCCTTGTCCGTCCGTCTGATAGCGTTTTTCACCAAGTCTTCTATATCCGGATCCAGAAGATAGACTGGAAGGGTATTTGAATTTCCGGCGAACTTGTGAGTGATGTAGCGCTTGAGCCCGGCCCTCACATGCTCGGTCAGTATAAGCGTATCTCGCTCTATTTCACCCCACTGCGCGAGCGTCATGAATATGCTCTTCAGGTCCCTGATGGCGACATCCTCCTGCACCAGCCTTTGAAAAATTTCGGAAAGCTGAAGCAGCGTGACGACCTTGGGTATGAGCTCCTTGATAAGCGCCGGGTGGCTCTTTTCAAGCTCCGTGAGCATCACCTGAACTTCCTGCACGCCAAGGAACTCGTGGGCATATTTTCTAAGTATGTACGAAAGGTGCAGGATGAGATACTCCGCTGTATCCCACATTCTGAAACCCGCCTGGGTCGCCACATCCCTGTATTCCTGTTTGATCCAGGTGACGACGGAGCCGTCTATGGGATGAATCGTTTCAGTCCCGGTTATATTGAAAAGTTGCAGCTGCTCCAGAGGTTCTCCGACGAGGATATGCCCCTGCATAATGCTCCCCTGAGCTACCGGCACTTCGTTGATGTTTATCACATAGGCGTCCGGCTCCATATCCACCGTCTGCCCCCTAACCTGTATGCCCGGAAAATTGACTCCGAGCTCGTAGTAAAGCCCGTGTCTAAGCAGTGGAATGAGTTCGTTTATAAAACGGCCACCATCCTGAGAATCGTCGACAAATGGTATGATGGAGCTGCCGACCTCGAGAGAGATCGGGCTTGGCATTATAAACGGGAGCACATCGCCGTGCTTCCTGACGGCTTTTTTGACGGCTTCCTGTTTTGGAGTGTCGGCGATTTCCTGGACGATCTTCGCCTTCGACTTGATCAGAAAAAGAGCTATGGCGCCGACAACGATCGCAAGTATTATAAACGGCACCTTGGGCAAGCCAGGCACTATCGCCATTATACCGAGTATCACAGAGGCTATGATCAGAGCCTTCGGATAGGCCGTCACCTGTGTAACTATGTCGCGTCCGAGGTTTGAACCTTCGCTTTCCGATGCAACTCGAGTGACGACGATACCCGCTGAAACGGATATTATGAGACCAGGTATCTGCTGAACGAGCCCGTCACCTATCGTAAGGAGGGAATATACTTTAGCGGACTCAAAGATCGGCATTCCGCGAACGGTCGAACCTAGTATGAGACCTCCTATTATGTTGATGAGCGTTATGATTATGCCCGCGATGGCGTCGCCCTTGACGAACTTCATGGCTCCATCCATAGCTCCGTACATCTGGCTTTCCCTGTGCAGAACCTTTCTGCGCTCGATGGCCTGCTCCATGTTGATTATGCCAGCCCTCAAATCAGCATCGATCGACATCTGCTTTCCAGGCATAGCATCGAGGGTGAATCTAGCTCCGACCTCGGAAACTCTTTCGGCACCCTTAGCAATGACGATGAAGTTGACCAAGGTAACGATGATAAAGAGGATTCCACCGACGATATAGTTCCCCTGCACGACGAAGGTTCCAAATGCGCGAACAACCTCACCTGCATCGGCAGTGGCGAGAATCAACCTCGTTGTCGATATATTCAGCGACAACCTGAAAAGGGTAGCTATCAGCAGTATGGTGGGGAAAGATGCTATGCGCAGGGCATCGGTGATATATAGGGAAACCAGCAGTATCACAACAGCTAGCGTTATCTGCATGGTGAGCAGAATATCTATCAGCCATGTCGGCAGCGGAATGATGATCATCCCGATGACCAACACCACGAGGATGGCCAATACGACATCGCTGTATTTTGCAATCAGTTGATTGAGATCCCCGAACTGAAACAATGAAGAAATACCACCGCCGCCTGACGGCTGCATCTGGGGAGGTTGTGATGGGGGCCTCATAGACATTGTTTTTGGATACTAGCATGAATAGATATCATGCTCCACAGCATTTTTTGTATTTCTTACCGCTTCCGCACGGGCACGGATCGTTGCGCCCGACCTTGGGGAAATCCCTTTTCACGGTTTTTTGCACCCTGCCGAAGCCTCCCTTGGACTCATCCGGAGCTGCAGCGTTGGCATCGAAGGCGCTCCTCTCGACGCGATGCGCATGAACCTGCCTTCTGAGACGGTTCTGTTCTGCGGCCTTGTCTACGCTCTCTTCGGTGGTGACCTGAACGCGAAAGAGTTTCTGGATACTGTCGGAGACAAAACGGTTCATCATGTTGCGGAAAAGCAAAAAGCCCTCTTTTTTGTACTCCAAAAGGGGATCCTTCTGTCCATATCCCCTAAGGCCGATTCCCTCTTTCAAATGGTCCATGGAAAGGAGGTTATCCTTCCACAACCCGTCGAGAGTCTGCAGGAGTATTATCGATTCTATGCGGCGCATCAGCTCAGGGCCGTTTTTCGACTCCCTCTCTTCGTAATATGCAGCGACTGCATCAAAAATATGTCTTCCCAGCCCCTCCTGGTTTCTTTTGTCCGCCGGGACATCGGCAAAATTAAACTGCATATTGAAAGATTCGCGAATGCGCTCCTCCAAAAAAGATGGATCGAAATTTTCATCCACCCCTTCAGGGACGCACTCCTCGACGATTTCGGTCACCATCTGGTCGATCATGTCCATGACCATGTCTTTATTGCTTGCACCGGTGAGAATTTCCCTGCGCCTTCCATAGACGGTGGATCTTTGCTGATTCATCACATCATCGAACTCGAGCAGATTTTTTCTTATCTGAAAGTTGTGGCCCTCAACTTTGCGCTGCGCATTGGCTATGGCGCGCGAAAGCCATGGATGCTGAATTTCTTCGTCTTCTTCCATCCCTATCCGATCCATCATTGAGGATATTCTGTCACCGCCGAAAATGCGCAGCAGGTCGTCCTCCAAAGAAAGGAAGAAACAGGATTCTCCTGGATCTCCCTGACGTCCGGAGCGCCCTCTCAGCTGGTTGTCGATGCGTCTGCTCTCGTGACGTTCGGTACCCAGGATAAAAAGTCCGCCGGAGGAGAGAACCTCCTTTTTCTCTGCAGCGCAGATCGCTTTGCATTCCGTTAAAACTTTTGAGTAGTCATCCTGAGAGGCATCGCTTCCAACGCGCCCCTTTGCCATGAACTCTGGGTTTCCTCCCAGAAGGATATCGGTGCCCCTTCCCGCCATGTTAGTGGATATCGTGACGGCGCCCTTCCTCCCGGCCTGGGCGATGATCTCCGCCTCCCTATCGTGCTTTTTTGCATTTAGAACATGGTGCGCTATCCCGCACCTTCCAAGCATCTTCGCAAGGCGTTCCGACTTTTCTATCGAGATGGTGCCGACAAGGACGGGCTGCCCTTTTTCATTGAGCTCGCGTATCTTTTCTATCGTCGCCTTGAACTTCGCTTCCTCAGTTTTATAGATGGCATCAGGATGATCCTTGCGAACCATGGGCATGTGCGTCGGTATCACCATGACATCCAGGTTATAGATTTTTGCAAACTCCTCGGCCTCGGTGTCAGCCGTGCCGGTCATGCCGGAGAGCTTTTTGTACATCCTGAAAAAATTCTGGAAAGTGATAGTAGCGAGGGTCTGATTTTCATTCTCTATCCTTACGCCCTCTTTTGCCTCGACGGCCTGATGAAGCCCATCGCTCCAGCGCCTTCCGGGCATAAGGCGACCCGTAAACTCGTCAACTATGACCACCTGCCCGTCGTTGACTATGTAATCCACATCCCGCTGATAAAGCGAGTGAGCCCTGAGCGCCTGATTAACATGATGGAGGATGTTTATATTCTGCGGATCATATAGGTTGGAAACGTTCAAACGCGATTCAACCTCGGCCACACCATCTTCAGTGAGAACAGCGGATCTCGATTTCTCATCCACGGTAAAGTGTGTATCCCTTTTCAAATACGGAGTGATACCGTTGATCACGTAATAGAGCTGTGTGGACTGCTCCGCCTGTCCTGATATGATGAGCGGCGTTCTGGCCTCGTCTATCAGTACCGAATCAACTTCGTCCACGATGCAAAAATTCAAAGGACGCTGCACGAAGCTGGCGCTGTCGAACTTCATGTTATCGCGGAGATAGTCGAAACCGAACTCGTTGTTGGTTCCGTACGTTATGTCGCATCCGTAAGCAGATTGACGCTCCGAATCGTCAAGGCCGTGAAGTATCACTCCGACTGAAAGGCCGAGAAATTTGTAGAGCCTCCCCATCCATTCCGAATCGCGCCTGGCGAGATAATCGTTTACAGTAACGACGTGCGCGCCTTTTCCTGAAAGGGCATTGAGATAAACCGGAAGTGTGGCAACGAGCGTCTTTCCTTCGCCAGTTTTCATCTCGGCGATGCAGCCTCTATTCAAAACTATTCCGCCTATGAGCTGAACATCGAAATGCCTCATCTCAAGAACGCGAGAACCGGCCTCCCTGACTACGGCGAAGGCCTCGGGAAGGATAGAGTCGAGCTCCTCGCCATTTGCTACCCGCGCTTTAAACTCGGCAGTTTTGGCCTTGAGCTCGTCGTCCGAAAGCGCTTTGACCCCCGCTTCGAGCGAATTTATATGCGCAACGATCGGAGCTATCCTTTTCAGCTCACGATCGTTCTTTGTGCCGAATATCTTTTTTACTATGTAGGAAATCATTTAGAAAACCGTACCATGAACAACTGGGGATTACAGGTCGTTCATTATGTAGAGCATCGGATTGACCGGAACACCGTTCACCTGCACTTCATAATGAAGATGCGGGCCAGTGCTCCTTCCGGTATTGCCTACAGACGCGATAACCATCCCGCGCCTGACAGAGCTGCCCTCGTTCACAAAAACCGACTGACAATGAGCGTACACGGTTACTATCCCATAGCCATGGTCGATCATGACCACGTTTCCGTATCCCTTGCGATATCCGGTATAGGTCACTATCCCGGCGCCCGGAGCCATTATCGGGG
>Ga0208694_1004420_pt1 | contig 12729 bp, 10 predicted proteins | sample AD_UKC078_MetaG_FD_184442 | JGI IMG/M metagenome (GOLD analysis project Ga0208694, IMG submission 184442) | Active sludge microbial communities of municipal wastewater-treating anaerobic digesters from USA - AD_UKC078_MetaG (SPAdes) (version 2) | ecosystem: Engineered > Bioreactor > Anaerobic >...
GGTTGGTTTAGTCGTATTCCTTGTTTAATAACAAACCTCTAAAATAAACAAGGAATTTCTATTTTATTCTTCCAACAAAAAATTAGAAAAGCATTTTTTGTTTCGTGTCACTTAGTTGGTAGTCAGTCATTTTTTTACCGCTTCTTATTGATTAATTACTGTTGGATTATTTTGTTATTGTAAAATTACAGAAGTGATTTCAAACTCAGGTACAGTTTTTCTGTACATTTTCATCAAAATGAAATAAAGTTTTTTACACAAATGCTTTCGATAATCTTACTGTCTTTTTTCCCGTCGCTTTTGGCAACTTTAAAAATACTAATACCACCAAGCAACAACTCGCCACCTTTAAGTACTTTATCAAGATCAGATTGGGCGAAGGAATATTGGACAAATGATAATAAAATAATTAATAATTTTATTTTTTTCATACGTTGGAAGACATAATTAATTAATATAAATTGTAAATTTGCAAAAACAATAAAGACTATAGCAAAATTAATTTTTCCATAAAGATTTATATATTCTTTAAATTAATTTCATCCACTTTTCATTTTATTATAAACACCATAACTTATTAAAAATATTAATTGGTGTCTAGATATGATACTATAAAGAGAATGAAATTACTCTTGCCTATTTAACAATTATTTTTGCTCATATCTTTTAATGAATTCTTTTTTCATTCTTTCATAAACATTATAAATAGCATCGTCTTTTAGTAGTTCAATTAAGCAATATTTGTATGAATCCTTGCCTTCAAGAATAATGTCTCCTTTAAATTCTGTAGTAGGGCAATTTGTTGCAGTTTCAATTGACATTCTATTTTGAGGGCATCCACTACCAACATTTACATTCTGATTAGCCATTAAAACTTTACCATCCTCAGTATTAAAATAAACTCTAACATTAACAGTCCAACAACCTGAGCCAATTGATTCAACAAAATCTGACTCAACTGTAATATAAAAGCTAAACATTCTTGAACTTGTTTCAAACGGTTCAGATTTAAAAGAATTGTTTTCCACAAAAATTTTTGGTTCCCCAATAGATTCAGGTTTCATACTGTTTTGACTAAAACACACATTGCTAAACACTAACAAAGTAATAAGACTTAAAATTAATTTTTTCATATATTTGTAAATAAATAAGAATTATTGCTGTCCAACTTTATGTTCTCGAAAACATATAAAAGGTTGGGCAGCTTTTTTTGGTTGGTTTAGTCGTATTCCTTGTTTAATAACAAACCTCTAAAATAAACAAGGAATTTCTATTTTATTCTTCCAACAAAAAATTAGAAAAGCATTTTTTGTTTCGTGTCACTTAGTTGGTGGTCAGCCATTTTTTTACCGCTTCTTATTGATTAATTACTGTTGGTTTATTTTGTTATTGTAAAATTACAGAAGTGATTTCAAACTCAGGTACAGTTTTTCTGTACATTTTCAGAAAAGTGAAAAAAAGTTGTTTTTACATTAAAAACAATATCCTTTGAGTTTTGAAGTTTTTATTGTAATAATTATACTGTAACCCTGAGCACAATCGAAGGATATAAATAACTTCGACTGCACTCAGTCTGACAATTAAAACCTAAATTCTAACGTTTACTAATATAACTAGTCTAGTTTAGATCGTTTTCAAAACAGCCATCAACATTTATGTTTTTTACATAAATAATTATAAAATGAATGACATTATTTTAAGTTATAACAGCAACATTTATTATGTTTCAATCAATAGTGCTAAAACTATCATCTGCAATAGTAAATGAAACGCCAAAGTTTATAACTCTTGTAGTTGTAATTTTAAGGTTACTGCCATTATATTAATAATACCTTAAATCAATCCTTTTTTTCTTGCAGCTTTTAGGATGTCTTCGTCATTGCCTTTATCTATGCCAAGTATTGTTTTAATTACAGCTTTTCTTTTGTCAACCGCACTTTGAGAAAGATGTAATAAATCGGGTAAACTTTTGGTTTTTACGCCTTGATTAAGAAGTGCTAGGATTTGTTGATTGTAAGTGTCAAATTCTAAATTAGACTTTTCATTCCAAGTTTTTTGAAATGATACTATTGTTTGAGTAAAATATGTTTTCTCTTTTACAATGGCATCAAAACCACTAATCAATTCTTTGGCTTGAAAATCACTTTTCACGAAAATACCTTCAGGATGATATTCTTTCGTAATTCTTTGTAAAATAATGGATTCCGAATGAGAAGTAAGGATAATTATTTTGCAAGAAGGATGGTGTTTTTTAATCAATGGAATTAAATCTTCACCCGAAGCAATATTTTTTTCTAAATAAGAAGGTATTGTTAGATCGATTAAAGCAACATCAAATCTTTTTTGTGTAGTAGTAATAATTTCAAAAGCAGCTTGTCCAGTAAAAGCTTCTGCAACTTCCAATTGATAATCTTTGATTCCAAAAACGAGTATAGCTTTATATCCTTCAATAATTGTTGGATGATCATCAATCATTAAAACCTCTACAATCATAAAGTAATTTTTTGTGAAGCTATCAAATATTCACTAAATCTCCAAATAATTACCAGAAGCAATACGATGAATAATCAATTCTACATTCTCTTTATACGATTTTGAGAATGGAAGTTTGATGGTAGAGTTTTTAATGTAGCAAACATTATTGCCTGTATGGATTCGGGCAACTTGACTTACGTTTAAGATATAACTATTATGAATGCGTAAAAACTGTGTTGGTGGTAATACTGATTCAAAAGCTTTTAATGTTTTGAAAGCTGTTACCATTTCACCGTCTTTTAAATGAATATCTACAGAATTATTATCGGCTTCAAAATAAATAATATCTCTTGAATCGATATAACGATAATCGCCATACGATTTGACACATATTATTAACGGATCTTCTTGGGCAACGATAACTTTTTGACCTGGAAGTGTTGTTATAGCCTCATCATCGTTGGTTTCGTCATCTGAAACAGCGTCTTCTATGGTTTTAGCTTCAAGCGGTTTTGTGTTTTCTACAACTTCTTCTCTAGAAATAGGCTCTTCTGGAGTTTCGGTTTCTATAGTTTCCGATTCTTCAATGGTTTCTTTTGTTGAGTTTTCTTCTTGGGTTAAAACTTCGTTTGCAATTTCTGTTTCTTCTTCTGAAGTTGCTATTTCTAAAGCTTCATCGTTGCTTTCTTCAGAAGCTTCATTTTCGATGGAATCTTTGGTTTCCTCTAAAGTTTCTTCTTCCTTTTCTGGAGTGTTTGTCTCTTCGTCTGTAACTTTATCCTCAATAACATCTTCAACTACACTTTCATTTGCACCGTTTGCTTCACTTTCAATAATTCCAGTTTCAAAAACTGCTGCATCAACTATAATTTCAGCAGCATCAATAGGTTCTTCTTTTTTGACTTCTACTTCTTCAACAATTGGTTTTTCAACGGGTTTTTGAATGGGTTCTTGTCGTAAAAAATCGGAAAAAGTTAGTGCTTGTTGCGGTACGGTTTGTTGCTCTACAACAGAATTGGAAACGGTATTTTGTGAAACCAATTTGTCGAATTTAAAAATAGCTTTTCTAAATGCGTTTAATTCTAATGGTTTCATCAAATAATCCGCTACACCATATTCCATTGCTCTAAAAACCAAACTTTGGTCTTTGGAAGTCACAATAATTTTTGGGACAATGGTCAAATAGCGATACAATTCATTGATTAAGTTCAACGAAAGATTGCTTTCTTTTTTTAGAGGATTAATTTCTAAGAAGATTAAACTTGGCTGATGTTCTAAAATTAAATTTAATGCTGCTTCATAATTGGTAGCATAACCCATATAAGCCAAATTTTGAAAACGCATAGCTGTAGCTTGCGTATTCAAGATGCTTTCGTGATTATCATCAACAATTATGTAACTGTGCTTCATTAACGTTTTTCCAAATTATTTTAGAAAACATTAATCGGTTTTGTTGGGTAGATTTTGGGGAAATCTGCTTTGATTTTTTCAAATCAGTCGTAAAGATGCTTTATTGATACAATTCTAGAAAATAAAAACGATGATTAACCCAAATAAACGTTGAAGTTATTTAATAATTTATTAACAATTAAATTTTGGTTATTTTTTGGTTATTATAACAAAAAAACTTCCTTAAAAAAGGAAGTTTTGAATATGTTATTTTTCAAATATTTACATTTTCATCAACCAGTTTCGTATATCGACTTCGCTGGCAATAATGTTTCTCAATTCGCTAATTTTTACTCGGTCTTGTTGCATCGAATCTCTATGACGAATCGTTACCGTTTCATCTTCCAAAGTTTGATGGTCAACAGTAATACAAAATGGTGTTCCTAACGCATCTTGACGGCGGTATCTTCTTCCAACGGCGTCTTTTTCGTCGTAGGTTACATTGAAGTCCCATTTTAAGTCTTCGATGATATTTTTTGCAACTTCTGGTAAGCCGTCTTTTTTCACTAATGGTAAAACGGCTGCTTTTGTTGGTGTTAAAACCGATGGTAAACGCAAAACTGTTCTTGTGCTTCCATCTTCTAAAGTTTCTTCTTGTAAAGCTGTTGCAAAAACTGCCAAAAACATTCTGTCTAAGCCAACTGAAGTTTCTACTACATAAGGAACATAGTTAGAATTGGTTTCGTTGTCAAAGTATTGTAGTTTTTTACCCGAGAATTGTTCGTGTGCTTTTAAATCGAAATCAGTTCTTGAGTGGATTCCTTCTAGTTCTTTGAAACCGAATGGGAAGTTGAATTCGATATCTGCAGCTGCGTTAGCGTAATGTGCTAGTTTTTCGTGGTCGTGGAAACGGTAGTTTTCTTTTCCTAAACCTAATGATAGGTGCCAGTTTAGTCTAGTTTCTTTCCAGTATTCGTACCATTTCATTTCTTCGCCTGGTTTTACAAAGAATTGCATTTCCATTTGTTCGAATTCGCGCATGCGGAAAATGAATTGGCGTGCTACGATTTCGTTACGGAATGCTTTTCCGGTTTGTGCAATTCCGAAAGGAATTTTCATTCTTCCGGTTTTTTGAACGTTTAAGAAATTGACAAATATACCTTGTGCGGTTTCTGGGCGTAAATATAAATCCATTGCCGATTCAGCAGATGCGCCTAGTTTTGTTCCGAACATTAGGTTGAATTGCTTCACGTCTGTCCAATTTCTTGATCCTGAATCTGGGCAAGCAATTTCTAATTCTTCAATTAGTGCTTTTACATCTTCTAGATTTCCGTCGCCTAGTGATTTACCCATGCGTTCTAGAATTTGTCTTTCTTTTGCCAAATATTCTACAACTCTTGGGTTGGTTGTGATGAATTCTTGTTCGTTGAAAGCCTCTCCAAAACGGACTTTTGCTTTTTCGATTTCTTTTTTGGCTTTTAGGTTTAATTTTTCGGCATAATCCTCAATTAAAACGTCGGCTCTATATCTTTTTTTGGAATCTTTGTTGTCGATTAATGGATCGTTGAAAGCATCTACGTGCCCAGATGCTTTCCAAGTGGTTGGGTGCATTAGGATTGCTGCGTCTAGTCCAACGATGTTTTCGTGCATTTGCACCATTGCTTTCCACCAGTATTCGCGGATGTTTTTCTTTAGTTCTACACCGTTTTGTGCATAATCATATACTGCACTTAAACCATCGTATATTTCGCTAGACGGAAAAATAAATCCGTATTCTTTTGCGTGCGAAATTACGTTTTTAAATATATCTTCTTGTTTTGCCATAGTGGTGCAAAAATATAAAAAGCAATAGTAAAAAAAGGAATTATTATTGTTTTTTGATAATGATTTTATAAAAATGGTTTTTGGGTGAAATTAAACTGCTAAAGGCTACAAATGAGTTGCTAAAGGTTACAGATTAGTTTCTAAAGGCTAAAAATGAATTTCTAAAGGCTAAAAATGAATTTCTAAAGGTTACAAATGACCTGCTAAAGGCTATAAATGAATTTCTAAAGGCTACAAATGAGTTTCTAAAGGGTTTTTAAAAAATGTGTTAAAGAAAATTGGCTGCAATTTAATTTTTGAATTGAAAGATTATTTACTTTTACGTAAGAAAATAACGTTTTTTATGTTTAAACACCTTATCAATTTATTTTTCCCAAAGTCTTGTGCGGCATGTGCTTCGTTTTTATTGGCAGAAGAAATTGTGATATGCACAGGTTGCAGACACAAACTTCCGTTGACGAATCATCATTTGATGGAGGAAAATGAAGTGGTAAAAAAGTTTTATGGTAGGATTCCGTTGGAGTTTGGCGGAGCGTTGTTTTATTTTCATAAAAAAGGAATGGTGCAAGAAATGATTCATAAATTGAAATACAAAGGACATGAAGAAATTGGCGAAATGGCTGGAAACTGGTATTCGGGAGAGTTGAAAACGGTTGAACAATTGAAGTCGGCTGATTATATTATTCCGGTTCCGTTGCATAAAAAACGGCTTAGAGAACGTGGTTATAATCAAGTGGCACAATTTGGAAAGACTTTGAGTGCCAATTTGAATATTCCTTATAATGACTCGGTTTTGATTCGAAAAGTGTATGCCAAGACGCAATCTCAAAAGAATTTATTAGGAAGAATTGATATTGCTGACACTACATTTGATGTTGTCTTTGACGAAAGTTTCCATGGTAAACATTTTGTTCTTATTGATGATGTAATTACTACGGGTGCTACTTTAGAATCGTGTAGTCGAGCTTTGTTGAAAATTCCGAATGTGAAGATTAGTATTGTTTGCATGGCGATGACGCATAATTAAGGTTATAAATTGATAGATACTGTTTTGCGAATGTGTTTTTTGATTACATTTGATTTGTATTAACAACTAAATTTTTTTTATGAAAAAGGTTTTTTACTTGTTTTCAATTGTTTTTTTAATGCAAAGTTGTTTTAGTTATAAAGAAATTGAGAATAATTCGAGCCAGTATGAAATTGGGAAAACCTATAGAGTATATCAAGATAAAAAAAAATCAATAATAAACATTAAAAATAAAACGGATAGCACTCTTATTGTTGTCAGTAAATTTGAAGAGCATAAATTTCCAATTAATTCAATTTCTAAAGTTGATAAAAGAAAATTTTCTATTGTAAAAACGCTTCTTTTGCCAGTATCAATTGTTTCTTCAATTATTATATTATTTGCACTTACTTACTAAGATTTTTTTCGTAGTGGATATATTCACAAATTTTTACAAAACATTTCGTTCACACTAAATATAATTGTTATTTTGTGACATGAAAAAACTGGAAAATGAATAGACCTTATTTTAAACTGTTTTTATTGTTAGTTGCGCTTGCTGTTTCGAGTTGTGCCAAACGAGGAACGATAACTGGCGGAGCAAAAGATACTTTGGCTCCAGTATTAAAAGCGAGTTTTCCAAAAAATGGTTCGGTAAATTTTCAAGGAAAAGAAATTAAATTGGTTTTTGATGAATATGTGAAGCTGAAAGGCATCAGCAAACAACTTATTGTTTCGCCGCCAATGAAAACGCCACCAGAGATTTTTCCACAGAATGCATCAAAAACGATTACCATAAAAATTAAAGATACGCTACAACCGAATACTACGTATAGTTTTAATTTTGGTCAAAGTATTGAAGACAATAACGAAGGAAATCCGTATTCGCAGTTTAAATATGTGTTTTCTACGGGAAGTTATATTGATTCGTTGAAATTGAATGTGAAAATCAAAGATGCTTTAGAGAAGAAGTCGGATAATTTTGTAACGGTAATGTTGTATGAAAAGAATGAAAAGTTTAATGATTCGACTATTTACAAGGAAACACCGCGCTATATTACCAATACTTTAGACAGTTTGAAATTGGTAACTATAGAAAATATCAAAGCTGGAAAATATAAATTGATAGCTTTAAAAGATAACGGCAATAATAAATATAATCCAAAATCGGATAAGATTGGTTTTTATTCGGGCGAAATTACCATTCCGAATGATACTATATATGAATTAGAATTGTTTAAAGAATCCTTGCCGTTTAAGGCAATAAAAACCTATCAAGCTTCGGGAAATAGGTTGGTTGTCGCTACAGAAGGAAATGCTAAAAACACAAAAGTTACTATAAAGAACGGAAATGATGTTTTGCCAACAGTTGTAACTCAATTTCCAAAAAAAGATTCGCTACAAGTTTGGTATAAACCGATGAAGGTTGACTCGTTATTAGTTTCGGTAGAAAAAAATTCGTTTAAAAAAGAGTTTTGGACTAAAATTAAAGAGCAAAAGAAAGATTCGTTGAGTTTTACTTCTGATTTTGCAGGCGGAATTCCGCTTAGAGAACGATTTGGATTGACGAGTACAACTCCACTTGTGAAATTTGATAAAACTAAAATTAATATTATCAATAAAGATTCGTTGGCTATTGATTTTACTACGGAATACGATGAGTTTAATCAAAAATTTTATATTGATTTTAAAAAAGAACCTTTAGAAAAATATACGATTTCGGCAATGCCAAATGCATTTACTGATTTTTTTGAAAATGTAAATGATACGTTGAACTATAAGCTGACGACTAAAAACACTACTGATTATGGTAATTTGCGGTTGATTTTAGAGAATGCAAAACGATTTCCAATCATTATAGAATTGACGGATAAAGATGGAAAAGTAAAAGCTACAGCTTATACTGAAAAAGAAACCACTATTGAGTTTATGAATATTGAGCCGTTACTTTATACGGTTAGGATTATCTATGACGACAATAAAAACAAGATTTGGGATGCTGGAAGTTATCTTGAAAATCGTCAAAGTGAAGAAGTGATTTATTTCCCTAAAGAAATTGATGTTCGCGCCAATTGGGATGTTGAGCAACCTATAAATATTGGAATTACGAATTAGTTCTTTGACTGCGCTCAGCATGACAATTTGAATTCATCTTTATCGTCTAGAAAAGCTAATTTGTTTCGAGTTTCGTCTAGTTTTTTCTTGTCCAATTCAACAATAAAAACGCCTTCTGTTTCTTGTGGTTCTATGATATAATTACCCAAAAAATCTATGGCTTGCGAATGACCAATGTATTCGTGGTTATTTCCGTCAACACCAACACGGTTTACGCCAATGGTATAACACATGTTCTCTACTGCACGTGCTTTTAGTAAAATATCCCACGCATTGGTTCTAACTTTAGGCCAATTGGCAACGTAAAGCAGCACATCGTAGTTTTCTACATTTCGAGCAAAAACTGGAAAACGCAAATCGTAACAAACTAGCGGACAAATTTTAAATCCTTTGTATTCTACAATTAATTTTTCTTTTCCCGCAGTATAAATTTTGTCTTCGCCAGCCAAAGTAAACAAATGACGTTTGTCATAATGCTGCATTTTTCCGTCGGGGAAAACAAACACCAATCGGTTGTAGAAATTTCCTTTTTCTTTGATGATCAAACTTCCTGTTATGGCGCAATTTTTGGCTTTTGCCAAATGTTGTAACCACGAAATAGTTTCGCCTTTCATGGTTTCGGCAACCGCTTTTGGATTCATAGTAAAACCTGATGAAAACATTTCGGGAAGCACAATTAAATCGACGTCTTCCATAAATCCCGTGATTTTTTGCGATAAATGACTGCGGTTTTCTAGTGGATTTTCCCAGTCGATTGAAGTTTGTAGTAAGGCTATTTTCATGATTTTATTATTTAACTCTGTCGGAGTTTATACTATTGTAAATTTTATTTAACCGTTATTTCATCAATAAAGATAAACGCATCGCCACCAAATCCTTGATGCCATTCTGGTAATTTTCCATAGTTTTTGGCAATTACATTTACATAGCGTGCTTTGATAGGTTTTTCTAATGTAATACTAAAATCACGTATCGTGTTTTCGGTTTCTTTTGCATCTAAAGTGTTTTCAATAGTTCCAATTTTTGTAAAATTAATGTTATCAGTTGAAACATAATAATCCACTTTGGTTGGCATCAAAATCCAGGAACGTGAATCTTGAAGAAAGTTTGATGATAAATAACTTATTTCTTTTATTTCCTGCAAATCGACTACAGCTTCAAAATCTTGACTTTGATAGCCTTGCCAATCACCTTTTCGCCAGTTGGTAGTTCCAAAAATGCCATCGAGCAAACCATCATTTCCTCCAGCATGATATTGCGGATTGTATTTTGATTTGATGTCTATGGTGTAATTGTTTGGTTTTTTGAAGAAGGTTGCGGAAATGGTGTTGCTAGGTTCCATAAAATCAGGTTGAAGATAAGCTTCTATTTTAGCAGATTCTGAAATCAAAAAAGGTTTTGAATATTCGACAAAAGGTTCTGAGTTATTATCTTTTATTATCCGATAATATGCTTTTAAGTGTTTTTGATCGCGTACAAAATCTAATTTATCATATGAAATTGTCACTTCAAGGTTATTTTTAAAACTTTTACTATTTGCTTCAATTACTGGAACTGGGATAATAGGTTGGTTTTGCTCATAATGTGGCTTTTTTAAATATTCATCTAAACCAAATTGACTTAAATAATTTCCACTTCTTTCGTCATCAATGTAATCAACTTTATCATTTAAATGTACTTTAATTGATTTAAAATTTGGTTTTGTTGTACTCCATTCTAATCTTCCTGGCGTTACCTGATAAATTCCCATCGAACTCAACACATACCAAGCACTCATTTGTCCGCAATCTTCGTTGCCAATTAAACCATCAGGAGCATTTTTGTAGAAATTATCTAAAATGTAATGTACTTTTTCGGTCGTTTTTTCGGGTTTACCCACGTAGTTATACAAATAGGCCATGTGATGACTTGGTTCGTTTCCGTGTGCATATTGACCAATTAAACCCGTAACATCTACTTGCTCGCGACCAGTGGTTTTACTTTCGCTGTTGAACATTTCGTCTAACTTGGCTTCAAATTTTTCACTTCCGCCATAGGCATCAATCATTCCGGGAATATCTTGTGGCACAAAGAAGGAGTATTGCCAACTGTTGCCTTCGGTATAATTGTTGTTTATTTCTCTTGGATCAAACGGTTTGTCCCAACCGCCATTTTTCTTTGGTCGCATAAAACCTATATTCCAGTCGAAAACATTCTTCCATGATTGTGAACGTTTCATGAAGTATTCGTAGTCTTCTTTTTTGTTTAAAATTTGCGCCATTTGAGCAATACACCAATCGTCATACCCATATTCTAAGGTTTTAGAAACGCTTTCGTGTTCGTCGTCTATGGAAATAAAGCCTTGCTTTTTGTAAGCATCCAATCCTAAATGATCTAACATCGCCGAATGCTTTGCAGCTTCAAACGCTTTTTCATAATCAAACCCTTTAATGCCTTTTGCCATTGCATCTGCCATAACCGAAACGGAATGATAACCTATCATACAATCGGTTTCGTTAGACGCCAATTCCCAAACGGGTAATCTTCCGCCTTGTTCGTATTGTTTTAGAAAGGTATTGATAAAATCGGCTGTTCGTTTTTTATCAATCAATGTATATAATGGATGTGCAGCACGAAATGTATCCCAAAGCGAGAACACCGTGTAATAATCAAATCCTTCGCCTTCGTGAACTTTGTTGTCGCGTCCGCGGTATTTTCCGTCGATATCTTGTGCGATATTGGGTTGCACCATCGTATGATATAAAGCCGTGTAGAAAATGGTTAGTTTATCATTATTGCTTTCCGAGATTTCAATTTTTGATAGCTCTTTATACCAAAGTTGTTCGGCTGCTTTTTTAACTTTATTAAAGTCCCAATCTTTAATTTCTGAAGCATTTAATTCGGCACCTTCATAACCTGTTGGTGATAACGTTACTTTAACTTTTAATTTCTCTCCTTTTTCTACTTTTCTTGAAAAACTTAAAGCCAACTCAGTTCCATTAAATCGCCTTCCTTTTTCCCCATTGCATTTAACTTTGTTTATTCCAAATGGTTTTTCAAATTCAATTAAAGCAAAAACATATTGATCTCTTGCCCAAGCTTCGCTTCTACGTTTCACCCAAATTCTTTTTTCATCAATTATTCTAACTTCACCTTCCAATAGTTTATCTCTATGATTTAAATCTAAAATGATGTTGGCTTGTCCAGCTTTATTAAAAGTATATTCGTGAAAACCTACTCGTGTTGAGGTTGTAAGTCGGACATCAATATTGTGTTTGTCTAATTTGACTGAATAGAAACCTGCTGATGCTTTTTCGTTAGCATGAGAAAATATCGAACTGTACTCTTTTGGGTCAAAACTTGGTTCTCCCATGGTTGGCATAAGCATGATATCGCCAAAATCAGAACATCCAGTTCCGTTCAAGTGCGTATGTGAAAATCCATAAATAACATTGTCTGTATAGTGATAACCAGAACAACCATCCCAAGAACCATCAATTCTGGTATCGGGCGAAAGCTGGACCATTCCAAACGGAACTGTTGCTCCTGGATAGGTATGACCATGTCCGCCAGTTCCGATAAATGGGTTGACGTATTGTTGGTAATTTTGACTAAAAGTTACTGCTGATAGAAGTAATAAAATTATGGAAAGCAGGTTTTTCATGAAGTTGTGATTGTCTTTCAAAGATAAAAAAAACGCATCCAAATAATGAATGCGTTTTCGTATAAATCTAAAAAAATTAATTATTTAATACTCGCTTTAAGGTATTCTCTGTTCATACGAGCAATGTTTTCAAGTGAAATACCTTTTGGACATTCTACTTCGCATGCACCAGTATTAGTACAGTTACCAAAACCTTCTTCGTCCATTTGACGCACCATGTTTAAAACACGCTGTGTTGCTTCAACTTTTCCTTGCGGTAACAAAGCATATTGTGACA
>Ga0208694_1004429_pt1 | contig 12718 bp, 12 predicted proteins | sample AD_UKC078_MetaG_FD_184442 | JGI IMG/M metagenome (GOLD analysis project Ga0208694, IMG submission 184442) | Active sludge microbial communities of municipal wastewater-treating anaerobic digesters from USA - AD_UKC078_MetaG (SPAdes) (version 2) | ecosystem: Engineered > Bioreactor > Anaerobic >...
CAATAACTTACATCACCAATCGTCGAACGTGTGTTTCGGTCAAGATTGGTGATGAATTGGTTGAAGTGAGGAACACAGAAGATCCTTCCAGAAAAACCTTAGCTTTGTTCTTTATTTTTTGGTCCTAGAACCTTTTGAAAAGGAGGTGGTTAGTCATGAAGACTGTAGCAGACAATCCTTTTGGCGAGGATCACGCAAGCTTCTTGAAGCGGTTTAAGCTCAAGGTGACACCAACAGACCTTAAACGACTTGATATGGCCTACGATGTGGCAAAATATGGTCATCGCAACCAGTTTCGGGAATCGGGAGAACGATATTTTGAACATGTCCGTGGCACAGCGATTATCCTTGTCGACGAGCTGGGGGTCTACGATGTAGAATTGGTGATGTCAGCCCTGCTTCACGACATGTTGGAAGACAGCTTCCTTCTCAAGGGGGATCGGACCGAGATGATCTTTGGAGCTCGAGTGGCTTACATAACCGCGACCGTCTCAAAACCAGCCAAGGACGACCCACGCTTTAGCACCGCTAAGCAACGGTTACTTTTCTATCATCAACAGATCAAGAATGGTAACTGGGAGGTTAAGTTAGTCAAATTGGCCGACCGCCTCCACAACTTACGGACACTAATGAGTTGTTCCCTCGACAAGCAAAGGCGGAAACTAGCCGAAACCAAGAAGACCTATCTGCCTTTGATCCGTGACATTAGTGGTGAGTATTCCGAAGCAGCTGAAAAACTTGAAACGGCTTTTCGCCAAGCCATTACCCAGCTTCAAGAGGTTGCTTCACAATGAGGAGTCCATGGTTACAGGGTTACAGCTCCAATGTTCGCACCTTGCGGATATTGGAGCTTTTTTATTTGATTTAAAATTTGCTTCATTTTTGGGAGGAAGTGGTGTATTATTATATCACCAACTAATTTATTTTTATGCAAGAAATAAAAGAATCTATAAAGTGGATCAAGGAAGAAGGCCTGTTCCCTAAAGTTCCAGAATTATCTTCTCCACACGCGCCGGAAGTGGTTATTAATTTGAGTTTAAAAAATCAATTGTTTTATTAATCAACTCTTCTTCTTGCTCTGGCGTCTCAGTAGAGTGACGAAGACCTTTCATTTTAGTCACATCAGAACAAAACAAAAGACTAGCTAATTTAAGTGAGTTATCTATCGGCACAATCTCGTCTTTATCGCCGTGAATAATTTTGATTGGAATTTTAATTTTTGACAATAAATCTTTATCAATCAATACTTCCAACATTGAATCAATTCTAGAAAAAGGCAGGCTAATTTTATCATCAAGGTTTCCTTTTTCTTCACTCAAACCAATCGCTGGTGCCCAGAGGACCATCTTGGTAATCTCAGGGTAATTGCGAGTTAGGAGAATGCCCCCACCTAGACTTTTGCCGATAGCAAATATCTTAGTATAGCCTCCAGATTTTAAGAATTTAATGGCCCCATCAATATCTTCTTGAATTTGCTTAATATTTTTTTGTTCTAACTCCTCGACACTATTCCAACTTTGAACACGCAGAAAATCCATGCCTAGTTTCAAACATTCGTCCGATAATTGCTTATACTTGTCAGTAAAGGCTTTGCCGCTAACCCCGGGAATAAAAATAATAGCGGTATTGGATTCTTCAATGCCTTTATCAAGAATAACTTTTGTTTTGCCATTGGCTAATGTTTTTATTTCCATAAGTTAAATATTATCATTACGAACGATTATGGGAAAGGGTGAGGAAGAGGACTTAAGTTTCTTTCTGTTTTTAAACCTAATTTGAGCGGTGTGCTCCAAAGCCTTTTCGCTCCTTCTCTTGGTAATAAATGGGATTTATTTAGGTCAACTAAACCCGGAGCGACAACCCGAAAGACTCTAACCTTTGTCGATTCGATATCCTTAGTGGTTAATTCTTTAAAAAAGACCTCTATCCCTAGCTTCTTTAAGTTTTCTAGAAGTTGGTTAAAAGAATATTTTTCTTTTAAATATTTTACTGTTTCGCTATTAAAAACAAGTTGGTTAAATTTTTCATCTTGGTAATAAAGGAAATGCTCGTAAAGTGCCTTTATTGACTCCTTATTTTTAGGTTTTGCGTCCATAATATTTTTAGAGTAGAGAAAAGTAAAAAGGCATTCTTCTAAGGTTTTATTAATCGCCCTTTCCGAATCAAGTGATGCGCAAGCGCCAATGCCATAATGGATATTTTTTTCTTTACCTTTCCAAACTAAGCCGACGAAAATTGGCAAATTGATGTCACTATAAAGTTTGTAAATTTTAATCTTGTAGCCATCTCTAAGCAGTTTTTTTATTAGAAACTTATTAGGGTCATTTATTGAATTAATTAAGATCTCCGGTGGATTTAGTCTTTGTAGGAAATTAGTCATCAAAGCATCACGCTCAATTAATTCCATTAATCCACTAGTTATTATTCTCTTTTTGTCAGTTCCGGCAGCCATTCCTGTTGAAGTTGTTTCAGCCGATATCTTCCCTTCGTCGAAAGGCAGATAAATAAGACTGGCTGGCCAATACTTAAATTTCCCAGGGGTTAGAAAAGACTCAATTTTATCCCAGTATATTTTTTCCTTTAAGGGATCGGCAAAAGTTTTATTTTTACCATATTGTTCTTTTGAATACAAAGAAAAATCATCAAATCTCATTTCTTTTGGTAGTTCTTTGTGGCTACCGAAAAATAATTCCTCTTTGTTGTAGTAAGACATACAGTATCTCTCTAGTGATTCTCCCATACAGGAATGCAGAGCGAAACGACTATCTTTATTTATCCCTAACCCTCCACTTGATACTTCTCGTGATCTATTAAAAAGGACAGTGGTTTTGGCTGAAAGGGACTGAAACATTGAGTAGCCATAACGCGATAGATCGTTACGACGAAGCAGGGCATTAACTATCCCAATTTTATCACTAAAAATCTTTGAGTATTGTTTTCTGTCGGATGTGGTTAGTTCAGTAATCTCACTCAAACTTTTAATTAACTGTTTATTTGCCATCTTCGTAGGAATGATTGCAACCTGGTACTAAGATAAAATTGTGTTCTATCACTATTTCATTTTTGGCAATTTCTATCATTAAATTTTCTAGACCTCTTCTCTTTAAATAATCTTTTGCTTTGTCGTCTTCAACAAAATCACAATAGTCAATAAATTCTCTAAATTCTGAAGACAAAATTCTTTTCTTAAGACATACGGAACAAAAGGATGATGAAACTTTTGGGCCTATCAGCGAATTTTTACCAACTCTACCAACAAAAATGTCCCCTGAAGCCAGGGCTACTTTCTCTTTTTCTATGAAATCTTTGAGGTTTATTAAGGCCATTACTGTCAATTGAAATAAAAGCCATCCCTTGGTAGAGATGACTCTTATCCTTGAATTACGCTGTGCAGAGTAAGTCGTATTTCTTATCAAATTTCTTGATAAACTTCATTTTATTGAAATTATTAGGAGGCTAATTACTCGATCGACCTTTTTCCTATAGTACACATTTATTTTTATTAGTCAATAAAGCGTAAAGGCCCCGAGAATCAGTTAAGATCCGCAGGGCCTGTATCGAAGGTGTTTTAGGCAAGGAGATTTTGGGCCTCTTCCCTGTAGGTGGGCAGACTTTCTTTCAGTGTCAGAGTTACACCCTGGTTTGGGCGTAGGGCCATAATCCATCGGCCGATCTTGGTATTCATGAAGGACTCTAGTTCTCGGTTTCCCATCTGTCGTTTTCGCCCACCAATGGGATCAATGACCAAGTAGCCGTCTGAGTTGTAGCCCGTCAAGAGAATAGAGTGCAAGATCTCGCCACTGATGACTCCGGCGACCATTACCAAATAGCCGTCTTCGAGGTAGGCCTTAAGGTCTTCGGGGGCCAACCTTGCGCCACATTCGATCCTTGCCAATCGATGGTCCTCGATCTTTTCCAGATAGGACCGATATTCAGCCATCAAGGACTCGAAGAGTCCTCCTGGTAACCAGCGTTGGGAGTTGTCGAACATCTGTGAGGCCGAATGGATTAGGATTGTCTCCAAACCCAACGAAACGGCTTTTACTGCTACCCCCGAGTAGTGTTGACCGATGGTTAGGTTAGACTTGCTGGCCTCAACAACTTCTTCTTCGAATTCTTCGCTCAGCTCTGCGAGGCCAAAATGTGCAGCCACCATCGTTAGGCAGGCCGCGCTACAGGTTAACCCGTGTTGGCTGAACGGTGTCACTTGTCTGTCCATGACGTCCCTCCGGTAGGCGATAAGTTTGTTCAAGGCCGCTTCGATATCAGCGTCTTGGTACTGGTAGATACCACTACCTGCTGGCAAGATCTTGGTTTCTACCAAATACCGGAACACCTCTTTCCTTAGAACAAAACCGGAAATCCCAATGAGTTCTCTGGCGATCTGTTTTTCCTCGTTATTGTCGTAAGCAAGGCTTTGCATCATCGCCCTAATTCTCGGTCTTTCCAACCCAAAGTAAAAGTGCTTGATCCATCGAGTGTCCTCATACTCCAAGTCTTCGATGCTCTTTTCCAAAACAGAGATATCGTATTCGGCCAAGTAAGCAAAACGCCTCATTCGGCCATTGAAGATCTCTTCATCACCGGCGTGGTACTGCCTGATCAGTTGTTGCTTTCTTGCCATGGTGCCATTTCTTTTTCTCACTGAGATGAGGTAGGAAATGTGGTCGATGACATACTGAACAGGATACGGAGTTGCTGGTAGACTAAGAAAGATTCCAAGATCCTCATCGCTCAGGTACTTACATTCCGGTAGACATCCCATCCAGTACGAGACATGCTTCTTTATTGCGGCTGATACCACTAAGGTCGCCTGATCGACAAGTGAACCTAACATGTAGGCATCTCGAAGGATGGCAATCTGTCTTGGTGTCAGACGGAAGACGTTTGGCTCAAGCAACAATGGAAGAGCCGGTTCAAGAAGATTCTCATAGAATTCATTGTGCCAGTTCCACCTAGCGCAGAGTTCCTGAAAAAATTCCTGTGGGGAGATAAGAGAGAGTCTTTCAACGATCTCGCTTAGATGTGGGTTGGCTTCGGCAAAATAACGGTTTGCCCCGACCAACTCTCTCTCAATTATTTCGTCAATATCACCCTTCCACAAGGAAGGGATGATTACCGATTTGAGGGTTTTTCCTCTTTGCATATACACCTCCTTTCAAGGTTCAAAAACTAAACTAATAATTAACCACTTACTACAAAATGTCAATACACCATATAATGCGTATACTCCTAGCCCTACTAAGTGGGGCCATTAGTTTTTATAGTCAAATTTGCTTCATTTTTGGAGGGAAGTGGTGTATTATTTATTTAAGAATATATTTTTCCTGTATTTGAATAATTTCTTATTTTATTGTAAAATATAAACATGAAGAAAAAAATTCTTATTGGTGTTACTGGAGGTATCGCAGCCTATAAAGCCTGCTCTTTGGTTACCTGTCTTTTAAAAGAAGGTTACGACGTAAAAGTCATGATGACCGATGGTGCAACTAAGTTTGTATCCCCCTTAACATTTCAAGCTTTGACAAATCACGCCGTATATACAGATATGTGGAATATCCAAAATCCAGAAGAAGTTGAACATATATCATTGGCAAAATGGGCTGATGCGGTAGTTATTGCACCAGCAACCGCAAACACTATATCAAAAATTGCCAACGGGCTCGCTGATAATTTTTTAACAACCATAATATTGGCTACTCCATCAAAAACTCCGATTATCTTAGCTCCTGCTATGAACACTCAAATGTGGTTAAACCCAATGACTCAAAAAAATATTGATACATTAAAAACTTTTGACAAATATAACATAGTCAACCCACGCGAAGGTAAACTTGCTTGTAGAGATGAAGGTGCGGGGAAAATAGCAGATATTGAAGCTATTATATTTGAAATAAAAGAAATTCTCCATGGCTAAGGTAGTCAAAAAACTTTTAAATAAAAAAATTCTGGTAACGGCTGGCCCAACCTGGGTCCCGATAGATAAAGTAAGAGTTATAACAAACGTCTTTGGAGGAACTCTTGGTTCTTTAATCGCAAGAGAAGCTTCAAAAGAAGGAGCGAGGGTGACTTTGTTATTTGGACCGGGGAAAGCAGCATTGCCTTTAAAATCAAAAAATATAGAAATTATTAGATATAAATATTACGATGACCTTTTGAATTTAATAAAGAAAGAAGTAAAGACTAAAAATTACGAGATTATTATACATTCTTCTGCTGTAGCAGATTACGCACCTATTCCTTCAAAAGAAGGAAAGATCAAATCAGGAAAAAAAACCTTAACAATAAAACTTAGGCCTACATTAAAAATTGTTGATTTAATAAAAAAAATTAAACCAAAGATATTCTTGGTTAAATTTAAGTTAGAGGTTGGTTTGCCCAAAAATAAACTATTAGATATCGCATATAGAAGCATGCTTTCTTCAAAAGCTGACATAATAGTCGCCAACGAATATTCTACTATCCAAAAAAATCATAGGGCATATATTATAGATAAGAACAAAGATGTAATAGAATATACAGGAAAAGAGAAAATAGCCAAAGGACTTATAAGCAAGATTGCTAACTCTGTAAAATAAAATGAGGATAGAGGAATATTTAAAAGAAACAGATTTTTGTGATTGCAAGAATCCAAAAATATTAGAAAAAACAAAAGATATAACAAAAAATTTATCTTCTAATCAACAAAAGGCGATTGCTATTTTTGAGTGGGTTAGGGACAACATAAACTACCGTGTTGGCTTATGGCAAAGAAAAGCAAGTGAAACACTAGGAGAAAAAGAGGGGACTTGCACTAACAAAACAAATCTACTGGTGGCAATGCTTAGATCTATAAACATTCCTGCTGGTTACGGAGTACTGAAGACAAAAGGACAGGAATATTTTGGACCAGTGGTACCACCAATACTCAAGAGAAAAATAGGTAAAAAATCATCTCATATTTATAGTTTTGTTTTTCTAGATAATAGATGGATTAAATGTGATCCATCTTTAGACTTGGAATTATCTTTAAAAACAAGCTACTTTAATCCGCAAAGTGAATTAGTTGTATGGGATGGTGAGAACAATGCATTGGAAAATTTAGACCCCAGCCATATAATATCTGATTCAGAAAGACTTACTGACATTGATAGTATTATGAGAAAAAACTCTAGACACGGCACAGGTATAGTGATAAAAGTTGCAAATTTATACATTAAGTTCTTACGCCAAAATGAGATTAAAATAAAATCTCCTGAACAACTACAAAATTTATTTAAAAAATGGTTAAAGAAAAATAATTTTTTATACTACATTATTTTTTTATTTGTATCTTTTTATAAAGATATTTTTTATTTTTTTACAAACAAAGATGTTCTGGATGACAGTTTTTGGTCAAACTACATGAAAGTCTTTGACATTATAGGAATGGCCATACCTTATCAAGATATGGTAGAGGAAATAATCAAGGAATTAGATATAAAATACACGGATAAGATTCTCGATGCAGGATCTGGAACCGGAACTTTATCGATAGAAATCAAAAAAAAGTATCCTGTTGAAATGATTGGGGTAGACAATTCAGAAACAGCTTTAAAAATTCACTTGTCAAAAGATCCTGAAGCAAATCTAGTAAAGTCTGATTTGACTAATCTTAAGTTTCCAGATAATGAATTTGATAAATTAATCTGCATGTTAACGTTACATTCAATTCCTTATGAGTTTAGGGCAAGGGTTCTCAGTGAATTTTACAGAGTTTTAAAGCCTGGAGGAAAAATAGTTTTATCAAATCCATACAGCAATTTTAGCCCAAATAGGATATTTATTGAGCACATAAAAAAAGATCTAAGGAAATCGGGTTTAATCAAAGTACTTAAAGACTCAATAAAACATTTTATTCCTATAATTAAAATGTTTTATTATAATAACTTAATAAAACGAGAGGAGAAAAAAAGGGACGGGGTGTTGCTGAGTTTTAATGAACAAAAAGAGTTGCTTGAAAAAACTGGTTTTAATAACGTTTCAGATACAAGAGTCTTGTACTCAAAAAGTGCTATAATTAATTCAGCCTATAAATAAAGTGGAAAACTTACTAAAACTAGATTTACCTAATTATTTACTCCTCTTAGCAGCCTTTGTTAATTTACTTTTGGCTGCTGTTATTTATTTTAATAGTAATAAAAAAACCTCTGAATCATTATATTCATTCTTGGCTCTGAGTTGTTCAATGTGGGCACTTGGAATGTTTATGTATAGAGGAATTCCAAATTCTTACTCAGCTCTAATTTGGGCTAGATTTTATTACGTTGCCACTGCAATAATCCCAGCATCTTTACTTATTTTCGTAATGTCTTTTCCAAATAAGGTTAGCTGGTTCAACAAAAAAATACTAACTGCCATAATAGTAATTTCTCTACTATTTAGTATCCTACCAATATTTCCTAATACTGTTGTCACACAAGTTGTCTTTAATCAAGGAAAAGAGAATGATATTTTCTTTGGACCGGGTTTTAATCTATGGGGTATTTATCTTTTTACCTTCTTTGTTTTTTCTTTATTGGTTTTAATAAAAAGGTTGTTAAGTTCAACGGGATCAATAAAAAAACAATATATCTATATACTTTTTGGTAGTTATATATCTGTAATCATAGGAGTAACAACCAACCACATTTTTCCTTTTATATTCAACAATCCAAATTATGCTTGGATTGGGCCAACAGCTACAATAATCATGGTAGTAATAATTACTGCCGCCATCCTCAAACAACGCTTATTTAATGTAAAATTAATAGCAACTCAACTTTTTATCTTCAGTTTGTGGATATTATTATTAGTTAGAGCGTTCATTTCTGGTTCAATCATTGATCAATTTGTAAACTGGGGGTCTTTTGTCGGCACCGTAGTTATTGGTACTTTTCTTATTCGAAGTGTTATTAAAGAAGTCTCCCAACGGGAGAAAATTGAAAAACTGGCCGAGGACTTGGGCAAGGCCAACGAGCGGCTCAAGGAACTAGACAAACAAAAAACGGAATTCGTGTCCATTGCTTCACACCAATTAAGAAGCCCTCTGACGGCTATCAAGGGTTATTCATCAATGCTCTTGGAAGGCTCGTTTGGTAAGGTACCTACAAAAGCCCAGGGGGCGATTGATGTCATCTTCCAATCAAGCCAAAAAATGATTGGCGTCATTGAAGACTTCCTTAATATCACCAGAATTGAACTTGGTCGGATGAAGTATGAGATGTCTGATATTGATGTCGGGACTCTCGCCAAACAAGTCGCGGAGGAACAACGCCAGCAAGTGACTAAAAACGGTCTCAAATTGGAATTTGAAGACGACGGTAACGATCACAATGTTTACGCCGATTTGGGCAAAATCAATCAAGTCTTCAATAATATTATTGACAACGCCAGCAAATATACCAAAGAAGGTTGGATCAAGGTTCGCGTAGAAAATCTAACAAACCAAGCAGGGGAAGAGGTTGTCCGTTTTTCCGTCAAAGATTCCGGGGTGGGAATTGAAAAAGAAACTCTGCCAAAATTGTTTGAAAAATTTGTCCGCGCTTATGATGCCGGCAAAGTCAATCTCATCGGCACCGGTCTTGGTCTTTATGTTGCCAAACAAATTGTAGAAGGTCTCGGTGGCAAAATTTGGGCCGAATCGGAAGGCAAGGGCAAGGGTTCTACTTTCATTGTTGAATTCAAACACACCAAACCCCTCGCCGAACAAGAAAAAGAGAAAAAGGTGGTGGAGTTCGTGGAGGGAATATAGGGGAGGAAGAGTTGCCAGCCTTCAGCTTTCGGGTTTCAGCTTTCAGAGATATCCTTGAAAACCTCTTATCATCCGCCAGCTGGCGGAGTTGGAAAGGGAAAAAAGTAGACGCTGATCCACGCGGACCTAACACACTTGTCCGCCTTGGGCGGAGATTAACTCAGGCTAAGATCGATTTTTAAGCTAGCCCTAACCCCCCAAAACTAGGGTTAAATCAAAGAAACCAATTGACTTTATTTGTTTAATACGTATAGTAAGTGTAGAGAAACTGGCACTTTTACAACCCACAGGAAAGGAAAAGGTGATGTATAAAACTCTAAGCGCTCCTCACATTGCCCAGATTGAAGTAACATCTCTATGTCCTAACAGATGCCAACATTGCTACAACTTTTGGAGAAAAAGTGGTGGTTTTGAGGCATCAGCAAGTCTGACTTTGACTCAAGCAGACAGAATAGTAGACGAGATTATTGCCCACCATGTTTTCCACATAGTTATCACAGGTGGAGAACCACTTGCCAACAAGGCTACGACCTTCCATATTTTGGAACGAGCTGCGGACGGAGGAGTGACTACATCAATTAACTCTTCCCTCATCTCACTTACCAAATCTGATGTTGATCTAATCAGGGACCTGGGAGTAAAGATGGTAATGACATCTATTCTGGGACCTAACTCAGAGACCCATGGCGAAATCGCACAAAATAAGTCAGCTTTTGATTTAACGGTTAAAGGCATCCGCCTCCTGCAAAGTGCTAATGTCCCAGTGTCTGTGAATATGGTAGTTTCCAAAAAGAACCATGGATTGATTAGAGAAACTGGAGACTTGGTGAAATCTTTGGGAGTTAACATCTTTAACGCTACTAGGGCAGGTTGCCCTGGCAACTGTCTCGATTTCAGCGATTTTTCGCTTAATATAGAGGAATTCCGCTCGTATCTGGAAACGCTTCATATTTTAGGAAAAGAGGAGAATATGAGCGTTGATGTATTATCGGCCTATCCGCTGTGTGGAATTAAGGATGTAAACCGATACACAGGTTTTATGGGCCGACGTTGTATGGCTGGCGTTAACACGCTTACAATATCAGCCTCTGGCGAAGTAAGACCATGCAACCACATAGATACGAGCTACGGAAACATACTCCAGGAAAGCATGTCGGAAATTTGGCGTAGGATGATTGAATGGAGAGATGGTTCTTTGATGCCCAATATATGTCGTTCTTGCAAAATATTGCCTTGGTGCGGAGGTGGTTGCCGTATGGAGGCAAAAATGCGAAGCGGCTCGATTTCTAATATTGACCCTTATGCTTGCCCATCAGATTCTGAATTTGTTTACGATCAACTGATTAATCGCCACAAAACGAAAGTAGCGTTGCCCGAGATCGTACGCCTAAACCCCAAAATCCGCCGGCGTGAAGAAAGCTTCGGTGCTACAATATTCGTAGATACGCACTTTGGTTGCTATTTAAACCCGGACGGGTTTAAATGGCTAAAGATGTTGCCGTATGGTACTGATTTGTTCTCCGCAAACCTAGTCGAAAGATTTGGTAGAGTTAAGGATGGTTTTATAGAAGGACTTTTCGATCGAAGGGTTCTTTTACCAAGTAGTCCAAACAACTAGAGAGGAGGTGATAACTGTGGGAGCAGAAGCTTGTACTGATGTCGCTGGCTTTGAATCGATCTTCGATTCTCAGTCGATAGCTGAATCTCAAGGACAATTCGTGGATTCATGGGATGACTGCTACGACTGCAATTACAATTGTCAAGAATGCGACAGCCGTGGGTGAACATCGCCCATAATGCCCCAGGGAGTCTATTTCCCTGGGGCTACATTATTTCAATTGGTTTTTTATACTTCAAAAATTCCTCTTTGTTTTTCTGCAATTCCTTACCCCAAAGATTCCAGATTTTGCGCTTTTTTGAAAATTCCTCAGACACATCATTAAATTTTACAACTAGGTCAGTTAAAAATTGCTCAAAGTTTTTGTTGTTTTGCCTATTTTCTATATATTTTCTCCGAATATAATCAACAAGCACTTCTGCATGGTTTGGTCCAGCTTTTATAAAAATATCTCGTACTTCCGGGTTTCCTAGATAAATTTCTATTTTCAATTCTTTACGCAGGGGATCCTCATTAAAAAGCGCGGCGGTGAGAGATTCTTTTAAATAATATTTGGCGTCTCTGGGTAAAGAGATATTATTTACATCGTTAATTTTTTTCAAGTATTCAAAAAAAATAAAATGTGATATCTCATGTATTGCCACTGCTAAAGCACTGGTTTTGCTTTTACTCATAACTTGCCCGGTGATAGAAAAGAAAAAAGTATCATGCTGAAATGGAGAAAACGGAAGTATGGTTGGCACAGCAACATAATTGACATTATTTGGCCAACTGTAATCCATGGCTTGCCCGAGAGCGTCTAACACCCTTGAGCTCTGTGCCAGTTCTTCTTTAGAGTCTTGTATGGCCAACTCAACCTCAGACTTATAATCTATATAAAATTTATCTAGAAAATGCCTGACTGCCGTATCCTCATTCTCTAAATCTGCGATCAATTCGTTTAAGGCTGGGAAAACTTGTAAAATATTCGTCCTATGATTTGGAAATTCAGGATGGTTTAAAAACTTCAAAAAAAGATTTACTTCTTGCTCTTGGTCAATTTGTACTAAAATTTTTGGAATCATAGATATGCTTTAAGTTACTGAGAATTCAACAGGGATATTTCTAAAACATTTGCCAAACCAAACTTATGTTATGCCCAAATTTATTTGAATATTTTATTAAAAGCCCAACGAATAATTGTATTATATCATAAACTTATGTTTTGGTAAATAAAAAAAGAGGTACATTCAACCTGTTAATGCAACACTTTCATTAAATGCTTCTAATGGAGTCTTCCAGCCAAGTCGCTTCCTTGGACGATTGTTTAGAGCGGTTTCAACCGCTTGTATCTCTTCGTCACTAATTGT
>Ga0208694_1004433_pt1 | contig 12706 bp, 9 predicted proteins | sample AD_UKC078_MetaG_FD_184442 | JGI IMG/M metagenome (GOLD analysis project Ga0208694, IMG submission 184442) | Active sludge microbial communities of municipal wastewater-treating anaerobic digesters from USA - AD_UKC078_MetaG (SPAdes) (version 2) | ecosystem: Engineered > Bioreactor > Anaerobic >...
CCATCACCAGTCCTTCGAGGGGGGTGAGACCCATCGAGGTATCAACGGCGATACCGTTTTTAACTGCGCTGACCGATGCGCCGTTGCCGATGTGGCAGATGATGACGTTGGTATCCTTATTCTTCTTTCCGAGAATCGCCGCCGCTCGTTTGGCGCAATAGAGGTGGCTGGTCCCGTGGAACCCGTAGCGACGGACGTTGTACTTCGTGTACCATTCATACGGCAGTGCGTACATGAACGCCTCTTCGGGCATCGTCTGGTGCCAGGCGGTATCGAGAACGATCGCCTGAGGAACATCCGGCATCGCCTTCACTGCCGCTTCGATTCCCATGATGTTGGCGGGCATGTGCAAAGGTCCTAAGTGAATATAGCTCTTGAGTTGAGCGATAACTTCGTCGTTGATCAACGCGGACTTCTTGAAAGCCTCACCGCCGTGAAGAACCCGGTGTCCCACGGCTCCGATCTCTTTCAGATCCTTGATCACGCCGTACTCTTTGTCCAAGAGCATGCGGATGATCAACTCGATTGCTTCTTTGTGGGTAGGGGAAGAAAACTCGGCGGTATACGCTTCTTTACCGACCGCCTTATGTTCAATCGTTGAATACTCAAGACCGATGCGCTCGACCACGCCGACAGCCAGCACTTCTTTCTCTTCCCAATCATAGACTTGGTACTTTGCAGAAGAACTTCCACAATTCAGGGTTAAAATTACCATGAAGCACTCCTCATTTTGGATATAACATTACACAGGTTGGTAGGCACGGGTACCACAGTGTATTAAAGCATTATTGAGACGAAGAATCAACATGAAGCGGAGACAGAAATACTTTTCCTTAAGAAGAAATGAGACAATGTTCTTTTTTCTTTCTTCTTCTCTGTGCGTCCGTGTCCCTATGGGCGAAGACGGAACTGCTTCTGTGTTTTCAACCGCTGCAAAAGACCTTCGTCTCATCGGTCGGGACTGAAAGTTTCCACCTTGATCTTTCATACAGTTTCACTTCAGAGGGAATTACACCCTCGGTTGCTCTTGGTCCATTCAAAATCAATATGACTCGAATTACCGTAACGAACACCATTGTTCATCCTCTTAGAACCACCTCATTGCTTGAGACTCGCTTTGAACATCCCCGATGGGGAACACTTTCTCTTTTTCGTGCCGATGAAAACCATATCGGTCTTGGATTTGAATGTGGAGTCTTCAAGGGAATAGTCATGCATCTTCCGGTTCTTGAGTCCAGAAGCGTGTTTCTTCCTCACCGACGACATCAAGGCCTTTCATTCCTTGTTCGCTATGCGCAAGGTCCGATCACGGTCCGTTGCATCGGCAGTGAATATGCGCCTTTTTCGCTGGAGGTGTCTCTAGTGCTTCATCTGGGAAGAGTGAAGATTCAGAGCGTCCTTGATTCAAGCGAGTTTCCATGCCGTCTCACCCTCGGATTGGAAGGGGAGAATGTTTCCCTCTCGCATGAGATGAGCCTTGGTCGCGAACCGATCTACAGCGGAAGCGAGCAACTGTTGAGAGTAAGTCAAAGAAGTAACATAACAGCATCCGTCGGCTCCGTTCTTATCGGACTTGATTACCTCCTCACTCTGCAGACGAAAGAAGAAGGGATGGTTCGAACCGATCTTCGGATTCGGCTGATGCTCGGAAATTCATCGGATCGGATCCATCTCGTCTGGCAGGAGCGGGAAGGGTGGTCCGTACAGGTAAAAGGTCGGAACGGATCGCTGGCTCTTTCAAAGGGAAGAGTCGCCTATGAGTTCATCGCTCACCTTGCACAAGGTGAAGTGAAGATTTCGCTCACCTCGAAAGGAGTGTTTTCAATCGCATATACATATCGATTCACCATCGGCCAAGGTAGGTGATCTCCTCTTCAAGGGTGATTGCATACTTCTGAAAGACGGCCTCTTTGGCCAGAACGATCAGGTTGCGAATGTCGGTGGACGTAGCGCTGCCATCGACATTGATGATCACATTGGCGTGATGGCGCGCGATTTTCGCTCCTCCGATCCGTTTTCCTTTGAGATCGCACCCCTCCAGCAGCGCCCCGGCTTTATGATCGGGAGGATTCTTGAAGATCGATCCGAGGGAAGGGTAGCGAAACTGCTGCTGTTCGACTCGTCGCCGTTTATATCCCAAAGCAATCGTCTTGAGCGTATGGGTATCGCTGATAGGCTTCAATGCCAGATGTACTTCGTAAAGGATGAGGCCGCTCCGTCCCTTATACGGACTCAATCGATAGGAGAATTCGCTTTGGATGATCTGCTCGCGAAACAGGTTGCCGTGAAGATCAAGAAAGTCAGCGAACAGAACCGTTTCACTGATCTGGTGATCGTGGGCTCCGGCATTTCCCCAAAGCGCTCCGCCGATCGTACCTGGAATTCCATAGAAGTGCTCGAGGTCTCCCAAGCCTTCTTCAATCGCGAAATCGATCGTTTCTTCCAGTTGCGCCCCTGCCAGAACGGAGAGAAGGTTCCCTCGTTTTTTCATCTCGTTCAATCTCGTGGTTCTGATGACCAGACCTTCAATCCCGTCATCGCTGATGAGGGTGTTGCTCATGCCTCCGAGGATCGTAACGGGGATGGATTTGTCACGAGCAAATGCAAGGGCAGCTCTAAGTTCTTGTAGGTTGGTTGGATAGCAGAACAAATCCGCTGTTCCGCCGCTCTTTATTGTTGAGAATTTAGCTAAGCTGACATTCTGTTCAAGGTTGATTTTTTCAACCCTATTGCTTACATTGATAGGCATGAAGACATAGTAGCCCTATTTATCGGGTCAAGCAATCCAAAGGAGCTTATCATGGCGCTTCGCCTTTACAATACAATGAGCCGTTCGATCGAAGAGTTCATCCCGATTACCGCTAAAGAGGTCGGGATGTACAGCTGCGGACCCACCGTCTACAACTACGCCCACATCGGAAACCTTCGAACCTTTCTGTTTGAAGATCTCTTGAAACGAGTCCTCATCGCCAGCGGGTTCGAGGTGAATCATGTGATGAACATCACCGATGTCGGACATTTGAGCGGAGATGGCGATGACGGTGAGGACAAGCTTGAAAGAGCGGCTCGAGAAAAGAAGAAGAGTGCATGGGAGATCGCCGATTACTATACCGAGGCGTTTCTCAAAGACTTTGACGATTTGAAGATGATTCGGCCCGATACGATCTGCAAGGCGACCGATCATATCCAGGAGATGATAGATCTGATCCTCCGTCTTGAAGAAAAGGGGCATACCTACCAAAGCGGGGGGAACGTGTACTTCTCGATCGATACGATCGATGATTACGGCAAGCTCGCCCGCCTCGACCTCGACCAGCTGCAGACGGCGGTTCGGGAAGGAGTCGAAGAGGATGAGCACAAGCGAAACCCCAAAGACTTCGTTCTCTGGTTCACCCGAAGCAAATTCGGCGAACAGGAGATGATGTGGCCGTCACCCTGGGGCAGGGGATTCCCCGGCTGGCATATCGAATGTTCGGCGATGAGCATGACCTATCTCGGGGAACAGTTTGATATCCACTGCGGAGGAATCGATGCGATCCCGGTTCATCACACCAATGAAATCGCCCAAAGTGAAGCGGCAACCGGCAAAAAATGGGTCAATTATTGGCTGCACGGCGAGTTCCTTCTCGATGAAACGGGGAGGATGAGTAAATCAAGAGGAGGATTTCTGACCCTCAGCCTGTTGAAAGAGAAAGGCTTTGATCCGATGGATTACCGGTACTTCACTCTCGGCGGACACTATCGCTCCCAACTGAGGTTCAACTTTGACAATCTTGCCTCGGCCCAAAATGCTCGGACCAATATCGTGAAACATATTCAAGGCTTGCTCAAAGAGGGGGCCAAGGCGATCGAACTCACCGGTGGGAAAGCTCTTGAGTATAAAGAAGCGTTTTTGAGCGCGGTTCAGCACGACCTCAACACTCCTAAAGCGCTTTCCACGCTTTGGGCCGTGGTGAAGAGCAGCGATCTTACCAATGATGAACAATACTCGCTCATGCTCTACTTCAATACGATGCTGGGTCTTGGTTTTGATGAGATCGCCAAGCCGAAAGACGTTGCGGCCAGTGACGAAGCGCTGCGTCTCTTGAGTGAGCGAAATGCTGCAAAGGCGGCAAAAGATTGGAGTCGAGCCGATCATCTTCGCGCTGAGCTTCTTGAGATGGGATATGTGGTCAAGGATCTGCCTTCCGGCAGTGTTCTTGAAGAAAAAATGTAACGATTGTACGTATGAGTTGTTAATCTTATGGAAATACAGAGCAACGATGAACGAGCGTTCAGAGGCGTATACGAGGAAGTCTTCCCGGTCATCATGCGGGTCGCCTACCACGTTACCAACAACAGGGATCTTGCGGAAGAGATCTGCCAAGAAGCGTTCATCCGGTTTTTTGACAAGGGGATGCTCTTTCCTTCAAGCGATGACGCCAAGTACTGGCTGATCCGGGTTGCGAAGAACCTCGCGATCAACCAAGTCAAACGGAAGGTCCGCGAGCAGGGGATGGTGGAAAAGCTCAAGCAGATGCCGACTTCCCGTGCGAACACCACCGATGGCGAGCACGTGCTGATCAGGGAGGAGACCAGAGCAGAAGTTCAAGCGGCGATCAGTCAATTGCCCGAGAAGTTTCGCCTGGTCATCGTGATGAAGGAGTATACCGATATGGGATACCGGGAAATCGCTGAAGTACTCCGTATTTCCGAAAGCAACGTGAAGGTGAGGGTCCACCGAGCACGGAAAATGCTCGAGTCGATTCTCAGCCGGGAGTAGTATATGTGTGTAGATGACCAACTGTTGAATACGTACTTGGATCAAGAGCTGAAAGAGCCGTGGAAAACTCAGGTGGAGGAACATCTTTCCTACTGCAACGCCTGCAGGCTTCGCCTTTCTTCTCTTAAAGAGATCCAAAGCCGGCTCGCCTCGGCGACTTTGAGCGATGATGAGATCGCCCCGTCAAAGGAGCGGGTTCTTACATATTTTGAAAAGAATCGTTTTGGCGAACAGGCAAATAAGCACCTCTTCTGGCACAAACGGGTCCAGGTGAAACTGGCGCCTGCGATTCTTACCAGCGCAGCGGCGTTCGTGGTGGTGTTCATCGCTTCTTTCGTCCTGTTTTCCAGCAACCCGCAGCAGCGTCAGGAGATTCTGCCCGGTGTCGCCGATCCGATCGATTCCACACATATCCGCCAGGTCAGCGATTCGCCGCGACCGTCCTTGGATTCCTTCAGCCTTGAACAGATTGTCAATCATCTCGATAAGCTCGGTTATGCGGTAAAGCTCGAGTTGAAGGCCATTACCCCGCTCGAGTAAGAACTCTTGCACATAGCACAAAGGCTCTACATTCTTGTAGAGCCTTTGCTATTTTGATAGGATAGCAACCATCTACACGCGGAGGTTCCGATGAAGGCTGTCGAATTGAGCAAAGCATATGACCCAAAAGATTTTGAACAACGAATCTACCGAAAGTGGTTGAATTCGGGAAGTTTCGAGCCTGCCGAGGGCGATGGAAAAACCTACACAGTCGTAATGCCTCCGCCGAACGTAACGGGAATCCTTCACATGGGTCATGCGCTGAATAACAGCCTGCCGGATATTCTCATACGCTATCACCGGATGAAGGGTATTCCCACTCTCTGGGTTCCGGGAACCGATCATGCAGGAATCGCGACGCAGAACGTCGTCGAACGCCAGCTTGCCAAAGAAGGCTTGACCCGAGACGATCTGGGGCGGGAGAAATTCCTCGAGCGAACCTGGAAGGTGAAAGATGAGCACCATCGAATCATCAAAGAACAGTTGATGAAGATCGGCTGTTCATGTGATTGGAAGCATGAGCGCTTCACCCTCGATGAAGGCCTCAGCAACGCTGTCCGTGAAGCATTCGTCACCCTGTATGAACGTGGTCTGATCTATAAAGGGGAGTATCTGGTCAACTACTGCCCCTCCTGCGGAACCGCTCTCGCTGATGATGAAGTCGAACACAAAAGCCGTAATGCGGCGATCTACCGGATTGCATATCCGTTCTGCGATCAGGAAGGTCACATCACCGTCGCGACGACCCGTCCTGAGACGATGTTCGGAGACGTGGCGGTTGCGGTGAACCCCAATGATGAACGGTACAGCCACCTCATCGGCAGACATGTTCATCTTCCCCTCACCGATAAGATCATTCCGATCATCGCCGATGATTTCGTCGACATCGAGTTCGGTACCGGGTTCGTAAAAATAACTCCCGCCCACGACCCCAACGACTATGCCGCCGCGCTTCGTCACGACCTTGCGAAGGTGAATATTCTCAATGCGGACGGAACGCTGAATGATGAGGTGCCCAAGGAATTCAGAAACCTCAAAGCTGAAGTCGCCAGAACGAAGGTGGTCGCAGCCCTCGAAACGGGAGGGTACCTGCAGAGTGAAGAACCGTACACCCACGAAGTCGGACACTGCTATCGCTGCCACAACGTGGTTGAACCATACCTTTCCAACCAATGGTTCGTAAGGATGGAAGGGATGGCTAAAAAGGCGCTCAAGGCGCTGGAAGACGGAAGGATCGCATTCCATCCGAAACATTGGGAAAACACCTATACCCACTGGCTGGAGAACATTCACGATTGGTGCATCAGCCGCCAGCTTTGGTGGGGGCACCGGATTCCTGTCTGGGAGTGCGGAGGATGCGGCCATCTGATCGTCAGCCGGGAAGACCCCACGGAGTGCCCCAAGTGCAAGGGAACGGATCTTGTTCAAGAGTCGGATGTGCTTGATACCTGGTTCAGCTCATGGCTCTGGCCATTCTCCACCCTCGGCTGGCCGGAAGAAACGACGGATTTGAAGCGATTCTTTCCCACCGACAGCTTGACCACCGGATACGACATCATCTTCTTCTGGGTGGCCAGGATGATCATGGCGAGCTTGGAGTTTCTCGATGAAGTTCCTTTCAAAGATATCTATATCACCGGTCTTGTTCGTGACAAGCAGGGGCGAAAGATGAGCAAGTCGCTGGGCAATGGAATCGATCCCTTGGAGGTCATCGATCAATACGGCGCCGATGCGATGAAGTTCACCCTTTCCTATATGGCGACCCAAGGTCAAGATATCCTCATCGACATGGATACATTCCGTCTTGGCAGCCGCTTCGCCAACAAAGTCTGGAACGCCGCTCGTTTCGTTCTTCTGAATATCGGGGGTGTCACCCTGCAAAACGTCGAGGAGATCGAGTTCAATACGATCGATAAGTGGATCTATCATCGCTTCAACCAGACAGTGCAGAAAGTCCAAGCTTCAATGGAAACCTTCAAGTTCAATGAAGGCAGCCAGGCTGTTTACGACTTCTTCTGGAACGACTTCTGCGATTGGTATCTGGAAACTGCGAAAGAGGGGATGTACTCCAAGGAAGAGGAACCGAAAAACCGGCAGATCTCCCTTCTGCTGGACCTTCTCGAACGTTCAATGGCATTGATGCATCCATACATCTCCTTCATCACCGAAGAGATCTACTCAAAGCTGCCGAACAGAAAAGGCTTGCTGATCAATCGTCCATATCCCGAGCATGACGAAGCGTTGGTCTTCCCCGAAGAAGACACGATCTTCACCCGGCTCCAGGAAGCGGTCACATCGATTCGCGCGTTGAGGAGCGAACTGCAGATTCCTCCCGATCGGAAAGTCCGGATTGCGATCCAAACCGACGATTCATTCATCGGCTCCTCGTTCTTCAAAACTCAGGAGCGACTGCTTGCTCTCTTCACCAATGCATTGAGCGTTGAAGTTGACCGAGGAGTCGGGATTCACGGCACTCTTCCCGTTGCCGGCAGCGGATACCAGAGCTTCGTCTTCGTCAGCGATGCGATAGACATAGAGAAAGAAATCCTAAAACTGGAAGGGGATGTCGAGAAGACGAAGAGGAACCTTGAGGTGTCATTGAAAAAGCTCGCCAATGAAGGATTCTTACAGAACGCCAAGGAAGAAGCGATAACAAAAGAACACGCCAAACGTGCTGAGTTTGAAGAGAAGCTTCAGAAAAGCGAGCAACACATCGCCTTGTTGAAAACTCTTGTATAAAAAAGAATGAGGCGCCGAATCCGGCGCCTCTGCATTCTTATGCGTTTTTCTCCTCTTGGATTTCCTTGCGGCGTTCCTTGGCGAGCTTGCCGATTTCAGCAAGGGCTTTTCGAGCGCGAGCTGCTGCAGCTTTTACGCCTTTTTCGGTGAACTTTCGATTCTCTTCCAAATAGGCTTCAAACTGTGCAACGATTTGTTCGTGAATTGTCATAGAAAACTCCTTTTGCCATGTTGCGTTATTTTACCACGGTTTGATGCCAACGCAAATACAAAACACACGAATAACGCGAAATTATGCAGAATTTGAGAGCTTTTTAAGGGATTTTCCGTACAATCCGACCGTTTTTTCTTGAAGACGCGGGATTCTCTTACAAAGAGCGACGAATAATGTACCCGTCACGCAGCTTTGCATGGGTTTGCAGATAACAAGGTTTGTTGTGATCGCCTTGTGCGATTTCTTCCATCTCTTCGTTAAACAGGATGAAATCATCCAAGGGGAAGTTGGGGAGATCCGGGGCGATGATCTCAAGGAGGTGCTCCTTTCGGATGGAGTTCTTCAGTTCCAGGCGATAGAGATCGTTTTCTTTCCGTTCACGAACGAATCCGCAGAAAAGAGTTCGTCGTTGATAATCTTTTTTAGTGATGATCGATCCCTTTGTCGGATCGATGGGACCGGACCCGAAGAAAAACCCGGTAGAGTATTCACGGTGGGAAACGTCAAAAAGATCTTCACGGTAGAGTTCCCATTGAGGATCTTTATCCAGAGCCTTCCGATATGCCCGGGTGACCGCTGCAACGTAGTATGAGCTCTTCATCCTCCCTTCGATCTTCAGGGAGGAGACACCGGATCCGATGAGCTCATCGAGATGGTCGATCATGCATAGATCTTTTGAGGAGAGGATCGTTGTATAATCCTCGTATTCTTCAATCGGGTAGAACGTTCCTTCCCGTTCCTTTTCCTCCAGCGCCACGCGGTAGTTCCACCGACAGGAATGGGAGCAGTCACCATGATTGCCGCTTCGACCTGCAAGATGTGCGCTAAGCAGACAGCGACCGCTGTACGCCATGCACATCGCCCCGTGAACAAAGACTTCCAACTCCAAATCGGGGTTTCGATCCTTGATCGCCTTGATGTCATCGAGCGTCGCTTCCCGACCCAAGACGATTCGCTTGAACCCCGCTTGGTGGTAGAATCGGGCGCTTTCACTGTTTGTACAGGAAGCTTGAGTAGATAGATGCAGTTCGACGTCTTCCCCAAGATACTTGCGCAACAGGGGAATCACCCCCATGTCGCTGATGATATACCCGTCAAACGGCCACTGTTTCATCTTCGGCAATTGATCTTCAAGTGAAGCCATTCGGTTCTGGTCGAACAGCATGTTCACCGTGCAGTACAGCTTTTTCCCCGTCTTTTCTTTGAGGTCAATGACCTCGACGAGGTCGGCTTCGGTGAAGTTGCCGGCGTTGGTCCTGAGCGAGAAGGGAGAAAATCCCAAGTACGCTGCGTCGGCCCCATATTCCAAGGCCAAGCGCAGCTTTTCAAGGTTTCCCGCCGGGCTCAGAAGTTCGACGCTCAAGAGAGGGCTTCCTTCACCGCTTTGGCCACCGCTTCAGCGATTGAGACGACTTCCTCGTTTTTGGATTGGAGGGTGGTGTCCTTGGAAGGACGGAACGGCACGAGCTTCCGCTTTGCATCCTCGGGGAACGCAAGGCGAAGGACCTCTTCGATCGTGGCGACACTGTGGAAGGTAACTCCTTTCTTTACCTCATCTTCAAGTTCATCCAAATCCCGCTTGTTGAATTGCGGAATGATGATGTCCTTGATCTTATTGCGTTTGGCGGCCAGAATCTTCTCTTTCAATCCACCGATCGGCATGACTTTCCCTTTCAAGGTGAGCTCTCCGGTCATCGCAAGATTCGGAGCCATCACCTGATTGGTGATCAACGAGTATAATGCGACGGTCATCGTGATTCCGGCTGAAGGTCCGTCCTTCGGAGTCGCCCCTTCGGGAACATGGAGGTGGACGTTATTGCGATCGAACCAGACAGGATCGATCCGGAATTGATCGGCATGGGCCTTTATATACGTATGAGCGATGGAAACCGACTCCTGCATCACGTCTCCGAGTTGACCGGTGAGTTTCACTTCACCTTTGCCGGGAGTGTTTTGCGCTTCGATGATCAAGGTGTCGCCACCCATGCTCGTCCATGCCAGACCGATTGCCATTCCCGGCTTGTCCGCTTTGAGAATCTCATCTTCGACAAAGACCGGCTGACCGAGGTATTCGACCAGCTCCTCCTGTCTGATCACGACCGGAGTGGCAAGATCAGGTTGTTCCACCAGTTTCAAGGCGACTTTTCGGTTGATCCTATCCAACGATTTCTCGAAGTTTCTCACCCCCGCTTCCCGAGCGTACTCATCGGCGATTTTTCGCAGGATCGGGGAAGAGTATTTGATCTCCTGCTTGTTCAATCCGTGTTTTTCCAACGATTTGGGAACAAGATATTTACGACCGATCGCGAGCTTCTCGTCGCTGGTGTAGCCGCTTAACCGGATGACCTCCATCCGGTCCAAGAGGGGACGGGGAATCGTTTCAAGGGTATTTGCGGTAACAATGAAGAGCACCTGGCTCACATCAAAGGGAATATCCAGATAGGTGTCCCTGAAAGCGGAATTCTGTTCGGGATCGAGAACCTCCAGCAGCGCACTGGCGGGATCTCCCTGATAGGAGATTCCCATCTTGTCGATTTCATCGATCAGGAACACCGGATTCTTGCTCTTGGTGATTCTGAGGCCTTGCACGATCTTGCCGGGCATCGCTCCTATATACGTTCGGCGGTGTCCTTTAATTTCACTCTCATCATTCATTCCTCCGACGGAGAAACGGAAATACTCCTTCTTCAGCGCGCGGGCGATCGAAATTCCGACGCTCGTTTTTCCCACCCCGGGCGGACCGACCAGACAGATGATCGAGCCTTTGGTATCCTGTTTCTTTTTTCGGACCGCAAGAAACTCGAGGACCCGATCCTTGACATCCTTCATCCCATAGTGATCTTTTTCCAAGATCCGTCGGGCGCTTTCGATTGAAAAGGTTTCCGGTTTGGGATCTTTCCAAGGAAGATCGCTGATGATCTCGAGGTAGGTGCGGGTGATGGAATACTCCGGCGAAGCGCTTTCCATCATCTCGAGCCGGCTCAACTCCCGCTCCACCGTTTCTCTCGCTTCATCATTCAAGGGAAGCGATTTGAACTTTTTCGCGAGCCGTTCGATCAATTCAGCTTTTGGGTTGGTGGTGAGACCAAGCTCCTGCTGAATCGATTTAAGCTCTTCACGGAGAAAGTAATCGCGCTGGTTCTTTTCAAGCTTCTTGTTGACCCGAGCCTGGATCTTCGCCTGGACCTGGGCGATATTCTGTTCGTTTTTAATGAAGACCAACACTTTTTCAATGCGATTGCGCACCACGAGCGTTTCAAGAATATCCTGCTGGTCGGTGCGATCGACATTGAGAATCGATGCGATGAAATCAGCCAGCTTTCCCGGATGATCGATATTGACCATGTTCAACCGCATCTCTTCGCTGATCAGCTGGTTGTTTTTAGTCAAGCTCTTCATCTCATTGAGCAACAGGCGGGTCCACGCCCTGAGCTCTTCGCGGTCATCTTCAATGTCTTCAAGATAGTTGACTTCGGCGATGATGTATTTGCCGCCGGGATAGAACTGCTTGATCTCAAACCGTTTCAGCGTTGAGATGAATATACTCATTCCCCCATCGGGGAGTTTTATCTTCTTGACGATCTTTGCTACCGTTCCCACCGTATAGAGATGTTCTGATCCGACTGTTTCCGTCTCCACCTCCTCTTTGACCAGCAGCAATCCTAGGAATCCACCATGCTTCACCGCTTGGTTGACGATTTCGACATCACTTTTATCGGTAATCATCAACGGCGTGAACAAGCCGGGAAACACGGGATTCCCGCTTACCGGCAGAATAAACAGATTGTTGGGAAGCAGTTGCTCGATTGGCATCAGTTCCTGTTCGCTCATAGCGCCTCCATATGATGAAATGGCGAACCCGATTGCCCGCCTGCATCAAAGGTACTCAAACTTTCTCCTAAAGGGAAGGCTCTTCTATTCCTTGGAAAGCCACTTCACTCCAAGGTAGCAGAACGGGGTATCGAGGAGGGCGAAAACCACCTTGAAGAGCCAGTAGGGCATGATGAGGGAAAAGAGATAGCCCACCGTGTACGTGGGAGTAAGCTTGTAAAAGGCGATGAACATGAAGATCACCGTATCGATGAACTGGCTGGTTATCGTCCCGACGTTGTTTCTCAGCCAAAGCATCTTTCCCTTTGTCAGGTGTTTGAGGCCGATAAAAATCGCAACATCGATATACTGACTGATCGCGAAGCTGATCAGGCTCGCCATGCTCATCCGCATGCTCATCCCGAAAATCTGTCGATACGGTTCCTGCAGATCCCACGTAGGGTGGGGTTTCACCCTTACGAAGATCGCAGTGACGGCGAGCATGATCGCAAGCATGATCGTGCTGAAGCGGACGAAGTGGTTCGCTTGTTCACGCCCGCGCACATCCCCGACGATATCGGTGATGAGAAACAGCACCGGCATGAAGAATATCCCGACGGAAACCCGAACACCGAAAAGGC
>Ga0208694_1004435_pt1 | contig 12702 bp, 9 predicted proteins | sample AD_UKC078_MetaG_FD_184442 | JGI IMG/M metagenome (GOLD analysis project Ga0208694, IMG submission 184442) | Active sludge microbial communities of municipal wastewater-treating anaerobic digesters from USA - AD_UKC078_MetaG (SPAdes) (version 2) | ecosystem: Engineered > Bioreactor > Anaerobic >...
CTCGATCGTCAACACCCTGCACGACCTCACCGAGCGCGGGGTTACCGTGCGCTCGATCCACGACGGGGTCGACACCTCCACCAGTACCAGCCGGATGCTCGCCGGAATCTTGATGTCGATCACTGTCCCGTCCAAGTTCGGCGACATGACGCTGGGCCATGGGTCGAGTCTCGATGTTCGCCTCACGCCCGGACCTCGTCTACGGCATCGGCACGTCGTCGGCTTCGCCGCAACGGTTCCGCAGGTCGGCCAACGGCTGGCGGATCGCCTGGATCTCGGCTTTGGTCTGCGGGTTGGCGTCCAGGTACTGCTGCAGTTGCACACGAATCTCGTCGCGCGGCTGGCCCTTGAGCCCGGTCATGAACGCATTCACATCAGGGTGGGTGAACAGGTAGGCCGACGTGGCTGCCGAGACGCCGGCCGCGACCCCCGCGAGGTCTGCGGCGGTGCAGTTGGGCGGATCGGCCAGTGCCGCCGGCTCTGAGCTCAGCAACGCACCCGCGGCCAGACCTGCGCTGAGCGCAGCGGCAGCAGCGCGCCGGGCCAGACAAGCGCGCCGGGCCAAGCAAACATCGAGCGACATGGGTGCTCCTTCATCAATCGTGGTCACCATGATGGAACGCGGGCTAGCGCGGGCCGATCCCGCCGCCCGGTCGGCCGCCATCGATCCCCGGTCTGCCGACCCCGTATCCAGGATCAACCGGCCCGCCGCCAATCCCGATGCCGAGATTGGGCGGATCGAATATCACGCCTGGGTCGTAGTTGTCGTAGTAGAGGCAGAGCGGGTCGCCGTAGTCGTAGCAGGGATACGGGCTATAGGGCGCAGACGGGCTCGGGGAGTTACTGGAGCCGCCCCGCACGTCGCCGCTCGCGCACAGGGTGCTTCCGCCCGCGTAGTTGCAGTCGGCCCCCGCCGACGGTGCGACGACGACTCCCGGCGCCATCAGCGCGACCGCCACCGCTGGGAGTAGGTGAAGTCGTACCCGCACGTCGAAGTCCCTTTGCTCGTACCCCTGACGTGAAGCACACCACACTGCGAGTCCCGCGAACTAGGGCCGAACGAACTTTTCGACGGGGTTTCAGGCTGGGCAAGGAACCTCAGACTGTGAGAGATTTGGGTGCTGCCGCCCGCAAAGCTTTCCCGCTAGGAGGTCTCCTTCCCATGATCAGCACCCGTTGGGCCCGCTTGCTGGGTGTGCCTGTCGTGTCGGTCGGCCTACTCGGTGGCGCGCTGGGTGTCGCAACGACAGCCAACGCCGATGATGATGACAACGACTACTATTCGGCCTTCGACGACGACTACGACGAGTTCGACGACTACGGTCCGGCCAACGAGATCTACGCCTCACCGGACACCTACGCCGACCCCGCCCCGAACCTGATCCCGTGGAGCCAGTGGATCAGTGGCCCCATGGCGTCGGCGCCGCAGGTCGACACGACCGTCCACCAGAGCCGTTAGTCGAACTCCAGTCTGACGAGCGAGCAGTCGTCCTCGAACGCCCCGGACGGTCTGCGCCTCCCCAGTTCCGCGACGAAGTCGTCCAGCGACGATTCGGCCATCGCGGTGAACACATCCCGGAGATCCTCCAACGGCAGCTGGCTGCCGTCATCGAAGGCATCCTCATACACGCCGTCGCTGAAGAGCAGAATCCGACAGCCCGGCGGCACGATGTAAGTCCGGGTGGCGTAAGTGCTGTCGGCGAAGAGCCCGATCGGGCGGCCTTCCGCGGGCAGTACGGTCGAAGCCGAGCCGCCGACCGCGATCGCGGGAGGGGCTCCTGCACTGGCATACCGAAGCGTCCGCGACGACAGTTCATAGATCCCGCACCACATCGTCAGGTAGTTCCCGCCCTGCTGGTCCATCGGGAACCGGCGGTTGAGTTCCGATAGGACCTGGGCGGGGGCAAGCTGGGCCGTTTGGAAGACCGCGCCGGTACGCAACATGTTGTGCACCGACACCGAGAGCAACGCAGGACCGATGCCGTGTCCGGAGACGTCGATCAGATAGACGACCAGGTGGTCGTGATCCACCCACCGATAGTCGTAGATGTCGCCGGCGAGCTCCTCGGACGGCAGGTAGCGGGACGACACCCGAACCGGGCCGTGCAGATCACCCGGCAGGATCGAGGAAACGTAGGCCGCGGCACTGCGCAACCCCGCCGTGAGCAGGTCGGTCTGCGCCTGGAGCCGTTGTGCGAGTTGACGGTTCTGCTCGTCCCGCTCCGCGAGCTTGCGCCGGGATTCCACTGCCTCGGTGATGTCGATGATCTGGGAGATGAAGTTCTCCACCGCACCGCTGCGGGTCCGGATACAACTCACCGATATGTGACCCCAGATCGGATGACCGTCGGCGTGGATGAACTTCTTGTCCATCTGGTAGGCGTCCAGCCGACCGGCGAGCACCTCCGTGACGTTCTGCAGGTCGGCGTCCAAGTACTCCGGGTCGGTCAACTCCTGCCACGTCTTCTCGCGCAGCGTCGCGGCGTCGTGGCCGAAGAACTCGCTCAGCGCCGGGTTGACGGTTTCAAACCGTCCTTCGGGGGACACCAGACACATGCCGATCGCCGAATTGTCGACCAATCGGCGGTAACGCAGATCGGCTTTGTGACGCAGTTCCCGAGCTTGAGCGAGCAGGCGCGCGGCTTCGAAGCGGTCGTTGACATCACGCCAGGTCAAGGTCAGCGAGTTCGCAGAGGCCCGAGAAGCGCGCAGGTCGTACCGGCGGGTCTCGTCAAGAACGTCGTTGTGGTATTCGAAGTCGTCCATGACGACGGGCTCGCCGCTGCTCAGGCACCGCACGTAGGCGTCGAACAATCCCGCCTCGATGATGCCCGGCCAGTGCTCCAGCAATCCATGGCCGAGAATCTGCTCACGCGGCAACCCCACCGCCTCGCACGTCGCCTGGTTGATCTCCCGATAGGCAAAGTCGATCACCCGGCCGGTGGGGTCCCGCACCGCTTCCAGCAGAACATAGGGATCGAGCAGAGCTTCACTGCTGGCACGCAACCGATCGCGGGCTTCGGCGAGATCCCGCGCCATCAGGAATCGTTCGGTGACGTCGCGCCAGGTCACCACGATGGCGGTCGGGGTTGCCCGGGTGGCTCTGATGTCATAGCGGCGGGTGTCCCGAAGGACCTCGTTGGCGTAGGAGAAGTCATCGAGAACCACAGGTTGGCCGGTGTCGAGGCACCGCACGTACTTGGCGAGCAATCCCGAATCGGCGATACCTGGCCAGTTGTCCAGTAGCCTGCTGCCGCGCAGGTCCTCCCGAGACATCCCGACGTAGTCGCAGGTCGCTTGATTGACTTCCCGATAGATGAAATCAACGACGTTTCCGCGCGAGTCCCAAACAGCTTCGAAGAACACGTGCGGGTCGAGCAGTGCATCGCTGCTGGCGCGCAACAGATCGCGCGTCTCCTCCAGCGCTCGCGCCGTCTCGTACCGTTCGCTGACATCGCGCCAGGTCACAATGATGGCGGTCGGCGTGGCCCGGGTTGCGCGGATGTCATAGCGACGCGTGTCATGGCGAGGGGAGTCGGCCCGAATTGCGCCTCCGTAGAAATAGTCATCGATGACCACCGGTTCGCCGGTGTCGAGACACCGCACGCAGGCGGGGAACAGGTCCGTTTGGACGACCCCGGGTGAGATCTCCACCAAACCCCGATCGAGCAGGTCATCCCGGGACAGTCCGACATAGCTGCACATCGCCGGATTGAGTTCCCGGAAGCGGAAATCGACGACGCGCCCAGCGGAATCCCGCACCGCCTCCAGAAGCACATGGGGATCAAGAAGCGCATCCACGCTGGCCCGCAGCAACCGCAGGGCTTGATCTTCGTCGAGCTTCCCCGGCTCCTCCGGCGTCCGCTGCAGCACCAACCCGAAACTAGCAGAGTCGCGGCCGATTGCCTCGTCCCACCGCTTCGCAGCCACTTTTGGTAACAGTTTGATCACCGTTGCCGATACCGTGTTGTTATGCCCGGTAATCGTCGACGTGTCTTCCCCGTCCTCACCGCAGCGGTGGCCATCCCGGCCGCCGTGCTCATCGCGGCCGGCGCCAGCGCGCGCCCCGCCGGTCCTGCACCGACCGGCTGGCAGCCGCAGATCGTCCTCGCCGCCCCGAACGGGTCCGGCTTCGCCCATTACGTCGTCAGCCCCAGCATCGAGCTAAGCCCCAGCACGGAGCCCCAACTCGACCAGCCCGGACCGACGCTGACCACGCTCGTCGCCAGCCGATCCCGGGTTCGCACCCTGCCGCCGGGAGTCGGCATCGAACGCGGCCTCCAGGTCAGAACGATCCTGGTCGAACGGGCGATCAGCGCCCGCTTCCCGGAGGTCACCAACATCGGCGGTATGCGACAGGACAGCCTGCACTGGCACCCGCAGGGGCTGGCCATCGACGTCATGATCCCGCACTACGACACCCCGGCCGGGAAGGACCTCGGTGACCGGATCGTCGCCTTCGTGTTCCAGAACGCCGACCGGTTCGGCCTCGACAACGTGATCTGGCAGCAGACCTACTATCCGCTGTCAGGCAAGCCGCGCCTCATGGCCGACCTCGGCAACGACGACGCCAACCACTACACCCATGTGCACATCGCCACCACCGGCGGCGGCTATCCCTCCGGCGGCGAGAAGTACTACGGCTGACGCATTCCCGGCCTGAATCCAGGTCGAACGCCCCAGGTTCAGCGTCGGATCGTGCGGACCACCACCACGACGGTGACGACGCTCACCCCGGCGAGGGTGGCCACGACTGCGGGTTTCTTGACGAACCTCAGCAGGGCGGCCTTCAGGTCGTCCGCGAGCCGTTGCGGGTTGGCCCGCACGGCCAGCGAGTCGACGGTCAGCGCCAGCCGGTCGCGCGCCTGGGCGATGTCCTGCTTGATGACCTCGGGATCCCGATCCACCACTGCCGTCCTCGCTTCCGCGCTGGAGAAAGTGCCGCCTTGCCGCATTACCCTAGATCAGGACCGGGCCTGCGCAGGAGCAGGATGCACCGGAATGCCGCGACGGCGACGATGAAGGGACGAACCGTGACCGAAAATGCGCGCTTGGAGGTCGGCGATACCGCACCTGCGTTCAGCCTCACCGATGCCGACGGCAACACCGTCACGTTGTCGGATTTCACGGGCCGCAAGGTGATCGTGTACTTCTACCCGGCCGCCTCCACTCCGGGGTGCACCAAGCAGGCCTGCGCCTTTCGCGACAGCCTGGCCGAGCTGAACGATGTCGGCATCGACGTGGTGGGGATCTCCCCGGACAAGCCCGAGAAGCTGGCCAAGTTCCGCGATGCCGAGCAGCTGACCTTCCCGCTGCTGTCCGACCCGGAGAAGTCGGTGCTGACCGCGTGGGGCGCTTTCGGCGAGAAGAAGATGTACGGCAAGGTCGTCCACGGCGTGATCCGTTCGACCTTCCTGGTCGACGAAAAGGGCAAGGTCGCCGTGGCGCAGTACAACGTCAAGGCGGCCAACACCGCGTCGGCGATCCAGAAGCTGATCGCCCGCTAGCCGCCGGCAGAGGATCACCCCCGGCTAGAGCGCCTGCCGAGCGTGTCCAGCAGTAGCGCCTCGGCGATCGCCGCCCGTTCCAGTACGCCGAGGTGCAGGCTTTCGTTGACGCTGTGCGCCTGGGTGCCCGGGTCCTCGACACCGGTCACCAGGATGGTCGCGTCCGGAAAGGTCGCGGCGAACTCGGCGACGAAGGGAATCGACCCACCCATTCCCATGTCGATGGCGTCGGTTCCCCAGGCCTTCCGCAGCGCACCGCGGGCAGCGTCGTACACCGGTCCGCCGGCGTCGATGGCATAGGGCTGGCCGATGTCGCCGGGAGTGACGGTGACGGACGCGCCCCACGGCACGTTCTCTTCGAGGTGGCGGCGCAGCGCGTCGAGGTGCGCCGCCGCGTCGCCACCGGGTGCGACCCGCAGACTGACCTTCGCACTGGCCCGCGGGGTCAGGGTGTTCGACGCCTTGGCGATCGGGGTGGTGTCGATGCCGATGACGGTGATCGCCGGGGCGGCCCACAGGCGCTGCGCCACCGAGCCCGAACCGATCGCCTGCACGCCGTCGAGTAATCCCGACTCAGCACGCACCCATCCCGTGTCGCGGTCCACCGCGGCCGCGGCTCCCCGGGTCAGTCCGGCCACCGCGACGTTGCCGTCGTCATCGTGCAGGCTCGCGAGCAGGCGCACCAGGACCATGAGCGCGTCGGGCACCACCCCGCCCCACATTCCGGAGTGCAGGCCGTGGTCGAGGGTGGCAACCTCCACCACGCAGTCGGCCAGCCCGCGCAGCGACACCGTCAGCGCCGGAACATCGACGGTCCAGTTGTCTGAGTCGGCGATCACGATCACGTCGGCGGCGAGTTTGTCGCGGTGTTCGGCGAGCAGTCGGCCCAGCGAGGGCGAACCGGACTCCTCCTCGCCCTCGACGAACACCGTCACCCCGACCGGTGGCCGTCCGCCGTGTGCCCGGAAGGCCGCCAGATGGATGGCGATACCGGCCTTGTCGTCGGCGGCACCGCGGCCGTAAAGCCGGCCGTCACGTTCTTCCGGCTCGAACGGCGGCGAATCCCATTGCCCGCGTTCACCTTCGGGCTGGACGTCGTGATGGGCGTACAGCAAGACCGTGGGAGCGCCCGGCGGTGCCGGGTGCCGGGCGACGACCGCCGGGGCGCCGCCGGCCCGGACGATCTCCACGTCGGCGAAGCCGGCATCACGAAGCAGGTCGGCCACTTTCTGCGCGCTGCGCTGCACCTCGTCGCGGCGGTCCGGGTCAGCCCAGACCGACTCGATACGCACCAGGTCCTCGAGGTCACGGCGCACGTCGGGAAGCACGGCACGCGCCGATGCGATCAGGTCGTCCACCCGGCCGAGCCTACCGAGGGGGCAGGTCAGACGGTTTCGATGATGACGACCGCGGCGGCAGTGTCACCGTCATGGGTCAGCGACACGTGGATCACCATGTCGGCCAGGTATTCGGCGATCGACCCGGTCAACCGCACCTTGGGGCGGCCCCACATGTCGGTGACGACCTCGATGTCGCGGTGGATACCCTCGGGCAGCACCGGCCGCTGCGCGAACCGGGACCCCGACCACGCCTTGATGACCGCTTCCTTGGCCGCCCATCTGGCGGCCAGGTGCCGCGCCGCCACCGAACTGCGGTCCGCGGCGTCGCGACGCTCGCCCGGGGTGAAGGTCTCGGCGAACACCGTCCCGGGCTGATCCACCAGCTCGGCGAACGCCGGAACGGACACCAGGTCGATACCGACGCCCACCACAGCCACGGCCAGACTTTAGCCGATCGAGCCACCGTTCGAGCTACCGATCGGACCGCTCCGGTAAGCCCCGTCGGTGTCCAACCGGGCCGTCGGATCCAACAGCATGGCGGCCTCCTGCCCCTTCTCCGGCGCGTCGTGGTCGAACCGACGGTCGGCGGGACGCTCGTAGAGCGGACGGCCACCCGCCATCGCCGAGACCAGCCGGCGCTCACCGGCCAACACCCGAGCCTGCGCGCGTTCGCTGTAGGCGGCGCGCTCATCGGGGCCCAGCGACGCCAGGAACGCCTGCGGGTGCACCAGCGCCACCAGACCCGAGACGTGCCCGAAGCCGAGGCTGGTCAGCAGACCGGCCTTCAGCGGCAGCTTCCCACCGACGTGCAGGGTCTGCCGCGGCCAGACGAAGTGCGCCGAGCCGGCCAGTTCGTCATCGACACAGTCCAGACTGCGGTTGGGCGGGATCACCCCGTCCCGCAGGATCTGGCACAGCCCGATGAGCTGGAACACCGCTGCCCCGCCCTTGGCGTGCCCGGTGAGGCTCTTCTGCGAGACGGCGAACAGCGGGTTGCCCTTGGCCCGGCCCAGCGCGTCGGCCAACCGCTCGTGCAGGTCGGTCTCGTTGGGATCGTTGGCCAGCGTGGAGGTGTCGTGCTTGGAGATCACCGCGATGTCGTCCGCTCCCACCCCCAGCCTGGCCAGCGAGCGTGCCAGCGCCGACTGGCGCCCGCCGCGGCCCGCACCCAGCGCACCCAGGCCCGGGGCCGGTATGGAGGTGTGCACGCCGTCGGCGAAGCTCTGCGCGTAGGCCACCACGCCGAGGACGGGCAGGCCCATCTTCAGCGCCAGGTCACCGCGTGCCAGCAGGATCGTGCCACCGCCCTGGGCCTCCAGGAAGCCCAGCCGGCGCCGGTCGTTGGCGCGGGAGAACTTGGCGTCGTTGATGCCCTTGGCGCGCATCATCTCGGTGTCGGCGGTGGCGGCCATATCGCCGAAGCCGATCACTGCGTCCATGATGAGATCGTCGAAGCCGCCGGCCACCACCAGTTCGGCCTTGCCGAGCCTGATCTTGTCGACACCCTCCTCGATCGACACCGCCGCGGTGGCACACGCCCCGACCGGGTGCACCATCGCGCCGTAGCCGCCGACATAGGACTGCATGACATGTGCGGCAACGACATTCGGCAGCACCTCCTGCAGGATGTCGTTCGGCTTGGCGGTGCCGAGCAGGTTGCCGTGGAACATTCGCTCCATCGACGTCATACCGCCCATACCGGTGCCCTGCGTGCTGGCGACCAGGCTGGGGTGCACCCAGCGCATCAGTTCGGCCGGGGTGAAACCGGAAGACAGGAACGCATCGACGGTGGCGACGATGTTCCATAGCGCCACCCGGTCGATGGAGGTGGCCATGTCCGCGCTGAGACCCCACACCGTCGGGTCGAACCCGGTGGGGATCTGCGCACCCACCGTCCGGGACAGTTTCATCGTGCGCGGAACCCGGATCTCGGTTCCCGCCTTGCGGATGACCTGCCAGTCACCGGTGTCGCCGGTGGGAAGAATCACGGTGTGCGCGGGGTCGGCGGCGGCGAAGGCCCGGGCCTCTGCCTCTGAGGACACCACGAAGCTGAAGTCGCGGTCCAGGAAGACGCTCACCAGCAGAGGGGCGTTGCCGTCCGGGCCGATCACGCCGTCATCGACGAATTCCCTGATGCCGCAACGCTCGACGACCGCGTCGTGATACCGCTCAACCAGTTCGGCCTCGTCGACCGGTTCCCCGGTCGCGGTGTCGTACCAGCCCGGCCTGGGGTCCTTCTCCCAGGTGACCAGGCCGGTGGTCCAGGCCAGTTCGAGCACCCCGGCCGCCGACAATTCGCCGGAGACCTCCATCTCGAAGCGGGTCCGGGAGGAGCCATAGGGGCCGAGTTCGGCAGCGCCGACCACGACAACAAGTTCCGTCGGGTCGACATCGAGGTCGGCCCAGTTCGGCGCCGGCGCGCCGCGCTGGCCGCGGGGCGGCGACGGGAGCGCGGCGACGGTTTCCGAACCCCGGTCATCCGAGCCGGAATCCATTACAGCAGTGGACATCTCCTCACGGGCCTTGGCCGCCAGCTCGGCCATGTCGAGTTCCACGTCGCCCAGGCCGCCGGTCAGGTCGGCCTTGATCGGGGTGACCGCCGCCTCGGTCCGCGCCCCGGTCGTACACAGGTCCAGCAGCATCGCCGCCATCTGCGCGGTGGTGTAGGTGATCACGCCCGCCGCCTCCACCGCACCGACGATGGCGTCGTTGTGGCCCATCAGACCGGTGCCCTTGGTCCACCCGATCAGGGCGTGGGCGAAGGTGACCCGTTGCGCCCAGGACGTTTCCGCGCTCCAGCGGCTGACCACCGCGTCCAGTGCGGACTTGGCCTCACCGTAGGCACCGTCACCGCCGAACATTCCACGGTTGGGCGAACCGGGCAGCACCACGTGCAGCCGGGAGTTGATGTCGCGGTCAGCCCCGATGGCAGCGCACCCGCCGATCAACCGCTCGACGGCCCACAGCAGCACCTTCATCTCCATCTCGGAGCGCGCACCGGCCTCGGAGAGATCGCCGGCCACCCGCGGTGCGGCGAACGGGAACAGCAATGTCGGGGTTTGGGCGTCCTTGACGTGGACGGATTGCGGGCCGAGGCTCTCAGTCTGCTCCTCCCCCACCCAGGACACCAGCGCATCGATGTCGGCGTACGAGGCCATGTTGGCCGGGACCACCCACAGGGTGGCGCCGAAGCGGGCGTTCTCGCGGTAGAGCCGCTTGTAGAACTCCAGCCGGTCGTCATCCAGCCGTGAGGTGGTGGCGACGACGGTGGCGCCGCCGTCGAGCAGTTGCGCGACCACCGATGCGGCGATGGAACCCTTCGAGGCTCCGGTGACGAGCGCGACGTCGGTGCTGAACCGGCCCGGGTCCGGGTTCTCCGCACCGGTGGCGATGCGGGCGTAGAGCGTGGCGTGCACGCGCCGGCCCTCGGCCAGCGCCCGCCCGCGCCACCAGTCGGCCTGGGTGGCGACCACATGGCCGGCGCCCTCGAACCGTCCGGACAGCCGGTCCCAGTTCGCGTCGATCTCGTCCTCGTCGGTCAGCCACAGGGACACCAGGTCCTCGCGCGCGCTCGCCCAGCGGTCGTCGAGCACGACGGCCTTGCGCGCGTCGAACACCGGGGCCACCAGCCGGGGCCAGTCGGCGCCGAGTTCGGCGGTGACCAGGTCGATCAACTCGGCGTCCACGCCGGCGGCCGGGGTGTTCACCGGTTGGTCCAGACCGAGCCGGTCGAGCAGCAGTCTGGCGGTGGCGGCCAGCACCCCGTCGGGGCCGGTGACGGTGGCGGCGAACTCGTCGAGCGCGGCGGAGTCCACCACACCGCCACCGGTTGCGCCGGATGCGGGCAGTGCCACCGCGACACCATGGCGTGCGGCGACGGCGGCCACCGCTGCGTCGACGGCACGGTCCACGGCGGCGGCGTCGGTGAGCGCGCCTTCACACAGTCCGCCGAGCGGACCACCGCGGACGCTGCTGCCCTCACGGGTGCCCAGCGCGAGTTCGACCGCGACGTGCTTGGCCCAGCCGGGCCCGAGTTCCCAGGTCTTACCGACCCGCTCGGCGATCGACGCGGGCCGCTTGCCGGACGGGCCCAGCGCGGTGCGCAACTGGTCGTTGACCGCGTCGGTGAGCACCGGGCCGTACGGCTTATAGGTGCGGGCCAGTGTGGTGACCTGACCGCGCAGCGCGGTGAGATCGGCCTCGGCCGCGCCGTCGATGGCGCCGAGGTTCAGTTCCGAGCCCAGGTCCATCAGCAGCTGGTTGCGCCGCGACGAGGCACCGTCGGTGATGGACTCGATGGAGTCCAGCGGCTCGATCTGGTCGATGCGCATCTTGGTGGACAGCGCGATCAGGGCCAGCGTGGCGTCGGCCGGGCCGAACGGGACGTCGTCCGGTCGCGCTGCTCCCGAAGCGACAGATGCGACAGGTGCGGCCGGTGCGGCGGCCTGCGGCGCCGGGGCAGTGCTCCCGACCGGCTCGGCCTGGTCGGCCGTGGCTGGTTCGGGCTCGGCCTCCGCCGGATCCTCGTCGGTCCCGAACAGCACCGCGGCGTCCCGCTCGGCGTTGAGCACCTGCACGGTGCTGTGGGCGTACTCGTTCAGCCGCAGGGTGTTTCGGGCCAGACCGGCCACCGTCGGGGCGGACTTCACCCCGATCTCAACGAAGCGCTCGATGCCTATTCCGCCGGCCGCCGCCTCGGTGAACAGCAGATCCTGGGTTTCGATCCAGCGCACCGGGCTGGCGAACTGCCAGGCGAGCAGTTCGATCACCAGACGTCGGCCGAGTTCCTTGGGCCGTTCGGTGATCCAGGTGTCATAGTCGGCGAGGATCTCGTCAAGCGGTTCGGCGGGAACCAGATCGCGGACTTCCTGGATGAAGTCACGGTCGAGGGTGAACAGCCGGGGCACCAGGTTGGGAATGTAGCGCCCGATCAGCACCCGGGCGTCGGCCTCGGCGGGCATGATGCGCTCCAGCGAGCGGCGGAACTCGGCCACCCCGACCCGCAGCACGTCGGAGTGGAACGGCACATCGATCCCGGGCACCTGGATGTAGGCCCGCTTGCCGCCGGAGATCTCCTGTCGACGGGCGATCTCCTCCTCCAGTGCGTCCAGTCCGCGGACCGTCCCGGCGATCGCGTACTGCGAACCGCGCAGGTTGAAGTTGACGATCTGAAGAAACTCGCCAGTCTTCGCCGCTATGTCGGCGACGAAGGCCTTCACGTCGGCGTCGTCGAGGTCGATCTGCGACGGCCGGATGGCGGCCAGTCGGTAGTCCGAGCGCCCCTCGCTGTCGCGCGGCACGATGTCGTGCATCTTGCTGCCGCGATGGAACACCACCTCCAGCAGCGCCTCCAGTTCGTACACGCCGGTGACACAGGCCAGGGCGGTGTACTCACCGACGGAGTGCCCACACGCGATGGCGTTGTCGACAAAGGCGCCCTGCTCGCGCATCTCGGCGACCTGAGCGGCTGCCACCGTCGCCATGGCGACCTGGGTGAAATGGGTGAGGTAGAGCACCCCGTCGGGGTGGTGGTAGGTCACACCGGCGGCCACCAGGCTGGTCGGGTTGTCCCGAACCACATGCAGCACCGAGAAGCCCAGCGCGTCCCGGGTGTAGCGGTCAGCGCGGTCCCAGACCGTACGGGCCGCCTTCGACCGGGCCCGCACCTCCATACCCATGCCCTTGTGCTGAATGCCCTGGCCGGGGAAGGCATAGGCGGTCCTCGGCGCGGCCAGGCGGGCGGTCGCCGCCATGACGAGTTGTCCACCGACTTTCGCGGTGACCTCCAGAACCTCAGCGCCCAAGTCGATTCCGACCCGATCGACCCGGAAGTCCACCTCATCGCCGGGGAACAC
>Ga0208694_1004436_pt1 | contig 12697 bp, 10 predicted proteins | sample AD_UKC078_MetaG_FD_184442 | JGI IMG/M metagenome (GOLD analysis project Ga0208694, IMG submission 184442) | Active sludge microbial communities of municipal wastewater-treating anaerobic digesters from USA - AD_UKC078_MetaG (SPAdes) (version 2) | ecosystem: Engineered > Bioreactor > Anaerobic >...
ATCCTATTAGCCTCTACCCCTTTACCGCTCAGATAAAGCGCAACCTTTAAAGCCCTCTTCATCGACAACTCAAGTTCGTCTTCAAATTTTCCGACCGAATTTGTATAACCGCCAATCTCTATTACTATATTTTTCCTTTTAATCAGAATTTCGACGATTTCGTCAAGAACGGGACGCGACTCCTCCATTATCCTATCGTCGTCGGGATAAAATAAAATGTTGTTAAACTCGACGACGTCGCCGACTTCCGCCGTTAATAATTTTTTTATCGAGTCCTCCGTCGCATCGACAATCTCATATGCGTCGTTTTTATCATCAATCCCATATGTGTCATTTTTATTTTCAACCCCATATGTGTCATTTTTTTTAAGAGCGTCGTCTGTCGCGTCGGTAATATTCGGGGTATTACTCTTTTTTAGATTTACTTGATAATTTTTTTTATTTTTAAAATTATCATTCAAAACCAAGAACTCCGTTTTCATTTTGGGAATATCTAATTCAAACTGAATTCCTACGCTCCATATAAAATACCCCGAAACCACCTCCACATTTTCGCTTCTGTGTATAAAAGTTTCTCCCCCCGCCTCGATATAAAGCCCAATCCAGCTAAAATAGGGATGAACTATAAATCTGCCGCTTCCGGTATATCTCGGCGTAACTACGTTCCCCCCGAATAAAATATCGAGTCTGTTTAAAAGTTGAAATTCTATAACCTTTATGGGAAGAAGAAACTTCATATCAAAGAGAAAAAAAAGCCCTCCGTCATATCTTTTATCGTTATATTTATATTTATAAGCATAAGAGAACGCCGAGAAAGAGCCGCCGATTCCGCTTCTGATATCGATCCATTCAACCGGCGAATAAAAAAAATCGAAAGTCCATCTAAATATATTTACCGCTCCAAAAAAATCCATATTGCCGTCATGTTGCCCCGTCGAAAAATAATTCTCAAACATAGATACGCCAAAAGTAAATTTGTCGTATTTTAGCCCCAACATAACTCTTCCGTTAAGCCCGTCGCTTGCGCTTGAATACGACGGCTCAAAAACAAACGGATAAGCCCAAAAATCTATGATTGAGAAAAAAGAGACGCTCTTTCCCTTGTTAATATTCGGACTTTTGTTATCGATCAAAACCTTATTTATGTTTGTATTTGTATTCTCTTCCGGAAAGATAAAATTGTTAAAAATTATTATTAAAGAGAATAAAATGAAATATTTCCTCATTAATACCCTCCGTTTAATAATCCCCATTTCTTATATAATTATTACGATATTGTAAAATATCTGTCAATATAAATCTTAAAATTTATGATAATTCGCAATTTTTTTTTGAATTTTTTGGAAAATCGACGCATATGGGCTATTTTTTTGTTAAGGCGCGACGGGGCGTATAAATATGCAAAATGCGAATAGATTTTACGCCGCAAGCAGAATATATAAACATTTTAGTATATTCAAAATGGGAATTCCCGGTTTTATCGCAACGCGGCGGATCGATAGCGTGCGACAATTGTCGCATAAAAATTCGACGCATATGCGTCCATTTTATTTTTCCGCCCAGGGATGCGACGTCGAGGGCGCTATCGCAAAATTTTAACGCTTTTATTTATAAAATTCATAAAATTTGCTTGAATTTGTTTTTTGATTTCCGGTATTTCAAGATTTCTAATTTCGGCGACTCTATTCAGTATTATTTGCAAATTAGACGGCTCATTCAGAAGGTTTTTATCGTAAATCCCATTAATAGTAGGCGGTATATCGGGCGAATCGGTTTCGATTAGAATTCGGTCTAACGGAGCGTATTTAACGGCTTCCAACGCCCTAAGGTTGTTTAGATTAGTAATAGAGCCGGAAAAGGAGTAATATACCCCGATATCGTTAAGTTGATTTATTACTTCGGGGCTTCCCGAAAAGGAGTGTATCAAAATATTAAATTCCGCCGTTTTATACCGTTTCAAAATCGGCGTTAGGATGTCCCAGCTCTTTCTGCAATGTATAGAGACGGCTCTCTTTTTATCGCGGGCAATCTGCAATTGTCTTTCAAATACGTCAATCTGCTTTTTAATATTGCCGTCGACCGTCCTATCCAGCCCTATTTCTCCGACGGTTGAAAACGATTTATCAAGATATTCGACTAACTTCCCCTCCCAATCTTCGCTTAAGTTGTCGATATACCACGGGTGCGCCCCGTAAGCCGGTATAATTTCTTCATATTTTTGAGAAAGGCGATATACTTTGTCCCAATCGTTAGTATCCGTTCCGTTACAGAGAAACTTTTTTACGCCGACGTTCTGCGCCCTATCGATAACGCCGTCGAGGTCTCCGTATCTTTCGTCTTGCAGGTGGCAATGCGAGTCTATTAAAAAAGTTTTGTCCATAAAAAGATTTCTACCCTCCGTAACTCATCGGTTTTTTGGAAAATCGACGCATATGGCGCATTTTTCATCGAGGCGCAGCGCGTTCCATATGTGTCAAATTTTAAGCAGGGAACTTTGACACATATGTTGCAGTTTTTATAGCGTCCCATATGTGTCAAAACAGTCGCATATACGTCGATTTTACTTTCCCGTCCCAAAAGAGCGACGGGGCGCGGACGAAGCCTCTTTTATAGTTTTGATTCTGGTCTTAAAATAGTTGGCTTCGGGATATAGACCGGAATCGTTTCCCGAAAGCAGCCGATAGAAAGCGCAGTTGCCCCATTTCGCCGGCTTATCCTCAATAACGTCGGCTATACCGAGATCGTTTTTAACATAGGGCTCTATCATAGTTTGCCATTTTTGTATACGCGCCGCGCTCTTATCCGCGTCAAAATAGTCGTTTTCCTTTTTAATAAGCTCTTTCAAATATCCGTTATATTTATCCCGATATTTTTTAACGGATAATATTTTATCGATTAACGGAGCTTTTACCGCCCCCCATTTAAACGGATCCTGCAAACCCGAGTTTTTAACTATAAGCGAGGTTCCAAGAGTATTGTCGTAATCATACGGGATAAAATATCCCTTATTTTTTTCGTCAAAGTAAAGATAGTAATTATTGCCATTATTTGCCCAGTAGTCGTCCCACATACCGACCGCGACGTTTACCGCCTGCGCTTTAAGAAACAGATCGACGTCGAAGTTTTTCTCGATCCAGACGGCAAAGCTCCACCCTTTCAGTTTGTTGAGGTTTCTCATAAATTCGGCAAGGTTGTTCTTGGCCCGATCAAAATCTTCTTTATTAGTTTTGAGATCGTAATTAACCCGATTGTTTTTACCGTCCGGATCTTCGATCCCTATGCCGTTAAGACTTCTCAAATTCGCTCCCCACGAGCACTTCCAAAGATCGCCGTTGTCCGAATTTTTATTAGCGTTAAACCGCGTTTTGACAAATTGTTTATCGACGGGCTCTACCATTTCGTACAATCCGTAATATACCGAGCTATCCTCCTCGTCAAATTTCAGATAGAGACGGCAATAGCTTGATCTTGGCGCGGTAAATACTCCAAACCGATGAAACAGATCGTAGCAATATATCTCTCGTACAAACATTGAGTCGTCTTTAAACCATTTGAGATTCAACGAAGTCAAAGTATGAAAATTCGCTTTATGATATTCGTTAAAATCAATCCTAAAGTGAACAAGTCTGTAATCCGGTTTTTCGGCGTTATGTAGCTCGCCCTTTTTCCCTTCGGGCCTCCTTCGACTGAGATTACCTCTGACTCTTATCCCGGCAGTCTCTATTTTTTCTACAACGCCGTTTTTCTCAAAAACAAAATCGCACGGAACTTTTTTCTCATTTCTCGAGTTTTCGTCAAAATTAAGGAGTATTTTATTCCAATTTTCAGTTTTAACAACGACTGTAATTTTCGGAACCGATTCGATATCAAAAACGTAAGAAGACTCGCTCCATCTTTTATCCGCAATAAAATATTTATCCTTTGCGGTTAGCGACGAATTTTGAATAAATATCCCGGCTATAATCAAGAAAAAAAAAGAAATCCGTTTTATCATATAACTTCCTATACCGAACAGATAAGTTCGGACTCAAACATTTTTACCCCTTCGTCCCGGAAGATGAGTTTAATTTCAGATATACAGTTTTGTATAATATCCGCTTCGTTCTCGTCGCAATAAACGACTATTAAGAAGTTTTCCTCAGGCCAGGTATGATCCCCCATTCTCGGCCCCGAACTACCTACTCCGTGAACTATCGGGATTTTTGTGTACATATTAACTACGTTATTTTTTTTAAACATATCAAACAGATCTTCTTCGATAGATCGGTTCCCAATTATTTCTATTCTTTTCATAACATCCCCTTGATATAAATTTCTCTTCGAACGCCGGATTATACTTTAGCTTCGCTAAGTCGTTTTTTTCGGTATTGCATTCGTTTTTCTTTTTTTACCGCTTTTTTAGCTTCTCTTTTGGCTCTCATTTTGTAAAAAATCGAGTAAATCGAAGGTATCAGAAAAAGCGTCATTAACGTACTGACCGTCAATCCTCCCAAAACCGTTAAGGCGAGAGGTTGGCTTAAGTCCGAACCTTCCCCTTTCACAAAAGCCATAGGTCCCAAACCAAGTATGGTAGTTAAAGTAGTCATAAGTATCGGTCTAAGTCTATTGCCGCCGGCTTCAACCATAGCGTCGATTATAGACATATTTCTCTCGATCAACATATTCGCGTAATCCACCAATATAATACCGTTGTTTACGACGACGCCGACCAATACGACAAGTCCGACGGCGGTAAATATGCTGAATTTCTGACCGGTAGCCAGGTATATCAGAATAACGCCGATCAAACACAGCGGAATAGTAAAGAATATTATAAAAGGATCGAGGAATGATTCAAACTGCGCCGCCATTATACCAAATACCAATGCAATCGAGATAATCAGTATAAAAAGGAATTTCTGAAAATATTTCATCATCTCCGCAAAATCGCCTGAAAACTCTATAACCGTTTCGTCGTCCTGAGGAATCTCCTGATTGATTAATTTTCTAACTTTTAACTCAACTTCGTTTAGTTTCACGCCCGGTTTTATCCCGCCGGTAACGTGAACTACTCTCGTCTGATTTTCTCTTTTTATACTAACAGGGCCGGTAGTTTTCACAAATTGAGCGAAACTCGAAAACGGAACTCTTTTGCCCATACTGCTTACGACAAATATCTTCTCAAGATCCGGAAGAGCGTCTTTGTCTTCTTTTTCAAGAATTACCAAAATATCGTATTCAGACCCCCCCTCTCTGAAAGTCGAAGCCGTTACGCCGGCAATGTTAGCTCTCAGTTCTGTCCCTATAGAAGCCATATTCAACCCAAGGGAGTACGCTTTATCTCTATCTATAGATATCTCGATCTGAGGAAGTCCGTCTTTCATGTCTATTACCGGCTCGGTAACTTCGGGAACGTTATTTTTAAGAAGTTCTTTAATTTTTTCAGCTACATATCTCGCTTTATCCAAATCGTTGGTCTTCACTATAATATCTATCGGCGAATTTCTCAACCCCATACCGGATCTGGAAAAAGTAAAAATTGCCGAAGGAAAATCGTTAAAATGTTTTCTTAATTTTTCTTTGATTGTAAAAGAATCTTCAACTCTCTCGGCGTACGGAGGTAAAGTAATCATAATTTTACCTTTATTTGACTGGGAAGCTCCCATAAATCCCATAAACCCCTTTTCGCCTGTTGAAGTTACTATTTTTTTGTAAGATTTAACTTCGCTTTTTACCGTCAGCTCAATTTGGTTCATAATATCCTTAGTCTCTTCAAGCGTTGTTCCGATAGGAAGTTCAACTTCGACCGAAACCGAATCCTCGCCCGATTGAGGCATAAACTCAAAACCGGCTACAGGTATTAAAAACATTGCAGATATAAATATCGCAACCATTATAATAATAGTAACGGCTTTATGTTTCAACACAAATTTCAAAGCGTTTTTATAGCCGTTACTGAGACCCGTCCAAAATTTTTCAAGAAAATCGTCTAATATTTTGAGAATTCCGGTAAGGGGCTCCTCCATTCGGGAAGAAATCTGAAAATACTTGCTAGTCAATACCGGAACAAGAAATATCGCTACCAATAACGACGAGACAAGCGATATAACGACGGTAAAAGCCAGCCCAGAAAAAAGCTCCCCGATCATTCCCAATTGATCTTTAAACATAACAATCGGAGCGAATACGCAAATAGTAGTAAGCGTCGAAGCGGAAATAGCCGTCATCATCTCCTGACTGCCTAATATAGCCGCAATCGACGCTTTTGCCCCTTTTTCCCTATACCGGTAAATGTTTTCGAGTATTACGATCGAATTATCGACTAACATTCCGACGCCTAGAGCAAGCCCCGTTAAGGTCATCAAATTCAAGGTAAGGTTAAAGAAATACATTAACATAAGAGTTATTACAACCGATAAAGGGATCGATATACCGATGATAAAAACGCTTTTTATGCTTCTCAAAAATAAAAACAGTATCAAAACGGCTAAGAGCGCGCCCGAAACGACTGAATTAACAACTGTATTAAGGGACGTTCGTATGATTTTAGTGGTATCGTTGACGACTTCGATTTTAATACCGTTAGGCAACTCTTTTTTTATTTTTTCCAGTCTCGCCAAAACGTTATCGGCGGTTTTTACAGAATTTGTTCCGCTCTGTTTCTGTATCCTTATATATACGCCGGGATTACCGTCGATAAGCACGGTATTCTCTTCGTCTTTAAGTCCGTCGTAAACGTCCGCTATATCGCGTAGTCTTATAGGAATAGTCGAATTCATATTAACCGCAGTCATCGGATTAACGCCGCTTAGACCTTTATATCCGACTACCGTGTTTTTTATCTGCTCTATATCGGTATATTCGCCGGCCGTCCTCACCAAATAATTCATATTACCTTCGGTTATACTGCCGGCGCTAATCTGAATATTCTGCCCTCTAAGCATATTTGATATTTGAGTCAAAGTGAGATTATACGCTTCGAGGCGGTTCTGCGAAATCTCGACTCGTATCATTCGCTCCCTTCCGCCGGAAACGCCCGCCATAGCGACCCCCTCGACTTGCTCCAGCCGGGGTTGAATAATATCTTCGGATATCTTCAATAACTCTTCCGGAGTCCTGACGCCGGTTACCGCTAAAAACAAAATCGGCATCATAGCCGGATCAAATTTGAATATCATCGGCGTTTCTGCGTCCTCCGGCAAATATTTGCGGACAAACTCAAGTTTATCGCGAACGTCGTTCGCCGCTTCGGACATATCCGTCCCCCAAGTAAACTTTATTATTACCTGACTGAACCCCCTCGAAGATGTGGATCTTATTTCGTCGATATTACCGACGTTGCTGAGAGCGCTTTCAAGAGGCCGCGTTATAAGTTTCTCAACCTCTTCGGGGCCTGTCTCTCCGTAAGTTGCCATTACTAAAAGCACCGGCGGGTCTATCTCGGGATATAAATCGATAGAAAGATCTAAGGTCGCATATATTCCTAATGAAAACAGTAAGATAAATACGATTACTATTGCGACCGGATGTTTAACTGTAAATTTTGAAATCATTTATTTCTCCTGAATTAATCGATATTATCTATTATGTTTAGAGGATTGACAACTTCGATAATTTTTACTTTTGATTTATCTTCTAAAAGCGTTTGTCCTCTGATAACTACTTTTTCATCGGATTCAAGCCCTTCGACAATTTCTACCTTATTATCTATTTGTATCCCCTGAACTACTTTTCTTTTTTCCACAACGCCGTCTTCTTTAACAATAAATACAAAGCTCTCCCCGTATCTCTTTACAACGCATTCCGAAGGAATTTTAACGATTTTATCTTTGCTTTCGGTAATTATCTTTATCTTTGCAAACATACCCGGCTTTATTCTCGCATCTTTTTGAACGAGCGATATTCTTACCTCCATCATACGAGTCTGAGGATCTACGACCGGAGAAAGTTCCTGAATCTTTCCTTTAAAAATCGCTCCTGGATAAGCTTCGAAAGTTATATGCGATAAAAGTCCAAGTTTTATCTTGGAGATATATTTTTCAGACACATATGCGACTATATTTATGTCGGTTAGAACGCCGACTTTCGCCACAGACAACTGCGGAGATACGGTCAAGCCCAACTGACCGGTTATCGACGTAACCGTGCCGGATATCGGCGACTTTATCGGGCTGAGCGAATAGGTCATACCGGGCTTAGAAGGGTCGACGTAGCCGATTTCCTGATTTTTAGACACATATGTTCCTATAGAAATATTTAGCCCGACAAGTATCCCCATAGCGTCGGGATAAACGTCTACCTCGGTCTTTGCTTTGACGTCGCCGTTTAGATCGAGGTAATTTTTTATCTCCCCTTTTACGGAGTTCGTAACGTTTACGGCAAAGATAATTTCTGCGTCCGCCGTCGCGTCTCCTTTCATCTGGGGTTTTGTAACGGGTTTCTTGCATCCCTGAAAATTCAATATAGCGATCAAAATCGTCGTTAACAAAAAAAACAGTTTGATTTTCATAGTTTATTCCTTATTTTTAATTAAATATATAAATTTTAATTCGAATATTTACGAATTAAAAATATTTATCATTCTCAATCTATCTCAATTTTGTATTGAGCGCGTACTCCAGATCAAGGAGCGCAGTCGTATAATTATACTCCTCCTGAAGTATATTATTTTTAGCCTTCTTGTATTCAAGTTCGGAATTCTGGACTTCCAGCAGTTCTTTGCTTCCCGCTTTATAAGCTATTTCCGCAAGATTATATGTCTTTTGGGCTAGTTCGTAAGTCATTCTCAACGTATTAAGAGAATTTATCGACTTTTGGAGTTTTAAAACAAGCGATTTGATCTCCAGCTCCGCTCCGTTTTTCAATTGCCTCATAGCTATCTCAGTCTGTTTTAGCTGATAATTATTATTTACAAGATCCATCTGCTTAGACGAAAATGGGAAGTAATAATCGAGCGGAAGACTGAAAGAAAACATTAACATACCGCTATTCTGTTTCCAATTGTCGCTCATATAAGTCGAGTCCCCAAACCATGCGTCCTTACCGGCGTCCTTCTGAAAAGTCGGATCGACCGAAGCTCGAAACATAAAAGTAGGGGTCATCGACGCTATCGTTATATTTCTAACATTTTTTAGAATATTCATAGAGCGGTACAGAGACTGAACGTCTAGGCGGTTGTCGATATATTTCTCGATCAGTTCGTCGCAGTTAAACTCTCTAACGACCGGGGTATCCATCCCGTTTACGAAATTCAACTCTACTTCGCTTTTTAATCCGAGAGTCTGTTTGAACGACAACGCCGCCAGAAAATAGCCGTTTTCGATCTCCAATACGGCGGGCTTCATATTTTCATAAGCGACCTGCGCGGCTAGCATAGTATATTCCGGAACCAAACCGTTCTTGTAGTTTGCTACCGCCTGATTATACCTGTTTTCGGCGGCTTTGACGCTCTCTTTCAATAGTTCCGTATTTTGACGAATTAATAATAGATTATAATAATTCTTTCTTACGTCGCGCTCGATCTTCTTCTCAGCTATTTCTATATTGATCTTGCCGGAGTTATAATCCAAAACCGAATTGTATATAGAAAAAACTATGTAAGCGTTGAGAACGAAGGTCGTATCGAAAGATAAACTCGCCCCCCACTCCGGCATATCTATCGGATCGGTCTTCAGAACATTACTATACATAGTTCCAACGTCTGGTATGGACGCCGTATCCATCGGATCCATAGGATTGTCGAACGGAACCGTCGCAGAAATAGATTTTCTTTCATTCAACCTCGCCAGCGAAAAAGAGAGCTTAGTCGAGGGGATAAGCGGATTCCAACTCGTATACATCGCCCATTTCTTCTGCTCGAGTTTCAAGCGCTCGCTCTCAAGCCCGAGGTTGTTTTTCAAAGCGAGATCGACCGCTTCGTCTACCGTTAATTTTAGCGTTTTATCGCCGGATAAATCGCTCGTTTCAAGAGCGCCTGCGTTTGTCGTAAAAAGAAATATCGAAAACAAAAATCCAATAGTTAAAATAAATTTATTCATAACGATCCCCTTTGTAATATCCGTTTAAAAATAATCTATATATTAATCTCATATCTTTTTTTTCATCAGGCCGAATAATCCCGTTTAGCGCTAATTTCATAACAATATCCCTAATTATTTGGATATTTATTAACGATGCTATATCTTTTCCTTCAAGATCGTACGTTTTTATAGTATTATCATTAATTGCCTTGATAAGAAAGTTATTTATATTATTAATTATATCTTCAATTTTTTTGTACGATTTTTTGATAATTTTATATTTCAACCTCTGAAACCATATCCAATTGAAATAACGCAGTATTCTTAAATCCATGGTTAGATAAGAATGAAACGTCGCCATAAATGAATACAATTTTTCCTCAAAAGAGTCGTATTTATTCATCCGATTTATCAAAATATTTTGCATTATACCAAGTTCGTTTTCAAGAAGATTTTTAAACATATCCTCGCGGTTTTTGAAATGAAAGTATAGACTGCTCTTCGTCATGCCGGCGCGATGAGCGATCTTATCCATTGACGCGTCAAGTAATCCTACTTCGGCGACGACGTCCGTTATTGCGGTAAATATTTTATCCCTCTGCGGAATCTCATTTTCAGATATAATAGCGCCTCTCTCTATATTCTCAAAATTTAGCCGCGCCTCCCGCCGATCGTCGTAAAATCCGTATAATAATATCTCGTTAATTTTTGATATAGTTTTCTCAGCATCCAAATTTTGTCGCGTTTTTGAATTGCCGGATAGAGAGCAATGATATTGCGAAAAAATAATATAAAGCCCCGTAGAAAAAACGTATCCCAAAAACATTTTCATATCGTCTCGATCTATATAGGTAGAACCGTCGAGCTTATTTATCATCGCGTCTGTAAATCGTTTCTGATAACCGAGAATTTTCTCGTCTGAGGCAAACGACGAACTTGTAATAGGGCTGGAAAAATATTTGAAATAACTTAAATTATTCATAAAAAATGTAAATATCTTATACGAATAATACTCGACTGATTCTTTAAAACTTAATTTCGCGATATTTTCCGTTATATCGTCCAAAACCGGATAAAACTCTTCAAGAAAATAGCTTCTCATATTAGCAAGCAAGTCCTCTTTGGACTTGAAATACCTGAAAAGAGCCGGTTTCGAAATTTTCAACTTCAGCGCAATTGCCGTCAAGCTGGTATTTACAAAATGATTTCCGCCCCACTCTTTGAAAGCGGTAACGATTATCTCAACCTTTCTGTTTTCGCGCTTATCCATAACAAATCCTTGCCGACGAGAAATAAAATTAACGACCATTCATTAACATTTACCGAATGATCGTTAACTATACCATAAATATAATACATTTTTCTTTAACGTGAAATATTTTTAGCAACTTTTACATTTTTTTTAAGATGCCGAATTGAAAACTGTAAATTGCCGTAAGTTCGAATCAAATAAAAATTTATTTTATATTAATTTTTTTTATTTGTATGTCCAATTCGACTATTTTTATTTTTACGATCTCCCATATCTCTTCAATATCTATGCCAAAATAATTATGGGCAATAATATTTCTTAACGCTTTAATTTTCGTCCATTCGATATTTTTATTATCGTTTCTAAAATCTTTAGAAAGTCTTGCAACAGACTCGCCGATAGCGACAATATTCATTAAAGCGGCGTCTACAACAAGAGAGTTATTTTCAAAATCCTCTAAATTATTGATATTTTCAGTATATTTAATAATTTTATCAATCGATTCTCCTATATCAAGAATATTTTGCCTATCTTTCTCAAACATAGACAACGTCCTTTAGGATTTGATCTTTTATTCTTTTCTTTAAATATTTCCTTCTGGCAATATCGGTATCTTTATTGAACTTAATTTTAAAGATTTTCTTCAATTCTGTTTTTATATCGTAAATATTTTTAACGTCGTCGTCAAACTCAATTATAATATCAATATCGCTTTCAGGCGTTTCTTCTCCTCTTGCATAAGAACCAAATATACCAATTTCTTCGATATGGAATTCATTTTTAAAATAATCTTTATTGCTTTTCAAAAAATCCAGCAGATGTTCTATATTAATAATATTAGCTTGCATATTTACAGTTATTCGCTTTAACGGCTATAACGTCGCCTGATTTTTTACGCATTTTCTGCCGAATTATCCCCGGATTTAATCAGGCGATGATCGAACCGATAGTTTAAACTTTTCTAGGATCCAAGCGCCAAAAAATTATTTAGAGCCCTTGCCCTTTTTCTTTTCTTTCTTCTCTTTTTTTTCTTTTTTTTCCTTTCGCTTTTCTTTTTGATCTTTGAGCGCTTTCTTTTTTTCTTCCTTTTTAATGTCTTTATCTTTTCCCATGCCGTATCTCCTTTAACAATTACTTTCGGTCGGCGTTTTACCTCATCCGACCGTTTAATTTAATATTACGAATTTTAACAAAAATCGCTGCTTTAAGGATACCAAAATTATACCGACAAAGCAACTATATTTTTACAACTTTTAGTAATCTATCGGTTTTTTTGGTGGGAAATAAATTGACACATATGGCGTTAGGAATAAAATTGACACATACTCCCTTCCAAGTGGAGATAAATTTAGATTTCGCCTGCGCATATTTTAAATATCCTTTGAAGAATATTAGAAATATTTTCTTTTGATAAAAACGAGTTGTTATCCATAAATCTTCTAATATT
>Ga0208694_1004437_pt1 | contig 12696 bp, 6 predicted proteins | sample AD_UKC078_MetaG_FD_184442 | JGI IMG/M metagenome (GOLD analysis project Ga0208694, IMG submission 184442) | Active sludge microbial communities of municipal wastewater-treating anaerobic digesters from USA - AD_UKC078_MetaG (SPAdes) (version 2) | ecosystem: Engineered > Bioreactor > Anaerobic >...
TGCCGAGGCCGCGCATGGGTCATCGTGACCGCCCAGGAGGACATGGGGACGGTTGTCGGCGAGATGGGCAAACAGCAAGGCAACGACTTCTCGAAAATCCAGGCCCGGTTCGCCAATCGCATGAAGCTGACCAGCGCCGACGTGGCGGAGGTTATCCAGAAGCGTCTGCTCATGAAAACCGAAGAAGGCGTTCGTCTGCTGTCGGACATTTATCACGCGCAGTCCAACAATTTTAAGACCCTGTTCGACTTTGCCGACGGCTCGCAAACCTACCGGAACTATCAGGATCGGGAGCACTTCATTCACAGCTATCCGTTTATTCCGTACCAGTTCGCGCTGTTCCAGTCGGCCATTCAGAATCTATCTCAGCATAGCGCCTTTGAGGGCAAGCACAGCTCGGTGGGCGAACGTTCCATGCTGGGTGTGTTCCAGCAGGTGGCGATCCAGATCGGGGATCATGAAATCGGTCAGTTGGCGACCTTCGACTTGATGTTCGAGGGGATTCGCACCGCGCTGAAATCCAATATCCAGCGAGCCATCATCCAGGCAGAAAACCACCTTGATGGCCCTTTCGCGATCCGGCTGTTGAAAACGCTCTTCCTGGTCAAATACGTCAAGGAGTTCAAGCCGACTCTTCGCAACCTGTGCGTCCTGATGCTGGACGGCTTCAATCAGGATCTGCCCGCGCTGCGGAAAAGGGTCGAAGAAGCCCTCAGCCTCCTTGAACAGCAGACCTACGTGCAGCGCAATGGCGAGCTCTACGAATACCTGACCGACGAGGAAAAAGACGTCGAGCAGGAAATCAAGAACACCGAGGTGGAATCATCGGATGTTGCCGCCGAACTTGAGAAGATTGTTTTCGACCACGTCATCAAGCAACGGAAGATTCGTTACGACGAGAATGGCCAGGACTACCCGTTCTCCAGAAAGCTCGATGATCGGTTGCACGGGCGGGAGTACGAGCTGGCTATCCATGTCATCAGCCCGTTCCATGAAAACGCCGAAAGCGAGTCCATTCTGCGGATGCAGAGCATGGGTCGGGACGAGCTGCTGATCCTGATGCCTGCGGATGAACGCCTCGTTCGCGACATCCTCATGTACAAGCGGACGGAGAAATACATCCGCCAGAATATCTCGATCACGCAACAGGAGGCGGTCAAACGCATTCTGACCGACAAGGGCTTCCAGAACCGCGAACGGTATGCCGAACTGCAGCAGCGCGTTCAAAGCCTGATGGGTAAGGCCAAATTGTTCGTGGCAGGAGCCGACATCGAAATCGGTTCCGAGGATGCCCAGACCCGAGTGCTGCGCGGATTCCACGAGCTCATCTCCCGCGCCTATCCAAACCTTCGTATGCTGCGCGGTATTACCTATACCGAAAATGACATCGCCAAATGCCTCAAGCATTCACAGCAAGGGTTGTTCGGCAACGACGCCACCTCCCTGGCCGAGTCCGAGCAGGAACTTTTGGCGTTCATTCAGAGCAACAATCGGGGTGGCTTACGCACCACGCTGAAAAACCTGCTGGAGAAATTCGAGCTCAAACCCTATGGCTGGTACTACGCCGCTGTGCTTTGCACCCTGGCCAACCTCTGCGCTCGCGGCAAGGTCGAGGTTCGCACCGACGGCAACCTGCTTGAAGAAGACGAGCTGGAACGGGCGCTGCGCAACACCCATGGCCACGGCAATGTGGTGCTGGAGCCCCAGGTCGAATTTACCGCGTCTCAGGTCCGCGCCCTCAAGGAGTTCTTTGAGGACTTCTTTGATGCCCCGCCCCGCGCCAGTGAAGCGAAGGCGCTCGGTAAGGAGACCGGCACCGCGCTTCAGGAACTCATGCATCAGCTTACCCCGCTGGCTGCCCAGGCATCCCAGTATCCTTTCCTGAATGCGCTGACGCCGGTGCTTGAGAAACTCAAGGAGCTGACCGGCAAGCCCTATACCTGGTACCTGACCGAACTCACCCGCCAGGAAGACGCGCTGCTCGATATGAAGGAAAGCGTCATCGATCCTGTCCGGAAGTTTATGAGCGGCCCGCAGAAAGGCATTTTCGATAACGCCCGCAAGTTCGTTCAAAGCCAGGAGCCCAACTTCGCCTACATCGAAGGCGACGAAACCGCTCAGGTGGTCGCCAGCTTGACCGATCCGGAGCGCTTCAAGGGCAACCGCATGCAGCAGGTGAAGACGCAAGTCGAAACCCTGCAGGGGAAGGTCACGGCCCAGATCGATGCCGAGATTGCCAAGGCCAAGGAGACGGTCGCTAGCCTCAAAGGCCGTCTCTGCGGCATGGCCGAATTCAGTGCATTGAACGGCGAGCAGCAGGAGCAGATCACCCGTCCGTTCAACGAATTCGACACGGGTATAGAGCGCCAGAAACTGATTGCCGTCATCCGCGACACCCTGCGCCGGTTTGAGGAAAGCGACTACCAGCGGCTGCTTTCGCAGATGACATCCTGGGCGCAACCGGCACCAACACCCGAGCCTGCGCCGGAACCCGGTCAGCCCGCCACCCCGGATGAAGGTACGAAACCCACGCCACCGGCCAAACCGGAACCGCGCATCGAGTATGTGCCCAGCCGTTCGGTGAAGGTCTCTTTCGACAAAGCCTGGCTGGCCGACGAGACCGACGTGGAACGCTATCTGGAATCCATGCGCGAGGCGCTGCTGGATGAAATCCGCAAAGGAAAAAGGATACAGATCTAAGGGGCATAGGGGGGCGGATCATGGCACTGTCACGGAATGCAAAACTTATTTATCAGTACCTGGTGCATGATATAGTTCCATCGAAAAAAGTAGTGTCATATGGAAGTGTCAGTGGGGAGACAGGTGTGCCACTCGGCCCGGCTGGTGGAGCTGTTACTGAGGCACTTTACGAAATATTTCGAAAATGCGACGAAAGGCTACTTCCGCCATTGTCGGTTGTCGTGGTTCAGGAAGACAGCGAATATGATCATGATCGGCACGGTATGACCGGCGGAGGCTACCTATCTGCCGAAGCTGAAAGCCAGAACCTGGCTGGTCGTCGTCGAGATAGTGGCTGGGAACGGTGGCGAAACAAACCAAGGCCTAAAGACGAAGAGACCTGGTGCATGAAGGAAATGATCCAATCCCACCAGAACATGGTCTGGGATTATCCACACCCTTGGCCGGAAGAGCTGTGAAAGTGATCCTTTAATTCATTGTCCTTGCTGAAAAGGATTCAAATATGATCGAGCGTTTGAAACTTCTTAATTTTGTTGCCTTCAAGGATATTGAAGTCTCTTTTTCTCCCAAGATCAATGTGATTATTGGCGAAAATAGTTGTGGTAAAACCCAGCTTTTAAAAGCTGCCTATACACTTTCCAGTATCGGCGAAGCGTTAGGTGATGCAGGTACCATTACTAAACAGGCTGTGCAGGAAACTCTCACCAAGAAATTGCTCAGGGTCTACAAGCCATCCGAGGAAAAGATCGGCTTACTTAACTATCGCGGCAGTAAAGCCAAAAGTGAAATTCGCGCGCACTTTGCTTCCGGTCACGTATTTGGTGGAACGTTTACTTCTCGATCCAGGCAGGTCGCACTTTCCGGAAAAGGCATACCTCCAAAGGGAAGTAGCGGTGTTTTTGTTCCAACAAAAGAGGTGCTCTCATTTGTAGAAGGGATTTCAAGCGAAGCTTCACATCGGCCAACAATTGAAAGCCTTTTTGACGCAACCTATTTCGATTTGTCACACAAGCTACTTAATTCTGCGCTAGAGCGCGAAGAAAAGGCCCAGTGGGCAAATGAGAAGATTGTAAATCGTATTGGTGGACGTTTTGAATTTAATGGGTCTCAAGTTCAATTCAAATCAGGACAATACAGGGAATATAAAAACACATATGCAAGCGAATCCTATTTCGCTGCAGTGTCTCAGCCTGCACTTTCAACTTCAATGACTGCCGAAGGATTTCGTAAGGTAGGAATTTTACAACTCTTGCTGCAAAATAGTGCCATCGGTACTGGGATAAATGGTCCGTTCTTTTGGGATGAGCCTGAAGCCAATATGAACCCAAAGCTGATGCGTCTTGTTGTTGAGATTTTATTGGAGTTATCTCGAAACGGGCAGCAGGTTATTGTAGCTACACATGATTACGTGTTGCTGAAGTGGTTTGATCTACTGATGGACAAAGAAGGAAAAGGCGATCATGTGAAGTTCCATGCCCTTTACCGGGACGATGATCTCAATATCAAGTGTGAATCCGCTGGAAGCTACAAGCAGCTTGATGAAAATGCTATCGCTGCGACATACAGTGAATTGTATGACGAAGAGATTGATCGAGTGCTCGGAGGTTCCAAGTCATGACGAAATTGTTTGAAATGGACCTTGAGTTTGATTTCAGTGATGCTATTCATGCTTTTCAGTTTGATGACGATTCCTATCATGGCAAAAGTACCCTGCAGAGAGTTGATTTTATCGCTGAATATGATGATTGCTATCGTTTTGTTGAAGTAAAGGATCCTGACATTCCTGGTGCAGGAAATGTAGAAGGATTCATGGAAAAATATAAATCCGGAAAACTCATACAGAGTCTGTCTGGAAAATATCGTGACACTTTATTTTTTCGTACGTTACAGAAGAAAATTGACAAGAAAATCGAATACATTGTTCTCTTGTCAATGCAGACATTAAAGGCTCCGCTACTGTTGTCTAAACAGGATGAGCTGCATCGTTCAATCCCCTTCAGGCATCAAGATTGGACAGATGACTGTGCGGCAGTCTGTGTTGTGTTGAATCTCCAGCAATGGAAAAAGAGATTCGGCGAAAACTCAGTTCGTCGCCTAAGTGAGGGTGCCATTTAGATGGAAACCGCAAAACTAAAAAAATTCGCCCAGTTCGCTCGGCGCAGCCTGCTGGAGCAGGTCTCCGCCAAGCTAAAACTGGTGCTGGCTGAAAACAGCGCCGCCCGGCGTGAACGTGCCGAGGCCATCAAGAAGCTGGAAGAGGCGATCAAGGGGCACGGCAAGGAACAGGTCATCGAGCGGGTGGCCTACATCTGGTTCAACCGCTTCTGCGCCCTGCGTTTCATGGATGTGAACCGCTACACCCGCATCGGCGTGGTGTCGCCCACCGAAGGACAGTTCCAGCCCGAGATTCTGGCTGAGGCCAAGATGGGGCACATCGACGAGGAGATGGTTCACGACAAGGTCCGGCAGCAGATCTTTGCCCTGCTCGACGGCAAAGCACCCAGCCGCGACCCGCAGGGCGAGGCCTACCGCCTGCTGGTGGTCGCCGCCTGCAACTTCTGGAACAAGGCGATGCCTTTCCTGTTCCAGCGCATCGACGACTACACCGAACTGCTGATGCCCGACGACCTGCTCTCGGGCAACTCCATCCTCGCCTATACCCGCGAAGCGATGACGCCGGATACCTGCAAAGACCCAAAAACTGAAGAACCAATTGTTGAAGTCATTGGCTGGCTTTACCAGTTCTACATCTCCGAGAAGAAGGACGAGGTGTTCGACGGCCTGAAGAAGAACAAGAAGATAACGCCCGAGAACATTCCCGCCGCCACCCAGCTTTTTACCCCGCACTGGATCGTGCGCTACCTGGTGGAAAACTCCCTCGGCCGCTTGTGGCTGCTCAACCGCCCTGGCTCAAAGCTGGTTGAGCGAATGGATTACTACATCAAGCCCGAACAGGCCGAAACGGACTTCCTACGCATCGCCAAGCCGGAAGAGATCAAGATTTGTGACCCGGCCTGCGGCTCCGGCCACATGCTCACCTATGCCTTTGACCTGCTCTACGCCATCTACGAGGAGGAAGGCTACGAGCCCGCCGAGATTCCGGAAAAGATCCTCACGAATAACCTCTACGGCATCGAGATCGACGAACGCGCCGGGGAACTGGCGGCCTTTGCCCTGACCATGAAGGCCCGCGCCAAACAGCGCCGGTTCTTCAACAAGGGCGTCAAGCCGAACATCTGTGTGCTGGAGAACGTCCACTTCGACGGCAATGAGTTGAAGGATTACATGGATTTTGTCGGGCGCGACCTGTTCACCGCACCACTGCAGAGCACCCTGCGCCAGTTCGAAGAGGCCGACAATTTCGGCTCCCTTATCCGTCCCGATGTCACTGATGTGGACGGCATGCTCAGGATTCTGGGGTCAAAGAACGTCTCCGGGCAGCTGTTTATCAGCATGACCCATCAGAAGGTGCTGCAAGCCCTGCGGCAGGCTGATTACCTGAGCCAGAAATACCATGTGGTGATTGCCAATCCGCCGTATATGGGCGGCAAGGGCATGAATGGGCGGCTAGCGGCATGGCTTAAGGATAACTACGCGGATGTAAAGTCAGATTTATTCTCAGCCTTTATGGTTCGTAATGTGGAGCTGGCACTTCCGAAAGGGCAGCTTGGCTTCATGTCACCTTTTGTGTGGATGTTTATCTCATCCTACGAAAAGCTACGAAGCTTTTTGATTAACCAGAAGACCATCACATCACTGGTTCAGTTAGAGTATTCAGGCTTTGATGGGGCAACTGTTCCAATTTGCACGTTCACTGTTGAGAATGCTCATCATCCGGATTTCAAAGGGGGCTATGTTCGGCTATCCAATTTCCGTGGTTCCGAGAATCAAGCGCCGCGTACCAGGGAGGCAATCAAGAATCCCGACTGCGGTTGGTTCTATCGAGCCTCCGCCGCTGACTTCAAGAAGATTCCGGGGAGCCCGATTGCGTACTGGGTGAGTGATCGTATGCGCCAAATCTTCGACTCTGGGAGAGTCCTTAAAGAAATTGGCGACACACGCCAAGGAATGGCAACCAGCGACAATAATCGCTTCTTGAGGTTTTGGGCAGAAGTCAGCTTTGAGAAGGCTTGCTTAAACGCAAAGACTCGTGAGGAAACAGCGAAGTCGGCAAAAAAGTGGTTCCCATACAATAAGGGTGGTGACTTCCGAAAGTGGTTCGGGAATTCGGAATTCTTTGTTAATTGGGAAAACGACGGGGAAGAACTACTCGGATATGCGGCCTCTCTTTATGGCAGCCCAACACGGACAATTAAAAGTATATCGGAATATTTCAAACCTTGTGTCAGTTGGTCGAAGATTTCTAGTGCCAATCTAGCTATGAGATTTTATCCCGAAGGATATCTCTTCGATGTTGCTGGGTGTTGCATCTTTTCGCAAAAGCACGCGGATCTTATGTTCCTGCTAGGATACTCGAACACCATAATGGTGCGTAAGCTACTTGCAACCATTTCACCAACCTTGAACTTTGAAGCAGGCCAAATTGCCTCTTTACCGATTCTAGAGCTGAACAGAGGGGCGTTTACTGAAATTCCGGGTGAATTAATTAGAAAATCAAAAAACGACTGGGATGCCTACGAAACTTCCTGGGATTTCACTGGCCTCCCGCTCTTGAATCCCGACTACCGCCAGCCAAACCTAAAGGCCACCTATCAGAAGCTCCGTGCCCACTGGCGGGAGATGACGCTGGAGATGCAGCGGCTGGAAGAAGAGAACAACCGCATCTTCATTGACGCCTACGGCCTGCAGGATGAGCTGACGCCCGAGGTGCCGCTCAAAGAGATTACCCTGACCTGCAACCCACACTATCGCTACGGCAACGACAAGAGCGAGGACGAGTTGGAGGCGCTGCTGCTGGCCGACACCATGCGCGAGCTGGTCTCTTATGCCGTGGGCTGCATGTTCGGCCGTTACGCACTGGACAAGCCGGGGCTGATCCTCGCCAACCAGGGCGAGACCATCGAGGACTACCTGAAGCGGGTTCCGGAGCCGAGCTTCCCGGCCGATGATGACAACGTCATCCCCATGCTCGACGGCGACTGGTTCACCGACGACATCGCCGAGCGTTTCCGCAAATTCCTGCGCGTGGCCTTTGGCGATGAGCACTATGAGGCAAACCTCCAGTTCGTCGAAAAGGCGCTGGGCAAGAATGGCAAGGCCCGCGACATCCGCGATTACTTCCTCAAGGATTTCTACAGCGACCATGTGAGGCGCTACAAAAAGCGTCCCATCTACTGGCTGTTCTCAAGTCCCAAGGGCAGCTTCAACGCACTGATCTACATGCACCGCTATCGCCCGGATACCGTCAGCGTGGTGCTCAACGACTACCTGCGTGAGTTCCGCACAAAGCTCACCTCCCACAAGAACCATCTGGAGGCGGTCAGCATCAGCGCCAGCAGCAGCCAGGGCGAGAAGACCAAGGCCCTGAAGGAAATCGAAAAGATCACCAAGATGATCGCCGAGATGGAGGAGTACGAACGCGAAGTGCTTTACCCGCTGGCCACCGAGCAGGTGGAGATCGACCTCGACGACGGCGTCAAGGTCAACTACCCAAAACTCGGCGCGGCCTTGAAGAAGATCGTCGGCCTGGATGCGAAGGAAGACTGATGGTCCACGAAAAACACGAAAGCCACGAAAAAATACTGTTCAAGGATGAGTGTTACTCCATCCAAGGGGCAGTCTTTGAAGTGTATCGTGAAATGGGCTGCGGATTTCTGGAAGCCGTGTATCAGGAGTGTCTTGAGAAGGAACTGGCGGCTCGTTCAATTCCTTTTGTTGCACAGCAAGAGTTGAAGCTCAACTACAAGAGTGAGCCACTCAAGCAGACCTACAAGCCAGATCTCATCTGCTACGGCAACATTGTTGTGGAGCTGAAAGCGCTGAGTTCGACGACTGGTGAGCACAAAGCACAAGTATTGAATTACTTGAAAGCCACGGGCATGCGGCTTGGGTTGCTGGTGAACTTTGGATGCCACCCCAAAGCAACGGTAGAGAGGATCGTTTTGTGAGTCCTTTCGTGATTTTCGTGCCTTTCGTGGACAAAGGATTTTTTTGATGGAAAACCGCATAGCCCAGGCCCTGACCAAACTCTTCGACCGGCACCGGATCGTCTTCTGGTACGACGCCAAGCAGGAGTTGCGCGACGATTTCGAGGCGCTTCAGCTTCCCGGCGTCGAGAAGCTGGAGCTGACCAATAACGAATACGGCATCAAGTACAGGCTGCTGCGCGAGCAACCGGAACAGAAATTCCTGCTCTACCGAGAAGGCCCTCAACCCGCCGACCTGGATAACTGGCTGTTGGATGTGCAACTGGCCCACAGCGAGTTCCGCACTGACCAGGTGGCCATCTGGCTGTCCGAACTGGAGCTCGGCCTGGAGTTCGCGGATGTAGTGCAGGCCCATGCGGAGTTCTACCAGGCGGTCAAACGCAAGGACGCCCTCAAAAAGCTGTTGCAAGCGGACGACACCGCCGGACAGATTCGCCTGAAAATGCTGGCGGTATGCACCAGCAGCGAGCCGCGCATGGATGCGGTGGTGGAAAACCTGCTGCAGGAGCTGGCCGACAGCCGGGACGAGAAGATCAAACTGATCGGCCGGTGCAGCCTGGACGACTTTCTCTGGGAGCAGATGATCCGCTGCTACGGCTACAAGTCCGACGAGCCGGGCGTCCGCGACTTCGCCATCGAGCTGTTCAAGTCCTGCTACGCGATGGGCACCGACGGCCAGGTGAAACTGACCGGCGACGCCCTGGTATTCCTCAAGCGCTGGAAGGACAGCCGTCAATTCGAAGGCGGCTTCGAGACCCTCTCGGGCGAATGCGCCGAGGTGCTCGGGATTGAGCAGGATCTGGCCAAGCGGGATTTCCGCGAGTTGATCGAACTGGATTATTTCCGCCTAATCGACCAGAAGATCATCAGCGACCTGGTGCGGGCCGTGTCAGCACGCACGGCCTCCAGCGGTGATGTGGCGATCTGGGTTCGCCAGCGGCGGCAAGGCCACTGGTATCGCGAATACCGGCATCTGTACGAGGCGGTCGATTACGCCGCCCAGTTCACCTACACCCTGGGCGAGGCCAAACTCGCCATGGACAGCCTGGCCGAAGGCGTCCAGCGCTACAGCCGCTTCTGGTATCAGCTCGATCAGCTCTACCGCAAGTTCACCTACCATGTGCGCATGTCGGGACAGGCATCGCTGATGGGCAGCCTGACCGACCAGGTCGAAAACCTCTACTCCAACAACTACCTGCTGAAGCTGGGCGACCGCTTCCAGACCTTTGTGGATTCGGCATCGAACTGGGAAGCCTTCCCCGTGCGCAAGCAGAAAGAGTTTTTCGAGCACTGGGTCCGGCCGTTCCTGCGCAAGGACAACAAGGTCTGCGTGATCATCTCCGACGCCATGCGCTACGAGATCGGCGATGAGTTGCTGAGCCTCATCCGCCAGGAGGACCGTTACAGCGCCGAACTGGAACCGGCGCTTTCGATGTTGCCCAGCTACACCCAGCTCGGTATGGCGGCGCTTCTGCCCAACAAGGCGCTGGCGATTGCCGACAACGAAACCGGCACAGTGCTGGTGGATGGGCAGAGCTCCCAGGGAACGGCCAACCGCATCAAGATCCTTGGCCAGGCAATCAGTCAACGGGCTACCGCCTGCAAAGCAGATGAGCTGATGGCCATGAAGGGCGACGACTGCCGGGCACTGGTGCGCGATCACGACGTGATTTACGTCTATCACAACCGGATCGACGCCACCGGAGACAAGCGGGAAACCGAGGAACGAGTTTTCGAGGCGGTGGAAGAAACCCTGCAGGAGCTGATTCGCCTGATCAAGAAGCTGACCGGGGCCAACGCCAACAACTTGCTGGTGACCTCGGACCATGGCTTCATCTACCAGAACCGCGCCATCGACGAGAGCGACTTCTCCGGAGTCGATGCCGAGGGAGACCAGATTCTGTTCCGGGACCGCCGCTTCGTGCTTGGCAAGGGGCTTGCCGAGGCATCCAGCCTGCACAAGTTCACCCCCGAGCAGCTTGGCCTTGCCGGTGAGGTGGAGGTGCAGATTCCCAAGTCGATCAACCGCCTGCGCCTGAAGGGCTCCGGCAGCCGCTTTGTGCATGGCGGCGCGTCGTTGCAGGAGGTGGTGATCCCGGTGCTCAAGATCAACAAGAAGCGCCAGAGCGATGTCACCGCCGTCGAGGTGGATATCCTGCGCGGAGCCAGCTCAGTGATTACCTCCGGGCAACTGGCGGTGACCCTGTACCAGGCCGGGCCGGTGACGGACAAGATCCAGCCGCGTGTGCTGCGGGCTGGTATCTACACCGAGGCAGGCGACCTGATCTCCGACAGCCACGATCTGACCTTTGATCTGAGCTCGGACAATCCCCGGGAGCGGGAGCTGCAGGTGCGCTTTGTGTTGACCCGCAAGGCCGACGAGGCCAATGGCCAGGAGGTTATTCTACGGCTGGAGGAAAAACACGCCGGGACTTCACATTACAAGGAATACAAGTCGCTCCGCTACCTGATGCGGCGCTCATTTACCAGCGACTTCGACTTTTAAAGGACGGGTGACCGATGAACGAACTTGACCAGAAAATCAACACACACTTCCCGGGACTCGTTGTCCGCAAGGATCTCGTCAAGACGGTCAAGGGCAACGCCATCGTTCCCTCCTACGTGCTGGAATACCTGCTAGGCCAGTATTGCGCCACCAGCGATGAGCCGACCATCCAGACCGGTATCGAGACGGTCAAGGAGATACTTGCCAAGCATTATGTTCACCGGAACGAAGCCGGATTGGTCCGCTCGAACATCAAGGAAAAGGGGCGCTACAAGGTCATCGACAAGATCAGTGTCGATCTGAACGACAAGAAGGATGTCTATCAGGCGCAGTTCTCCAACTTAGGGCTAAAAGAGGTTCTTGTTGATTCCGGAACGGTAAAAAAACACCCCAAGCTCCTGGTCGGCGGCGTGTGGTGCATCGCTGATCTGGAATATGAGTTTACCGAAGACAAAAGCGCCAGCCCTTGGATCTTGTCGACCCTCAAGCCGATCCAGCTCTCCCATTTCGATTTCGACGGCTATGTTGAGGCCCGCAAACAATTCACCACCGACGAGTGGATCGACCTGCTGGTGCAAAGCATCGGCTTCAACCCGGAGATGTTCGGCAAGCGCAGCAAGCTGACCCAACTGGTGCGCCTGATCCCGTTTTGTGAGCGCAACTACAACCTGATCGAACTCGGCCCCAAGGGAACCGGCAAATCGCACATCTACTCGGAGTTCTCGCCTCACGGCATCCTGATCTCCGGCGGCGAGGTTACGGTTCCCAAGCTGTTCGTGAACAACTCTTCCGGAAAGATTGGCCTCGTCGGCTACTGGGATTGTGTCGCCTTCGACGAGTTTGCCGGAAAGCAAAAACGCGTCGACAAGGCCCTCGTCGACATCATGAAGAACTACATGGCCAACAAGTCCTTCTCGCGGGGCGTCGAGACGCTGGGCGCGGAGGCCTCCATGGTTTTCGTGGGCAACACTCAGCACACCGTGCCCTACATGCTTAAGCACTCTGACCTGTTTTGCGAGCTGCCCGACAAGTTCTACGACTCCGCGTTTCTGGACCGCATCCACTTCTACATCCCCGGCTGGGAGGTCGACATCATCCGGGGCGAGATGTTCTCCAGCGGTTACGGCTTCGTAGTGGACTACCTGGCCGAGATCCTTCGCTCGCTGCGCAATCACGATTACTCGGACCGCTACAAGGAGCACTTCTCTCTCTCCTCCGATATCTCGACGCGGGACCGCGATGGCATCAACAAGACACTTTCTGGTTTGATGAAGATCCTCTTTCCACATGGGGGAGCAACCAAGGAAGAGGTCGAGGAGCTGCTACGGTTCGCGATTGAGGGTCGCAAGCGCGTCAAAGACCAACTAATGCGCATCGATTCCA
>Ga0208694_1004442_pt1 | contig 12680 bp, 7 predicted proteins | sample AD_UKC078_MetaG_FD_184442 | JGI IMG/M metagenome (GOLD analysis project Ga0208694, IMG submission 184442) | Active sludge microbial communities of municipal wastewater-treating anaerobic digesters from USA - AD_UKC078_MetaG (SPAdes) (version 2) | ecosystem: Engineered > Bioreactor > Anaerobic >...
CAAAAAGCTGGCCGGTATTTTGATTGAACTGCAAGGCGACATGGAAGGCCCGAGTGCTGCGGTGATTGGCGTGGGCATCAACCTAAATTTACCACAACAGGTATTAAACGCGATTGACCAACCTGCGACTGATTTAGCGCAGCATGCCAGCATCAACCAAAGTGAACTATTGGGCGTGCTACTGAAGCACTTAGCCGACATTTTGAGCCAGTTTGAACAGCATGGCTTTACCGCGTTGCGTGACGAATGGACTAGCCACCACGCCTACCACAACCAGCCCGTGCGCATGCTGATGCCCGATGGCCGCGATGTGCAAGGTGTGGTAAATAACGTAGCGGAAGATGGTATTTTATTGGTAGAAACCGCGCTGGGGCTACAGCGCTTTTCTGCGGGTGAAATTAGTTTACGTGGAATCGATTACAGGTAGGTGCGCAAAATATTGCGCACCTACCATGATCGGCCTAATACTTCAGCGTTAAGCCCACATTCACTGAACGCCCCATGCCAGGCACTTGCGTGCCGTGGAACACACCCGTACCCATCGTTGCCCCCTGGCCAATATAGGCACCACCCAGTGGATCAGCGTAATATTTGTCGAACACATTTTCGACGCCAAAGTCTACGCGCGCGCGCGGCCACTCGTAACTTGAATAAAGGTTCAGCAGGCTGTAACCTGCTGTTTTCAACTCTTTACGCACTGCCTGCACGTTATCTTTGCTACCTACAAATTTTGCTTGAATAATATTCTTCCAGCCGCCAAGCTTATGCTCCAGCGCTAATTTTGCGTTAAGGGGCATGATGTTGTACAAATCATCACCCGTATCACGATTTTTTCCGCGTACATAGTTCAAAGTGCCAGATGCAGCTAAGCTACCCAAACCGCTACCATTTGACAACGCTACCTTACCTGAAACATCAACGCCATACAGACTGGCTGATTGATTATCTAAGCTTAAATTAGCAAAGCCATCGGTTCTGGCCATGCACATCTTGCCAACTTTGCTACATGGAACCGCGTCAATATAGTCATCAACATACGTGAAATATGGTGTTACTTTTAAACTCCAATCTTGTTGTGCAGCATCATTCCAATGTGCGGTTGCACTTAAGGTGTGCGCAGTTTCAGGCTTTAAATTCAAATTACCCACATAGCCATTACCATCACCATATAGATTATTCATATTCATCACCATCGTGTTGTTATTTGCCCAAGCAAATCGTTCATATACATTAGGCGAACGTGTTTTTATGGCGTAGCCTGCTTCAAAGGTTTTATTTGCATCAGGGGTGAATCGCGCCAAGGCGCTAACATCAATATTGTGATCTGTGTTAGAACGGTCAGCCGCATTGAAGGCACCTGGAATCGTTGCCGGGTTGGTCGGGTCACCGTAATTCATCATGCCAGCAGCGTTGTTATACCCTTGTATCTTGCCTGCATTCATCTTCACTGAACTACTTCTTAATCCAAACTGCGTTAACCATTGGTCGCTCCATTGTGAGTCCCACTCAGCAAATACGTCGTAACGGTCACGCTCACCGTTATTGATGTTCCAAAAAGTGTTTGGTCCCATCATGGTTGCCATCATCAAACCTTGCGGTGAGGCTCTCCAGTAATCATCTAAACGATAGCGCTGATATTCTGCGCCTAAACTTAAAGTATCAAGTTGAGATAGCTTTACTTCACCTTTCACATTAACCCCCGTGGTTTTACCTAACGTATCCATCGGCATGCCAGATGCGGCTGGCATGCCCATCATACCGCCATAGATAAATTGCTTATCATCACCGAACTGCATGCTATGGCGCGTTTTCTCTTGGTAGGCGCGTGCTTCTAGCCTGCCCCAGTCATATTGACCGTTGTAGCTTAAATTAAATTGCTTGCTATCATTGCCTGTCATGTCCATGCGCTGATTGGCATACCCTTGATAGGGAATATCCTGTAGACCAAATTTTAGTTCTACCAAGTGATTATCATGTTTCACACCAAAAGCTAATGCATGGTTACGAGATTTATAATAACTAGAGCCAACTTCATCGCCTGCGATAATATGGTTAAGCTTATTCATAGCAGCAGGCCCAGCAGGTTTAAAATTGCCGCCGGCAATGTAATTGTTGGCTTCAACCGTTGAGCCCGTATAGCGCATATATACTTTTTCATTGGCAACACTGGTGGATAAATTCACGCCGCGCGCATCATTATTGCTACGGTAAAATGTACCTAGCGTTGCCTGAATCACTAAGTCATGTCCATCTTTGGCGAACTCTGACGTGGCAGAATTTACCAGTATAGTGCCTGCAATACTGTCGCCTCCAACGCTCACAGGGCTAATGCCTGCAATTACCTTGATATTCTCTACGTTACTTGGGTCTATATACGAAAGTGGAGGATTCATATGATTCGCACAGCTTGAAATCAAATCCATGCCGTCAACTTTGATGCGTATGCGATCATCCGCTAACCCATGAATAGCAGGCAAACTCGACACACCACCTGCACGATACAAACTTAGGCCGGGTTCATCCTCAAGCAGTGAGGCAGTATCGCTGGTGCTAAGCGCTGACGCGCTCTTTTCTTGCAGTTTTTCAGCGCGGACTTCTACAACAGGCAATGTTAAATCCTCGGCCCATGCAACACTTGAAACTACAGTCAGCAAACATGGTGCTAAAATGCTCGATAAAATGTTTCGCTTAAGTTTTAAATGCTGCATGATGTTATTGCCTTATTAGTAAAATGGGTATTTTACCTTTTACGGGTAACGCTGAGAATGTGGCAAATTGCCGCACTTAGGCCAAAAAGTCAGGTTAACTACAGATGATATTCACAATTGATGCGGGCAACACCCGCACGAAATGGGCGCTGTTTGATGATGCAGGCGAAGTCGTTTGGCAGGATGCCTGCCTGAATGCAGATGTCGCTTCAGCCATATTTTTACCTGACGGGCAAACTGCCAGCAGCACCATCATTGCCAATGTTGCAGGTAAAGACCACGCAGAAAAAATTGCAGCACAACTACAAAAGTTTCACATCCATCAACCGCATTGGGCAAAAGCCAGTGCTGAAGCATGCGGGCTTAAAAATAGTTATGCGCAGCCAGAAACATTAGGCATTGACCGTTGGGCGGCCGTGGTTGCGGCATGGCATTTAATTCAGGCGCCGTGTGTAGTGGTCAACGCTGGCACAGCGGTAACGATTGATGCTATTTACCCGATGTCTGCGCATAACCTCGGCTACGGCGAATTTAAGGGCGGCCTTATTTTGCCGGGACTGCGCTTAATGCAACAAAGTTTAGGCCAAGCCACAGCACAACTTCCTATACCAGATGAGGCACTCACTGTGCCGAGCAGCGTAGCGCGGCAGCAAATTTTTGCGCAAAATACTGCCGATGCGATGTTTTTTGGTGCGCTGCACGCCATAGCCGGCGCCATTACATTAATGTCGCACACGCTCAACGCGATGTTTCGCACCTGGCCCAATGTGGTGATGAGCGGCGGTGATGCGCGTACTATTCTTAAAAATATGACTGCGGACGTGACAAGACAAACCATCATCGTTGATAATCTAGTGCTACAAGGTTTATATTTGCTTGAAAAAGAAGCGCAGCAACACCAAACACGCAGCGCAAATTAAAGGTTAAATGCAATGAAAACAATTGCTTGGCTATTTCTATTTTTAAATATTGGCTTGCTGTTCTATTTTAACTTGGATCGCATTTTGCCACGTGCGCCAACCATACAATTTGCAGAATTGTCGCCGGAAAGAATTAGCCTCCTCAGCGAGGCACAAATTCGTGAATTGCCAAAAATCGCCAAGCCTGCCCCGCAGGCTGTCGCAAGTCCTGCTGTTGCAACGCCCGTAACTGCATGTTTTGAATGGGGTACTTTCTCGCTTGCTAGCGTAAACAAAGTAAAAGACGCCTTAGAAAAACTTTCAATCAACCCCGTGATTAACGAACTTAACGCGCAAAGCAAAAAGCGGTTTTGGGTGTTTGTGCCGCCATTCAAATCCGCCGAAATAGCACAAAAGCAAGCGGCCGAATTTCACGCATTAGGGATTAAAGACTTATTTGTTGTGCAAACGCCCCAATGGAAAAATGCGATTTCTTTTGGCCTGTTTGAAGATGAAACGCTGGCGCAATCGTTATTGAGCACATTAAAAGCCAAAGGCATTAAAAATGTGCAAAAATCACTTTGGAAGCAAGAAAAAGGCGATGCCTCATTAGCACTCAATCAACTTTCACCGTCACAAGTAGCTTCACTTAAAAACTTGGAGAGCGATTTTCCTGAGGCAAATCTTAAGAAAGTTGCGTGCCAATAAGGCGTATGAAATATAGGTTTCACTAGCTTATTTTTACATCAACCTTTTTTAAGGCTCTGCAAGCCTTATAAACAAAGGCTTCCAGAGCATTATTTTTTCTCGGCGAAAATGGACAGGAAAAACGCCTTAAAAATGGTGCGTTTTTAAGGAAAAAGTTTACCCGGATTTAAAATGTTATTTGGGTCAAACGTGAGCTTCAGCGATTTCATGAGCGCCATGGTGGTGGCATCAATCTCGCGCGAAACAAAAGGACGCTTGGCCATGCCCACCCCATGTTCACCCGAGAGCGTGCCTTGCAGTGACAGCACGAGACTAAACACTTCATCTAAACACGCATACGCGCGCTTCATTTCTTCAGCATTATCAGGGTTCACCAGCAAATTCACATGAATATTGCCATTGCCGGCATGGCCAAAATTCACATTGCTGATTTGATATTGGCTACTTAATTTCTCTAAACCCGTGAGCAGTTCAGGCAGGCGCGATACTGGCACAGCAATATCTTCGTTGATTTTTTTTGGCGCAATGTCTTTAAGCAGAGGCGACAAGGCTTTACGCGCGGCCCACAACGCTTTGGTGTCGTGTGCCGGTTTGGCCTCGATTAAACCGCGCACCTGGCAAGCTTGTAATATGGCTTCGGTAGCCTCAGCAATTTCTTGTTGGCTGCCGTCCACCTCGATCATCAAGTAGGCTTTAGCATTTTCAGGTAATAAGTTTTGATGGCGACTACGAATGAGATTCAGTGCACCGTTATCTAAAAATTCCAGTGCGCTAGGCGTATAAGGCTGCGCCATAATCGCGGCAATCGCTTTGGCGCAACTTTCGGTATCAATAAATTCTGCCGTCAGCCCGCCAGTATGCTTGGGTAAAGGCGTGAGTTTGAGCGTGGCTTCAACAATCACCGCTAAAGTGCCCTCGCTGCCCACTAACAAGCGCGTTAAATCGTATCCGACCACACCTTTGCTGGTGTAGCAGCCCGTTTTAATGATGTCGCCATTGCCGGTGACAGCTTTTAGGCCAAGAATATGGTCGCGCGCCACGCCGTATTTCACTGCGTGTGGACCTGCGGCACAAGTGGCTAAGTTGCCGCCGATGCTGCAATAAGCCGCGCTTGAAGGATCAGGCGGCCAAAAGAAACCAACGCCTTTGATGGCATCTTGCAACGCTTGATTCAACACGCCCGGCTCAACAATCGCCATACGATTATCCGGATCAACGTGGATAATTTTGCTCATGCGCTCTAGCGACAGTACAACGCCACCCGCTTCAGGCACACTGCCACCCGCTGTGCCAGTGCCGCGGCCGCGTGGCACGACTGGCAACTTGTGAAGATTGCACAACTGAACAATGCTGGCGACTTCAGCAATATTGATTGGAAAAACGACCGCTACAGGCGCGTGATAATTGCGCGAATTATCATAGGCATAGGCGTAACAATCGACGGGGTCTGTAAACAGCCTATCTGGTGGCAGTAACTGTTGTAAATCGACGATTAAGCCTGAGTTCATCTGAAATTAACGTTTTTTTGGCGGCATCATGTCAGTGATGGTGCCTTCTTTTAACTCCGCCGCAAAACACACGGTTTCAGATAACGTTGGGTGTGCGTGTATGGTGAGGCCCAAATCATGCGCATCAGCGCCCATTTCAATGGCCAGCACGGCTTCAGCCAGCAACTCACCCGCGTTTACACCAACAATGCCTGCGCCAATCACGCGATGGGTTTCTTTATCAAAAATGAGCTTTGTAGCGCCTTCAGTACGCGCGATTGAAAGTGCGCGTCCGCTTGCCGCCCATGGGAAGGAAGCTTTTTCAATTTCAATACCTTTGGCTTTAGCCTCAGTTTCTGTTAGGCCAACCCAAGCCACTTCAGGATCCGTATAGGCAACAGAGGGGATGACACTCGCCACAAACTCCACTTTGTGTCCAGCAATGACTTCGGCCGCCACTTTGGCCTCGTGCGTGGCTTTATGTGCCAGCATAGGTTGGCCCACAATGTCGCCGATGGCGAAAATATGGTTTACATTGGTGCGTTGCTGTTTATCTACGTTGATAAAGCCCCACTCATTTACTGCTACACCGGCATTTTCTGCGCCAATGTTTTTTCCGTTTGGCTTACGACCGATTGACACCAGCACGCGATCATAGACCTGGATACCTTCAGGCGCATTTTCGCCTTCAAAACTGACATGAATGCCGTCTTTTTTCGCTTCAATTTTTGATACTTTGGTGGAAAGCATAATCGCTTCAAAGCGTTTTTCCATGCGCTTTTGCAATGGGCGCACTAAATCGCGGTCACAACCGGTAATGAGGCCATCCATAAATTCCACCACGCTGACTTTAGTGCCCAGCGCGTCGTAAACTGTGCCCATTTCAAGCCCAATAATACCGCCGCCAATCACCAGCATGCGTTTTGGAATATCGGCTAACGCCAATGCACCGGTAGAATCCATAATGCGCTCATCATCTGGTGCGCCAGGGAACTTAGTCGCCTGCGAACCTGCAGCGATAATGGCATGTTCAAAACCAATAGTCGTGACTTTGCCATCCGCCGCCGTCACCGCGATTTGATGTGGGCTGGCAAATTTGCCTACGCCTTGCACCACGGTAACACCACGCTGTTTAGCCATTGAAGCCAAGCCGCCCGTGAGTTTGCCGACCACGTCGTTGGCCTTCCAGCTACGTAACTGGTCTAAATCCACTTTTGGCGCACCAAAAGACACACCGTGATGTGCGGTTTCTTGCGCCTCCGTAATCACTTTCGCCGTGTGCAGCAACGCTTTGGACGGTATACAACCAACGTTTAAGCATACACCGCCCAGCGTTGCGTAACGCTCAATCAAGACGACTTTTTTGCCCAAATCTGCTGCGCGAAACGCCGCCGTGTAGCCGCCCGGACCGGAACCTAGCACCACGACTTCAGTACTGGTGTCATTGCTGCCTGCCGCGACCGCTGGGGTAGGCGCTGTTACTATTTTCTCAACTGATTTTTCTGCGATTTTCTCAGCCGCAGGGCTAGAAGCCTTATTCTGCGAGGCTTCTGGGACATCACTTTTCGCTCCGGCAGTTTCAAGCAATAATATCAGCGAGTCTTTTGCGACTTTATCGCCCACTTTTACCTTTAATTCTTTCACAACACCGGCTTGCGGCGCTGGAATATCCATGGACGCCTTGTCGGACTCCACCGTGATAAGGGAATCTTCTTTCGCAATGGTGTCGCCCACTTTAACCAAAACGTCAATGACATCGACGCTGTCAAAATTGCCAATATCGGGGACTTTAATTTCAATCATGATTTTGCATTTCTAAATATTTTTGAATAATTCACGACTAGAGCAACAGGCGACGTACATCACTCAACATCATGCGCATATGGCTGGTAAACCGCGCACCGTCAGCGCCATCTACCACGCGATGGTCGTAAGAGAGTGACAACGGCAAGATCAGGCGTGGTTCAAAACCGTTGGTCGCTTTGTCGTACACAGGCTGCATGCTTGAACGTGAAACACCTAAAATCGCTACTTCTGGGCAATTGATGATTGGCGTAAACATGGTGCCGCCAATGCCGCCAAGGCTAGAAATAGTGAAGGTTCCGCCCTGCATCTCTTCTACTTTTAATTTGCGCTCGCGGGCTTTGGTGGAGAGCTCCATTAAGTCGCGGGCAATATCAAGCACATCTTTCTGCTGCACATCTTTGACCACCGGCACCACTAGGCCGTCAGGCGTGTCGCAGGCAAAGCCAATGTTGTAGTAATTTTTTAAAATCAGGCTGTCGCCATCAGGTGAGAGCGAAGCATTGAAATTAGGATAAGCTTTTAGCGCATTGACTGAGGCCTTAATCAAAAAGGCCAACATGGTGAGTTTGACGCCACGTTTTTCAGCCTCAGCCTGCATGGATTTTCTGAAATCTTCCAAATCGGTGATATCAGCCTCGTCAAACTGCGTTACATGCGGTGCTGTCACCCAATTGCGGTGCAGATTTGCGCCAGATAATTTTTTAATGCGTGAAAGCGGTTTAGTTTCAATCGCACCAAACTGGCTGAAATCAATCACCGGCATCGGCAAGGTCGCCAGCGCGCCTAAGCCAGCACCCATATTTTCGGTACGCGGTTTGGCTAATTCACCCTTAACGAAGTTCTGCACATCCGATTGCAAAATACGGTTTTTTGGGCCAGAGCCCTTCACCAACGCGAGATTAACACCTAACTCGCGGGCAAATTTACGAATGGATGGGCTGGCATGCGACAACTTACCTGCTACCACTGCTGCATGCTCACCCACTGGCGCTGGTTGATGTGCTGGCTGCACTTGTTTTGGCGGTTCTGGTGCAGGGCGGCTTGGCTCAGGAATCGCGGCTACTGGCGCTGCCGCTTTAGGTGCCTCAGGCGCAGGCGCTGGTTTTGTTTCAACCGTTGCAGTAGTATCATCGTTCGCCTCAAGCGTTAGAATTAAAGTGCCTTCAGCCACTTTATCACCAATCTTTACTTTGACTTCTTTTACCACACCGGCAAACGGCGCAGGAATATCCATCGAAGCTTTGTCAGATTCCACAGTAATCAGCGAATCATCTTTCGCGATGGTGTCGCCAGCCTTAATCAGCACTTCAATTACATCCACAGAATCAAAGTTACCAATATCAGGAACGAATACGTCTTTTAGTGCCATTTTTTATCCTTCAATGCTTTTTTAAATACTCGTTGGGCTTGGTTTGTTTGCGTTCAACTTGTACTTTTTAACTGCCTCTGCCACTTTTGCAACAGGCAATTTACCTTCATCGCTGAGTGCTTTTAAAGCAGCCACTGTCACGTAGTAACGGTTTACTTCAAAGAAATCACGCAAGGCTTCTCTGCTGTCAGAACGGCCATAACCATCTGTACCTAAAGCCACGAATTTATTTGGCACGAAACGTTGAATCTGTTCAGCAAAGCTCTTCATGTAGTCGGTTGAAGCAATCACCGGACCTTTGGCATCTTTCAAGCTTTGCGCCACAAAGTTCACCCTTTGTGGTTTTTCGGGGTTCAACAAGTTCCAGCGTTCGCAATCTAAGCCCTCTCGGCGCAATTCGGTAAAGCTGGTGGCGCTCCACACATCGGCAGACACGCCCCAATCGCTTTCCAGCAATTCAGCAGCGGCTATCACTTCACGCAAAATCACGCCTGAACCCATGAGTTGTACTTTCTCGCCTTTGGCTTTTGATTTACTGAAGCTGTACAAGCCTTTCAAAATGCCTTCTTCAGCGCCTTTTGGCAAGGCTGGATGGCTATAGTTTTCATTCATCAAGGTGATGTAGTAATACACATCTTCCTGATTTTGCACCATGCGGCGCAAGCCTTCTTGAATAATCACGGCCAATTCGTATGCAAAAGTCGGGTCGTAAGACACACAGTTCGGAATGGTGGCAGACATCAAATGGCTATGGCCATCTTCATGCTGTAAGCCTTCACCGTTCAAGGTTGTGCGGCCTGCAGTTGCGCCTAGCAAGAAGCCACGCGCACGGCTGTCGCCCGCTGCCCACGCAAAGTCACCAATACGTTGGAAACCAAACATCGAATAGTAAATGTAGAATGGAATCATTTGCGTACCCGTCACAGAGTACGAAGTTGCCGCAGCTAACCAGCTGGCAAAGGAACCCGCTTCATTAATCCCTTCCTCCAAAATCTGGCCATCTTTAGATTCTTTGTAGAACATCACCTGATCAGAATCCATCGGCTCGTAGAGTTGCCCGGCTGAGGAATATATCCCCAACTGACGGAACAAGCCTTCCATACCAAAGGTGCGCGCTTCATCCGGCACAATCGGCACAATATATTTACCAATTTGCTTATCACGCACCAAGGTGGAAAGAATACGTACAAACGCCATGGTGGTTGAAATTTCACGTTCACCCGTTGCAGCCAGCATATTTTCAAACGCTGACAATTCAGGCACAGTTAATTCATTACCTTTGCGGCGGCGTTGTGGCACAAAGCCGCCCATTGCAGCGCGACGGGCTGCCATATATTGCATTTCAGGGCTGTCATCAGCGGGTTTGTAGAAGGAAAGATTTTCGACTTGTTCGTCCGTGATGGGCAAATCAAAGCGGTCACGGAATTTCTTCAGTGACTCAATATCCATACTTTTTTGCTGGTGTGTGGTGTTTTGCGCTTCGCCCGCCTCGCCCATGCCGTAACCTTTAACGGTTTTGGCTAAAATCACGGTTGGCTGACCTTTGTGATTTACCGCAGCATGATAAGCCGCGTAGACTTTGTGCGGGTCGTGGCCACCACGGTTCAGGCGCCAAATATCGCTATCAGACATCGCCGCAACCATTTCTTTCAATTGCGGATATTTGCCGAAGAAATGTTCACGCGTATAGGCGCCGCCTTTCGCTTTAAAGTTTTGATATTCGCCATCCACACATTCTTCCATGCGTTTTTTGAGCAAACCATCTTTATCCATTGCAAGCAATGGGTCCCAATACGAACCCCAAATCACTTTCAGCACATTCCAGCCTGAACCCCTAAAGTCTGACTCCAGCTCCTGAATGATTTTGCCGTTGCCACGCACCGGGCCATCTAGACGCTGTAGATTACAGTTAATCACAAAAATCAGATTGTCTAATTTTTCACGGCTAGCTAATGAAATCGCACCTAATGATTCTGGCTCATCCATCTCGCCATCACCACAAAACACCCATACTTTTCGATCAGAAGTGTCTGCAATCCCACGGTCATGCAGATATTTTAAAAAGCGCGCCTGATAAATACCTGCCAAAGGCCCTAAGCCCATTGAAACCGTCGGAAACTGCCAGAAATCCGGCATCAACCAAGGATGTGGGTAGCTGGATAAACCGTTACCGCCCGTTTCTTGGCGAAAATTATCCATCTGCGCTTCGGTAAAGCGACCTTCTAAAAACGCACGTGCGTACACACCAGGTGATGAATGTCCCTGAAAGTACACACAGTCGCCGCCAAAGTTTTCATTCGGCGCGCGGAAAAAATAATTAAAGCCGGTGTCGTACAAAGTAGCCGCTGATTGAAAGCTGGCAATGTGGCCGCCTACGCCCGGTGACTTTTCATTGGCGCGCAACACGGTCATAATCGCATTCCAGCGCACTAAGGCGCGCACACGACGCTCCATTTCCGGGTCACCTGGCAATTTAGCCTGCAAGTGTGTAGGGATCGTATTCACATACGCAGTGGTGGCGTTATATGGTAAATTGCTACCAGAACGGCGAGCCTGATCAATCATCGCCTCAAGTAAAAAGTGTGCGCGTTCAGTCCCTTCAGTCTCGATAACTGAGGCTAGCGCGTCTAACCATTCTTGTGTTTCTTGCGCGTCTGTTTCTTGCAATCCGGTTTGCTGATTGAGTGTCATGCGTGAGATTTCTCCGTGTTTTAGTCGCTATGCGTATAATTAACAAAACTATAGCAACTAAACGTGAATTAAGGCGTAGTTAATTACAATTAATAAAGCCGTAAGTGTGGCTTTTTTAAGCATTTTGGTCAAGTTAAACATGAAGTTATGCGGTTATTTAACCGACTTTTGCTAGGTTTATCATACATAATATATAAGAGTTAAGGATGCTGAAATGTCGTTAAAATTAGTACAAAATGCTGCTTTAGGGTGTGAAAATTCGCTATCTTCGGAGAACCATATTCTTTTAGTTCTAGACGTTGCCGCTGAAAATACTTTTCCTTACGCTACGTTATTGCAGGCCAAGCTAAAACGCAGTAAATCTGCACTAAAAGACCTTATAAAAACACCTGTTACCATTGAATTGCCGCATGGGGGCATCGCCAGTGTTGTCGTTTTGGAAAATTCACTCAACGTCTTTCAAAAACACACCTTGCTTCGCAAGGCGATAAAACCATTATTAACAGAACAGCCCGAGCAGTTAGCGCTATGCGTATTTGGCCCGGAAGCAGAGCGCAAGGCAAATGCGTGCGCGGCTTACTATGTAGCTACTGTCAATGCCGCCGAACTGCCGAGTCGCAAAAAAGAACATCCACATACGCCGCTTAAAGCCATCCATATTTACGGCTGGCAAGAAGACCATGATTATGCGTACACTCATGCGCGCGTGGCAGGCAACACGCTTTGCCGCCACCTCACCATGCTGCCGCCCAATGAGCTCACGCCAATGGATTATCGTGAAAAAATTAAAACCCTCGCGAGCGAATATGGCTGGGATTGGGAAGAGTTTGATATGCCAACACTTAAAGAAATGGGTGCAGGGGCGTTTTATGCTGTGGGGCAAGGCAGCGCGCCGCAAGACGCAGCAATTGTTCATTTGACCTATGACCCGAAAAATGCAGCAAAACATATTGCGCTGGTTGGCAAAGGCATTTGCTTTGATACGGGCGGACACAATTTGAAACCCGCAAAA
>Ga0208694_1004454_pt1 | contig 12653 bp, 10 predicted proteins | sample AD_UKC078_MetaG_FD_184442 | JGI IMG/M metagenome (GOLD analysis project Ga0208694, IMG submission 184442) | Active sludge microbial communities of municipal wastewater-treating anaerobic digesters from USA - AD_UKC078_MetaG (SPAdes) (version 2) | ecosystem: Engineered > Bioreactor > Anaerobic >...
TTTTCTCGTAAGCTGGCAAACGTGGTCAGGTCTTGACCACGTGCAGCGCATGATGACCGACCGAAGCAACACGTTGCACCGCATGGTGGCCACGGAACTTCGCAACGTCGCTCGTTATGGTGCCGCGCGAAGAGAGCGATTGGACGCCGTGCTGCAGGAAATCGCAAACAGCAAAGATATTGAAGGGGTTTTGCTAGAGCGGGACGATGGTGCCGTCCGTTTCCTTCACGGAACGGTTCCTCAAGTGGCGGAACGTCAAGGTCAATTCACACTAGGAAAAACGCTGGTTGTCACGGGCCCGGTATCCATCGAAACGCTTGGATGCCTGGAACTTCCCAACGAGGATAAGACCGCAGCCTCAGCATGCCCCCATGAGCATGACGCGCCGTCCGATGACCCTTCCAACGAGTTGCCTTCCTGCTGTGCCGCGGATTCATCCTCTGGGCACGTGGGTTGTTCGGGGGGACCTTCGACGGGTCTCGATGGCACCTATCGCGTGACTCTCGCCATCGACGCCACACCGTATTTACGAATCCGTCGTTCCGTGATTTATCAAGCAACCGCTGGCGGACTCGTGTTGCTTGCCTTGGCATTGGCGCTCGGTCGACACCAACGACAAATGCGCCGACATGCGCAGGTCACACAAGCGTTGGCGATCGCCGACGAGCGAGCCCGGTACCTCGAACGATTGAGTCTGGTCGCTGGGGGGCTCGCCCATGAAATCAAAAACCCCATTGGAGCGCTTCGAGGATTTGCACAACTCATCGGAGAAAAAATGGAAGCCGGTTCCGCCGAAGCGGAATACGTAAGTTTGATGGTGAGCGAACTCGACAGCATCACGCGTCGCGTCGATGGACTTCGACAATTCGCCCGTCCGGCACCCATTCAGTTGCAATCGGCGTATCCCACGGAGATCGTACAACGTATCGCGGCCCTGCTTGCGCCAGACATCGCTTCTCGTAAGCTTTCGATGCACCTCGATTTGCCACCATCCCCGGGTCCCAAGGGCATGATCGATGCGGACCGATTGAGGGACTTGATCGTGAACCTCATGACCAATGCCATCGAGGCTTCGCCCGAGGGCGGAACGGTGTACGTTCGTTTCATGCTCGATCAAGACACGCAGACTTTCTTGTTCGAAGTGCAAGACGAGGGTCCAGGAATCCCGGTGTCGGAACGGGAAGGCGTTCTTCGTCCGTTCCACTCCACCAAACCCGATGGGCTCGGGTTGGGATTGGCGTTGGCACAACGAGCCGTGGAAGACCATCGTGGAACTCTTGAAATCGATTCCTCATCCCATGGAGGAACGGCTGTGCGAGCCCGATGGCCGAGGAGTGCGACCCGTGAAGGATAGGATAGCGCTCATTGCGGATGACGAACCGGCTCACCGACGAATGCTCGGAGCCGCGCTCGAAAGCATTGGAATGCAATGCCGGTACGCGGTCGATGGGGAGGAAGCCGTTCGGGAAGTAGCTGTATTTACACCACATTTACTGGTGCTGGACTTGCGCATGCCGCGATTGGATGGTCTCGGGGCGCTAAAAAGAATTCATGAATTGTTGCCCACGTTACCCGTGGTTGTGGTGACAGCGCACGGCGATATTCGAGCGGCGGTCGAGGCCATGAAATTGGGGGCTCGAGATTTTTTGGAAAAACCGATCGATATCGAAGAGCTTCGCGCTGTGGCGCTCGATTTGCTGGACCGACCCGGACCGGCCGCACGCTCTCCCGCGGCGGATGCCGACCAAGACGAACCACGATCGCTTGTCGGCATCAGTTCCTCGATGCGCCAGGCTCGCGAAACGATTCGGCTCGCCGCACGCTCTGCGGCAACCGTATTGGTGCGAGGAGAAAGCGGCACGGGGAAAGAAGTCGTCGCACGGGCCATCCATGAGTTGTCCGATCGACAAGCAGGCCCTTTTATCGCGATGAATTGCGCGGCAGTTGCCGAGGGTGTGCTCGAAAGTGAACTGTTCGGACACGAACGAGGTTCATTCACTGGCGCGGAAGCAAGACGTCGTGGACGGTTCGAACTCGCGGACGGCGGCACACTCTTTTTGGATGAAGTCGCGGAAATGCAGCCGCACCTCCAGGCCAAGCTCTTGCGTGTGCTGCAAGAGCGCTGCTTCGAGCGAGTCGGTGGTGTGACACCAATTCGCACCGATATTCGCGTGGTGGCCGCCACCAACCGAATTCCTACCGAAGAAATCGCCTCGGGACGTATGCGAGAGGATTTGTATTACCGATTGGCTGTTGTCGAAATCGTATTGCAGCCGCTTCGCGAACGAAGGGAAGATGTGCTTCCCACCGCGCACCACTTGTTGAAACGCCTCAAACCCGACGGCGATCCTCGATTATCCGCTCAAGTGGCGAGCGCGTTGACGAGGTATGATTGGCCGGGCAACGTGCGGGAACTGGCGAATGTGTTAGAGCGCTCGTTATTGTTTGCGGGTAATGGCGAGATTCGCCCCGAACACTTGCCTCCCTCTTTACGCGCGTTGTGTTCGCAGCAAGATGCCGAGCCGATCACCGAAACCGGCGTGCGTCCAGGAGTTCCTTTGGAAGAAGTCGAGCGCGAATTGATCCAAAAAACGTTGATGGCCCTTGGCGGCAATCGAACACGCACCGCTGAGGCTCTTGGGCTGTCACGACGAGCACTGCTATATAAGATCAAGCGATTTGGGTTGCGGGATGGATAACGTATCCAATCACCAACTCGTTCCTCCGCGCGCCTACCATTCAAGACGCCGTTTCGGAATGGCTGTCGACCTCGATGCGGCAAAGAAAGATCCTGTCGGCCACGCTTTCACACGATTGAATCGGTGATTTCACTTCCCCGTTCATCGCACAACCAAGCCCCTGCATAATCCTCCTCCAAGCTTGTTCGTCCATGGCGGCAACCACCGCTTGGCTTACCCCGAGCACACGAAGTTCGTCGTCAATCAGCACGCTGGGATAGTCGTCGGCCAGGTAACGATACCCCTCAACCACTTTTTCATGCTCCGAGTTCGACGGATGGATGCGGTCGAGAACTGCATTGATTGATCGCATGACCGTGGTCAATGTCTGGGGAGCGCCCGCGATCGTGCATCGTCGGTACACATCTCCTGCATGCACCGCGTTCAGAACCTGAGTAAGCTCGTCGATGGGAACCAAAATCCGCTGCTGCACTTTTCGGATGACGAGAAGGCCGCTCGCCACCCCGAACACACACAGCAGGGTTACGGCCCAAGCCCCTCTGGGGCCAAGCCGTTGGGCCTGTTGATTCGCCTCGTGCATCGCGTGCCGATTGACCGAAGCCAATCTCATCAAGGCTTCCACAACCTGTTTTCGCGACGAAGCATCGCCAGCCATCGCTCGAGTCCACGCCCTGTCGATCGTTTCGATCTCGGCGTGTTCGCCGGACTCCGTGATGTTGTTTCGAACACGCTCGAGTTGCTTGTTGCATTGGTCCACGACGGAAGGGTTCACCGAATCTGGACCGGCTTGGGCGAAAACTGCGAGAATTTGCTCGACCGCTTCGAGGGACTCATCGTTTTCATCAAGTACATGCCCGATCGCGGGGCTCATTCGTGCGAATAGCCAAACGGAACCGACACAAACGATGATGAGGGACAACACGAGAGCGCCCATCCCGAGGTACATATCTCGTTTGAATTCCATAACTTGCCCCTACTCCAGTTGATCGAGGAGCGTGGATACCGCCCCCACTCTCGACACCACCACCAGCATGTCATTGCGGCGCAATGGAGATCGGGGGTCGGGGGTTGGAACGGTGTCAGAGCCACGTTGGAGGGCCACAACGGTGATGCCATGCTTGCGTGGCAGTTCCAGCTCGATCAAGGTTTTTCCCACAAACGCCTCAGGAACGAGCAATTCCGTGATGATGATGCCAGCGCTGAGGGGATACTCTCCCATGACACCTTCATGGGCGATATGTACAGCCAGGCGCTCCCCAAAAGCGTTTTCCGGATTCACCACCTCATGGGCCCCGACCAGTTTGAGAATACGAGCGAGGACGGGATCTGCCGCTCTTGCAATCACGCGTCGAGCCCCCATCTGCCGTAGCAACGCCGTACACATAATCGCAGAATCCCTTGATTCATCACCGATTGCGCAAATACACACGTCTCGTCGCCCCGGGGCCGCGCGTGCCAGCGCCTCTTCGTCCGCACCATCGAAGGAAGCTGCTTCCGCCGCAATATCGGCTGCCAATCGGGTCAGTTTGGGGTTTTTATCCACCGCCAACACATCCACACCAAGAGCTGTCAACGAGCGCACCAAAGCCATCCCAAACGGGCCGAGACCGAGCACCAATGCCTGCTTTTTCATCTCGTCATGCCTTTCCCGCCACTCATCCCACTTCGATCTCTTCCGCTGGCAATTCCCACGACGAAGCCGCCCGTCGATCCGAGAGAATCAAAAACGCGGTGAGCGGACCGACACGCCCCAAAAACATGCACCCCATGATGAGGATTTTTCCTGTCTCATCGAGTTGCGCCGTGCCGCCAAGGCTCAACCCGACCGTACCCAAAGCAGATACTACCTCGAACAAAGCCACCGGTATTGCCAAAGGCTGCGCGATGAGCAACAGACTCACCGCAATCATCGTCGCCATCCCACTGAGCGTAGCAATGGCCGTCGCCTTGAATACGGTGGGAGCAGGGATCGTCCTGCCAAAAACCTCCGCCGATGCCTTCCCCCGCAACGCGCCCAACAATGCCACCAACAACACAAAGGCAGTCGTGGTTTTGATGCCACCGGCGGTGCCTCCTGGACAGCCTCCGACGAACATCAGCACCATCATCATCACCCACGTGGCCGGATGCAGTCCCTGATAATCCACCGAGCAAAACCCCGCCGTCCGAAGCGTTACGGATTGAAACCAGGCGTTGTGAATTCGATCCCAGGTCGTGAGCCCTGCGAGGGTCCGTTCCCATTCGAGGGCCCCATACGAAATCGAGCCCAATACAAGGAGAAATACCGTCGAGACGATGGCCACTTTCGCCTGTAATCCAAGCCGTCGACCGCGCAAGGCGTGGGGAAGAGCCACAATCACCACGGGAGACAACCCACCCGCAATGATGAGCAGGCTCACGGTATCCAGCACGATGGGGCTTCGCTGATAATGGATGAGGTTATCTGGTTGCAACGCAAAGCCAGCATTACAAAAGGCAGAAATCGAAGTGAACACGCCATGCCACAGGGCTTTCGGCCAAGGGGTTCCGAGCCTCACGAAAGAAAACGCCAATATCCACGCACCCACGGTCTCGAACACCAACGTCACGGAAAGCGTGCGACGCAACGCGTGGTATACGTCCGCTCGGTTTTCGCGGCTCACCAGCGAGGCCATCACCGCCTCTTGCCGAAGCGATAATCGTCGCCCCAGCAAAGACAGGGCGGAACTGGAGATCGTCATGATTCCCAATCCACCGGCCTGAATCAACAGGAGCAAGGATAGCTGTCCGAAAACGGATAGATCCGTCGACGGATCCAACACCGTCAGTCCCGTAACGCACGACGCGCTCACGGATGAAAATGCAGCGTCAAGGATACCCACCCCTTCGGTCCGCGGTGAACTCCAGGGCAAAGCAAGCATCACGGTTCCAACGGCGCATAAACCGGCAAACGTACCCACCAGCAATCTTGCCGGGTGTTCCAGCACGAGCGCGAGAATTCCCCTTCCTGCGCGCAAACGAACCATGGATAATAGCGCGCTCATACCCGACAACACGGCGGAAATCATGAGATAGGCTCCCGACACACGCGTTATCGCTACCCATGCCGACATCCCCATTGCCACGAGAAGAATCGTCACCGCGCACCAAGCAAGCCAGTTGTTCCATTGCCTTCGCAACACTCGCATCCACGGTATCGACGCGATGAAAGCCCCGATCGCGGCGACCCCTGCGGCGCTCGCGGCCCTTGATTCCAACGCCACGAATGCAACGAGACAGATCGAAGCTACACTCGTCCCTTCGAGGGGATGAGGTTCACGTTCTATCCGTATACGGTCTCCCTGCGGTACCTTTCTCCACAAGGAACCAAGCATCAAGGTTGACGCAACCATCAACAGCAGCATCAGAACGTGTCGATGAACAGCATGCACCCCGACGACACCAAGCGCTCCCACCACGGCCAAGGTGGCAACCGTCTGCGCAATCGGGCGAGTGGGGCGCACCTGCGCGCACCCAAATAACAGCAAACCACAGCCTATTCCCGCAACAACCCCCCATACGCTATCCACGTAAGCCACGACGAGCGCGACAATCAGCGGAGCCACGCTTGCGATCCACGACGGAACAGGTGACCAACGGGATGGCATGCGCCAATTCCTCTGCCCGGAACCGCTATCACAACTGAGCACAAAGCGGAATGAATATGCTGGGCCTATCGCTACGAACGCCCAGCCTCGCCCGAACTCCGATTCTTCGCTACAGTGTTTTCGCCATGATCACCAGACGCCAAAGCCTCGATAGGATGCTGTGGGCCGCGATCGGTGTGGCCCTACCCACGACCGGCTGCGCGACTTGTCCGTCTCCTTCCCCCTTTCTCACCACCCCCCTGCCCCAGCCGCAACCATGCCAAGGACCCGCCGCCGCTTTGCGCGAAGAAGATGTCGCCCTTCTTCGTTCCACCACCAGGCCGCTACCCATCGTTCTTAGAGACGCTGACCAAACCGAAATCCTTCGCCGCCATGCGCGGATCGTCTCACCATCCGATCGGGACCACCTCGGGGATCTCGAACGGCGACTGCGCGAGACCCTTGCAGATTCAGGAAATGGAGTAGGCCTCGCCGCACCACAAATTGGCATTGGGGTGCGCGCGATCGTGGTCATGCTCGATGCCCGTGGCAACAACCCGCACGTAGATTGTTTCCTCAACCCCCGCATCATCGAGCGAAGCGATGATCTCACGCTGGACTATGAAGGTTGCCTGTCGATTCCCGATGTATGCGGATTGGTCAAACGCAATCGTCGGATCGTCGTGGAACATGGGCTGTTCGGAAGCCGGGATAGACTCGTGGCGGAGCAGTTCGACGCCAGAATTTTCCAGCATGAAATCGATCATCTCGATGGTGTGCTTTATGTCGACCGTGTGCAAGGTCAGACCCATCCCAAAGATAAACTCAAGGAATTGCGGGAACAATTGCGTGCTCAGCAGCCCGCGGTAGCCTGTACCCCCCGATTCGGTGGCCGACACCGGGATGAAATCCTCTTGTAATCCCGTAACATTTTTGCCCTAGTCCGGTCCAAAGCGATCCATCGCTACCTTGGCGCCTTGCGTGATCACGCCTCATCCAAGGGTGTCGCCCCACGGATGGTTGGCTCCGCAATCCCTCGACTCGATCTCCGTTTCGAATCGTTCGATTCTGCCGTACAACCTTGCTTCATGAGACGCGGTGTAGATTGGCAAGTGCTTTTCGTTCCGACGATTGTCTCGACGCTCATGGGATGCGACTCCTGTGAGAAAGAAAAGCCTTACGTTCCCTATACGGTCGACCCTAGCGCCATGGTCAGCGGAGCCATTTCCTCGGATCCCGCTGAGTCGCCAACGATGCCGAGCATCGAAACCTTTTCACCAGTCGTGGCCAAACGCCTCAACGGTGCGCTCTCTGTTCGGACGGCGGAGGGCACGGTTTCCGCTCCGGCCGGTAAAGCGATCGATTTATGGCTCGAAGCCGACCTGACGGCCGATGGCAAGCCCGACTCCGTGGCCTGGCTTCGGAGCACAGATGGTCTCACGGGAGAACTGGTACGCTTCGTTACCACCCGACCGGGCGAAGCCTTGTCGCTTTCAACACTCGTTTCACTTCCTCCCGATTTTGCGATGGCTCCGGACTGCAAGGCAACTTCGGATTTGCGCCAGGTAGGTCCTCGAACCGTGGCTCTGTCGATTCGAAAAATCTGCCCGATCGGAACCAAGAACGTCACCACACAATGGGTCGCAGCCCTGGTGCTCGAACGTAACCCTGCATTGCGGTTCCAACTCATCGTCGACCAACCACCGATTGAAAAACTCGAGATTTCGTTGGATGCGCTCGACCGCGATGGCGATGGCTTCGACGACCTTCTGGTTTCGTTTCAGAGCAACGGGTCCACCGCAGCCTTCGAGGAGCCGAAAACCGAAAACGCGGTAGCCACACTTCGCTACTTCGATCGACCCGCTGGCTTGTCACGAGATCCCCATGAGCCCACGTCTTCGTTTCTCGCGATGGCCCAACGACTCGAACGATTGGCCAAAGGCAATGCCAAAGACAGCGTGGCGCCGATCGCACGTGCAACTCGACAACTCCACTTGTCGCTATGCGGCGAAGGCGATAGCCGCATCAAGATCATGGGGCAGCCTTTGCAATGTGGTTCTCGCGATGCCATGACTCGAATCACGACGGCGGAGCTGGATGCAGCGTTGGGTTCGAAAGACATTCTTTCTGCCCTCGGGGCTTACGAGCGTCTTCGGGAGCAAGGAACCGGCACGAAGGAACTGGATACAATCCGAAAACGGATAGAGAAGGCCGTTCCGTCAAGAAGCGTTCAAGCCTACTTCCTGCCCTTCGGACCTTCGGTCGATCCGTCGGGTGGCACATGGAGTCCTCTGGCTTTTCTTCCGGATGGATCCCTGCTCATCCGCACCGACAATTCGGTGATGCGTTTCGACGCCAAACTTCGTATCGCACTTCCCGATCCGGATAGCGGCCCCATCGCACCTTGGTCCCTGCGCGTGGAAGCTTCGGGCGGTTCAACGTCATTCGAAGGGGTCGAGGGTCGAGACGGTTGGCTATGGGCTCGATGGCGCCGAGGAAACGATACCATCGAGGCATTGCTTCCTTTCGATACGTCCCTCACAAAGACGACTGCCCGCCCGGTTGCTTGGTCTTCCACAGGCCTTCATCTGCTCACGAGCCTTGGTCCCGTTTGGGTGTCCACACAAGGTTCGAAGGTGAAACGAACGATTCCGGAAGCAACCCCTGGAAGCTTGGGAAGCCCGCGCTCGCCCGATGGGCACCAACTCGTTCATGCTTCGAGCCTGGGTCTCGTCGTGCTGGATAAAGGAAACGACGCGACTCTCTGGCGCGCACCATCGCTGCCGAACGGTTATGAAAAGCTAGCAGGCTGCGTCATATCGAACGGGGCCACGGCAGTGGCTTGCATCGACAGCGCCATGACACGCGTGTTCTTGAACGAATCCCAGTAAACGATGACCGATCAGCGCTTGTTGACGCGTTCCATATAGGCACCCGTGCGCGTGTCGACTTTGACCCATTCGTTCTCATTGACGAAAAGAGGAACTTGAATCACCGCACCGGTGGACAAGGTTGCCGGTTTGGTCACGTTACTGGCCGTGTCACCGCGAACGCCCGGATCGCAATGAGTAATCTCGAGTACGACATGCGCAGGCATGGTAACGTCGATGGCCTCTCCTTTGAAAAATACGATTTCGACAGCAAGCCCATCGGACAAGAACTGACTCGATTCGCCGAGCACGTCCGCGGGAACCGACACTTGATCTCCCGACTCATCCATGAATACGTAACCATCCCCATCCGGATAGATGAAGGACATGTCGCGTACTTGCACATCGGCTGGTTCGAGTTTATCCCCAGACCGGAAGGTGCGGTCAATGACTGCCCCGGTTTGCAAGTTCTTGATGCGGGTTCGCGTAAAAGCCTGTCCTTTGCCAGGCTTCACAAATTGGGCCTCCACGATGGTATAGGGTTTTCCATCGAGAACAATTTTCAGACCTTTGCGGATGTCACTTGTATCGTACATGGTAGGCAGCTCCGTGAAGGGGGTCCGCGTTGGTAATTGTCGAGGCGAAGCCATTATCACGCGACAGGCTTGCACGCCAACCCCACATATGTGCTAGGGGTTGACTTCCCCACCGCCAGGCACCGCGAAAGGGGCAAACCATGGATGACTTCGATGACGAGCTACGTGAAATCAAAAGGGAAATCATCGAATCGCGCGGGCTTGTCATCAAGACGAACAACCTGACGAACGCCCTAGCCGCCGATATAAAAAGTATCGCAAAACGACAACAAGGGTACGAACGGCGGATCGTGTGGAATAGCGCCACGGCCTACGTGGTTTTCGTCATCGTCGTATTCGTCGCTCTAAAACTCGCCTGGGATGCACGGGTGGATGCCGTCCGAGCCGAAACCGAGCAAACGAGAGCCAAAGCTACCCGCTTGGAAGCAGAACTTCGGGATATCCAACAACGGGAAGAAGAACGTTCCCGCGCCGATTCCAAAGCTGCATCCCTGTACGAATTGGTCCGACAAAACAAAAAAGCTGACCTCATCCAGGCCTTCGAAGCCCTGGACAAAGAGCTGCTCTCGAAAACAGAGCTTCGCGTCTTTTCAGATGCCGCCGAACTCGCACGAAACGACCTATCCATCGAAGCCTACCAAACCGGCCTGGAACACAGCCGTACCGGACGTTGGCACGATGCCCAACAGTCTTTTGCAGACTCGTTGAGATACAAAAACAACGCTGCCCACTCCCCAGCAGCCTTGTACCACCAAGCCGATGCCCTTCGACGCCTCGGCCGTCAGCGTGAGGCAATCCCCATCCTCATGTCCCTGTCGGAAGCTTCCGCGGACAAAGAATACCTCGATGACGCCACCTACCTGCTCGCGCAATGTCTCGTCGATATCCAGGCATGGAATGACGCGAAAACTTCGATGCGCTCGTTTCTTCGCCGCTTCCCTACCAGCCCGTTCGCCAATGATATTCGCCTCCAACTCGCCGATCTCAACCTCAAACATTGAGCCCTCCGCACCGCCGCGAATAGGTCGGCGAAGCGCTTGCCTGTAGCACCTTGATGCGCATGGCTTCAGTTTGCACGACGTAGTGATGCCGCGAATAGGTCGGCGAAGCGCTTGCCTGTAGCACCAATCCTATGGGCCGTCCTCGCCCCCCCCCCACGCAACGCTTCTACCCCATCCCCTTCGGGCAATCGATTGTTGGACAACCGCCCAGGCAAACGCATCGCTCCTACCGAAATCGGGACGCCAACAAGGCCTTTCGCGCGGCTGACTCGCCCTCAAAATCGTGCAAGTGCCTTTGAGATTCGTTCAAGAGATTCGAATGGAATGCCTGCCGGTGCTCTGATGCGACAGCCACCTGTCCCACGGACCCATTTGTCAACCAGCAAGACTCGTAGGGTTTAGAAGTAACCACCAACCTGCGTGAAAATCCCGTAGGTTGTGGTCTTCATACCGTCTTCGCCCTCTGTTTTAGAACTCAGATCCATGCTGAACCCAGGCCCAATGCCAATGAAAAAATGCTCCGCGGGACTGATGGTGAGCGGAGCAAAAATATCAAGCCTGATTTGATTGCTTCCCACGTTTGCGTCCCCTGCATCAATACTGCTGTTATGATAGGAAAGTCCCAGTTTCGGCCAAAATGATAACGTGTCGTCGTCAATCGGAATGGCATAGCCCACGCGGGCACCAATCTCGAATCCTGTGGTCTTGGTATCGCCAGCTTTCTCATAATTGACCCCGAGCGCTCCACCGATAGACAGACTCTCGATCACGAAATAGTCAAGCGCAGGCCTGACAACGATAAAAGTCGAAGGATCCGGTGAGTCCCCTGCCGGAGGTGTGAGCTTCATTTGCCCCACCGACAACTGCAGATCGCTCGAGATGGCTATTTGACCCTCTTGCCCAAGAGTCTCTTGCGCGGAAGCGGTCCCTCCTACAGCCACTATCCCCATGATCACGATACTTGATAGTATTACTTTTTTCATCGTTTTACCTTTTTCAATTGTTTTCAGACAGCCGGCTACAGATTCCGTGAAGTGGTCTCATCGGAATACCGTCGCTATCGGTAGCACTATTGTTGCGATTGGTTGAGTTCTTGGCTTTTCTGTCTGTCGTTTGGCGAGATGACCTCGTTTCGATTTTTTGGCTCGCGCTAGGACATAAGCAGCAGAAACCGCTCCCGCAAGCCTCCTCATCCCCGATTGTTCACTCCGCGCGAACACGGCCATGGCAACTGCCAACTTGGAATCGAGCGAAAGGACGGCCAAAAACGAATCGTTTCAAGGGGGCCGACGGTCCAACAGAGGCACCAAATAGAAATCCGAGGTTCCGGTACAAAAATATCGCGGCATCAGGGCCCCTTGGTCGTGTGGGTCCCATACCAGCCCGCCACGGTCCGGCGCGCTCGTTTCAACCACCCAAACCGAGCATCGAAGGCCTTCATCCTTGACCCATGACGGGCGTTACACGGACCGTAACGCCTGACCAATCCGCATTCGAGCCACTCGCCATCCCGCCAGCATGGTGCCTGTCGCAGCCGTGGCCAGACCCATCAAAAAAGTGATACCAGCCATCGGTGCCTGCAATTCGATGAACACCTCGAATTGTCTCGTCAATCCAGGTGCCGGGGGCATCAGAATCCCGTTTCGCAATCCCACGAAAACCAAAAGCATCGTCAACAACAACCCGAGCAAACTGCCCAACGCCCCAAGAGCAAGCCCTTCCCAGGCGAGCATCTTCATGACATCCCAAAAAGACTCACCATTGGCACGAAGATTTCCGATCTCCTGCTTTCGGTCAAGGATGGCCGTCGCCACCGTATTCAAGATCCCCAACAAGACAATCGTCAGAATGATGAGTTGAATCACGGCGAATTGCTGTTTAA
>Ga0208694_1004471_pt1 | contig 12605 bp, 11 predicted proteins | sample AD_UKC078_MetaG_FD_184442 | JGI IMG/M metagenome (GOLD analysis project Ga0208694, IMG submission 184442) | Active sludge microbial communities of municipal wastewater-treating anaerobic digesters from USA - AD_UKC078_MetaG (SPAdes) (version 2) | ecosystem: Engineered > Bioreactor > Anaerobic >...
TTATCACTTTTTTTGTAAATTTCTAAATCAAAGGTCTCATTATTATTTCTGCATTTAGTGGTAGTGACGGTGTTTCTGGCATTCTTGATCATAATTTAGAGAAAAGCAGATCATTAAAAAGTGATATACGAGCTTCGGGGTTTGCATTTATACCTGTTTGGGGTGACTTTATTGAGGATGAAGGTACAACTATCAAGGAACAGGCTTTTATCGTTTTTAATTTTGTGAAAAGAATAGAGCAGGAAGATTCTGAAGAACTGTATAAATTGGGTTTAGATCTCTGTAAAAAATATGATCAAGAAGCGATTATATATAAACCTATAGGTCAAGAGAGAACCGCACATTATGTCGGTTCTGATGGAAGCACTATCGCTACATTTAGTACAGCTTCACCAGCAACTTCTGCTGATGTGTATTTCACAAATTTAAATAAATCAAGGGAAAAAGAATCTGGAAAAGCATTTGCATATAGAGAAGGTCATGTGTATTTAGCGAAGTCCCCTGAAACCGTAGCTGAGGCATACCTGAGACCAGGAGAAATATATTTCAGGATTAGAGATGATAGCTAAGTTGACGGGTAATTTCACTACGTGAAATTGAGGGATTAATCCGAACAACTAAGGATAGATTGTTCGTACTTTGGCTCACTATAGCTTACAGAATATTCAAAATCACCTGATTTAGTAATTTTGTTTAAGTAATTAATACGTATATCAGCTTCTTGAGAGGACTTTACTTTAAAACCAAATTGTTTATTTACGCTATTTAGCTTATTATGGTTAATATTGCATTCGTTAACAAATCCGATATGGTTCATTATTCTTTTTTCTAGATAGTCATTTAATTGAATATGCGTATAATCATCGATAGATGATTTTATGTGCTCTATATACTCTTTATCGATTTCTACACCGATACTATTTCTTTCTGAGCTCATTGCGGCAAGCATCGTGGATCCAGTTCCAAGGAAAGGATCAAGGACAGTATCACCTTTTACAGAGTACATATTTATTAATCTGTAAGGTAATTCGAAGGGGAAAGCACCGCTTCTATTACGGCTTTCAATGTTTTTTATTCTTTGAGATGTGCCATTAAAGTTCCATATATCAGAGAACCACACATTTCTTTCTTCCCAGAAGAAGGCACTTTCTCTTCTTATTTGTTTTTCAGTTTCATTCTTAAACTCTCTCTTTGCGCCTTTTCTGAAGATCAGAATATACTCGTGTTCCAATGTCACATAGGCTCCAACGGGTAGCATGCCTGAGCCCATAAACTTGTTAGGAGCATTAGTTTGTTTTCGCCAAATGATATTAGGCAAGTTATCAAATCCTAATGATATGCAGTAAGATAAGATCCTTGAGTGGTTTGAGTATAAACAAAATTTATTGTTTATAGTCTTTGTTGCATCTCCTATATTGACACACATGATCCCGCCTGGAATTAACACTCTATACATTTCTTTCCATACTCTATCAAGAATTTTATGCATTTCCTCAAAATATAAATACAGGTCTGATGGTATTTTTTTTGTGTAATTATCAAGTTGAGACTTAAAGCTTTCATCCCACATTTCGATTATTGGATAAGGAGGTGAGGTAACAATTAGAGCTACTGATTCGTTTTTTATTTCTGGCAAATCGCAAGATGATTTATTAAAAAGAGTATGTTTTGTGTTCATTATTATCTCCTCAAGTTATTATTAAAACATAATAAATAAAGTCAAGTAAATAATATTTTTCGTCGATTTTCTGACGAGCAAAGCTCACCCCTACATTAGGGTGCAGACTGGATGATATTTTTCAATAAAAACATTGACAAGATTTTTCAACTATGCTATCTTGACAAAACTGATGAGTTAATGGAGTGTGAAAATGAGAAGAAAAGTGTTATTAGTGTTTATTTTACTGTGTGTGATGTACATGTCAAATTTGCATGGGATCAGGGAGATGCGGGCACGCCAGATTGATGCCCCTAAGGTGAAAGAATTGTTTTTATCCAATCCAGAAGATGGCGGTTTGGTAATTTATTCCACTATACCCAATCTACGTTTTGATTCAAATATGAACAGTATCGTCAAGCTCGATGAAATGCCTATTGATGGGAAGTACAAATTGTATTTAAAGACGATGCGCAATCAGATAATCATTATCAAATCCGTCGGTTATGCTGAATGTCATATCCATATTGCCAACCTACAGCCGCAAGAGGGTAGATATTATGCCTTGGAGGACACAAGCGAAGATGAGGGGATAGGGAATTCTGTGCCTGTAATCTTCAATGTCAAGCCTACTGATGCGATTATTCGGGTAGGAGAAAAGGCTTTTAAGTCTGGAGAGGTACAGTCATTGGCACCAGGCAGACATCAAGTGAAGATCTCTAAAGAAGGCTTTCAAGCTATACAAGATGTAATCGAAGTTAGTGAAACAAATATTATGTTTAACTATGAACTGAAGGAGATAGAAATTGTCTTGGTGACGATTAATAGTACACCTGATGGAGCAGATATCTACATTGATAATGTGAACAAAGGCAAAACGGAGCGTGCGCTATTCCTATATCCAGGCTCTTATAATCTTCGAGTCCAGAAAGATAGTTACCTTGCTGTGGACGAAGCAATTGAAGTGAAAGAAAAAGGCACAAATTCATTTACTTATCGTTTAAACAAAAACTCAGGCAATTTAAATCTCACATTGAATCCTACAAATGCAAAAGTCTTTTTAAATAATGAACCAGTCAGCTCATCGAGCAGAATAGAATTGAGCCCTGGGTTTTATAAAATAGAAGTTAAAGCAGACAATTATGAGAGTTTTACCGAGACTATTGAGATCAAATTAGGTGAGACTATCTCAAGATCGATTAACCTTACCCCAAAATATGGTGATCTGATGCTCTTAGCAAATCCTAATTCTGCAAGTATAGAAATATCACAGAATAATCAGATAATTAAAACCATCACAGGCTCGCAGATAGTCAAAATGCAAGAGGGTAATTATGAAATTGCGGCTAAGGCAAGCGGATATAAGCCCTATAATGGTAAATTTACTATCAAAGATCAACAGAAAACTGAATTGAATATCGAGCTGCAAAAGGAACCTGATATACCTACACATATGGTTCAAGTTAAAGGTGGCACATTCCAGATGGGGTCGAATGAATGGGATTTCGCTAAGCCTATTCATCAGGTTACATTGTCTTCATTTTATATCAGTAAATATGAGGTAACTCAAAAAGAATGGCAAGCTGTAATGGGAACCAACCCCGCTAAATTTAAAGGTGAAAATCGACCTATAGAGAAGGTCTCGTGGTATGATGCTGTCAAGTATTGTAATAAACTCAGTGAAAAAGAAAAGTTGACCCCCGTTTATACGATCAATGGCAATAATGTGACGTGTAATTGGTCAGCAAATGGCTATCGCTTGCCCACGGAAGCAGAGTGGGAATATGCTGCCAAAGGCGGAAATAAGTCTAAAGGCTATGCATATTCAGGCTCTAATAATATTGCTGATGTAGCTTGGTACGATAAAAATTCTGGTAAGCAGACACATGAAGTTGGCAAAAAAAGAGCTAATGAGCTTGGTCTTTATGATATGACAGGCAATGTGTGGGAGTGGTGTTGGGATTGGCATGATAATTCATACTATAGTAAAAGCCCAAAGGATGATCCCAAAGGCGCAAGTAGCGCTACCAATCGCATTCTTCGCGGTAGTGCTTGGGACTTCTATGAAGAACTCTGCCGTGTAGCTATTCGCTTCAGCTATGCACCTGACTATAGCAGTAGCTTGCTGGGGTTTAGAGTTGTACGTAGAAAGCCTTAGGCACAATGAGAGGCTGTTGCATGAGAGATGGTTTTTCTGACGAGCAAAAGTTGCCCATACATTATTTTTGGTCCTCGCTTCGCTGCGGGTTAGGTATTTTCACTTCGTGAAAAGTTAGGTACTTCGACTTCGTCGAAGGTTAGGTACTTTCACATTCGTGAAAGGTTTTTTTAAAGGAAAGCTTATTTATGCGACTTCGTCGCTGCGGACGAGCAAAGCTCGCCCCTACATTAGGCTGCAAACGGGATAAGAGAGTTCCTAATTACAAAGAATTTCTTCTTCCAATAACTCTTTAAATGCGAGGGTCAATTCTTTAGAATTTATCGTTTTCATACACCTAAAATGGCGTTTAGGGCATTCTTTTCGTCCATGTAATGTGCAAGGTTGGCAACGCAAGTTTTGCTCTAATATTTGTGCTTTTTTATTTAAGGGGCGAAAGCCCAGCGAAGTATGAGTAGAGCCAAATATTGCGATCTGTGGTTTACCCAAAGCGGCAGCAAGGTGCATTGGTCCGCTATCATTGCTAATTACGCCATGCAAATGACTCATAAATTCGATCAACTTATCCAGCTCAAAGAAGCCACTCATATCGATAGGTTTTTGCATGCAATTCTTGCGTATTTCTGTGCACACAAACTTATCGGCATGAGAACCGAGTAAGACAAACTGGCAGTTCCACGTTGCAGGTATATTATTGATAAAGTTTGAAAGATAGGAGGCTGGGTATTGTTTACTGTCAAAGCTTGCACCAGGGAATATGCCGATTAATGTCTTTTTATGGCTGATATTAAACTCTTCAAAAGTGTCGATAATATATTTACTCAGCTGTTTTTCGAGCACTAATTTGGGGAATAGTTCAGCAGGTAAAGCTATATCAGTTATATTTTTACTCAGTAATTGGTACTTTTTCAAGAGTGGCAGTTTTTCATAAATGTATTTCTGCTGTTTGATTTGTCTAAAAACAGACAGATACAGGTTCAATGTCGAATAGATGGGCTCTTTTAAGATCTTTTTAGTCATCAATAGCCTTCTCAAATGCTGTTTTTTATAGGTAACTGTCTGGCGTGCTGCAGTGAGCTTTTTGACAAGGCAAGAGTTAATTTTATCATGTAGATCGACGGTAAGATCATAGTTATCAGCACGCAGGCTTTTGATCAGTTTGGCTTTATATTCCCAAAAAAGAATCTTATCAATAGATTTAAAATTAGCGACAATTGGGGCAAAAGCCCTCTTTGTCAGGTAATGTATTTCTGCCATTGGGTATAGCTCACGCAGGAGCCTTGGTATGGGTTCTGTGAGCATAATATCGCCCAGTGAACTAAATCTGATGATAAGTATTTTGTTTATTTCTTTTTTCATCTCTAACAAAAAAAGGCTGGAGTAATACCAGCCTTATAAAAAATGGCTGAGAGGGCAGGAATTGAACCTGCCACGGACGGTTTTATCCGCCTGCTACTAGTTTTGCAGACTAGTTGAAACACCAGTTTCATCCCCTCGTATTTGCATTAAAACTGTTCGATATAGGCAATATCAGTGTAGACATCTTCCAGCTTTACTTTGTGTTCAGTCTCCATTTTTGCCAGCTCGAGACAAGCATTTTTGATATCATGATCGATAGCACGTTGAGCGAGATCATTATAAAAATCAACTGCTTGTTGCTCTTTTTTGATTGCCAAAGCGATCGCTTCAGCTGGTTTCATGTCGATTGATAGCGGTGGCAACTCAATAGTATCCGCTACTTTGTAGTCAGCCACATCTTTAAATTTCATTGCCATGTCTGGGATATTCTTATAGTTTTGCAAGAGGTTTTTGTGCCCAATTTCCTCTAAGGCAAGGTCTTCGAATATCTTCTTAACGCCCTTATCTTTCATTGTTGCTGCCACATCGGTGTAAAACTGATAAGACTCAATTTCTCTTTCAATTGCCACTTCCATCAGTGCTTCAAATTGCATTCTTTCCATGTATCCTCCAATACTTTAAACAATATAATTTAAAAAAGATAAAAAAGCAATTACTTTTCTTCGAGGCTTTGATAAATCATGCTCATCAGCTTGTTCATATCAAATGGTTTAAAGATCACGTCTCGCAGCCCGGCTTTTTTAGCATTGACGATCGTATGTTTTGGGTCATATCCAAAGCCTGTCATCATAATAATGGGCATTTGAGGTCTCATATACTTCACTTTTTGATACAGCTCATAGCCGTTCATATCGGGCATAGCGATATCAGTAATGAGGAGGTTGCAAACATTTTGTTGGATAAAGTTCAATGCTGAAAAGCCTTCCTCAAATACTCTAATTTCAAATTGCTCATCATAAAAGCAGATTTCTGTCTCTAAAAATTCAAGAATATCAACTTCATCGTCAACTACCACGATGATTCTCTTCTCTTTTTTTTCAGTTTCCATCATACGAACTTCTCTCCTGTAATTTTTGCATAGACAAGTTTATATTTTTCAAGACTCTTTTCGATCACTTCTTGGGGCAATTCTGGTGCTGGCGGTTGTTTATTCCAGCCAGATTTAACAACAAAATCACGGATAAATTGTTTATCATAGCTTTTTGGTGAGGTGCCGATTTCATACTCTTGTTTATCCCAAAAGCGTGATGAATCGGGGGTAAAGACCTCATCAATCAAGTAAATATCACTGCCAACACTACCAAATTCAAACTTTGTATCTGCCAGTATTATATCTCTCTCGATCAAAAATTGATGTGCCCATTTATAGAGTTCAAGGCTCTTTTCTCTGAGTTGTTCAGCTATTTTTTTATCAAATCTTTCGATCATTTTATTAAAAGAAATGTTTTCATCATGCCCGCTGCTTGCTTTTGTCGAGGGGGTAAAGATAGGCTGTGGAAATCTTTGGCTCTGTTTCATATTTTCATCGATATATTGGCTATTGACCGTGCCAAGTTGTTTGTATTCTTCCCATGCAGATCCAGAAATATAACCTCTGGCAATGCATTCAAAGGGTATGACTTTTGTTTTTTTAACCAGCACGCTGCGCCCTTCTAATTGTTGTTTAAAGGAGTGAAATTCCACAGGAAAGTCTTCAACTTTGTCGCTGATTATATGATTATCGATAATATGTGCTGTATTTTTGAAGAAGAAAAGAGATATTTGATTCAAGATTTTTCCTTTATCGGGAATAATGTTTGGAAATACATAGTCAAAAGCCGATATTCTATCACTTGTGATGATGAGCAGCTGCTCTCCTAAATCGAAGATATCACGTACTTTCCCAGCATAATGCGACTTGATTATTGGTAGTTTTTTTAATTCCTCAATCATTTTTCCTCCTCTGTTTTTATATTATTTAAGATTTCTTTTAGTGTCAATTGAAATTGTTTGTGAAATAGCTCTTTAATAAGGTCAGGCTTCTTTTCTTCGAGTGTTCTAAAGATTATCCAACGCTCATTTAGCTCATCTTTATTGACGGCTAATAGTTCATTTGTACGAGGCAAATCTTCTTTAAAAAACTCTTCTTTGTAGCCATTTTTAAGAGTAATAGATTTTACAAGCCCATTTTTGACAGAAAAAGGCGTGCCATGATGCTCATCTTCATAGTCTAAATGGCGTGTGATAAAGAAAAACAAGAGTTGTCGATAGTAATTGCTAATCAGTTTATACTGTGTCTGCAAGATATCAGAGCTATTAAAATCCAAATCATCTTCTGCCTGCTGAATGCGCTGCTTCAAATCTTGCAAGACAGCCAAGTTTGGGCTGATTATATAATTCACCAAGACTGTCTGCAAATCTTTTTCTTCGCCGAGCATACAAAACCCAGCGCAGAGCTGTGCTTCCAGCTTTTCACAGGGGTAGTTTTCACCTTCGCAAGAGGGTAGCTTATAAATATCGGCAAAGGTATCGATGATATCTTGAATAAAAAAGGCATCACGAAAAGGTCCAATATAGATATTCTCTTTCAGTGTATCATTTGAGCTTTCTAAATAGGGCACATGTTCCCATTGCACAGAGAGATAAGAGTAATATTCATACTCCTTTAATAGTCTATTAAAGACAGGTCTATTCTTTTGAAAAAAGAGCTTTTCTTCAAGCAAACATGTAAACAAATCGCTACTTGGAATAAACTCAATTGTGTCGTATCCCTCGCGCAATTGGTTCAAATCTTCATCTTCTGTATCGGCTATCAGATAATAATCAATAAACTTGGCGAGGTTCTCAGTGATTTTAAAAAACACTGGCTCCGTCCCATTATAGCAGATAAACAAGCCAACTTCTTCAGGGATATCTTTAATAATTTGTTTTAATCTATTTTTTTCTATCTTAATCATATATGCAATATAACAAACTTTTATTATTGTGTCAAATTATTTTTGCTTAAAACTGAAGCTAATCGTTCAACTAATAGTTAAAATGGTAATTAAAGGGCTTTCTGTAGCGTTTTCTAATCTTTATAAAAGCACTTTTTTCTCTATTAAAACGCATATTAGAGTTTGATTCTGGTTTTTTTAGAGTGATTCAAACTTTGATAGTCTTTGCTCGTGTAAAAAAAGGCGGCAGGGTCAAAAATTTACTCTTGACAATATAGACAAATAAAAGATTATGGAATTGTTGGAAAACCGATAGTTTGAATAGCTATTAAAAAGGAGCAAAAATGGATAATGAAAACCTACTACTAAAACAAAAAAGAGAAAAATATGATAAATTAATAGAGATGGGCATTGACCCCTATCCCCCACGTAGCGTGCGTACGCACTGCATCCAGAGTCTGTGGGACAATGAAAAGGACTTTGTCGAAAAAAGCCAAGAAGTCAGCGTCACTGGCAGAATTAATGCCAAGCGTCGTCAAGGCAAAATCGGCTTTTTGAGTTTACAAGATTCCACTGCCAAGATCCAGATATTCGTACGTCAAGATGAGGTCTTGGAGGAGAATTACGAGCTATTCAAGCTTATCGATTTGGGCGACTTTGTGCAAGTTGATGGCAAATTAGTCTATACACAGACGGGAGAATACTCTGTTTTGGCTAAAAAGCTGACTCTCTTATCCAAAAATATGCGCCCAATTCCTACGGTCAAAGAAAAAGAAGTAGATGGCAAGATAGTTCGCTACGATGAGTTTTCAGACACAGAGACTCGCTATCGCAAGCGATATTTGGACTTATTACTCAATCCCGAGCACAAGAAGGTATTTGAGACACGCTCAAGGATTATACAGGGTGTGAGAGATTATCTCAATACTCGGGCATTTTTAGAGGTTGAGACGCCTATTTTACAGCCCCTTTATGGTGGTGCCAATGCGCGCCCATTTACCACCCATCATAATACTTTGGACATGACTTTATACTTACGTATTGCTACAGAATTATATTTGAAGAGGCTGATTGTTGGTGGCTTTGAGCGTGTTTATGAGATTGGTAAAAACTTTAGAAATGAAGGTATGGACAGAACTCATAATCCAGAGTTTACAGCGCTTGAAGTGTATCAGGCATACACAGATCTTGGTGGTATGATTGAGCTCACAGAAGGCATGATAAGCACAATTGCGCAGGACTTATTTGGCACACAGAAGATCAATTTTCAAGGTAAAGAGATCAATCTTGAGCGCCCTTGGCGTCGTGCCTCGATGTTGGAATTAGTCAAAGAGCATACAGGCGAAGACTTTTCTGATTTTGATCTTGACAAGCTTAAGGCTTTTTGCAAGGCAAAGAATATCGAAGTAGATGCTTATGCAGGTCCTGGCAAGTTGATTGCTGAGATATTTGATGTTTTTGTTGAAGACAAGCTGATACAGCCGACTTTTGTGATCGATTATCCATTAGAGATTTCACCTTTGGCAAAGAATCACCCAGATAACCCCAATCTCGTGGAGCGCTTTGAAGTATTTATCAATGGTGCTGAATACGGCAATGCATTTACAGAATTAAATAATCCAATTGAACAAAGAAGACGCCTTGAACATCAATCCAAGATGCGAGAAATGGGTGATGATGAGGCAAATGTTGTTGATGAAGACTTTTTGGAAGCACTCGATTATGGTATGCCTCCAATGGGCGGACTTGGTATTGGTATAGACAGGTTGGTAATGCTACTGACCAATAACACATCAATCAAAGAGGTGATTTTATTCCCTCAGATGAAGCCAGAATAAATAGAGTTTTGAGAACGGAGCAAGCCTCCGTTCTTTTATTATTAAAGAGGAAATCATGTCATTTACTTCTATTTTAAATATCATCGGCGGCTTAGCCTTGTTCTTGTTTGGTATGAATACCATGTCAACCAACCTGCAGGCAGCAGCTGGTAATGAGATGAAAAATATCTTAAAAAAGCTTACAGACACGACACTCAAAGGTATTTTCGTCGGTACAGCGATGACCGCAATTGTGCAAAGCAGTAGTGCAACTACCGTGATGCTTTTAGGCTTTGTTAATGCAGGTATCATGACCTTGTCTCAATCTGTTGGCGTGATCATGGGTACAAATATCGGCTCGACATTTACAGCGCAATTAATCGCCTTTAATATTGGGCATTTGGCATATATCTTCATTATTGCGGGCGTCTTTCTGGTCTTTTATCGTAAGAATAGAATGGTCGAAAAATGGGCTTATATTGTCTTAGGCTTTGGCTTTTTATTTATCGGGCTCAATGTGATGTCAAGCGCAATTGAACCCCTAAAAGAATCTGAAGCGGCAAGGCAATTCTTGGTCAATCTCACCAGCAGCCCTCTCTCAGCAATGCTTGCAGGTACCGTTTTCACAATAATTATTCAGAGTTCTGCAGCAGTAATAGGTATTATCATAGTATTAGCGAGCACATCTTTAATCTCTTATGAAGTTGCTATTTACCTAACACTGGGCAGTAATATTGGCACAACAGTTACTGCGTGGCTCGCTTCATTTTCTGTCAATAAGGCGTCAAAGCGTGTTGCGCTCATTCACAGCGTCTTTAATATTATTGGGGCAACGGTCTTCTGCTTTTTAACCTATTGGAAGGTATTCCCTCTTTTTGTCGACTTAATCACCCCAGGAGACGTATATCTGGGTGAAAATGCTGCCAGACATATAGCGAATGCGCACACTTTATTCAATATTTTTAATAGCTTAATGTTCTTTCCTTTTGCTAAATACTTGGCGGTTATGGCAGAGAAGATTATTCCTGGAGATGCAAGCGAAAACGTGTCTATGGGCGAGCCCAAGCATTTGAACTTCCACCTGGTCAGCACACCAGAAATCGCTATTGAACAGGCTATACTTGAAATGCGTGAAATGCTAAAACTGGTCAAGCTCTCGATCAATACTGCAATGCAACTGTATAAAGAAAAGAATTATAGAAAGATTGAAAAGATTGATCAAATAGAAACTGCCATAGATAATTTGCAAAAAGAAATCACCTTTTACTTAGTGAAGATCAATGAAAAATCGAATACCGATACAGTAACAAAGAAAATACCCTCTTTATTGCACACAGTCAATGACATTGAGCGGCTCGGCGATCATGCTGTGCAGCTGAGTGATATTCTTAATCATCAGATTCTCTCTCAAAAAGTCCCCTTCCTTGCTGATTTCGAAGAAGAAATTGCCGAATTACATGATAAAATAATCTATATGATCGACCTCTCACTTGAATATATGAGAAACCTCGATACCAAACATTCTTTCATGATTATCGAACTCGAAGGGCGTATCAATCAATATCATAATGATACACGTAAGAGAGTGCTAAATATGATACAGTCAACTGAATGTGATGCAAACAGTGGCTTAAATATGATTGATTATATTGATACAATCGAGACGATAGCAGATAAACTCAAAAACATAGTTAAGGCTGGTTCTTATAGATTTATCTATCAGGCAGCAAGACCTTTCGATTAGAATATGCTGCGTTCTTTTTGCCTCTTTTTGCTCGTGCTTTTACTTAATCCTACAGTCTTAAATGCCTCTGATTATAAATGGGATGGAGATAAAGATACTGCCGCTACCATGCTTGCATTTAGTGGTATTAGCCAGCTTATTTTCATGCAATACGGAGAGCAAGAAGAAATAAACCTCGATGAACTCGATTATGACTTGAATCATATCGATATTACTGCCATTGATAATTGGTCTCCTACTGCCTCTTTGATCAGTGATGCATTGCTAATTACCGAACTTGCTATGCCCTTGGTTTTAGTCTCTGAAAAAAGCTTAGAAAATAGAAAGACCTACTCTCTATTATATCTGCAATCATTTGCTGTGACAAACTTTGTGAGCAGCTTGACTAAATCAATAACAAAAAGAAAAAGACCATATGTTTACAATACAAATCTGAGCGATGAACAAAGAACTAATCGTGAAGCAACAAATTCCTTCGTCTCTGGACATGCAGCAAATGCCTTTATGGCAAGTGCTTTTATGATGAAAATCATGTATGATGACAAGGTATATCGCAATTATCAATTGGTAATATTCCCTGTCTTTGCCCTCGGCGCTGGCGCTACATCTATGCTCAGATACTCTGCAGGAAAACACTTCCCCTCTGATATTATCGCTGGTGCTATTGTCGGCGCAGCATGCGGGTATATTATCCCAGAATTACATAAAAAGAAACAGGCAGATTCAGATTATCGACAGATTATCAGCGTCAACTGGAAGTTCTAAATAGCACTTCGCTAAGCTGGGGAGAATGTGCCTACATGGCATTGATGTGAGCATGGCATAATCGAGAGCTTTGAATTAGAAAACAGACAATAAATATAGTTAAAATAATACTTGACAATAATATAGGGTATTATAGAATGGCGTTAATTAAAAAATAAAAGAGGTGTTCAATGTCAGGTAGCTTTATCGA
>Ga0208694_1004477_pt1 | contig 12593 bp, 6 predicted proteins | sample AD_UKC078_MetaG_FD_184442 | JGI IMG/M metagenome (GOLD analysis project Ga0208694, IMG submission 184442) | Active sludge microbial communities of municipal wastewater-treating anaerobic digesters from USA - AD_UKC078_MetaG (SPAdes) (version 2) | ecosystem: Engineered > Bioreactor > Anaerobic >...
GGCCATCACCCATCTGCACAACCGCTCCGCACTCGCGGCCCTCTCGTCCCAGCCAGTGTGAACCTAAAAAGGGCAGTTGAACGGGTAGAATTCTAGCAAAGCCCCGTAAACATTGGGTTTTTGACGTATTGAGATGCGGGCGGAGCCCGCAATCTCAAAGACTGTGAGGCTGTGAGACTGTGAGGCGGTTGTGTTCTGTGGTGAAACAATCGATCCCGATACCGATAGCGATCCCGATTTGGATGGAACCGTGAAAAACATGAAACTTCATGAAAATCAGGAATTCCCCCTGGCGTTCCAAAAAAACCCGAGCGATGCCCCAAAAAATCTGCGTAATCTGTGTAAATCTGTGGATAAAAACCCGAGCAGTGCCATCCCGTGTGTTCGTGGTTAAATAATCGATCCCGATCCCGATCCCGATCCCGATACCGATACCGATTTGGATAAAACCCTGAAACCCCGAAACCCTGAAAAGCGACCTGCGGTGTTGGAAACGCGGGCGTCCCTGTCGATCGTCGCGGGTCGAATGTCGCGGGTCGCGGGTCGACGATCCCGATCCCGATAGCGACCCCGATCCCGATTTGGATGAAACCATGAAACCTTGAAACCCTGAAACCAGAAACCGAAGAGCGTTGAAAGTTCAACTGCTCCTTTTAGTGTGAAGGGTCAACGTGGCGCTGACCTTCTGCCCATACCCTTCCACCCCTGGCTTTGGCACGAATCCCCTCATTCCAACGGCACACGGAACAGCACGCGCGTACCCGCGCCCGGCGCGCTATCCAAGGTCATGACCCCTCCCGCCTCGCGCATGCGCCGCGCCATGTTCCCCAACCCGTCGTGCCCCACTCCCGCGCACGCCGACGGGTCAAAGCCGACCCCGTCGTCCTCCACACGCACTTCCAGCACGACGCCGTCCAGACGCATCGCGATCCGCACTTGTTTTGCGGAGGCGTGTTTGAGCACATTCCCGACCGCTTCGCGCACGGCGAGCAGCAGATGGTGCCGGGTTTTGGAGGCGATCGGACGCTCCACCAGTTCCGCAGGCCGCGTGAAGTGGAACCGCAGCCCGGAGTTCCCCAGAAAATACTCGGTGTACTGCTCGAAATAACTGAGGAACGGCTCCCATCCGTCATTGGCGGGATTCACCGCCCAAACCGTCTCATCCACATTGCGGGCCAGCTCGTTAGCCACCTCATAAATCTGATCCAGCCGTTTGTGGACCAATCCTTTCTCGACATCGTTGTGCGCCAGCTCGCTAAGCGTGGCCACCACTGAAAGCCCGTTGCCGAGATCGTCGTGGATGTCGCGCGAAATGCGCGCGCGCTCCTGCGCCAGCGCCTCCTCGCGTTTGAGAATCGCCATCTGCAACTGGTACCGGTGCCACAGGATCCAGCGCGCGATCAGAAAGACCGTTGCAGCCAACGCCAGCGCCAGAACCAGATAAAACCACGTGGTCTGCCAGAAATACGCCCGGACCTCAAACGCCAGCGCCGCCCCATTCAGATTCCAAATGCCGCCCGCCTCGGCCATAACCTTCAGGGTGTAACGTCCGGGCGGCAACCACTCGAACACCGCCTGTTGCTCAGCCTGCACCGGCGACCACGCCATGCGGAGTCCGTCAACCCGGTAGCGGTAACGCGCAGAGTCTGCCGCTCCCGGCGAGAGGGCCGCGAAATGAAACACCACATTGCGCGCGCCGGGCGCGAAAACCGCTGTCCGCGGTTCGCCCGCCACATTGTTCAGAACCTCCTGACCGTTCACCAACACCCGCTCGATCACCACTGTGGGCGGCTGCCCGGAAAACCCGACTTTCTGCGGATCCACCACCGCAACCCCGTTCTCACAAGGAAACCAGAGGCGACCGGTTTCCGCGCCGCCCCGCGACAACACCCCGCCCATGCAGCGCTCGCCGGGCATCCCGTCCGAAACGCCCAAGTGCAGTAACCGGACCGCCACGGTCTCGTCCTTTCCGCCGGCCTGCGCCAACCGGGCCAGATCCTCGATCACCACGCCGAGCAGACCGCGCGTGGTGCCCAGCCAGAGCCGACCGGCCTCGTCTTCCGAGAGTTGCAGCACCGCGTCGCCGAACAGACCGGTTTGACGCCCCAGCGGGATCAGCGCCTGCGGGGTGAGCAGAAAAAGCCCTGCCGTGGTCCCCACCCAGAACTGCCCCCGCGTGTCGCGGTAGGTCACCCGCGGATACCCCTCCAGCCCGGCCTCGTGTCCGATCCCCTCGCGGGCGCCGTCGCGGCGGAGGCAAACCAGTCCCGTGCCCTCGCTGCAAATCCACAACGCGCCGTCCCGATCGCGGTACAGGGCATACACCGGTTCCGCGAACAGCGCGCCGCGGATCACGGCCTGCTCCAACTCCCCGGCTACATTGACCCGCATCAGCCCCTGCGGCGTACCGGCCAGAATACCGTGTTCCGCATCCTCCATCAGCGTGTACACCGTATGCGCCGTCGGCATGCTGTAATCGCGCTGCGGCACCAGCGTGAGGCTGCCCTGCTGATACAGGAAGAGCCCGCCGCCCAGCGTGCCGAGCCAGACGCGGCCCGCGCTGTCTTGCAGCAAGGCGCTCACCGGCACGTCCGCATCCAGATAAACGGTCTGGAGCAAACGCCCCTCACGCGCCGTCAGCCTCGCGGCGCGCCCTTTGAACCCGACCCAGGCGCCCCCCTCAGGTGTGCGCCACAACCCGTAGGCCGTGCCTGTTGCAGCCGTACCCTCCGCCCGCAACGGCTCCACGCTCTTCTTCCGGATGCGCAGCAATCCGCCGTCGCAGGCGGCCCACAAGGTGCCGTCCCGATCCTCGATCAGCGTGTTGACCGAGAGGCTTCCGGGCGTGTCCTGTTCAGCCAGCCGCCGCCAGACTCCGGCATCCCAGCGGAACATGCCCGTCGGGTTGCCGATCCAGAGCGAACCGTCCGACGCCTCCAGCATGACCGTGGCCATCCCCGCGTTTTCGGGGAACCCGATCGGGGTCCAGATGCTCTTCTCGCGGTACGCGACCCCGTTCGACCCGTGTATCCACAAACGCCCCGAACGCCCCGCGTGAATCCCGTCGGCTGCCTCCACCAGAAAATCCGGCAGCCGCATGCTTTGATCATCGTACCGGCCCGCACGGTACTCCACCAGTCCGTTCCACGCGGTCATCCAGATGCTGCCCGAACCGTCCGCATCCGCATCCGTCACCGCGCCCAGGGTCGCGCGGTCATCGGGCGGCACCGGACACAGTTGCGCCACGAATTGCGTGGCGAGATCATCCGCCGCGGCCACCGCTTCAAGCAGACCCCGTTCCGCAACCGCGCGCACCACCCCGTCCGGCGTCTCAACCATGCTCAGAATACGTCCCGCCGTACCGGAAACCGCCGCGCCGGACCACACCTGCCACTGGCCCGCACGGCAGCAGGCCACCCCGGAGGGACCGTACACCCAAACTCCCTTGGCGCGGCCGCAGAAAACCCCGCCGAACCCGCCGGTCTGCCGCCGCACCTCCTCCGGAACCGCTATCTCCGTAAAATGCACACCGTTGAACCGGATCAGTTGCGCACCGGTCACCAGCCAGAGATACCCGTCCGACGCCTGCGACACACCGACCACCGGTGAACCCGGCAACCGGTCCTCCACGGTCCAGAGTTTCAGCGCGTACGCTTCGGTCACCGCGTTCTTGGCGTGGAGGATCCCGCCGCACGGCAGCAGCGCCGCAAGGATCAGCATCCATAGAATTCTGAAGTGACCGCGCATATCCGCCTTCAATCTCCCCTGTCCGCCGGGCCGAACCCGTTTCGTTCCGTCTCCTCGACAAACCCCGGAAAGGCCCGGCCGAAAGACTCCTCCACCACCCGTCGATACTCATCCACCGTGCGGCAGACCCGCACCCGTTTCCAGACGCGCCCGCCTCCGGCGAGTGACCGGTGCAGATATCCCCACAACTCTTTCAGACGCCCGAGCACCGATGCCGGTCCGTGCAGCTCCTCGAGACACGCGTCCAGATACTCGTCGAGAAACCTCTTGAGCCGCTCCGCATCGCGGGGCGGCGACGCCTCTGCGGTGAGGCGGCCGAAAACAAACGGATCGACCGCGGCCCCGCGGCCGATCATCCAGCGCGTGATCATCGGGAACCGCGTCTTGAGCAAAAGAAAATCGGCGCGCGTGCACAGATCGCCATTATACACGACCGGATGCCGGCACGCCCGCCGCGCCTCCTCGAACGCCGCCAAGTCCACGCGGCCCGCATACATCTGCCGCGCGGTGCGCGCATGAATCGTCACCTCGCGCAAGGGAAAGGCGTTGATCACCTCCATCCTCTCCATCAGCAGATCCGGCCGGTCGATGCCCAACCGGACTTTTACCGAAAACCCCTGCGGCATCTCCTCGCAGCCCGCCTCCAGCATACGCGCGAAGGCCCCGGCATCCCGCATCAGTCCCGCGCCGCGGCCTTTTTTCACGATGAACGGATACGGGCAGCCCGCATTGAGGTCCGCACCGTCATAGCCCATGGACTTGAACACCTGCAACAGCGTACGCAACAAGAGCGGCTCCTTGCCGATCACCTGCGGCACCACCGGCACCGCCTGTCCCAGGGCGGGATCGATATCCTTAAGCAGCGTCCGTTTGACCTTCCCGCCTGCAAAGGTTGGGATGAACGGCGCGACCGCGTAGTCCGGCGGGGTGAACCAGCGCGCGTGCAACGCACGGAAGGCCCGCACCGTGACGCCGCGCAGCGGCGCAAGGCAGAACGTATCGCTAGGAAGCGTTTCTGGCAACGGCGTTTTCATGTACGTCGACCTACGACCCGCGACATTCGCCTTGCGGCGTCTGGGTTGTCCGGCTGATCTGCCGTTGCGGGCAGGAACGCTCCCTTTCCAGTGCGGACCGCATGCTGGCCTTCTACTTTCTGACCATGGGGAACCGGGCTTTTGCCGAACGTTTGAAGGCCCGAGGATACTCGGCGCAAGGCATCATGGCGTGTTCAGCGCATCAGCATCAAGGTTCCCCAGCGGTTGTAGCTAGTAAAGCTCTCGTTTTCCGCCTGAGTCATGTAGGCGGCACGGATCCAGTCCGCACCGCGCGGCACGGTCTCGATGCGCACCTCGTCCAACACGCCGGAGAAGGTCTTCGTGTTGTCCGTCTCGTCGCCCGCATGACCCAAGGTAAGCGCCTGATTGACGGGCAGAAGTGCGGCCAGCGCGTTGGGCACCGTGGTCAGCGGCTCTCCGTTGCCATAGGCCTGCACACTCCCCGAGGGATTGACCGTCACGGCGTAATGGGTCCAGCCCGCCGCATTTGGTGCCGTCAGATCGGCCGCGTCCGTACCCGCGACCTCCAGCTTTTCCGCCGCGTTGTCCAACGCGGCGTACGCCACCGCGCCCGTGCCTGCCAGCACGACCGCCTGATCCGCGACCGGCGCTTGCTGTTTGGCCCAGAATGAGAAGGTCTGCGGCCCGGCGACCGGTTGCATGCGGGTCCGCACACGCTGCGCGGCCTCCGACCACGCCAGCCCCTCGCCCGCCAGCGCCGCGACGGCCGCAGGCTCGGCCTGCCCGAGCAGCGCCGCGCCGTTCTGCGCCGTCGAGGCGTCCGCCGCCAACAGCCGCGCCGTGTCCGAAAGGTGCCACACGCCAATGAATTCGGATGACCACACTGCGGGGTTCACCCGCGCCATGGGGATCGCATAGCGTGCGGAGAGGTAATCTTCGACGCGGCGGCGCTCGTTGTCCGAGATCAGCCGGTTATACACCAGCACCTCGGCGAGGTCGCCGTCCAGCGGCAGATCGAGCGCGCTGTCGCCAGTGCCCGCGCCGAGATAAATGATGCTGCTGCCCGTGCCTTTCCAGAGTCCGACCGGCGCGCTGTTCCGGGTCAGGTTGACGCCGTTGAGATAGAACTTGGATTCCTGCGTGTCACAGGTCATGACCGCGACGAGCGCCTGATTCGTCCGCGCCGCCGCAAGGTGCGACACCACCCCGGAGGCCTGCCGCAAAATCAGCCCGTTGGTGACGCTGAGACGGCTGGCCGCGCCCACGCCCTGCAGCACGATCCGTTCGGCCGTATCCGCGGAACGCGGCACAAACACCGTCACCACAGAGTAGGCGCTGCCCAGCGTACCGAGGACCGCCCTCATGCTGTCGTATTCGCCCGCTACGGCATCGAACCGCAGAACCGGCTTGCCGTTGAGCGCTTTGACGATTTTTTCGGGCATGCGGTTGGTGGTGCTTTGCAGGGCGTGAACGCTGTTTCCGGTTTGCGTCTGATTGTCCCAGCACGCAACCCGGCTTGCCGCGCCGTCGGCGATATCAGCGACCGCGTCTTCGGAGCGTAGCCACTGGATCAGCCCTGCGGAGGGCACCCGATGGGCGGAACGCATGTCGTACTTCAGCGCGAGGTAGCGCTCCACCTGCCGCCGCTCCTCGAACCCCAGGGCGCGGTCGTAAGCGATGACCTCGCAAAGATGCCCCTCCCACCCGTTGCCGCTCTGTCCTCCGATTCCGAGAATCAGCGTGCCGGGTCCGTGGTGCTTTTTTTCGAGCGGCGAGAACCCGAAGCCGTTCAGCGTGAACTGTGTGTTCGTGCCGTCGCCCAGGATCGCCGCCGTGAACGGCACGCCGTCTGCGGGCCGGATGCCCGTGTTCACGATTTCATAATATGAGCTTCCGCCTTGTCCCTTAGGGATGAAGGAGTAGACCCCCCCCGACGACCCGTTCAGCTCGATTCCCCAGTTGTAGTTGCGAGCTCCTTGGATCAAGCGATGAAACTTGTACGTGGGATTGATCCGGTACGTTGCCACCACGAAAACCGAGTAGGTGCCGTTGCTCGTGCCCCAGCCCGTGGTCATGCCGTCCTTGTTGCCGTAACCTTCGAACCACAACGCCGGCAACCCGTTCACAGCCTGATTCGTCCAACAGGGCTGGGCGGCCGCATCGGCCTGAACGGCATCGCGCCCGTTGCCCGACTGGTCGGCCCAGCGCGAAACCAGCCCGGAACCGTTGGCCTCGACCCCTGCGCCCGCGTGCAGCCACATGGCGCAGTCCGGCAGATCGGTGGGCAGGAAGGGATTCGCGTCCGTTGCGCGGGCCGGGTTTTTCCAATGCGCGGTGATCTCGGTGTTGCGGACCAGCAGCGGAACCCGCACCCAGACGTGCGACTCGCCGCTGGTGTTCCAGGTTTCGATCTCGTGATCCAGCCTTGCGCCCGTCTCATCAGTGAAGAGCAGGTCCGCCCCGTCGGCCAGGCAGTCGGCATAGCGGAAACGGCCGTTGCCGCACCCGTCCGAAAGTTTGATCAGCGCCGGGAAGTTGGTGAGCACGGAGGTTCCCGCATACCCGCCGAACCGCACCGGCATGGAGCACTGCCATGCGGACAAGTCCGGCAACGGCTCTTTCAGGAGCACCACGGCGTTGCCTTCCGCCACGGCGCGGTAGGCGCAGGGCGCCTCGATGTCCCAGCCGGAGAGGTCCGCGCTGCCGGTCAGGGAAGCGGCCTCAATGATCGCGAGCCGGTCCGGACACACCCCTTCGGAATCAGCCTCGACGCGCACGGTCATGAACCCGGGCGGCGACCAGGCGGTTTCGATGCGGATCAGGTCATTCGTCTGGGCCGTGGTCTGGCAGCGCAGTTCCATGCCGTCCAGCATTGGCGCGACGGAGAAGGTCAGCGTGCCGATGCCGCCCTCCACGTCCGGATTGCCCGGAACCAGAATCGAGCCGGGTAACAAAGCCAGGGATGAATACCCCGCGAGACGGCCGTTGCCGCCCAGCATTGCCCCGGCCTTCACGGTCACGGATCCCGCGCCCAGATACCCCGAGGTCGTGCCCTCGACGAGCACGCTGCCGCCTTCGACCGTCAGTCCTCCGGTGAACGTGTTGGCCGAGGAAAAGGCCCAGACGCCGCTGGTGATCTTCACAATCAGACTGTTCGCGCCGCCGGGCGCGTTGGCGATCACGCCGTTGACCGTGTTGACACCCTTTGAGGTTCCGGCCAACGTAAGGGTTGCTGTAATGCCCCCGGGCGCTTCCATGGCCGACCAGTTGCCGTTGAAGGCGCCTCCCGCGTCCGCGGGGCTGTTGTTCTCAATCGTCACGTTCCGCAGAAAGAGGAAGGGGCGGTCTGTGGAAAAGGGCTCCGTGCCGGTGTAGCGCATCCCGTAGTATCCGCCTGTGTAGTAATTCCCGAGCCGGATCGCGGCGTCCGCGCCAATCGCGGCACCCAGCGAACTGGGCACGCCGGCGTTGGCCAGCCTTGTGACCTCCGTGATCCCGTATTTGAGCAGCGCCGGCCCCGTGAAGGTGTTGGAGGGACAGGCGAGGTTCAAGGTTCCCTGAAAGCTCGTTCCCATTCCGGCCGTCACGCCGCCCGCGCCGGAGAGCAGGCCGTTCATGTTCAGCTTTCCGTCGGTCCTCACGGAAAAGAGGTGGGGGCCCTCGGGCAGGACGGTGTCCAGCGCCCAGTCGACTGTGCCGGATGTGAAACTCATGAAGTCCGTTTTGAGCGAAACCGGATTACCCAGAAAGCTCCAGGTATTGTCCCGAACCAAGACATGGTGGAGGGTCAGGCCGGTCAGGTCATTCATCGAGACGCGGCGCGCGCTCCCGACGAACGCGAGCGCCGGTTCAGCGGGCAGGGCCTGCTGCCAGTTGTCCGCCGTACTCCAAAAGTGGTCCGAACCCGCCCCCGACCAGACCGGACCATCGAACCCTTCCGGCGTCACGCCATAACGCGCGGCCAGATACGCCTCCACCTGCTGCCGGTCCGTCGCGGACAGGGCGCTCTCATACACGATGACCTCGGAGATCAGCGCGTCGCTGGGATCTTGCGATATGGAACCCGCGCCGCCGATGGTAAGCCGTCCCGGACCCGTGGTCCGCGTGGCGTCGGAGGTCAGATCATACCCGTTCACGAAAAAGCGCTGTTCCGTCAAGGTGTTGACCGCCGCAAGCGTGTAAACGCGGTTGAAGGTGAAAACCGACTTCAGACAGCTTGACAAGTCGGTCATCGCGTGTTGCGCATGCGCGTAAAAGGTGCCGCCGTCCGGCCAGGTCCCCAGTAGCCAGTTCGCGTCGCGCGCGGGCACGATGCGACGCCAGGTGAAGCCGCGCTCGCTGGCGTCCACCACCTGCGCCACGACGAAAACCGAGTAGGCGCCGTTCAGGTAGTTGGTGGTCAGCAGACCGGCCGATTGGCCGTCGTTGTAGTTGCGGCGGTCGAAAAAGAGGGCCGGCCACCCGCCGGGGCCCTCGGCCTGATAGAGCGGCTGGCGTTGCCCGTTACTTTGCGCGGCGTGGTTACCGTTCCCCGAGAGGTCGTTCCATTGGGAAACGCGTCCGTTCGCGGGATTGATCTGGACATTCCCCGCCGCGGCCTGCAGCCACATCACGCAGCCGGTCAGGTTCGTCGGCTCGAACGCCGCGGCCCCGCCCGCTGTCATGACCATCAGAAATCCGGCAACCACGCCTTTCCACATCCTGATCAAGCCCTGATGTTTCATACGCATCCTCTCTTGTTATGATCCCGAGTATCGTATCCCACACAAACTAGTGAAGAGGATAGAACTCTTTGCAAGCCGTGTCAAGGATGCGCATCCCGCTTGTCGGGTCTTATCGATAACGGGATCGTTTCCCCGTCCCCGTTTTCGTGAACGTCGACCCGCGACCCGCGACATTCGACGCGCGGCGTCTGGGTTGTCCGGCTGATCCGCCGTTGCGGGCAGAAACGCCCGCACTACCGCACCACGCGGGCGCTGCCGCCGGCCGCGAGTTTTTCGACCTCCGTCTTCGTGGCCATCGAGGTGTCGCCCGGGGTGGTCATGGCCAGCGCGCCGTGCGCGCACCCGAAACGGACCGCCTTGCCCGCATCCTGAAAGGCCAGAAACCCGTAGATCAGGCCGGAGGCGAAACTGTCGCCGCCGCCCACGCGGTCATAGATCCAGAGATCCTTCATCTCCATGGCCTGATGGAACGCGCCGTCGTGCCAACAGATCGCGCTCCAGTCATTCACCGAGGCGGACTTCACCGTGCGCAGCGTGGTGGCCGCGACTTTGAAATTCGGGAACTCCTGAACCGCGCGCCCGATCATCCGCTTGAATCCGTCGAGGGGCAGGGCGCTGAGATTCTCGTCCACGCCCTCGACCTCGAGCCCCAGACAAGCCGTGAAATCCTCCTCATTGCCGATCATCACATCCACGTATTGAGCCAGGCGGCGGTTCACCTCGCGGCACGCTTTCTGACCGCCGAACGCTTTCCACAACGAAGGCCGATAGTTGAGGTCATACGAAATGACCGTGCCATGCTTGCGCGCGGCGATCATCGCTTCCTCCAGCACCTGCGGCGTGGAGTCCGAGAGCGCCGCATAGATTCCACCGGAATGGAACCAGCGCACACCCAGCTTGCCGAAGAGGTGTTCCCAGTCGATCTCGCCGGGTTTGAGTTGCGAGGCCGCGGAATGGCCGCGGTCGCTAACCCCCAACGCGCCCCGCACGCCGAACCCGCGCTCGGTGAAATTGAGGCCCACACGCGCGGCGGCGCCGATGCCGTCGAACGGCACCCAGCGGATCAGCGAGGTGTCCACGCCGCCCTGCATCACGAAATCCTCGACCAGCCGACCGATGTCATTCTCCGGCAGGGCCGTGACCACAGCGGTGGAGAGGCCGAAGCACTTGCGCAGACCGCGCGCCACATTGTACTCGCCGCCACCCTCCCAGACCGTAAACGACCGCGCGTTCCGGATGCGCTGATCACCCGGATCGAGGCGCAGCATGATTTCCCCGAGCGAGACCTCGTCAAACCGGCAGGATCCGGCAGGCTTAATGGTGAGTGCCGGCATGGCAGACCCTTTCTGAGGAGAAGCTATTTCACCTCTTTGATCACCGAGGTGGCGGCCTTGAGGATGCCGGCCACATTGGCGAGGTCGGAGGGGATGATCATGGTGTTGTTGGTCTTGGCCAACTTACCGAACTCGTTCAGGTATTGTTGCCCGAGCTGCATGTTGACGGCTTGCGTGCCGCCCTGCTCATTGATCGCCGCGGCCACTTGGCGGATGCCTCGGGCCTGCGCCTCGGCCACCAGCAGGATCTCCTGCGAACGTCCCTCAGCCTCGTTGATGCGCTTCATCTTCTCGCCTTCGGACTTGGCAATGGCCTCCTGCTTTTCACCCTCGGCGCGGTTGATCTTGGCCTGGCGGTCGCCCTCGGACTCTGCGATCAGCGCACGCTTCTCGCGCTCGGCGCGCATCTGCTTTTCCATCGCGTCGCGGATCGTCTGCGGCGGCGTGATGTTTTTGATCTCATAGCGCGTGACCTTGACGCCCCAGGGGCCAGACGCCTTATCCACCGCCTCGACGATCGCGCTGTTGATATGCATACGCTCCTCAAAGCTCCGATCCAGCTCCAGCTTGCCCATTTCAGAGCGCATGGTGGTTTGCGCGAGCTGTGTGGTGGCGAAGAGGTAGTTGCCGATGCCATAGGAGGCTTTGGCCGGATCCATCACCTGAAGGTAGAGGACACCGTCCACCTCGACCGTGATGTTGTCGCGCGTGATGCACTGCTGCGGCGGCACGTCGATGGCCTGCTCTTTGAGCGTGTGCTTGTATGAGACGCGGTCAACGATCGGCACCAGCAGGTGCAGCCCCGCTTCCAGCGTACAGTTGTATTTACCCAGCCGCTCCACAATGAACGCCTGTTTCTGCGGCACGATGCGCACACACTTCAACACCGTATAAACGACCACAAACGCGATAAACAACGCCATGTATGGCATAACCTTCTCCTTTTTTACGGGCGGCTGACAGGTCTGACCCGCCAGACCCGTCCAGCCGCAGTGAATACTAAACCGGTTCAACCTTGAACGTCAGGTTTTTCTTGCCCACGATCCGGACCGAAACACCTGCCGCCACATCGCACTCCGCCTCGGCATCCCATGTCGTGCCGCCCAGCTCGACCCGCCCCGGCCGATTCGGGGCGATGGGCTGCGTCACCACCGCCAGCTTGCCGGTGAAACCGTCGTCAGGATCATCCGAGATCTTGCGCGTCCCGCTGAAAACCGACTTGAGGCTTTTGCGCAACAGCACGATGTAGAGCACCGACAACACGGAAAACAAAATCCACTGCCAGCCCTGTGCGAGTGTCGGCATCAACCACACGATGAAGGCCAGCGTCAGCGCGGCCAATCCGAAAAACAACGACACCAAACCCGGCGTCATCATCTCGAACAGGATCAGCGCCACACCCAGATAAACCCAATAAACAGCCGTCATCTGCATCCGCACACCTCCTCTTTTCCGGCAAGGGTCACAAAGAGAGTTAAGCACGTTGCGGTTCCCTTGGCAAGACAACAGGCCGCATAAGATCCCAAGTGGGTTTCGGGCTTCGGGTTCTTAGGCGGGAACGCGGGCGTCTCTGTCGATCGCCGCGGGTCGAATGTCGCGGGTCGACGATCCCGATCCCGATAGCGATAGCGATCCCGATCCCGACCCCGATTTGGATGAAACCATGAAAAACATGAAACTTCATGAAAATCAGGAATTCCCCCTGGCGTTCCCCAAAAATCCGAGCGATGCCATCCCGTGTTTTCGTGGTTAAACAATCGATTCCGATAGCG
>Ga0208694_1004482_pt1 | contig 12588 bp, 10 predicted proteins | sample AD_UKC078_MetaG_FD_184442 | JGI IMG/M metagenome (GOLD analysis project Ga0208694, IMG submission 184442) | Active sludge microbial communities of municipal wastewater-treating anaerobic digesters from USA - AD_UKC078_MetaG (SPAdes) (version 2) | ecosystem: Engineered > Bioreactor > Anaerobic >...
AGAGCTTCTGATGTATTTCTAGAATATGAGGCATCGAATTTATTCATAAATTGAACGGATTCAGACTTAAAGGTGTCATCTGCAGAAGCGTAATACAACTGCCTTCCGTAAGAATAAGAATCACTTTTAAATGATGATTTATAAATATGATCCGGCTTTCCTGCTGCAAAAATAAATCCTGAAAAAACAAAAAACAATAGAGCTATGAAAATTCGCACAAATTCCCCCATCACAAAATCTACCGGTATAAATAAATATTAAACATGATACATTTCATCATTTTTCATTTTAATCCGGTTATCGTTTTTGCTTTGTCTTTCATTCCAAGTTTCAGATAAATCCTGAGCAGATTATCCCGATACTCGGAACGGGATTTTGCAAGTTCAAAAGCTTTCTCATAGTAAGGAAGCGCAAGAGAAAGTTTTTTCTTATCACCCTTTGAATCATGCTCCATAATTTTGCCGGCCATGTCGTAAATTTCCGGATTTCTAACTCCTTTTTTTTCCAATAATCTGAAATTCGAAAGCGCTTCCGGATATTTTCCTGTTTTATAAAAAGACATTGCTCCATAAAACAGCATATCTTTTTCGTTTTTAATATTGTAGTCTTTAAGAATTGACGCAACGTCGCCATAATAACCTGCTTCATAAAAAAGCGGAATTATTTTGCCGAGAATCGGAAAATCATCACTTTTTTTACTTCGGCATTTATTAAAATAATACATGGCAGATATAAAATCTTTTTTATAAACTGAATAGTACAATGTCCCTATGCAGTTCAATTTTGTTTCTGATGGATTGTATGAATACAATTTCACAAAGAGTTTATCGAAATCTTCCGTTGAAGGAACACCGGAATCATACATAATACCTATTTTCTGTAAATCCTCAGAATATGCATTTTTATCAATTTTTGTATAATACATCTTAACGTAAAAAGAATAAATTTCCTTGCTGTAAAAATATCCAGCAGCGGCGCCGACAATAATGAAAAATAGCACAAAACCCATTTTTTTCATGAAATCCCCGATATTTTATTGCTAATTTGACGCTAATCACGTATTTTTGTTATTATTTCGTGATAATAATTAAAAAATCAAGCGTAATATAATACAGGGTGTGCGATGAAAAAGATTCTTATTAAAATGCTTTTTGTTACAGTTCTCGCGGCGGCATTATTTCCGGTTTCCGGAAAGGCTATCAGCGGAGACGAAGCTCTTCAGGCCTTTAGAGGAAGAATGAGCTCTATCGGTTCACTTGAAGGAACATTGACCATGAAATATTCATCCGGTTCTTTACAGACCGGCCAGTTTAAATTCATGAGTCCCGGCAAATTTATCATCAAGTTCACAAATCCTTCAGGCAAAGTAATTTGCTCAAACGGAAGAAAGCTCTGGGTATATGATCCGGCAAGCGCTATTTGCGGAATACAGGAATTAATTCCTGGAAGCCTAAGCGGAGGAATCGCAGGTATGCTGCACGGCTATATGGCCATAGCATCCTCAAGCGGAAGTGATTATACAATTAAACTTAAAGGCACAGGCAAAGGCTACACAAACATCAATATTCTGGCAGACAGAAACTTTATGCTTAAAAAAGTTTCCTTTTTCTCAGAAAGAGGTGAAGGATTGGAAGTTACCCTCAGCAATGTTAGGGCCAATTCGGGACTTCATGCGGGCCTTTTTGAATTCAATGTTCCGACCAGTTGTCTCATAGTTAAGGATCCCTTAAACGTAAGATGAAAACACTACTGCTGATAACATCGTTGCTTTTCTTCAGTTTCCTGAATTCTCAGGAGATTGAAGATTCTTCAAAATTCCGCAACTGGTGTTATGCAGGCGGCGGAATTTCATTCACGATGGGGAAAATCAGCTATAATGATTTTATAAACAAGTCTAATCCCGATGAATCTGGTTATAAAGAGAAAAAAGTTTCTTACAAAACTTTATCCCCTTTTCTTTTTACTCAGCTTTACGGTAAGCTTTTCATGGGAGAATTTACAATTGGGATGGATTATGAAAAAGCTTCGGATTCATCACTTTCTCATTTTAATACAGCATTTACAGCAAGTGTAAGATACTGCCGCAATCTCAATGACAAAGTAATTCTTTTTGCAGGTCCGGGAGTATATCTTGAAACCTACCCGTCCAGCAAGAAATATGACGGCGGCGGGATAATGCTGTCAGCCGGAGCAGCCTTCGATGCAACAGAAACCCTAAGAATCTTTTCAACAATCGCCGCCACTTACGGATATTACGGAGTTGGCGATGAATCTAAAAAAATCGGCTTCAGATTTTCAGCCGGAGCAGGAAAAAGAGTGGGTAAATTCTAGACTTTTTATCCCATCGGCATATCTTTTTTGCGCATACACTGCATCGGTAAATTTCTCGTTTTTTATATTTGTTGGAAAAACATATTTTGGATTCTTTGTTTTCTTCAGTTTACTTTCAATTTTATTGCTTTTCATCACGATAAGAAAGCAGAGTCTAAACAAATCAGGTCTTGTCATCCAAGTATTATTTCTTTTTGCAGTAATAACTATTCCTTTTTTGAACCGTACCGAATCAATAAATCCTGAAACAATATCATTTCAACGCGGAACAGTTTTATCAGTTGAAAAACATAGATATAATTCAAAAGTTTCTGTTATCAATGATAATAAAAACAAATGCGCTGTTTTTGTTCCTTCGGAAATTTCAATAAATCCCGGAGATACATACATATTCAGCGGAAAACTATCAAAAATAAGTTCTTCAAGAATCGATTTATTTGCTGAGAATTATGACTTAGTTTACTACTATAATGACAATGATATTATCATAAATCGGATTCCGTCGTATAGAATCAGAATAAAAAAAAGAATTGAATCTGCAATCCAAAATCTCTACACTCCCCGAACAGCATCCGTTTTAAAAGCTCTCCTGCTCGGCAATCAGAATAGTGTTTCGAAAGAAACGATAAGAAATTTCACCCGCGCAGGTACTCTCCATTTATTAGCTGCCAGCGGACTTCATGTGGGAATCGCAGGAGCGCTTCCCCTTTTCATTCTTCCTTTTATCTTCAGGAACAGGAAGGCTGCAATTGCCGGAGGAGCAATTTTCATTTTATTATTCTTACTCATAACAGACATGCCGGTTTCTCTCGTGCGGGCTTCGGTAATGTTTTTCTTTTCCGCTTTTTTCATCATTCTTGACAGAAAAAATATATCTGTAAATTCATTGTTTCTATCAGGTCTTATTATCGGAATAATTTCGCCCAGGGAGATCTTCTCTCTCGGATTTCAGCTTTCATTTCTTGCAACACTCGGGATAATTATCTTTTACGAATATTACAAAGCAATATTCTCAAATCTGAAACTGCTGTCCTCATCACTTGCAATGACTTTTGCGGCGCAGGTATTCATTTTCCCGCTTATTATCCTAAAACTCAATCAGGTCAATTTTACAGGAATCCTATCAAATATTATACTCGTTCCGTATTATTCATTTCTGCTTATTGCCTCAGGAGTTTCTGTTATAGCATCATTTTTATTCACATACTCCGGCAAACTTCTATCAATTCCTGTTGAATACTTAACTGATTATTCAATTCGAATTGTAAACTCACTATCCTCATTAAACGGTCATTTCCGGACTAATAATTACCAAATAATTTTAATTACTTTGTTTATTCTTCCTCTTATTCCGTTCTTTTTTAAAAAATTCAAATTACATAAAATAATACCCATTATTATAATTTTAATATCACAGCTTTCCATGTTTATTATATTATCTTCACAAAAGGTAAAGAAATACGAAAACGGCGGAGTCTGCGGTTCGATTACAATTCAACGCGAGAATGATACTTACAGGCTTAAAGGAATTTTTAATGAAGCAAATACACCGGAACTCACTGATGAATTTACATTCAATGATTACGGCAATGTTTCTGTAGAAATAGATAATAATGATCCTGAAAATTTATATCATTGCAGAATTTTTATGAATAAAGTTAAAACACGCGAATTTCATTCTGAATATGCATCATTTTCAGGTGCGTTTCTTAAAGTTTTAAGTCTTTGCGAAAAAGAAGGGATAAAGATTTGTATAAAAAGAGAAAACAATATTCTTGACAATTCTGCCAAAAGTGTTAAGTTCCTATCTATGCGTGAAGGGAGGAAAAATGCTCGAACTTGGGCTCAACGGGAAAAACATTAGTACCCTGGAAAAATTCAATCAGGGTGAAAGTGTTTCCCTGAGATTTGCCTTCCCTGATAAAATCGTTCTCAGCAGCATCAACGGCTTCATGTCGCGAATCCTTGCGGCAAATGATATTCTATTTCTTCAGGAAGCGATGATTACAATTCTCCGCGAAAGTATTTTAAACGCAGTAAAGGCAAACGCAAAACGCGTATTTTTTGAAAAAAACAATGCCGACATGAATAAGGTTCTAGAGTATAATTCTCTCATGAGGCAGTTCAAGGAAAAAGTTGTCGGCGACATGGCAGCAATTGAATCAGATTTGAAATCAAGTTCATATTATGCGGAATTCAGAATTCAGAAAACTGAAGAAGGAATAAAAACGCGAATTGTAAACAATTCTCCTCTTCATGCAAAAGAAGAAGAGCGTATTAAACAAAGAATGGAAAGCGCCAAGCATATCAAGGATTTCAGTGAAGCTTATGACAAGCTTTATGATGAAACCGAAGGTGCGGGACTTGGCATTATTTTAACAATGCTTCTTTTGAAAAACAGCGGGATACCTCAGTCAAATTATTCTATTTCCGCTGATGAGTGCAAAACCGAAATATCTCTGATAGTTCCTTTTAAAACAAAATCAGATGAAACACTCATGGCAGTAAAAGAAGATATAATTAATGAGATTCATCTTCTTCCGTCAATTCCGACTTTTATCAACGAACTGCTTGTTCTATGCGATGATCCGGACAGTTCAATTTCTCAAATGAGCAATAAAGTAAAAGGTGATCCGGCATTATCAGCCGACATTCTCAAACTTGCAAATTCCGCAGGTTTTGCGCCAAATAAAAAAATAGAAACAATCAATGAGGCTCTTACCCGTATAGGACTTTCAAACTTCAAATATATTCTTCTTGCAGCAACCACAAAGCGCATTATGGATCAGAGATACAAAAAGTTTGAACAAATCTGGCAGCACTCACTCAAAGTCGCATTTTATTCGCGTCTGATTACTCAGAATTTTAAACTTAGCTCTTTAACAGAACAAATATTCATTTCTGCGCTTCTGCACGATCTCGGCAAACTTGTTCTACTTGCCGTAGATAATGATCTGACTATAAAAATAGCCGATTTTGTAAAATCACATGGAATCAGAACTACTACAATTCTTGAAGAAATTTCAATAGGGATCAGCCATTCTTCCATTGGAAAACTGATATCCGAAAAATGGAATTTCGCGGAATTTATAACTCAGGCGATAGCTTTTCATCATTCGCCTCTTCTTTGTGATGAGAAGTTTTCCGACATTATCAATATCGTTTATCTCGCAAATATATTCTGCGGTATTGAAGATAGAAAATATGATTACTACTTCATTGAGCCGAACATCCTTCAGAAATATAATCTTTCAGACGAATCAAAATGTATTGAACTGCATGAAAAATGCAAAGAAGGATTTAGAAACAGGCCCATGCTCTGATGAGTTACCGCATTAATTATACCAAAGATAATTTGCCGACGCTTAGCTATTATGACGGAAATAAGGAAATCCGGATTCACTCCGCATATATGCCGCAGAAAGAAGCCGAAAAATCAGTAGAGGCTTTTAGTGACAACGGCAAAAACATAATTCTTGTTCTGGGCGCCGGGCTCGGTTATCATCTGCGCGAACTTTCAAAAAAATATCCCTCGAAAGCAATAATTGCCGTAGAACATGACGAAGAAGCAATCAGGCTTATCAATGAACATTTTCCTGAAACTTTTAATGTAGTAAAAATAGCAAACTCGCAAAACGATATTTCTTATATTTTTGAAAGCGGTAATTTCAGCGAATTTAACGGATTTGCACTTTACACGCACAGGCCTTCGTATCTTATCAATAAGGATTTTTATGACGATTTTGTCACTGATATTAATCGATATGCATCTTCAAAAATAAGTGATCTGCTTACCAGAATAGAGTTTGAAGAACGATGGGTTGAAAATATTATAACTAATTCAAACCATCTGAAAAATTCATTAAGAATTAATTCATTTTTCGGCAAGTTTACATCCTGTCCGGGTGTAATTATTTCAGCAGGTCCGTCCTTAAGAAAAAGTCTTCCAATAATAAAATCAATTGAGGAAAAGGCTGTTCTAGTTGCAGTGGATACAGCACTGCCTGTTCTTTGTAAATATGGAATAAAACCTCATTTTGTAATGACTCTTGATGCCCAGAAGCATTCTATCAAACATTTTCTCGGATGTTCTATCCCGGGAACAATTCTCGTAGCAGATATTGTTTCATCTCCTGATATATTAAACAGATATGATGGAATCAGAGCCTTAAGCACAACAAGCAAATATTATGTTGACTCAAACGGTCAGAATAAACGCGAAACCACTCCATTCGCTGCTGTCATTGAAAAATATTGCGGTGAAATTGGAGACATTCAGTCAGGAGGCTCAGTTGCAACCAGCGCTTTTGATCTTCTGCTGAACCTAGGATGCAGTTCAATAATACTTTTCGGGCAGGATCTGGCTTATACCGGAAGAGAAATACATTCGAGCGGTACGCACCATAACTGCTCATGGCTCACAATAACAAACAGATTCACAAATCTTGATACGATAAACATGAATATTATCCGTAAACGCAAAATCAAATACATGAAATCATGCATCGGAACCACTGTTGTTTCCGATTATGTTCTAAATCTTTACAAAGAATGGTTTGAAAATTCATCCGCACTTGTAAATATACCTGTAGTTAACTGCGCTTCCGAAGGAGCTTTCATAGAAAATGCAATTAATATCTCTGAATCCGAACTATCGGAATATATTTCAAAAAAAACTTATCCGGCAGAAATAATTGAAAAGATAAAAACATCTGAATATCAAAAATGCCGTATCAATGAATCCTATAAAAGATGCATTGATTTTTTAATTATGTCGGAAAAAATGATTGAAAACGGAAAGTCACTTGAACTTATTGACATGATTGATGATGATAATGAAATTAATCAGTATTTTTCATCTTATCTGAAAAAAACAAAAATGTATCTTAGCAGAAATAAAAATGTGGAAAGCGAAAAAAAAGCTGCACTATTTGCGACAGATATTCTGCGGGCGATACACAGGTTGAAAAAAACTATAAACAAGGCATTGATCGGCGGAAAAGGAAAATCCTATGGACTCTCTTGACAGACTTATCAGCAAAAAATATAATCTCAGAGGATATGCAGTTAACAGCCGTAATGCCGCAGATGAAATCATCAACGTTAAAAAGACTTCTCCTCTGTCGTCATATATATTAGGGCAAAGCATAAATGCGGCTCTTCTTGTCAGCGCGAGCCTGAAGCCTGAAACCGATCAGAATTTAACTTTCAAGATAGAGGGATCCGGAAAATTAAAATCCGTTATTGTTCAGGCAGACGCAAGAGGCAATATCCGGGCAAGCATTGCAAATTCAAACCTTGACTCTTCAATGAAAATCGGCGAGGCGATCGGGGCCGGCGTTATCAATGTCAGCAAAGATATCGGATTTGACAATCCCTACAACGGAGTAAGTCCAATATTAGGTGGCGACATCGCATATGATACCGCATACTATCTCACTCAAAGCGAACAGATTCCTTCTGCTCTCTTAATCGGTTTTTCTTTAAACGATAATCTTTCAGTCAAATCTTCAGGCGGTATTCTAATACAAACTTTTCCGGATACTCCTATTTCTTCTATAGAATATGCGGAGAAGATGATTTCTGATATTAAAAGCGGATTTTCCGAAAGAATTTCATCATCCGAAACACCCCTGTCTATACTTTACGATATTTTCGGTAAAAATGAAACTGAACTTTTAAGTTCAATTCCGGTTCGATTCAAATGCAGGTGTTCAAAAGAAATAGTTTTATCGACATTGAAATTAATTGAAAGATCAGAAATTGAAGATATCCTGAAAAAAGATAAGTCCTGTGAAATAAGCTGTGCTTTCTGTGAGAAAAAATATCATTTTGATGAATCTGAACTCACGTCATTACTCTCATAAACACAAGTGTGTACTTATTACACGCTTGTGTATTTTTTTGATTAATTCTGTCACTGAATAATTAAATATAACACAAAAATTACCCTTTTTCAGCATTTTATATTCATAAGTTTTGGCACACTTTTTGCTTTCTTATTTCCGAGGAGAAAACTTATGAACAACAATAAACCTAACAACAGTACTTTACAGCAATATTTCAACTCGATAAAAAAGTTTCAGCTGATTACAGCTGAAACTGAAAAAATATTGGCGGACAGAAAAAATACAGGAGACAGCAAAGCTATTGATGAACTCGTAAAAGCAAATCTTCGTCTTGTTATCAAGATAGCAAAAAGCTATACTGGCACTGAGTCCTCATTAATAGATCTGATACAGGAAGGAAACATAGGACTCTTACGAGCGGCTGAAAAATTTGATGCGAATGCAGGATGCAAATTTTCAACATACGCATCATTTTGGATTAAACATTACATTTCAAGATTTATTGCAAAAAGAAGCAGACCGATACGTCTTCCTATAAGAAAAACAGAAATGTTGAGAAAGATTTCTTTCACAAAAGAATATCTTATGAAAACGGAAGGTAAAGAACCCGACAATTCGGAAATAGCAAAATACTTAAACACTGATGTTAATTCCGTTTCAGAAATTATGAATTCTTTTCAACCGGTAATATCACTCGATGCAGAAATAGACAATGATTTTTCCATAATGGATGTAACGGCAGATAAAAATAATCCGGCTCCCGATAATAAAATTATCAATGAAGAACTTTCAAACAGCATCAAAGCAGCTCTTGATTCGCTGGTTGGAAGTGAAAAATCAATTCTCATAAAAAGATTCGGAATGGATGGAAATAAAAGCTCAACTCTCAAGGAAATAGGAAATGAAATGAATCTTTCGGCGGAAACTATCCGTCAGATCGAAACACGGGCGCTCAGCAGAATCAGAGAAAAACATTCTCATTTAAAAGAATATGTAAGCGCCTAACCCCTATCGGGCAGTGAAAAAATAAACTCACTGCCCTCGCCTTTATTACTTTCAAAGCGGATTTCGCCTCCATGACTTTCAGTTATTTTTTTTGAAATCGCAAGCCCGAGACCTGTACTTGTTTCTCCGCCTGTAGTACGGACCTTAGCCTTGCCGAACGGTTTGAATATTTTACTTTTATCTTCATCTGAAATTCCGTCTCCGGAATCCTTAACTGAAAAATATGTAAATCCTTTATCACAAAAGAGCGTCACAATAATTTCAGCGCCTGAAGGCGAATACTTAACGGCATTTGAAATCAGATTGCTTATAAGCTGATCAATTCTGCGTTTATCTGCAAATACCGTTTTCGATGAAGAATTATCATTTAGTATTATTCTGATGCTTTTTTTTCCGGCGAATATCTGATTTCTAATTATTACAGATTCGACAAGATCCGAAAAAACGAATTCTGTTTTTACCAAATCTATTTTACCGGATTCTATCGCAGAAATATCAAGAAGATCATTTATTATCGCCAGAGCAGATTCACTTGCTTCCCTTGAAACATCAATAAATTCCAGTATTTTCTCTTTTGCAGTATCAGAAAAATTATCATAAAGAAATGATAATATAGTTTTCACAGAACCGATTGGGTTTCTGAGATCATGTGCAGTCATCCCGAGAAAACGGTTTCTTTCATCTATAAGCCGCGATAATTCAGAATTTTTTTCTTCAAGCAACCTTCGGGCAGATTCTATCTCGGTAACATCATCAACAATTACAAGAGCTAAAACCGCCCCATTGTAGACAATAGGCGTAACAGAATATCTGAAGTATTTTAATAATTTAGAATCAGTGATATAAAAATGCCGTTCAATAATTTCATTGCTTGTAACAGTTTTTGATTCCAAAGCTCCGGACACCGCTTTGCGCAGAGTACACTTTGAACAATAATCGCTTGTTCCGCATTCCATTCCTGCTTCTTCAACAAAAACACAGCCTATAACATTTCCGCAGAGTTTTCCTACGATGTCATCTGATTTCTTTTGAAACAATTTTGAAAATGTTTCATTAAAAGCTGCAACACGCAGATTTTCATCTGAAAGAAAAAGTGCAGATGAGATATTATCAATAATTGATTTAAGAAAATCATTGGATTCTTTAAGTGAAATCAGATTTAGTTCCATTTACCGAGATTCATCTCCGCGGAGTTTTATTTCAAGCAAATTAATCCAGACTTGACAGACGGATTATCACTGGCTAATATGCCATTCTATGAGAAAAATACGAATATTATTAGGAATTTTGTTTCTTTTGTTTTCGGCTTCATCATTTTATGCAGCTTTCAAGGAATTTATTTATAACGGAAATATTCCGGGGATTTATCAATCCTCCTATTTTTCAGTTCTTGATGAAGAATTTGCGCTAATAGAGGATATTTTTGTATCCCAGCTAATTTATGGAAATGATGACAAAGCACCTTGGTTAACACTTGAAGATATAAAAAATAAACATGGCATAAACATAATGTTTTATACGTATTCAAGCATCATAACGCCTCCTGAAATCTTTAATGCAGGACCTACGCTTCCTGATAAAATAAAACAGACAAATGAAACTACAAGCTTTATAGAAAATGACAGATATGTTTATTATAAACCTTTTATTTTTGACGGCAGGCTTGCATTGTATTTCGGCAAAAAAAAAGGTTATACGGCAGGATATTTCAGGTTTGAAAAAAAATTCAAACAGAATATAATAATAGGCAATGAACGTAAGATTATTTTACTGTCTCTCGGCACCTTGATTCTATTTTTTTCGGCAATTCTGATTCTTCATGATCCCGATAAAAAATTAAGCAGGATTTTCACACGATAGACAAAACAGATATACCGTTAAAAAATAATTGCATTTTTATCATCAGACTAGTCTGGTGAACGCAAGGTGAAAAATGAGCGAAAAAACACTTGTAATAGTTGAGTCTCCTTCAAAGGCCAAAACAATTAATAAATATCTGGGGAAGGATTATATAATATCTTCTTCAATGGGCCACATAATTGATCTTCCGAAATCAAGGCTTGCAATCGATATAGATAATAATTTTAATCCAGAATACATTACAATACGCGGGAAAGCTAAAATATTAAATGATCTCAAAAAAAAGGCAAAAACTGCAAAAATGGTTCTGCTTGCAACGGACCCTGACCGCGAAGGCGAAGCAATATCATGGCATTTACATAATTCTCTCAGCAAAAACTGCCAGAATATCAAGAGAATCGAGTTTAATGAAATCACAGAATCTGCGATAAAAGAAGCAGTAAAACACCCGCGTGACATCAATATCGAACTCGTAAACGCCCAACAGGCCAGACGCGTTCTTGACAGAATAGTAGGTTATTTTATCAGCCCTATTCTATGGAGAAAGGTCAAGAAAGGCCTTTCAGCAGGCAGAGTTCAGTCAGTAGCTCTCAAAGTAATCTGCGAAAGGGAAAAAGAAATAGATGCATTTGTTCCTGAAGAATACTGGGATATATCTGCCGATCTGAAAGCCGGAAACGCAGCGATGAATGCCGCTCTTTACGCTAAAAACGGCGAAAAGATAAGAATAACCAGCAAAGAGGCGGCAGATAAAACAAAGGCTGATCTTGAAAAAGCAAAATATATAGTTGAATCCGTCAGCACAAAGGACCGCAAAAGGAATCCTCTGCCGCCGTATATAACATCAAAACTTCAGCAGGATGCGGCAAACCGTCTGGGATTTACATCAAGTAAAACAATGATGGTAGCACAACAGCTTTATGAAGGTATTCCGCTCGGAACAGAAGGTCCGGTTGGTTTAATTACTTATATGAGAACCGATTCACTCAGAATTTCTGAAACGGCCATCAATGCCGTGAGACAGTTCATTTCTGATAAGTATTCCTCAGAATATCTTCCGGTTTCACCTAACCAATATCAGAACAAAAAGGGAGCCCAGGATGCTCATGAGGCTATAAGGCCTTCTGATGTTCTTCGCGACCCGGAAAAAATAAAAGAATTTCTCACAAAAGATCAATATAAACTGTATTCGCTGATTTGGAAACGCTTTGTTTCAAGTCAGATGACTCCGGAAAAAAGTGAATTGATAAGTGCAGTAATCAAAGCTGATGAGTATGAGTTACGCGCCTCTGCAAGCAAAACTATTTTTGACGGATTTACTGTTCTTGAAAAAGAGGAAAAAAGCAAAAAAAACACTCTTCCGAAAATTTCCGAAGGAGATATACTTGCACTCGATAAAATCAATTCCGAACAGCATTTTACCTCTCCTCCTCCCCGTTTTAATGATGCATCACTCGTAAAATTTCTTGAAGAATCAGGAATAGGAAGACCGTCAACATATGCACCGACAATTAACACACTTATAAAACGCTACTATATAGTG
>Ga0208694_1004496_pt1 | contig 12545 bp, 9 predicted proteins | sample AD_UKC078_MetaG_FD_184442 | JGI IMG/M metagenome (GOLD analysis project Ga0208694, IMG submission 184442) | Active sludge microbial communities of municipal wastewater-treating anaerobic digesters from USA - AD_UKC078_MetaG (SPAdes) (version 2) | ecosystem: Engineered > Bioreactor > Anaerobic >...
CGAGCAAGGTGCTGGAGTATCTTGCCAGCGGCGCGCCGCTTCTTTCAACGCTTCACAGCACTCTTCGCGATGAATTCTGCGGAGAGGCCATCTGGGTCAAGGATGGCTCGGTCGATGAACTTCGCAAAGCGATGAATCTCTTTTTAAATGTTCATAATGACGATATGAAGAAAAAAGCCCTTTTGGCAAAAGAAAAGGTGCTCGCAAAATACGGTTTAGAAAATCAGGGCAAACTGATTTACGAATTTTTGGTATCTAGCAGCTCACGCTCAATCAACTGAGCGACGCGGCGAATTTCAAAGTGCTCTTCGTAGTACAATTTATTTTGCTGACCCATCTCTTCTTTTTTATCTGCCGGAAGATCGATAATTGTTTCCATCGCTTTAGCGATACTTTCGGCGTTTTGGTCGGCCAAAACCGCGCCTTTTGTCTTGACGAGCACATCGCGGCCATCGCCGCTTAACGATCCGATGATGGGGCGACCATATTTTAAATACTGGACGAGTTTGTTGGGAATTGTCTTTCCGACTGTTCCCCCTTCTTTTAGTGGCACGATTAAAGCGTCGGCGTCGGCGTAAAGCGTGACAGCTTTTTCTAAAGGCAGAGGTCCGTAGTAAGTGACAATATCTTTTAAACTATTGTCGGCGATGTATTTTTTCAGATTTTCAGATTGAAGACCCATGCCGGCGAGATGAACTTCGACATCACCGCGTGTTCCGATGATTTTGCCGGCTTCGGCGATTTCATCGATGAGTTGAAGGGTGCCGATGTTGCCGACATAGACAAAGTTGTATTTTTTCTTGAAAGTTGCGGGCGGAAGGTTTTCATGCACGCCTAAGGATGGTTGGGGAACATAGGGAAAGGGTTTGTCGATAATATGTAGTACTTCTTTGAAGTAATCGGCAAACGAGGGCGAAGACACCATGATTTTATCGCAGGCCAGATAGAGGTTGCGGCTCCAGCGAAAAAGCATTTTATACATCGGCGAATCTTTCTTGACGGCACCCGTCACCACCGTCGATTCGGGCCATAAGTCAAGGCAGTGAAGGACGTGTTTTACCTTGTGCTTTTTAGCATATAAAACGGCCGGAGCAATTGAAATTACCGGCGAGAGTGAGACCGACAAGACGACATCGAACTGCTCATTAAAACGCCGCATGAAAGCTTTCGCGTTACGATGAAAGGAAAGGTAGTTGCGAATAATCGAGAGGCGGCTCTGCTTGCGGGGATATAAATTAACGCGATGGACTTTGACGTCATCGATGATTTCGTATTTCACCTTGCGATATGCGGGGATGATTTCGTTATAGCAGTAGTTGGGTTTGCCGGTGACGACGCTGACATCGTGCCCTAAAGAAACGAGCTCGGCGCATATATCGGAAACGGTGAAGCGCTCGGGATAATAAAATTGGCAGACGACGAGGATTTTCATAGTTCGTTTTTACTATAACATAGTATCGCATATTTTCTTTGCGCCCTTTATAAAAATCGAAAAAGGCAATGAATTTTTCATCGATTTCCCATATAATCAATTTGATTATGCACGAGACAACGAGAACTAACGTCATCGTAAACTTAACAAGGACGATCGTATTGACGATTCTTTCCTTTATCACCTTTCCGTTTGTCTGCCGCGTCTTGGGTGATGAGGCGCTCGGCTTATACACATGGGCCAACACTTTCGTCTATTACTTTCTCATCCTCGCCCGCATCTCAATTCCGAACTTCGCCATTCGCGAATGCGTCCGCGTCCGCGATGATAAAAAGGCGTTGAGCAAAAAAGCCCAGGAATTTTTCATTCTCCAATCGATTACGACACTTTTATCGTTTGCGTTGATGCTCGTCTTTGTCTTTTCGGTTCCCGAGCTATTCACTAACCGCGAAATCATCTTTATCCTCAGCATCAATTTCTTAACCGGCGTCTTCTCCTTTGAATGGATTTATATCGCGCTTGAAAAGCACTTCTACATGGCGATGCGCTCGATAGTTATTTTAACGATCAGCGCCATCTGCATCTTCGTCTTTGTCAAATACCCCGAAGATATTTATCTTTACGCCTTTTTTACCATCGGCGTGACCGTCCTCACCGTCGTCTCCAATCTCTTCTATTTACCGAGTTTTATCTCGTTTAAAAAAGAGGGGTCTTATGATTTTAAATCATATATCAAGCCCTTGCTCGTCTTATTTGGCATTTCCGTCGTCTTATCTTTATATAATCAAAGCGATACTTTTATCCTCGGCTTTTTAAACGCAGATAAGGCGGAAGTCGGCAGTTACTCAGTCGGTTTAAAAGGCGTCGATGTCATCATCGCCATCACCACTTCTTTAAGCGTCGTCTTCATGCCGCGGGCGAGCTATTACTATCAACTCGAAGACAAATCGTTCTTTCATAAACTGACGAAGTACTCGCTTAACATCACTCTTTTCATCGCCATTCCCGCCATCGCCTCGATGACGACTTTGAGCGAGCCGATCACGCGCCTGATATCCGGCAACTATCTAGGAGCCGGCGGCGACTTCGAGGAGTCGTGGACGATTCTTACTATCCTCGCCTCCTTGATGGTCACATATTCAATCGGCGATATCATCTACACGCAAGTGCTCATTCCGATGAAGAAAGAAAAGATTTATCTCTACACCATTCTCATCGGCGCCGTCCTCGACATTGTCCTTTCTATTATCTTAGGACTCTTTGTTTTCAAGGCTCATCCCGCGATCGGCGTGGCCCTCGCCACCGCCGTCACCGATGCCTTCATCATTGTCTTTCTCCTCATCAAGACATGGAGGTGGACAGGGCATGCCGTCTTTAATATCAACAATCTAAAAATCATGGCTCTGGGAGTCGCGGTCGCCCTTGTTTGCCTCTTCATCGGACCGCTTCTCTTTGATGTCTTTCTCGTCCAGTTTAATAATAACTACACGAGCGCTTATCTCGCCGAACTGATCAGCGCGGTCGCCATCTCCGGGGTTTTTTATCTCGTCGGTTTATTGCTCTTAAAAGAAGATTTAGTCAGTTCCTTTGTCCGCAAAAAATAGCTACTATTTGCATCAAAAAAGCCGCTTTTTACGCGGCTTTCATATTTTTGAATGGCTTATTCGGGAACGTAGGTTACGTTAGCTTCGACGGTTAATCCCGAGGTGCCGAGCCACTGGGAATTCCAGTTCGCGGTGTTGTTGTTACGGGTCATGACCGTGATTTGAAGGGAATTATCGCAGCCGTTAAAGACGTTGCTGCCAATTTTTTTAACCGAGGATGGAATCGCTATCGCGATAAGGCCGAGGCAGTTTTCAAAAGCGCGTTCTTTGATATCTTGAACGGTACCGGGAATCGTTATCTCCGAAAGTGAAGCGCAACCCCTAAAGAGGTTCACATCGATAATAATAAAATCTTCATTTTCGGGAAGGGTCACTGATGTTAGGGAGGAGCAACCCTCAAAAACAGACATGTTGATCGTGCGCACCGTATCAGGAATAGCAAAAGAGATTAAGGAAGAGCAATTCATAAAAGCTTCTCGATAGATAGTGTTAACACTGACGGTATCGTAATCAAAGAGAACTTCGCGAAGTTGGGCGGCTCCTTTGGCCAAAGTCGGGGCAATAAAGCGAATTGAACTTGAAAGATCAAGAACTTCGATGGCTGTGTTGGAAAAGATAAACGAATCAGTGTTTGCCTCACCGAGCTGTTGCAAAGTGTTTGGCAGTGTTACGCGGTTTAAGGCGCTAACAATCTGATTATCCTTATCAACTAATATTAGTTCTTTAAAATTATCGGCATTGTAAAATACGCGAGGCGTAATTTTTTGCAATCCGTGGGCAATGCGACTGGTTTCAATCTGTCCCGTCTCTTCGTTTAAATTGCTGATGGTGCGCCCGGTATCAGTCGTATTGTCATAAGCATAAACCTTGGTAAGATTTTTGGCATTTTCAAAGGCGCTATCTTTGAGCGTGCGGACGCTGAAAGGAATTCTGAATTCGCTGATGGCTGTGCCGCGAAAAGCGGCGATGCCGATGTCATAAAGAACACTTTGCGGGCTATATTCTTCTTCGGATAAAATAACTTCTTCAAGACTTTCACAGCCATCAAAAACATAATTGTTTAAAACGGCCAGGCCAAACGGGAAAGAGACGCTAGTCAATGCTTTGGAATCTTGAAACGCTCCCGCGCCGATATTTGTCAAATTGCTGCCAAAAACAATTGATCCCTCGATGCCCGTCCCTTTGAAAGCATAGTTTCCGATGGATTCGATCAGTTCAAACGATTTAACAATTTTAAGCGAGGAATCTCCATAAAAAACTTCTTCGCCGATGTATTTGACGTGATTTCCAAGATAAACTTCGCTTAAATTTGTACAGTTATAAAACAGCTGATCGGAAACAGTATCGAGGTTATCCGGATATTCGACATAGGTGATGCCGGCTTGGTTGGCGAAGACACCCGCTCCGATTTGTTCAAAGCCGCCGAGATTAAAATAATGTTCGTGATCGTCAATCGCGGGCGACTCTTCGCTTTTTACTATCGCGGTGTCATTGGCTAGTACACCTTTATAAGTATAGAGAATGGAACCGATAATAACGGCATCATCAGGATAAGCGTCGATATAAGGGGTATCATTAAATGCATCTTTGCCGATATAATTCAAATCGCGAGGAATGTTAAACTTGGCTAAATTAATGCAGTTGTTAAAAGCATTTGTTCCGATTGAGGTAATCGTCTCCGGAAAAATAACTTCTTTGAGTCGATCGAGTCCGGCAAAGGCCGAGGGGCCGATTGCCGTTACGGGATATCCCATCAATTTTCCAGGAACGCGAAAACGAGCAGGATAATCACTATCTGAATAAACCTTATCAATCGTCACGGTAATTTGACTTTCATCACTAATGTCTGAACGATATGAAAAAGTAAGATACGGCATGACTAGATAATCCAATAAAACAAAATAAATTAAAGGGGTATAGACTCCAGCAAGAATGGCAAGAATACCAAAAATCATAGAAATAACGGTGATGGTTTTTTTAGCTTTCGACTTTTTCTTTTTTTCGACGGGAACAACGACAAATTCTGGACTATCCATCATTTATTTCCTCCTTGCCTAATCGTTTCTTGATAACTGACAAGTTCGGTGCTGTTCGCTCTGACAAAATGGCCTGGTTCAACTTCATAAAGCTGAGGATCATCGTCGTGCGTATAGCGATGCATGTGAGGGTTATACACAATGACTTTTTTAAGTTTTTCGACGCGGGGATCGGGAATGGGAACGGCTGAAAGGAGTGATTTAGTATAAGGGTGCAGTGGCATTTCAAATAATCTTTCGGCATTCGCAAGTTCGACAATTTTGCCATTGTAAATGACGCCGATGCGATCAGAAATATATTTGACAACCGATAAGTCATGGGCGATAAATAAAACTGTCAGGCTCGACTCTTTTTGGAACTCCTTGATGAGGTTTAATACTTGCGCCCGAATCGATACATCCAGCGCTGAAATCGGTTCGTCGGCAATAATAAATTCCGGTTTGATAATCATAGAGCGGGCAATGCCGATTCTCTGCCTCTGTCCACCGCTGAATTCATGAGGATAACGCTTGAGGTGTTCGGGCCTCAAACCGACTCTTCGAATCATCTCTTCAACCTTTTCGAGGCGCTGGCTTTCGTTTTCAAAAAGATGGAAGGCCCTAAGCCCTTCAGATACTATGTAATCGATGTTGGCGCGATCATTCAGCGAAGCGCTCGGATCTTGGAAAATCATTTGCACTTTCTTTTTAATTTCACGCGCAATATGGCGCGATATTTTTCCTGAGATACGGACGCCGTTATAGAGAATTTCTCCCTTGCTGACATTGGTGACGCGGATAAGCGAACGACCCACCGTTGTCTTACCAGAGCCGGATTCACCGACGAGACCGAAAATTTCGCCACGCATGATATCAAGATTTAAACCCTCAATGATGATTCGTTCCAAATTTCCGCGCTTATAGCCGATTTGGACATCATGAAAGGAAACGATTGGACTATTGCTTTTTTCAGCGGCTGCTTGAATTTCTAAAGAACTTTGCATTTTATTAAATGTTTCTCTACTTGCTCTTAATTTGGGGAATTTGAATAATTTTAACATATCATTCACCCACTTCTCGCTTGAGATCAGCGGCGGCTTTTTTCATCCGTTCTCGGAGATTTTGAATAATCTTTGGTTTTTCGACTTTTGAAGCTCGTGGATCAAGAAGCCAGGTTTTAGCATAATGCGTTTCCGAGATTTTAAACATCGGCGGTTCCTGCAAATGATCGATTCGCATCGCATAGTCGTTGCGAATGGCAAATGCATCACCGATGATTTCGTTCGTGAAAGATGGTGGATTTCCTTTAATATAAATCAGCGGTTCATTTTTCGTTCCCAGCTGCGGAAGAGAAGAAAGAAGAGCCCAGGTATATGGATGCTGCGGCGTATAAAAAATATCTTCAGTTGTTCCATACTCGATGATTTGTCCGCCATACATAACGGCTATGCGATCGGCGACATTGGCGACAACACCAAGGTCATGAGTAATGAAAATTGTCGTCCAGTGAAATTCTGCTTGGAGTTGTTTAATCAATTCAATGATTTGCGATTGGACCGTCACATCTAAGGCCGTCGTGGGTTCATCGCATATTAAAATCTCCGGACGACAGGCTAAAGCGATAGCGATGACGACGCGCTGTCTCATTCCGCCGGAATATTGAAAAGGATAATCTTTCATGCGGTCTTCTGCGTTGGGTATCTGCACTTTTTTTAAAAGTTTAATTGCTTCGATGTGCGCTTCTTTCGCGCTCATGCCGTGATGTAGCATTAAAACTTCTGATATTTGATAGCCGATAGTTAACAAGGGGTTCAACGAGGTCATCGGGTCTTGAAAAATCGTGGCGATGCGCTTACCGCGAATACCCTTCCAATCCTTGTGGCTTGTCTTATTCGCCAGATCTTCGCCCCCTAATAATATTGAACCGGTGGAAATATAGCCGTTTGCATCCAGCATCCCCGTAAAAGTTTTCGTAAAAACAGATTTTCCCGAACCAGATTCTCCGACGATCGCAAGCGTCTCACCTCGATAGACATCAAGGGAAATATTGCGGATGACATCAACTTTTTTGCCATGTGAAACAAAGCCGACAGAGAGGTCGCGAACTTCGAGGATTTTTTCTTGGCAAGACGTTTGCATACCCATCCTCTCTACCGATGATTCTTCGGATCGGTGGCGTCAGCTAAAGCAAGACCGATATAAAAGAAAGTGACTGTTAGCGGAACGAGCACGATCATCGGCGCGATTAATAAATGCGGATAGGAAAGCCATTCGGCTCGCGTTGCATCTGTCAGCACTTGACCTAGCGTGATATCGCCTGCCGCTGGGCTGAAAGAAAGGCCGAAGAAAGCGAGACCGACTTCGCTGCTGACGGCCGCGGGAATTGCAGTCGAGACGACCGTGACGATAATCGAAATGAGATAAGGCAAAAGATTATGTGTAATCATCGCCTTTGCCGAGGATCCTAAAGCAATAGAGGCAATATTATAGTCGCGATTGCGGATGATGATGATTTGATTGCGAATGAAGCCCGCTAAGCCAATCCAGCTAAACATCGTCAGTAAAAAGACGATTGTCCAAAAATTAGGCTCTAAAAAAGCCATTAACAAAAAGTATAAAAGGAGAGAAGGGACATTGTTTACAAAATTTCGTATCTCAATCATAATCGGATCCAAACCTCGAAAATAGCCCCATAAAGACCCAATTAAGATACCAAGAAAGGTGTCAATTAAAGCGACAACCAAGCCGAGGAGGAGCGATAATCGCGCGCCAATCCAAACGACAGTCCACAAGTCTAATCCTTTATAGTAGTTCATCTTGTCGCCGCCCGTTCCAAACCAGTGATCGTTGCTCCAGCCTTGATTTGGAGCAAAAATCTCTGCCAAACCATCTTCGTTGCTAATGACACGATATGACTTTATCATCGGGCCAAAAATCGTGAAAAAAACAATGAGCAAAATGACGATAAGGCTGATGATGGCGAGCGGCTTTTTAATCAGTTGTTTAAATGTCTCACGCCAATAAGAGTAAGGCGCGGACACCAATTTTTCGATATTTTCCTCACTCGCGCCGATGACGGTAAAGAGGTCTTCGACATTATGATAGATGACAGAATCGATATTCTTGACAGAATTGTTAGCCATGTCTTATCCCTCCTTACTCTTTTGAAAAGCTGATGCGTGGATCGACGATTGCCGTGACGATGTCGCCGGCCAAATATGAAATGATAGATATCAAAGCCGAGATGACAATAATGCCTTGCAAAACAAAAAAATCGCTCGATGATTCTGAAGAGACAAGCAATCCACCGATACCGTCAATTCCGTATATTTTTTCGATATAGAAAGTTCCCAGCAAAGCTCCAAGAATCGCAGCCGGAACGGATCGAACAAGGGGAACGACGGCGTTTCTTAAAACATGGATAAACATGATGCGGTTTTCGCCTAATCCTTTTGCGCGGGCGAATTTAACATAATCAGCATTAAATTCATCGAGCATAAAACGGCGCACCCATAGAGCGATGCCGGCCATCCCGGTAAAACCCATCGTCAGGGCTGGTGCAAGATAGGTCAAGACGTTTCCGGCACTATAAATAGTCGGTAACCCAATTGTGGCAAAAACAACCATCCAGATGTAGTAATATGCGACGCCGGGAATGGCGTCGATGGTAATGATGTAGGTCTTGCCAATTTTATCAAAAACGCCATCCTTGTTTTTGGCCATCATGATGCCCATCGGATAGCCGAGGAGCAATTCGACAAAGACGGCGATAATGCCCACCCGAAAGGAAATAATCATCTTTTCGCTGATGACATCAAGAACGAAGCGGCCGTTATTGCCTCCCCCCAAGAAGAAAATTGTTCCCAGGTCAAGGATAAAGTTACGGCAGTTTTGATTTGAGATACTATAAATCGTCGTGTTTCCAATGACCGTGCTGACATAACTAACATTGCAGACAGTCTTGGGAAAAGGCAATATCTTATAATAATAATTAAGTAAATCTAAAAACCAGTTTTCAGTGATACCGAGCTGAGCTTTGAGGGAGGTGCAATACATTTCCTGTAAATTGCCCAGTTGCTTCCATGTGGCGATTGCCTGCTCGCATATTTGCGTGCCCTCGCTTTTTAAGCGAATTAGAAAAAAGGTGGCCGTTATGGCAAGCAGAATTGAAAAGAGAGCGCTGCCAATGCGCTTGATTGAATAATTCAGTAAAGGGTGAGCAAAAATTCTTTGCATCTGGACACTGTTTTTGAAAATAGCTTTGCGGCTGACGAGCTGGACAAAGATAACAAAAAGGACTGTAAGTGCAATTAGTGTATAGCCGATTAAATAGACGCCCATGGATCCTTGCGATGCTTTCTGATTTAATTTTTAGATATTGAATTGTGATCAGCAATAAATTGCAATCCGCATTTAGTCTTCATCGGAACCGAGGTAATTGTAAACGCCAAACTCTTCAAGCGCCGCCGCTTTGGCGATTGCCTGAACTTCGCGCGCCTCTTTCCTGTCATCGCCCGTCGGAGGCTCGGTCAAAACCCACATACCCGTTAAACGATATGTTGCCAAACCATAAGATGCGGTCGGATTTTGATAGCCGACGGCCCTGGAAACCGACATGGCCCAGCCCTGGCTATTCATCGAGTGAGGCTTGATCAGATAAACATTATTAATTAGTTCATATTCGGCTTTGGCAAAAGCTTCGTAGCGCAAAGCATTGCTCGAATTAATTTCGCTGGCTTCATCCACTAATTCATCATACTCGGCGAGAAGTCCGTTGGGATGATGATGTAAATTGCCGCTTTCATCGAGAAAATAATTGTCTAATGGCAATTTAGTTCCAGTATATTGCGACATATCGCCGTTTGTGACATAGGTGTGCAAATAGGTCAAAGGGTCAGCATAATCGCCAATCCAACCCCACGAACTAATGGTGTAATATCCACCGGAAGAATTAGCGGAAAATACTTCAGAACTCGTCGCACGAATATTATTAATTATTTTAACGAATTCACTGCCTTTTTGGAGTCCGGCATTAATCCGGTTATTAAAATTGTTAATCCAGTTGTTCTCGTAGTATGTTTGCGAGGGCGAAACGCCGGCCAACCCGGCATTTTCGACAAAAATTGGTAATTTAATAGTCGCAGTGGGATTCAATTCGTTATACTGCTGAACGGCAATCTCGGCATCGAGCCGCATTTGCAAGGCTTCTTCGTCAGAATAATTGACACCTTCGATGGTCTGCGGACCGATTAAAGCTTTGGCGGCAGCGGCATCATCCAATCCTTTTTGGCGGGCATATTCTTCATAATAATACTCAATATAGTCTTTGTCATTTTCGTCAAAAACATATTTTGGAGGCGTAAAAGTATTAAGTTGATACTGGTGAATATCAATGGCGGAGGCTTCGTTTTGCACATTATAGTATTCGAAGTCGATGCCATCTAAAATCAAACGACGCACTTCTTTGATTTTCAAGGCCCTGTTCGTATTAATAATTTCCGCTTCCGGATCTGCAAAGGGGGCTCCACTGCCTTCATAAAAGATGGTATTGGGCTGCACGTCCGGATCGGTCGGTCTTTCGATATTGAGCGTAAAGTGGTATGTGAAATCGATTAGATCAAGTTCGCGACTATTGACGAGGGGGCTAAAGGGGTTTTCGACTGTTCCTGAGCCTGGAGACTCAGGCGTTCCGCCCGTGATGTATTTCGCCCAACCGAGGGAATCCTCAGGAGCAATGGTAAAGCCGTCTATGACACCATTTTCAAAACTCTCGCGCATATCGGAGTAGCGGGTATCACTTGCAGCAACGATATAATTGACCGTTTTAATGTGAACATCATCAACTTTATAATACTTATCATTCCTTTTGTATTGGACTTTTGTATCGGTCCATTCAGAGCAAAGAAAAGGTCCGTTGTAGAGGATGGTTTCTTTACTCGTGCCAAATTTACTGAACCGCTGCTGAGCAAAAAAGGCACGATTAATCGGATAGAAGGGGGCGTAAGTTAAAAGAGTAGGAAAAAAAAGGGCCGTTTGATTGAGGCGGTAATGAATTTCATATTTACTTTCGGCGATGATGCCAACGCGGGAGAAATTGGCGATTGCAGCTAAATCTTCTCCGAGAATGATTGGGATTTCGTTTGGATCCATTCCTGATTCGTGAGCGATTAAAAACTCGAGGGCATCAGCTCTGGCATCATTCGAGAGATTCCGCAAACTAGCCCAGTTGATACCGGCATAACTTGTATTGCGCTCTCCGATTAGATAATTCATGTACGTATAGCAGAAATACTCCCACGCACCATCGATAAATAAAGTAACCATATAGGCTATTTTTGATTGATTTGAGTAATTGAGGATAATTTGTGCAGTATTGACAAAGTCATCGGCGACAACATACTGTTTTTCCTCTTTGCCCTGATTATTTTTAGCAACGTATTCGCGGCCATCATAAGTGAACCATGGGACGTTTTCCTTAATGGTAAAATAGAAGTTTCTGTATTGGTCGTCAACTCTTGCCGAGGACGCCAACTGCCGCTCAAGAATGCCAAATTCATTGTTCATTAACAAGCCGTCAACAAAGTTGGCGATATGCATAACGTCCGAAGCGCTTTGGCTTTGTGCGGTATTAAGCGTATCGATCGTCGTGCCGAGATAAGCATTATATGTTGTCTTAGCTTCATAACCCGTAAAATATGGTCCGGTCACCGAAACGACTTCTGATTCACCGCCGTCGCACGACGAGAGCGCGGCGACCAATGTAAGAGCGGCCAAGACAAGCGTTGTTTTTTTTGAAAACCCCATTTTTTTATCCTCCAAAATCCGATAATTCCAAAATAGATTCCATTAATAATATCACTTATTACTGTTTGTATCAATTATTTCTTTATAAGAAAGAGTATAGATGCAAATAAAAATAACCACTATGTGGTTAACTTCAACAATGTGCAAAAATCTTCTGCGATAAATCTAGATGGGGGAAAAAGAGAAAAAGATACCACCAATTGCCGACAGCAATCCCGCAATATAGAAAGGCAGAGAGATCATCCATGCGCGATCGCTTATATCTTGTGGAAAAGGTCCATCCCAGTTCTTCGTCTTGCGACGATGTTGGGCCTTCAAAAGGTCCTGCCAGACGAAGCCGATGAAGATTAAGGCAATGCCGATAAAGAGAAAAACGTAATGCGAATACCACTCTTCCATCGTCGCTACATAATTATCGACGATGTCAGGAATGATGGCGATGCCGGCGGCCACGAGAAAAAGGGCTCCGGCGACGACATATGTTAACCAACTGCGCAATGCTTTTTTCATGTTTGTTCTCAGGTAGTATTTTATACTATCACATTTCTCCTGTTTGTAAAAAAGAATGTTTGAGCATATACTATTTTTACCAAAGATTATGGCTAATCCAAACCTTCAAGAAAACAAGTTAAAAAGGGCTCTCTACGCCCCCTTTCGCGGCATCATTAAAAAGCTTTTCCCCGTCTTCTT